>Ga0114919_10003437_pt1 | contig 12788 bp, 11 predicted proteins | sample BlataG_FD_88682 | JGI IMG/M metagenome (GOLD analysis project Ga0114919, IMG submission 88682) | Deep subsurface microbial communities from Black Sea to uncover new lineages of life (NeLLi) - Black_00105 metaG | ecosystem: Environmental > Aquatic > Marine > Oceanic > Sediment | place: Atlantic... | reverse complement strand
GTAAGCTCAGCCACCAAATAGGTGATGTGCGTTTTACCCGTTCCAGAAGGCCCAATCAAGGCACACTGTTTAAAATAGTACAATGCTCGAATCATCCGCTCTACGTATCGTTGGCCGCTGTCCACGTACTCTGGAGTCCCCATAGGAATCATCTCCTCCACGAACTCTGGAAATGTATAACCTGGATGAAGATCATACTTTGTAATATCATACTTATCATACTGGGGAGATCTCGACATCTTCCGCCTTTTGATAATGTCTAAGGTAATCCTGAAATTGTCTTCCCTCAACGACACCGACTGAGTCTTTGTAGCATGCTTACTAGTTTCTCTTATTGAATCAGTGCCGAATCCAATTCCGCCTGCTTTCCGTTTCTGTTTCATAGTCTTTCTCATTAAGCGTATAGTTTGCCGCATGATAAAAGTATTATGTCTTACGACACATTATTATGTTCACATATTGTATGTAAACTCCCTACACAGACTAACGCTTATTATCACTACAAAAACGAATATGACTAAGGTTAGAAGTGAATTTAGATGACTGAAGAATCTGCATCACCCACAACTGAAGAGGTAACACCTAAAATAATTGTAGACGCAACACCGCCAAAAGAAAGCATAAAAACAAGCAAAGAAGCTGCGGAATTTTTGAAAGACATCCAAGAAAAAGCTGGACAAATATCAGAAAGCGAAATGGAAGAAGACAATCTCGTCAATGAATTTTTCAATTCATTACTGAAAATTTTAAAGCCGTTCAGCAAAACACTTGAAATACCCGTCTCTTCGCTTCCCGAAAACTACAGTGAACGAATAATCAAAGCCCACTTGTACCTAACAGGACAGCTAATCCTAGTTTCTAGAAACGAAAAAGTGGAAATAATCAACCTCAAAAACAAGGAAAACCACAAAATCCTTGTAGAAATCACGGGTGAAATCATGGCAAAGCTAAAAACAATTATCGACTCCTACAAATCACAAACCGAAAAAAGAGTCAAATTTCTGATGCCGATAACAAAAGAACTGCAAAAAGTCGCTCAAGTCTTCTCAGAAGAATAATAAGACCAAGATTTAGCTGAATATACTGCTCTGCGGCAGACTATAACAGGAGATCAACTAGAACCTTATGCAGCTCTTCCTTATCCCTTAGACTCCGAAAAATAGCCTTACCAGTCCCGTAAAGACGAAAAGAAACACTTCCAAAAGTTAATTCAAAAACTATTTGAGAAAACGATTTTTCTACTTTCGCCCTCTCCAGAATTTTCGCGATCACCTTGTTTTTTACCTCATACTTGAAAACCACGATAAAATGTTTTTCTTCGCCGCATGTTTCTTCAATTCTAGCCACATAATCTTCAACACTGCTCATTAAAACTGTTCAATCTCCTTCAAAAATTCAACTAATCGATCAATTTCTTCACGCGTATTATAGATATAAAAACTCGCTCTATCAGAAGATTTCAATTTGAACTTTTCATGTAGCGGTTGAGCACAGTGGAAGCCGCTTCTAATCATAACCCCATAACTGTCAAGGAATAAGGCTACATCATGTGAGCTTAAACCCTCAACAGTGAAAGGAATCATTCCACATGTTAAGGATGGATCTTTTGGACCATAAATCTTCACCTTTTCACACTCTTGCATACGACGTATTGCGTATTTCGTTAAAACTTCTTCGTGTTCCCTAACATTTTCCATACCAATATCCTTCAAGTATTTCATAGCTGCCATCAGACCTACACCGCCGCAAATATTCGGGGTACCACCTTCGAACTTCCAAGGCAAATCATTTAAAGAAAAAGAACAACGCCTCGTCACCGTGTCAAACGCGACATCCGCTACCATTGAACCTCCACCGTGGAACGGTTCCATTTCATCAAGAATCTCACGTTTACCGTAAAGGACACCTATGCCCGTTGGACCTAGCATTTTATGTCCAGAAAAAGCTAGGAAATCCACATCTAAATCTTTAACATCTACAGCAAGATGGGGAACAGATTGTGCTCCATCCACAAGCACCAAAGAGTCGTGTTCATGCGCAGTCTTTGCGATTCTTTTCACATCGTTTATGACCCCGGTAACATTTGAAACATGAGCCAAACATACAATTTTGGTTCTATCAGAGATCAGCTCTTCAAAAGACTCATAGTTTAAGGTTCCATCATCATTCACTTCCACATACTTGACTTGGAACCCTTTTATTTTTGAGATAATTTCCCAAGGAATCATGTTGCTGTGGTGCTCCATCAACGTAACTAAAACCTCATCTTCCCGTTCTAGATTATGAAGACCCCAAGCATAAGCAACAAGATTTATCGCTTCTGTAGTGCCTCTCACAAAAATTACTTCTTCAGTACCGTCTGCATTAATGAATTTAGCAGCATCCTCATGCGCATCTTCATAAAGCTCAGATGCCTCTTGAGAAATTGTATAAACAGCCCTATGAATGTTCGCATTACAACTTTCATAAAACTGTTTAATAACTGCAATCACTTGTCTCGGTTTTTGAGATGTAGCTGCACTGTCAAAGTAGATTAAGGGATAATCGTTTATTTCCCGTTTTAAAATTGGAAAATCTTCCCTAATTTTGTGAGGATTTAACATCACTTTTCTTCCTCTGCCTTCATTCTTTTTGAAATTACTTCCGCTAATTCTTCCTCTTCCAGAGCCTGTTTTTCCTCGAAAGCCAGCTCCTTAGGCAACCAATTAGGAGAAGCCCCCTTGTTCTTGAGGTATATTCTTATTGCTCTCTTCAATGTTCCAACAGCCAACATGCCGCAGTGGAACTTCACTTTAGGAACCCCGCCAACAGCTTCAATAACGCTTTTCCACGAGATTTTCCACGCATCCTCAATCTTCAGTCCTTTGACCATTTCAGTTACTATACTTGAAGTTGCTATGTTTGCGGCACACCCATAGCTTTCAAAAGATGCTTTCGCTATTACGTCTTCGTCGTCAATTTTCAAGTAGAAAACTATCATGTCTCCGCACAGTGGGTTTCCCGCCACAGCCGTAACTGTTGCATCTTCCATCTTTCCGAGATTTTTCGGATTCCTGAACAGATCAAGTATTTTCTGGTTATATGGAAGAGGTGTCCTAGACATTGCTACTTCACCTCCATAGAGCCAACAATTCCTCTTATCCTTTCTACAGCCTTTTGGATAACCTCTAAAACGTAGTCTATATCTTCTTCGGTGTGATACCGCGTAACCTTCATCAGGATGCTGCCGTGGGCTTCGACGAATTTTCTGCCAATAGCAATAAGAACGTGGCTTGGCTGAAGAAGCCGCCTACTGCATGCACTGCCGCTTGATACATAGACGCCCTTCAGGCTCAATTCGATTGTTAATGCTTCGCCCTCGCATCTTAGAAAGCTTATGTTCACGTTGTCAGGAGCTCTTTTATTTCCTTCAGGTCCATTAAGCCTAACGTCTAACATATTTCCGATTATTCCATTAACCAGCTTGTCTCTGAGCCTTCGCATATAATTCACGTTGTCTTCAAAATTATGGAATGCGAGTTCGGATGCCTTTTTAAAACCAACAATATTAGGTGTGTTTTCAACCCCTGGCCAAAGCTTCTGCGTCCCATATTGACCTTCCAGAATTTTTTCTAGGGTAACACCCGGCTTAACGTATAATGCACCTATTCCTCTTGGCCCCAGAATTTTGTAGCTGCTTATGGTTGCCAAATCCACATCTAAATTCTGTACATTAAATGGAATCTTTCCATAAGCATCTGAACAATCAGTATGAAACACCGCGTCAGGGTTCTTATCCTTCACTATTTCCAATGCTTCTTTAATCGGTTCAATTGTTCCGATTTCATGGTTCACAGCTGATAAACTTACAAGGATCGTTTCTTTGTCCACAGCTTCCCTTAGTTTTTCAAGGTTAATGAAGCCTTCACTGTTAACTGGGATTTTTGCCACGGTAAATCCGTGTTTTTGGAGTAGATCAACAACATGTAAAACGCTTAAAGGTTCAATTTCAGAAATCACAATTTTCTTACCTTTATCCTTCATTGAAAAAACTGTTCCAGTGAGAGCTAGATTGTTAGCTTCTGTTTCTCCAGGAGTGAAATTGACATCTTCAAGTGTTTTACATCCTAAGAATGTCGCTATTTTCTGCGAGGATTCCATTATTGTTTCGAAGGCTTCCCATCCGGGTTTATGTGTCAGTGTTGGATTACCATATGCACGTTGATTGAAATACGGCAGCATAGCGTCAACAACTTCCTTCGGAACCACGCTTGAGTTTTCAGTATCTAGGTAAACCTCGCGTTTCAGATTTTCATGTGCCCTAAGCAACTCCCTAATATTCTTGATCATTCCAATTCAAATCCTTCAAAGCTCTTAGTATAGCATCTTATAGAAAAACGTAACTCAAAGGAAGCTTTCATGTTTCGCCCGTAACATTTTAAATTGTCAGCAGGATAGTTTTATTGTACAGAAAGAAAGGCGCATTTCAGTGAAAACATCAGACTTATCAATACCGGAACCTGTTAAACAAATACTGATTAAATCTGGAGTTGTTGAGCTTTATCCCCCACAGAAGGAAGCAATAAAGGCTGGAGCCCTCGAAGGAAGAAACCTTGTTTTGGCCAGCCCAACAGCTTCAGGAAAAACCTTGATTGCTGAGTTCTGCGCCCTTAAGCATGTACTGGAGAAAAATGGAAAAACGATTTATCTAACGCCTTTAAGGGCTCTGGCAAGCGAAAAGTATGAGGAGTTTAAGAAATACACTTCAATAAGGAAGCCTGACGGAAAACGCGTAAGGATAGGCATCAGTACAGGTGACTATGACAGCACTGACCAATGGCTGGAAAGATATGATGTAATTATAACCACCAATGAGAAAGCGGATTCGCTTCTGAGACATAGAGCAAAATGGATGGATGAGATTTCACTCGTAGTTGCTGACGAAGTGCATTTATTAAATGATAGTGAGCGGGGACCAACCCTTGAAGTTGTCTTAGCAAGGCTTATGCAGATCAATCCAGACATACAAGTTTTGGCTTTAAGCGCAACAATAAATAACGTTGAAGAACTTGCAGAGTGGCTCAAAGCAGGATATGTCACAACAGAGTGGCGGCCAATCAATTTGAAGGAAGGAGTAGCTCTGCACGAAGAAATTCAATTCAAAGACGGAGACTCAAAAAAAATAGATAGGAAATCAAGAAATTCATCCATAAACCTAGCATTGAACACTATAAAATCTGGTGGACAAGCATTAATTTTTGCAAGTACAAGAAGAAAAGCTGTTACGCTTGCTAAAAATGCTGCTGTTGAAGTTGAAGAAATCCTGTCTAAACCTGTGAAGCGTGCATTGAAACGTGACGCTGATAAAATTCTAGCGGCTGGAGAGAGAACAAGAATAAGTGAAATGCTGGCTGAACTGACTATACATGGAACCGCGTTCCACCACGCTGGATTAGGTAGTAGACACCGCAGAATAATAGAGGATTCTTTCCGGCATAGGAAAATCAAGGTTTTAACGGCTACGCCTACGTTAGCTTTCGGAGTAAACCTGCCAGCTAGAACCGTTGTAATTCAAGATTATAAGCGATATGAACCGGGATATGGCTACTATCCAATCAGCGTTCTAGAATACAAGCAGATGGCAGGCAGAGCTGGAAGACCCAAATACGACAAAGTTGGAGAAGCAATACTTACAGCCAGAAACAGCGACGAAGCAGACTATTTAATGGAAAACTACATTCTTGCGAAGACGGAGAGAATATGGTCAAGACTTGCGGTTGAAAGAATCTTGAGATCACATGTTTTAGCAACAATAGCAGCAGACTTTGCCCACACCGAACGTGGAATTTACGACTTCTTCGGTAAAACCTTCTACGCATACCAATACGACATTAAAACGATTAAGAGTGTAATAACCAAGATTCTGAAATACTTATACGACGAGCAAATGATCGACGTCTGCAGAGATAACATTTACGCCACAAAATTTGGGAAACGAGCAAGCGAACTATACATAGATCCAGTTTCAGCCGTCATAATACGCGATGGGTTAAGAGGTGAACCTGCATATTTAACTGATTTAAGCCTTCTCCACATGATAGCTCACACACCAGACATGGCTCCGAAACTGAGACCCTACACACGGGAACTAGATCAAGTTGAAGTTTTCATGGAAGAACACAAAGAAGAGTTACTTGTCAATGTACCCGATAAGTGGGAAGACAGAATGGTCTATGAAGAACTCTTAGGAGAGATAAAAACCGCCATGGTTTTGAAAAGCTGGGTTGAAGAAATGAGCGAAGATGAACTAATCGAGAGATTCCGGGTGCAGCCAGGCGACCTTTACAGAGCAATTCAAAATGCAAAATGGCTGCTTCACGCTACTCATCAACTAGCCCTGCTCTTCGACAGCAAGAAAATGTTGCCACAAACTCTTAAGCTCATGGAACAAATAGAAAAGGGAGTTAAGAAAGAACTGCTGCCAATTGTTAAGCTAGAAGGAGTTGGCAGAGTCCGTGGTCGCATACTTTACAACGCTGGATACAAAACAATAAAGAGAATAAAGCATGCAGCTATCAGCGACTTGGTAAGTCTGCCCCTGATAGGGCCAAGACTGGCAAAGAAAATAAAAGAACAAGTAGGCGGCTTCGTTAAGAAAGAGGAATGGAAGAAGCTTGAAAAGGGAGAAGAGTGGGAACAGAAGGATCTAACACAATACTAAGCTAGTCCTCTAGCCTTCCGTTCTTCTCTTGTTTTTCTAGCCATAAGCTCAACTTGCTCTAAAGCCGTACCCAAATAATTCTGCGGATTCAAAGCTTCATGAATCTCTTTTTTGCTTAACTTCTCACGCACAACCTTATCGTCCAGAAGAATTTCCAGGAAATGCTGCTTTTCCATTCTACTGCGTATTGCCAGTTTTCTTAGAAGTTCATGGGCTTCTTGGTGGCTTACACCCTTCTTTGTTAACGCCACCATGACAGCTTCGGACATGGCGCGTCCTTGGGTCAATTCAATGTTTTTCCGCATTCGTTCTTCATCAACGTGCAGGTTAGCTACCACGTTGCTCATTGAAGAAAGCATGTGATCAAGTAGGATGCATGTTTCAGGAATGATGAACCGCTCCGCTGAAGACTGTGTCATATCTCTTTCATGCCAAGTTATGATGTCCTCTAGAGCCGGGATAACAAGGCTTCTAACAATTCTAGCTAGCCCGCAGGTCGTTTCACATGTTTCTGGATCTTGCTTATGAGGCATTGTTGAACTGCCAACTCGCTTCTCCAAATCAAAAGACTCAAAAAGTTCTCCAATCTCAGGTCTTTGGAGTTGACGAATTTCAGTAGCAAAATTATCAAGTGTAGAAGCAATCATAGCAGACAAACACACAAGCTCAGCATTACGATCCCTCTGAACAATCTGAGTGGAAATTTCAGCATGCTTGATTCCTAATCGTTGCATAACCAGCTCCTGAATTTTCATTGCGTGTGGTCCTAAGCCAGCTTGAACACCCACCGCCCCCGTCATCTTTCCAACTAAAACTCGTTCTCTGCATTGTCTAAGCCGTTGGATATGCCTTGAGATTTCACGCATCCAAACCGCAAACTTGAAGCCTAACGTTATCGGCAAAGCATGCTGGCCATGGGTTCTACCCATAATCAAAGTGTTTTTGTACTGCAAGGCTTTTTCCATAAGGATTTCCTCAAAACAGTCTAGCCTTTTCTCAATCAATCCTAAAGCCTCTTTTAGCTGAAGAGCCCATGCAGTATCCACAATGTCATAGCTTGTCGCTCCAAGGTGAACATATGCCCCGCTTGGACCGCATACCTCAGCTAAAGCTCTAACAATAGAGGCAATATCATGTATTATTTCACGTTCAATCGCCTTTACGCGACTTAATTTCACATGCCTCGTCGAAGCCATAGTCGCTATCGTTTCAGCATCTCCCCGAGGTATGTCACCAACTTCAGCATGCGCCAAAGCTAACGCTGCCTCAACATCCAACATTTTCTGAACCCGCATCTCTTCCTCGAATATCCCTTTCATTTCAGGAGTTCCATAACGACCCGTATCAATGGGAAGAATAGGCAAATCATAACCTCCCGCAAAACTAGATAAGCCGGATTAGAATTAATGTTTTACCATACTAAGAGGCTTCTTCCACATGGGCGCGATTGCCGCCATCGCTAGCAAAAGGAACGAAAATGTAGCAAAAACAGCAGGCACTATGCTTGAAATATTAAAAAATGAACGTACCGAGGCATTAGGGCTGGCATCACCAACAACAGTGAAAATAGAAAACTCCACCGAGAATTTACAAACCCTAGCCATAACCTCACCCATAATGGTTGGCCACGTTTTCTCCAAAATCTCTATTTCAGACATGCCACAACCAATAAAACTGGAGGATAAAACACTTGTTTTTGAGGGAAGACCCTATTTACCTAACACTGAAATTTTCAACGGACAATTTGCAGCTGAAAAACTTACTCAAAATCAAGGAAATGTAGAAGCCCTCATCAAGGATTTTGATGGCAGTTTCGCTTTTGTTGTGGCTGAGTCTGGAAAACTTATAGCTGGGAGAGACTCATTAGGAGCCTACCCGCTCTATTATGGTGAAAACGTAAATCTAGCGGCTTTAGCGTCCGAGCGCAAAGCATTGTGGAAAATCGGAATCGGACAGACGCATTCCTTCCCACCGGGACATATAGCCATAGTTGACGAACATGGTTTCAATTTTAAGCCTGTAAAAACACTCGTTTACACAGGAACTAGACAAACAACCATGCAAACTGCAACTGGAAAAATACGAAGCCTTTTGCAACAATCAGTTAAACAAAGAGTTTCGGGCCTTAAAGAAGTTGCAGTAGCCTTTTCTGGAGGTTTAGACAGCAGCATGGTTGCGTTCTTAGCCAAGAAATCTGAAGCAGATGTACATCTGATCTATGTGAGCTTGGAAAACCAGCCTGAAATCGAACATGCAAAAGAGGCGGCAGAAGCGCTGAAATTGCCACTTCACATTTGTGTTTACAGTGAAGATGCTGTGGAAGAAGTTCTTCCAAAAGTTTTGTGGGTGATTGAAGAGGCAAACCCCGTTAAAACAGCCATAGGAACCCCTGTTTTTTGGACGGCGGAAAAAGCTTCGGAGATGGGGTTCAGAGTTATGCTTGCTGGACAAGGTGCAGACGAGCTTTTCGGAGGCTACAGGCGCTACTTGAATGATTATGTGCTGCATGGTAGAGAATTTGTAGAGAAAACTCTTTTCAGCGACATTGCAAGGATGTATGAAATCAACTTAGAAAGAGACAGCAAAATCTGCAACTTCCACAACGTAGAACTACGCCTACCCTTTGCGGCGTACCAACTAGCAGAATTCGCGGCAAGTCTGCCCTTGCAGCTTAAGATACAGTCGCCAAATGACATGCTAAGAAAAACGGTGCTGAGAAAAGTGGCTAGGGAGATGGAGCTTCCACCTTTCATAGTTGACAGGCCGAAAAAGGCAATACAATACACAACAGGCGTAAACAAAATGATTAAAAGACTGGCTAAAAAGAAAGGATCTTCCATGAAGGAATACTTACAGAGAATGTTACAGACAACCTTCGAAGGGATGATTTAACATAGGCACAACAGGCGTGATTTTCTCACCGATGTATTATCGGCATAATCCTGGTAAAGGTCACCCTGAATCGGCTAGGCGTCTCCGTGCCATTATCAGAGAGTTGAAGAAGAGTAGACTTCAAGGTGTCGGAAACTGGCAGTTCATTGAACCAGAAAGGGCTTACATAAAGGATGTTGAACTCGTCCACAGTATAGAATACATTGAATTTGTAGAGAACACATGCATGTTAGGAGGAGACCCGTTAGATGTGGAGGAGTATACTGTTGCCTCGTCGGAGAGTTTTGAAGTTGCCCTTTATGCTGTGGGCGGAGCATTGAAGGCTGTTAATCTTGTAATGGAAGAAAAAATTCAGAACGCTTTCGCCTTGGTTCGACCTCCAGGACATCATGCTGGAAAATATCGTGCAGGCGGTTTCTGCATCTTCAATAATGTCGCAATAGCAGCAAAAAATTTGCTCAGAAAATTCAATCTGAAGAAGATTCTGATATTGGATATAGATGCCCATCATGGAAACGGTACACAAGAGATCTTCTACCAAACTAATAAGGTCCTGTACATAAGTTTGCATGAGAACCCACGAGAATTCCCACGAAAAGGTTTCATACATGAAGTTGGGGAAGGAGAAGGTTTAGGTTACAATGTAAATATTCCTCTACCATTCAGAACAGGCGATGATATTTACTTAAGGGCGATAAATGAAATTGTAAAACCCATAGTGCAACAGTACAAACCACAGTTCATACTGGTATCCGCTGGATTAGATGGTTACTTTGCAGATCCTGTGGGAGATCTTTCCCTTTCCACCATTTGCTACCAACAAGTCTATGAAACGATAGTTAATCTGGCTTCAGAAATATGCGAAGGAAAACTTGTGTCAGTGCTTGAGGGAGGTTACAGTCTTAATTCTATTGGAAGAATAGTTGTGGCTGCCGTTGCAAAGATGAGTGGAGCAGTTTACAGTGTAGAAGACAAGGTTCCTAAAACTAGTAAACGTGTTAAGAAGCAAGGTGAAAAGATCATAAAGAAAGTGAAACAGGTTCAGAATGTTTTCTGGAGTGTATAAGGGACTTCAGAGACAAATGTGGAATACCAAAAGCTACTCGATCACTTGGATTGCATTTTCTGAGCATTGAGCTTCGCAGGCTCTGCAAACTAGGCATTCTTCAACTTTTACTGGAACGGACTTTTCATCTTTGATTTCGAAAACTTCAACAGGGCAAGTGTCTACACATGTACCGCATCCAGTGCATTTGTCATTATCAATCATAATCTTCACCATTTTTCGTTCCTCTTTAATTCGAATTCCATGAATTCAGAACAGTGAAATAAAAGTTTTTGGGTTTGCTATTGAATTTCTTCACGTAGTCTTATGAGAATTTCGTTAACTGTTGTTTCAGCTTTATCTTTTCTCTGCTCGTAGTCCCCAAGAAGTTTACGGTATGCCCCCAGTGAAAGCTCTCCTCGCCTGTGACGTGCCTCAATGCTCCCAATGTTCGCCTCAACTTCGCTAATTTCAGTTTCCACAACTTCAAGCCGCCGCATCAAATCGCTGTATCGTCCTCCAGACGCTCGCAGTTTCTCCTTCAAGTCACCTAGGTTTCTAGACAAAACATTAAGACGTGTTTCAAGCGTTCTTCTCCGCACCTTATACCGACGCCTCGAAACTCTTCCTTTACTTACCCTTACCTTAAGGGACTGCATCTCCAAAATTATTTTCCTTTTCTGCTCATACATATCAACGAAGGATTTAATATCTTTTGAACGAACCCTCATCGCTACTTCAGGTACAGTAACTGGAGCTGGAGCCTTAGGCCTTTTCCACACGACAACCATTGCGCATCCAACGGTTACTAAAGCCCACATCCACAGGGTAGGACGGAAAGACACCCATAAAAGATTGTACTCATACGTGATCCCGATGCTAGAGTTATCCAATGAAAACACGCCTTGCCGTTCTATAGTTAACGTTTCTTGGAAAACATTTTTGGTTATTCTGTAGTCGCTGATGGCTGAAGTGTTTTCGAAACTCAATATCTTAGCACCTTCCGGCAGTACAAAGGTTACGAAAGTGTGCTCAATGTAATAATCTAGATGCTGGAACAATGGAAATGTAAGGTCAAAGCTTTCAGGTTCTTTTTGTTCAACGAACACTTCACCGGGCAGACAGTATTCCACGGTGAAAACAGTTGATGCTTCAGCTTCCAACGGTGTTGTAAATGAAACTTTGTATCTGTTTGTTTTTCCAGTGACATTTACCACCTCCAACCTTCTTCCAAGCTGATCATATGCGTTTGTGTCGGTAGTGTTCCCGGGTAGAATTATCTCGATGGAACTGACTTTTTGGGAAGCTTTGTTTATCATACGATAGGTGTCAGAGCCTTCGATCTCGCCCGTCCCGCCTATTGTTATCTTCTGTTTCAGTTCTTCTATCTCAGCCATTTGTATTGCATTTCCAATTGATGAAAAAGACACGTTTGCACGTGAACGTGTAAAGGCAGACAAAGTTTCCGAGCGATATGTAAGAGTGTCGACAGTTCCTCCTAGGTATGTTGAACCTTCCGGCAAAAGAATTGAAACATTACAGTTAGCCGCGTCTTCTGTCAAGACGGGATATTCTGGAAAGTCTAAGGTGTATTGACTCATGTTAATAGGGTCTTGCATAAGAAGATTATTTGAGAGTATAAATCCAACAGTGAAGACTTGTGGTGCCTCTTGAGGGAAATCTATTCTTGCCCCGTAGAAACCAATATGATTGTCCAAGGAAACATCAAGGCTTACTGTAAAAATGGCGGTTGAGCTATAAGCTACGCATCGAAGAACGTGTGGGCCGTACTCGTAAGGCAGTCCAATAAGAAAGCTGGGTGTTGTACCGGTTATTTGCACAGTATCATTTAGGAATATGTAGCCATTGTACATGACTTCAATCGTATGATTAACTTTTTCAATAGTGTAAGTGTCCTCAGCGTTAACATTCTTAATGTTGAAAGCTGCAAAAGATGTAAGGATTACTGTAGCGATGATCAAAGTAAGGGTGAAGACTTTTCGCTTCATATGTTTTCCTCCGCTTAACTTCTGAAGTTTTGGGCTTCCTACTTATTGACAAGCCCATTTATTTACTTTTAGAATTGCACTGTTGACTTATAAGTATCCTCACTTTGTTTTAGGAGTTTTGAGGCTGCGGCGGTTCCATTAT
>Ga0114919_10003435_pt1 | contig 12791 bp, 20 predicted proteins | sample BlataG_FD_88682 | JGI IMG/M metagenome (GOLD analysis project Ga0114919, IMG submission 88682) | Deep subsurface microbial communities from Black Sea to uncover new lineages of life (NeLLi) - Black_00105 metaG | ecosystem: Environmental > Aquatic > Marine > Oceanic > Sediment | place: Atlantic... | reverse complement strand
TGGCCTTTTCACCCATTGGGTTCCTCCAGCCAGCCCCATCTGATGCAGCTAAGCAAGGGGCTTTTGAAGCTATTCTAACACCGAAGCGTACCTATGTCCCCGGTTTGATATGGGAAATGCAGGTTCAGGTGAGCTTTGTGCTCGGTCTCGTAGTGCGAGGCTTTAGCCTCGTGCAATCTCAGTGGCGTGAGCTTCTCCGCTTGCCCCCTCCCGTCCCCTGCGAAATGTCTTACATCCTCTTGCGAAGCTACTCAGAATAATGTATCATGAATGCGCAAAATAAGGGATGGTACAGAGGTGCATTATGAATACAGTTCGATTGAATATCACGCTTCCCAAAGAAATTGCGCGCCAACTGGATAGCATGGTCGGACCTAAAAAGAAAAGCGATTTCATCGCGGAAACATTGAGACAGAGGATTGAAAAGATCCAATATGAAGAACTCCAAGGACTGTTAGAAGAGGGATATAAATCTACTAAGCAAGAAAGCCTCTCCATGGCAAAGGAATTTGAGCCATTTGATTTGGAAGGCTGGGATGAATATTAAAAGAGGGGAAATATATCTCGCTGCCCTGGATCCAGTGGTGGGAAAAGAGATTTCAAAGACCCGTCCCGTTGTGGTCATCTCTAACGACAAAAACAATGAGTTTTCAGCTACGGTAACAGTCTTACCCTTAAGCTCCAGGAACCTCGAGAGGATTTACCCCTTTGAGGTGTTTCTTCCTGAAGGTGCAGGCAATCTGCCCAAGAACTCGAAGGTCAAAGCTGACCAAATTCGCACCCTTGACAGAAGTCGCCTCCTTACTCTTGTAGGCAGCCTAGAAAGGGAAGACATAGCCCAGATTGAAAAGGCGTTAAAAATTCACCTGGAATTATCCTGAATTATCGAGCATGTAAGGATGCTTGACATAGTCCCGAAGGTGCTTTCCTATTGCGAGGTTCGGTTTCCCTTTGGCCGCTGTCATGCTCTCTCTGTTGTGATTGCGAGCGAAGCAATCCCATCCTATCATACCTTCGTGCACGACCCTGAAGGGTTGCACTACGTGGATGGAGCCAAACGGGGATTTCTGTGTAGATTGGACAATCACTTCGTAGTGCGAGGCTTTAGCCTCGTGCGAGGGGGGCACGACCCTGAAGGGTCGCACTACGTGGCTGGAGCTAAACCGCGATTTGCCTATAGATTAAATAACGACTTTGAATAACAACTCTGTAGTGCGAGGCTTTAGTCTCATGCCATCCTTGGTCGTCATTGTGGGCTCCCGCTCCTGTCATTGCGAGCTTCCCCGCCTGCTGTCATTGTGAGGCCCTTCGCTTGTTGTCATTCTGAGCCGAAGGCGAAGAATCTCAGCTCCGCTCAGGGCAGGCTCCGGCGTGGCAATCTGGGTTGCGGGGAAAGCCCGGCAACCCCTCGTGTCCCGCCGAGATTGCGGAGCTCGTTCCGAGGGGAAGCGACGAGTCTCGGTTGCTCACGTGCCTCGCAGCGACATAACAGGAGGCAATAAGGGAATTGAAAACCACGACAGCATCAACCAAACTGATTCAGGGTAAGGATGCCTTGCTCAAAGTCGAGCGCGATGTTGAGTGGCGCAGGAAATTCAACCCAATGACGCCATCAAAGCCATATTCTTCGGGGAGGGTGTAGCACAGTACTTGAATATCTTCCACCCTAGCATCAACGAGACTCAGGGATTTCAGAGTCAGCTTGGGGACAATTCTTGAATTCAACGCCGCACTCAAAGAGCAGAATTGCCGCATCGGAATCGAAGGGGATTGTGCTCATAGAACAACTGCCATGCCCTTTTTTGGTTTCGGGCCTGTGTAAACGCGGTAAGTGTTATCATAAACTCCAGCCTTCTTTGCCATAAATTCATCCAAGGCACTTCGGCTGGGACTGTGAGCCAGCAGCCTCCCCTTCATGGGACGACCCAATTTATCAACCTCGTACACCTCAAACCACAGCCACTCGTCAGGATATTCCTTTTCTATCTCCAGGATATCGGTTTTGGCCAATTTCTCACCTTCCTGGACAAAAGGATAAGCGAGACCGCCGGCGCTTGTCAACATTGCCGTCATTAAGAGGCGAAGCGAAGCAATCTCATCCTGTTCTACCTTTGCGCACGACCCTGAAGAGTCGCACTAGGTTCGCTTAATCGAGCCTCGCCAGATGGGTTCGCCGCGTTGTACGGCCCTCGTGGAGTGTGAAGAGAGCATCAATCAACCCTTTCAGTTGACCTTTGTGCTCACTCTCGTAGTGCGAGGCTTTAGCCTCGTGCCGTACCTGGTGGTCATTGCAAGGGCCAAAGCCGCGAAGCAATCCTTGGGGGGGGGGTGAGGTTCTTGGCTCGTTTTTCTCCTTCAGGGTGACAAAAGCGAGGTACTCAGGATGGTGGGTCCTCCCATCACTCTCAATTCCACTCTCATAGAAGCTTCTTGAACTCTCTGATGCTGAGCCCGGCATCTTTCACAATTCCAGCCATCGTGAAGGCATTGATTGGATTTGCCCGCGGAATCGTGATAACACGCTCCCCATTAGTCATCGTGACATGCTTACCTTCCCGTGCAATCCAAAAGCCTGCTTTCTCAAGGGTGTTGATAGCTCGCTGATGATTGACGCCAGGAAGGTTGGCCATATTCTAGGCCACTTCCACATAACGGGTCCCTTTGTCTTTGCTTAAGTCTTCAACAGTCTCCAAGTAAGCCTGGATGGCGTCCTTGATATTCTGGAGTGCCTCTTCTTCGGTTTCTCCCTGCGACCAGCAACCGGGCAATCCAGGACACCAAACAGCGTACCCTTCATCAGTTTTCTCTATATTGACTTTATATCTCATAATATGCCTCACAGCTTGTATTCGCTCTTTGTCTGCTTCCCAAATGGAAAGCAGGAACCCATAGTAGATATATCCACTATTTGCCAGATTATAACAGCCTCAGTTCGACAAAGGAAAAAGCATTAGTCAGGCTGTTCGTCAGGCTCCTGTTCCACTCTCGTAGTGCGAGGCTTCAGCCTCGTGCCGTGCTTGGTCGGCATTGTGGGGTCCCCGTCCTGTCATTGCGAGCCCCTTCGCTTGTTGTCATTCTGAGCCCTTCACTTCCTGTCATTGTGAGCCTAGCGAAGAATCTCATATCGCTCAGGGCAGGCTCCGCGAAGAATCTCATAACGCTGAGGGCAGCCTCCGGCGTGGCAATCTCATCCTGTGATACCTTCCCGCACGACCCTGAAGGGTCGCACTACGTTCGGTTAATCAAGCCTGGCAGATGGCTTTGCTGCGTTTTACAAGGTTCGCGGTACGTGGAGAGAGCATCAATCAACCCCTTTCACTTGAGTTTTGTGGTCAGTCTCGTAGTGCGAGGCTTTAGCCTCGTGCCGTGCCTGGTGCCGATTGCAAGCCGAAGGCGTGGGAACCCGTGCCATTATACCTTTCTTATTTATACACGTCTCCCCTTGTGGATATCCTGAACACCAGCACAGTTTTATCAAATTTTCTTAATAGTACCCTGTACTTGCCTACCCTGGCCCGGTAAACATCGGTTTCACCCTCTATAGGTTTCAAATCTAGCTCTAAACCTTGAGACAATCTATAAAGAGCAATATCAACTAAGCTCCTGTATTCCTTGGGCAGCCTCCTGTATTGCTTAGCCGCCTCCTTCGAAAACTTTATTTCAAATCTTCCCAACTGACAACTTCGCCTTTCTCGTACTCTTTCATAGCTTTCTTATACGATGCCCGCTCTTCGTCACTTAGAGGAGAGGCATCGCTTTGGATCAGAACCTTCGAAAGTATGTCCATTAGAGTGTCTTGGGGCAGTGCCTTGAGTATCTCTATGATGCTGTTTTCAGGTATGGGGATCGTCTTTGCCATTCCCACCTCCATTCACATCAACTATTATACCAGCTCTCTTGCCGGCTCGATTCAGCATCATTTGCCATAGCATACCAGCTTGGTTCAGTATGGGGAAGAGCATTAATCAGCCTTTTCAGCCAGAACGTTTATCGGGCACCTTTGTAGTGCGAGGCTTTAGCCTCGTGCCGTGCTTGGTCGTCATTGCAAGCCCGTTCGCTTGTTGTCATTCTGAGCCGAAGGCGAAGAATCTCAGCGCCGCTCAGGGCAGGCTCCGGCGTGGCAAGCAGCGAAGCAATCTCATCCCACTCTAGCTTCCCGCGCGACCCTGAAGGGTCGCACTGCATTTCGCGTTCCCGTCGTAGAATGCACTAAGTTGGTTGGCCACCTTCCATCATGTCTAATTCAGGCCCATGTCCTGGGGATCGGGATATCCAGTTGGCGGCATATCTTTCTGGCCAAGAGAATTTCTATCTCTCGGTGGCGGGGAACAGTAGCAATGTGCCCGTTCTCTGGGTTTAGATAGACTGTATGCTTGCGACCTTCCCGTTGGAGAACACAACCCTCTCTTGTCAGGTGGGTGACAAGGTGGCGTCGTTTCACGACCCTAAAGCTGAACCTTGATCTTTCTCTTCAGGATTTTCCCAGCTACCCCGCTGTCCTTCAATTCCCCCTGAGTTTCTAGTACAAGCTGAACGGCTTCTTCTAGATTTTCTTGAACTTCCTTGATTGTTCGTGCTTGACTGAAAGCCCCTGGAACCGCATCCACCCACCCAATATACCATCTGCCGCGCTTCTCGATGGTGGCCTCAAATGTCCGTTCCATTGCTGTGACCTCCTTGCAGCTAAACACCAGTATATAGCAATACGAAGCCAAAATCCACCTTTGCTTTGCTGCATGCATGACACACGCCTTCCAAGTAAGGCCACGTGATGTGGGGCCTTTTCTCTGCCTGTCATTGCCCAGACGCCCTCCTTCTTTTCACTGCGATGAGGCCAGTGAGCCTGAGCTGTAAAACTCCTCTTTTCTCATTCTGAGCGAGGCGAAGGATCTCGGAACTTGTGCTTGGAACCGGCGCCACCATGCCTTTCTCCTTCGCCATTGTTACGAAAATACTGGTTGGGGGCAGCTTCGATGGTTATTTTGTAACCTATGCACAACCGTTTTCATGATCTATGCTGCAGTGGCAATCGGCATGGTTGATTGCGAGCGAAGCGAAGCAATCTCGTCGTACTCTACCTTCCTGCACGACCCTGAAGGGTCGCACTACATTCGGTTAATCGAGCGTTGCCAGATGGCTTGGCTGTGTTGTACAGGGTTCCTGGAATGTGGAGAGAGCATCAATCAAGCCTTTCAGTTGAGCTTTGTGGTCAGTCTCGTAGTGCGAGGCTTTAGCCTCGTGCCGTGCTTGGTCGTGGTTGCGAGCCCCTTCGCTTGTTGTCATTCTGAACCCCTTCTCTTCTTGTCATTCTGAGCCGAAGGCGAAGAATCTCAGCTCCGCTCAGGCCAGGCTCCGGCGTGGCAATCTCATGGAAAGGGAGCCCCGCTGAGATTGCGGAGCTGGTTCCGAGCGGAAGCGACGAGTCTCGCAATGATGCGGGGAAGTGTCACTGCAAGCCCCTTCGCTTGTTGGCGAGTGGACGCTTGGTGCTGGTCCCTAGTCCCTAATCCCTAGCGGCAGTGAAGAATCTCCGCTGCGCTGAGGATGGCATCCGGCGTGGGAATAATATCCAAAAGCAGGCCCGCCGACATTGTGGAGCTTGTTCCGAGCGAAGGCGAGGAATCTGCCGCGCCCGGCAATGACGCGGGGGAAGGAGAAAAAGGTCACAGCTCGGCAGTGGGCTGCCAGCAACCCAACCCCCCGGCGGCGGACCGATAGATGACACTTCGTAGCGCGGGGTCTTGTGCTCCGCTCATGTGCCGAGGACAAGCCTCGGCGCTACGGCATGGATGCATTCCGTGGCAGAAAAAGGAATCTGGTGCCTCGCAGCAAGGTGGGAAAGGTGTCATTGTGAGGCCCTTCTCTTCTTGTCATTCTGAGCCGAAGGCGAAGAATCTCATAACGCTCAGGGCAGGCTCCGCGAAGAATCTGAGCTCCGCTCAGGGCAGGCTCCGGCGTGGCAATCCCACCGTATTCTACTTTTGCGCACGACCCCGAAGGGTCGCACTACATTCCGTCAAGCCCCGCTAAATGGCTTTGCTGGATAAGGTGCCTTCAAGACCTGCTCGATGCAATTTATCGATAACCTCACTGGGCTTCTCTGGCATCTCTACTGCCTCGCTTCGTATTAAGAGACTTTTCCCATGAAAGCCTTCATAAGTTCCCTTCCCGTGGGCTGAGGAATTTCTCTACCCTCCTTCTCTGCAGCTTCCAACCATAAATCAATGGCTATCTTAATTTCTCTTAAGGCTTCTTCCTCGGTTTCCCCAAATGCTGAACAGCCGGGGAGCTCCGGCGCTAGTGCAACATAACCTTGGTCTTCATCGCTGTAAAATATCTCTATGCTATATCTATATTTATCCATCTATTTTCCTAGCAAGTTGTACTTTTCAATGATCCTTATGAATTCTCTCACCTGATAAGGTTTTGCCATCCCTCTAACATTCTGAAAATTCAGTAACTCCTTTACGCCTGCCCTGGCAAATGTGCGCTGGCTGCCTTTCCCTCCTTTGAATTTGAAACCGAATATCTCTGCTGCCTTGCACACTTCCTCAAATCTGACATTCGCTGGTCTTCCCTTGAATTTTCGATATATTTCCTCCCTCTCCATAAGCCTTCATCTTGCCTCGCCTATTATACCACAAGCAATCTCGCCTCCCCCATTTGTTTTTATTGTGATAGTCTTACACATAACGACAGATAAAATCCCTTTCCCTTGAAGGGAGAGGCCAGGTGAGGGTGAATCACTATATTCGCAATCCTGAAAGTAGCGTCTGTAACAAGAACACTGTTACCCTATTGTCAGGTAGCTGATGGCGCCGCTTGTAGCTGTCTCGCTGCGGAAGGTAACTAAGTTTGCTTCAATGTAAATTGAATCTCGTCAGCCTACTCCATACTCATAGGTCATAGCAATCCTTGTTTGTCATTGCGGTGAGCCGAAGCCCTGAGTGTAGCAAAGACGGAGCGAAGCAATCTGATCCTGTTCTACCTTTGCGCACGACCCTGAAGGGTCGCACTACGTTCGGTTAATCAAGCCTGGCCAGATGCGTTTGCGGCACTGTACAGGGTTCGTGGAGTGTGAAGAGAGCATCAATCAAGCGTTTCAGGTGAGGTTGGTGCTCAGTCTCGTAGCGCGGGGTCTTGTGCCCCGCTCATGTGCCGAGGACAAGCCTCGGCGCTACGGCATGGATGCATTCCGTGGCAGAAAAAGGAATCTGGTGCCTCGCAGCGAGGTGGGAGAGGTGTCATTGCGAGCCCCTTCGCCTCTTGTCATTCTGAGCCCCTTCGCTTGTTGTCATCCTGAGCGTAGCGAAGAATCTCATATCGCCCAGGGCAGGCTCCGCGAAGAATCTGAGCTCCGCTCAGGGCAGGCTCCCGCGTGGCAATCTCATCCTGTTCTACCTTTGCGCACGACCCTGAAGGGTCGCACTACATTCGGTTAATCAAGCCTGGCAGATGGCTTCGCTCGATTATACAAGCTTGATTCAATGAGAGGAAAGCAAGAGAAGCCTGCCTTCTTCGATAGCTTTGCTAATCTATTTGCCAGGAGAAAATGCTCACGCCTGTTACTACATCACCACGGGGGAAGTCTAAGTCCGTGGTGATTGGGTCTGTCCAAGTAATGGTAGCCTCCTCTCCCGACTGTACCTGAACCGAAACATCCCCAACCACAGCTCCATAAAACGTACCACTAGGTTGGAGTGTCGTTGTGCCTTGGACAGACATAATGAGTACGAAATCATTTTCACTTCCAACGGCGCCATCTGGGGCAAAGTACACGTCCCCCACCGCAATGATGCATCCTGAGCCGGTGATAGTGCATTGGCCTCCGACTTCAATAGCCTTTTGCGGGTCAGCAGAAGCGCTTTCAACAAAGATAGTCTGCCCATTGAGGTTCAGCGTGAAGTCTTGGTTTGTGGTGCCGACCTTCAGATCGCCCGTAAAATAAGCGGTTCCATTAAGTGTAAGCGTTGCTGGGGTATTCGAGCTATTATAAATGTCCAAGGGACCATCTCTATATAATGCTTCTATGGTAGTGTTGGTACCGGCGATATCCATGGGGTGGTTGTAAGGGAAGGGTGATTCTAGATCTTCTACATCGTCCCAGTAGAACGCGGAGAGGTTCTCAGCGGTAGGCCAATTCAGTGTTGTATCGTCCGTAATTGTACCATTGACGGTCCCCTTATTATCTACAGTCCCACTAGCTGTGACGTTACCTGTGATATCCACACCGGGTTTAATCGTTACGTCACCATTGCTGCTAATGGCACTCATAAGGAGTTCAGAAAAATCCATACGTAGTGTGGTTACGTATGATTCAATTGTTGTGCTACCTCCGTCACCGCTGGTGGCTGTAGAGGTGATCTTATATGTTTGGTTGCCCACATCTTCTACAGTGACATCTACATCTCTGTCATTCATTTCGTAAGTAGTATTCCGTGTCCAATAAGTGTAAGGTCCTGCTGATCCGTCATTCTCCTGTAGCTCAGGTAGCCAAAATATGGCATCCTCTACACCAGAATCCGCGGCGTAAAGGCCCAATGTCTTCTCCTCGTGCATCTGACCCGCTTTAAGCCCGGTGCCCATGAAGCCAAGAAGGGGACCCAAAACGAGGGCGCCCACAACCAGCAGGATCAAGACCATGACGAGGGCACTTTGCCCTGATTGATTTCTCACCAACTGTTTCATCAGTCTTTCCATTACCCGTCCCTCACTTTGAGAGCATTTAACAACTTGTCCTGTCATCCTGAGCGTAACAAGGGAGCTTTTCTCTGAGATTGCCACGGGCTTCGCCCTCGCAATGACAGACGGGGGTCATTGCGAGGCGAAGTGAAGCAATCTCATTGAGTTCCCTCGCTCTGCTCGGTACAAGGCTGGAATACCTCCCTGGGGTCAAAGGAAAGCCCTACCAGGATTGGAGAGTGCACCATCTTCCCTTTTCCATAAACCTCCCTAGTCTTAAATCCCTCCTCGCTTAGCTCCATCACCTCTATAGTCTGCTTATCAGGGTCAGCAAGCCAGTATTCCTTAACACCATATTTAGCATAGAGCTTGCGCTTTATCTCACGGTCACGATACTCGGTAGCCGGGGAGACGATCTCAATCACCAGGTCGGGGGCACCGGTGATATTGTCGGCGGTTATGATTGAAGAACGCTCCCTGGAGACAAATAGAATGTCCGGCTGGACTACATTTTCCTCAGACAGGACGACGTCGAAGGGACCATCGAAAACTTCCCCTAAGTTATTCTTCAACACAAATTGCCGTAGCAAAAACTCAAGTCTTCCCGAAACACGCTGGTGTGCTGTTATCGGTGATGGCGCCATAACCAGTTCTCCTTCCAAAAGCTCATACCGCCTATCCTCAGGCATCTGGCGATAATCCTCGTAAGTAAACTTGACCTTAGCCTTCATCGCTACCATACCTCTAGTACGCCTTCTCGCCACATCAGGAAACAGAGCACAAAGCCTCGCTCCGGCTATGACGGCCCTATTATTATATCATTTCTCGTCAAAATCATAGAGGCCTGGGCTTGACTTCGTACGTCCTGGTCTCTGTCTCGTTCCCCCGCGCTCCCCTTACGCTAGCTTCTACCGTAAAGGTAAGTAGTCCGGCAGTCGCATTCCAGCTACAAGTGGTGGTGTTTGTCAGGTATTTTGCCACCGTCATATTCGTTGCACCGTCGCTACGCTGGAGCTCGCCAAGATCACCCATGGGCTCCAGAGCGTACGTGATATTGCCGCTGCTCGAAGTTAAGGTAAGCGGAAAATCTTCGCTTCCCCACGCGGTTGGCGTATTGGCGCTGACGTTTTGCGCTTGAAGGGCGTCAGTGCTCAGCCAGTAGCCGGCTTGCTGCACCTGCCGGACGGCAAGCATGTGGGCAGTGGTGTCGGCGCTCTGAATTAGTTGAACGACAGCACCGGCGGCAGCGGCTACAACAAGGCCGGCAATGGCCACGGCTATCACTATCTCTATTAGGGTGAAGCCTTTCTGGTTCCTTCTTAGCTTGTTTCGCATTGGAGGCTGTTTGCTTTTCATTTGTCTACAGGCTCGCTTCGCCTTCGGCTGGCAACAGGTGTTGCCGCGCTTGGCTCGCAATGACGAAAAAGCAAGGCTCGGAATGATGAGCAGGAAGGTCGCAATGACGAAACGAAAGGTGGCAATGATGGGAATGTTGACAAACGCCGGCGCTTGCGCTTATCCTTTTGGCCACGAAGGTGAGAAAATGGCCGAAACCGACATCCTGGAGATAGAAAAGCAATATCCTGATGAGTGGCTTCTGTTTGAGGTCTATGAGATTGATAAGCAGGGACGTCCCATAAAAGGGAGGCTTCTGGCTCACAGCCCCAGCCGAGCCGCCCTGGATGAATACTGGGACAAAATTCCCCACTGTCATCACTCTTATGTGACTTACACCGGGGAAAGGCCGAAGAGAGGGATGGCAGTAGTGCTATGACAGAGTTGCCGTTCAACCCCGGTGCATCTCTCCTTGTTTTCCCTTGTGCCATTGAATACCAGGACATCCGAACAGTTTGGCTTGCCCTGGACACCGGAGCTTCCTTGACCGTTATCCGCGAGAGCGCTCTAAGTGCCATTGGCTACTCCTTCAAAGCAGCACGCGATCTCGCTACCTTTGGCGATGCCTCCCAAACTCACATTGTCCCCAAGGTGACTTTGAAATCGCTGAGTTTGGCTGATGCCAGGGTGGAGAATATTGAAGCCTTGTGCTACACCCTCCCCGAAGAATACGGCATTGATGGCCTTATTGGATTGAATTTCCTGCGCCAGTTCAATATCGGGCTGGACTTCGGGCAAGGCATCCTTACGCTGAATCATTTTGGTTAGTCCTGTCCTGCTTTTGGATGGGATTGCCACGCTTCGCTCGCAATGACGAAACGGAGGCTCGCAATGACGGGGTAAGGCGAGCCTTCAGCCTTGGCGGGCGAGCTTAGAAGGTCGGCCCTGCATTCGCTAATCATCACTGCACCTTGTACGCCGTGGTGGTGAGCACCCACCTTCCCTCGTGGTAGATTATGACCGTTACGATCTGGAGGCCGGTATCATCGTTTACGGCTTCACAATTGGCTGAGTCCCAAGCCACGCCTATTATGTCACCGGCCTTGTAGTCATAATTAATGTCAGGGTAGTCGTCGTAGCCCGGCTTCTGAAGGCCCCAGACAGAGTATCCAGGCGGGATTCCGCCAATCGTGGCATATGTCCACTCACCTGTGACGTTATTAACAGCGGTGTAATTCTGGCTCTTAACATACTCCAGTTGGGTCCTCGTCAAGCTCTCGGCAGTGGTCCTCTCATCGGCGAGGATCAGGGCTGTGGAGGCGGTGGTCAGCGCGCTGAGAAAGGCTACGGCTACTATCCCCAGGATGGCCAGGGCGATGAGCACCTCAATCAGTGTGAAGCCCCTGGAATTGCCTCTGAAAGCCTGAGAAAACGCTGTTAGTTTAAGCAATTGGCCTCGCCTCCCAGGGTCCTCTAGCTTGCCAGCTTCTTGAGGCTTTGAGTTCCCCCGTTGTGGGGTCGACGGTTTGTATGATTGAATCTACATATATGTGACCCATTGCCTTTCTTCACATCTCAATCTTTCAGAGCAGTCAACCCTTCTTCCTTCGCAGCATTCATTTTAACTCCGATAGCTGTGTGTCAGCAAATAACGGGCTTCAAGGGTAGTGGGTAGTCCATGAACAAAACAGGGCTAGTTGCGCCAGAATAGCCCGGCTAGTGCGCACCTCGATTAGAGTGAAGCCTTTGGGCTGCCTCCGAGGACCTCGGCTGCCTGTTCATCGATGCCACCACCTTCGTTTCTCAAGCATTCTCATCAATACTGTTCTGTGCAAGGCAATCTCTCTGTAGCCTTTGCCTATGTTCTCACGATGCCTTGGCCGTCATCACGTCTCGGTAGAGTGTATCGGGACAGATGTCAATCCCGCGAGGCCATGTCAGCGTGTGACTCTGGGGGTCAATAGAGACCTTGGCAAACTGTTCAGGATCGTTCCACAATGCAAAGACGCCCTTGCCTACCAGATTGGAGAGGTCCACTTGACCTTCTATACCATCTGAGAAGCGTATCCACACTCTATACCGGGCAAGTGGTTCTACAGCAGCAATTCGGTGCATCCATCCTCCTACTTGAGCGGTTCGATTCTGTCTAGTGCCTCGTGCGACGTCGCCTGTGCCCACACGTGACGAAGCTCTTCCTGATGTAGGCTGGCCCACTCGACAACCAGTCCCATAGCTCGTGGGGTGAGGCGACCAGATAGAAGAGACAAATCCTCAATCGTCACTAGCGCTTCATCCTCTCCGTAGATCGCGTGGAAATGGGGCGGAAGGTGCTCACGATAGTAAATGTAGATGGAAATTCCGAAGAATTCAGAAACCTTTGGCATTGTTGAATTGCTCCCTATGAATTCCACAACCCCCGATTCGTCACAGAATGTGACAATTGTGTCTACATGCGCTTATGGTGTGCCCCATTAGGGCTTTTGAGGCATCCTTTGTCCCAGGCTTCATGGCCCTGGGCAACCCTTACTGGTTCCGCCATTGTCTTGAATGCTTCTTCTTTTGTATCCATTTGAGTAACCAGGTCCAGTTCGGGACATTTGGCTACATATCTTCCTTCACCTCGCCCTTCCCCCGCAGCGTAACGATCCTCCCATTGGGCATCTCGATATTGACGTGGTCACCTTTTTCACACCAGGGCGTGGGATTGCTTCGCTCGCAACGGCAAGACGTCATTATCAACCTACTGATCCCAGCATGGAGTACATTGTTGTGAC
>Ga0114919_10003434_pt1 | contig 12793 bp, 12 predicted proteins | sample BlataG_FD_88682 | JGI IMG/M metagenome (GOLD analysis project Ga0114919, IMG submission 88682) | Deep subsurface microbial communities from Black Sea to uncover new lineages of life (NeLLi) - Black_00105 metaG | ecosystem: Environmental > Aquatic > Marine > Oceanic > Sediment | place: Atlantic... | reverse complement strand
TCCTCACCCACAGGAACGACCTCACCTTTGTAAAGGGCAATATCTGCAGCCATGAGAACTGGATAACCTACCAGTCCATAATTAACATTATGTGGCTGCATCTTCACCTTCTCCTTAAATGTAGGCACACGTAATAGCCAGCTTAAAGGAGTCACCATACTGAACAAAGTATGAAGCTCCATCACCTGAGGCACATGAGACTGAACAAAAAGGATACATTTCTGCGAGTCAATACCCGCTGCTAGCCAGTCAAGCACCATCTCATAAATATCTTTCTGCAGCGTTTCTGTACTCTCAAGCGTAGTAAGAGCATGAATATCCACCACACAGTAGATGCAATCATACTCGTCCTGAAGGGAAACGCAGTTCTGAATTGTTCCCAGATAATTACCGATATGCTGTTTGCCTGTGGGGCGAAAGCCAGAAAAGACATGCTTCATAGCTAATCTTCAGACGAAGTTTAACACAAGGGAGGAATAAGCAACAAGACTAAAGGTATCTGACTTGATATGTCACCTAATAAGTTAACTTAGCCAGGTATTTACACCCCAGCCTAAACATAGTGGTAGCCTGCATTGGAAGTACTCCGAACTTTTCTTTGAAAAAACAGCTTGTTCCGACTTTACAGCAATTGCTTATCTCCAAATAATGGCATCACCCCAAAATCTTAACGGGATTTTAATATTCAGATGCTATCATCGTCTCAATTATCAGCTGATAATAATATGCAGAAAGGAGGTGCAACAGAAATGTGGCGAGGCAAGAATTTTATCATCATTGCGGTGTTGGCGGTCGTAGTGCTGGTCGGGAGCATAGCCGGGGTAGCCCTTGCTGCCGACAATGCGGATGAGGACACGAGCCCGCCTGAGGCTCAACAGGTGGTTCTACTAGACAGAGTCTGTGAAATCTACGAAGAGAACACAGGCGTCGCCATTGACCCACAGGAACTAAAAGATGCCTTTGCCCAGGCTCGAAGTGAAATGTGGGATAAAGCTCTACACAGCCGTCTCCAGAAGCTGGTAGAACAAGGCAAGATAACCCAAGCACAAGCTGACCAGTACGAGGAGTGGTGGCAGTCCAGGCCGGACGTCCCGATTAGACCGATTAGACATAACTTATGTCGTCACGGTAGATGGTGCTTCAGGAGTGGGCCACGCCCTAATCCAGTTGATACCAACTCGTAAAGCCTCTGGCCCTGGACTTTAGCAGGCAGATCGGTTCTGGCTGCTTTATGAAGCCAATGTAGCGAAAAGGACAAAGCAAGTCAGTGATGAAAGGAGAGGGGAACATTCTCCCTCTCCTTTTAATAAATATCTGGGTGAGATGAAAACCCTTAATATTAACAATTCCTTAACATTTCTGTTATAACATTAGATAAACATGAGGAATCGCTAAGGGGCTCAGAAATGGCAGGTAAAAGGATTCTGGTGGTTGACGATGATGTTAAAACGGTGGAACTGGTGAAGCTCTACTTGAACCGAGATGGCTACAAGGTTCTTACTGCTTATGATGGTATTGAGGCCCTGCGCTTAGCTCGGGAAAGCCATCCTGACCTTATTGTTCTGGACCTTATGTTGCCCGGCGTCGATGGGCTCGAAGTTTGCCGTACTCTCAGGGCTGAATCTGACGTGCCAATCATTATGCTCACTGCCAAGACTACTGAGCAGGACAAGCTAACAGGCCTGGACTTAGGGGCAGATGACTATGTGACCAAGCCCTTCAGTCCTAGGGAACTGGCAGCTAGAGTACGGACAGTACTCAGGCGCCTCCCGGGGGAGCGAGGTCCTGCAGAGATTAAGCATGGCGAGCTTACCGTGAACTTTCGTAAATACGAGGCATCTATCGCCGGTAGGTCTCTAAATCTCACCCCGGTTGAATTCAAGCTGCTGGGGGTTCTCGTCAAGGAACCGGGTAGGGTTTTCAGCCGGGGACAGCTTATTGAAAAGGCCCTTGGCTATGATTTTGACGGCTTCGATCGCACTATAGATGTTCATATCCTCAATCTGCGTCGAAAGCTTGAGCCAGACCCCAGCCACCCCAGATACATAAAGACGGTATACGGAGCTGGTTACAAGTTTTTAGAGGTGAGAAGTGATACATAGTTTGAAGTTTCGTCTCCTGGTGGCCTTCACCCTGGTGATACTAGTGACCGTTGGCACCGTATCCTTCTTCGTCAGCCGGAGCACCGGGGGTGAAATCCGCCAATATGGGGAACGTAGCAAGCAAATACGCATCGCCAGGATGGAACATGTGCTGTCCAGTTATTACTATCGACAAGGGGACTGGGCGGGCATCCAGCCCTTAGTAGAGCATATGGGGACTCTTCACGGGGGGCGTATTGTGCTGACCGACGCCAGTGGAATAGTAGTCGCTGATTCTCAGGGAGACCTTTTAGGGCAGCAGTACCATCCTGCCTCACCGGGTAAGACCCTATCACCGCCATGGGGAGAAGGTACTCTGGGGACGCTCTATATCAGCCCATCGGTAGATTCTGCTTCACCACAAAGCCTCTCTGAGTCAATAAATCGCCTTCTCCTCTGGGGAGGCTTATTGGCAGTCGCCATCGCCTTGGTATTCACCTTTGTTCTGTCGCGGCGAATTTCGGCGCCCATTCATGCTCTTACCTTGACTGCCAAGCGATTGGGACAGGGCGACCTTTCCCAGAGGGTCCAGCTTCGTGGCAAAGGCGAAGTGCAAGAACTAGCCCAAGCCTTTAACTCCATGGCTAGTGACCTGGAGCGCGCTGAACAGTTGCGTCGGAATCTGGTGGCTGATGTTGCTCACGAACTGAGAACCCCTCTTTCTAATATCCAGGGCTATCTGGAGGCGGTCGGTGATGGGGTAATAGTAGCGGATGCAGCGACGATTCGCTCCCTCTATGAAGAGGCAACTCTGCTGTCGCGGCTAGTTGATGACCTTCAGAACCTAGCCCTTGCTGAGGCAGGCAAACTAAAGCTGGTTTTTCAGGCAGAAGACATCGCTGAGTTAATCAACCGAACAGTGGCTGCGGTGCAATCTCAGGTGTCGGCAAAGGGGTTGTTGATGTCCATTGACCTGTCCGATAAGCTACCACCAGTGAACATTGACTACCACCGGATTAGCCAGGTATTGCGTAACCTTCTGGAGAACGCGGTGGCTCACACTGCTAAGGGAGAGGCCATCACTGTGACTGCCAGACAGCAGGGTAGCTGGGTAGAGGTAGGCGTGGTAGACACCGGTGAAGGTATTCCTGCTGAGGACCTGCCTAACATCTTTGAGCGCTTCTATCGTGTGGACAAGTCCCGCACCAGAGCCACAGGCGGCAGTGGTTTAGGGCTTACCATTGCCAAGCGTCTGGTCGAGGCTCATAGCGGTAAGATTGAAGTCCAGAGCGAACTGGGAAAGGGCAGCAGTTTTTCGTTCACCGTTCCTATTGCAAAGTAGCGTTCTCTTCGAGTAATGCATCCGCTGAACTACCTCTCTATCCCTTGTCCACCTCTATCCACTCTAGGGCTGCAGGCTCCGCTTGGGCTGCCAAACTTAACAACTTCTTAACAATTTCCTGTCATACTAATTTTTACAAGTGTATTTTGTCCTGCTATCATTCACAATACCAGAAAGGCAAGGGTAAACATGATGAAAATGAAAGTATTAATGAAAAAGAAGGTGTTTAGAATAACATTAATCATGGTGCTATGCGGGGTCGGAGTTCTCTTGCTAATCAATGCTTTTAAACCAGACCAGGCCTTGATGTCAGAGTATCAGACAGTCACCGTACAGCGAGGAGATCTAACAATAGATATCACCAGCAGCGGCAATCTGGAGTTATCCCACAAAGAGGACCTCGCTTTCGAGATGGCGGGAACAGTGGAAGAAATTCTGGTGGAAGAGGGCGAATCCGTCGCAGAAGGACAAGTCCTGGCAACCCTAGATACGTCGGAGTGGGAGAAAGAGTTAACCACATTGCAGCTTAATCTGCTCCAGGCAGAGATAAACCTGGAGAATGCCAAATATGCCCTGGATAAGGCTGAGGAACGAACCACCATCACTACTACCGGAGACGTTGTAGTCAATGAATCCTACGACCCCTGGGAAGTAGACATAAAAGAAATGCAGGTCGAGCTTGCCGAAGCGCGCCTCGAGGATGCCCAGAAAGCGTTAGATGAAGCCCTCGACGCCAGCCCGGAGATTACCGCTCCCTTTGATGGCTTTGTTACTAATGTCAATGTTGACGGTGGCGACGAGATAAAGAAGGGCATGGTGGCTGTACAGCTCGCCGACCCCACTAAGTTTGAATCGCAAATCCTTGTCAGCGAGATGGATATTTTCCAGGTGAAGGAAGGAGGAGATGCCACTGTGCAGGTGGATGCCATGCCAGTGGTTGTCCTCCCAGCTAAAGTCATCCATATCACACCGACGGCTACTATTCAGGCTGGTGTAGTGAACTACAAAGTGAAGGTCGAAATAGAGTCACTTGAAGTAGTAATGCAGAAACGGCAAGAGGCAAGGCAGGATAATTCTTCCAGAGAACTCCCTGAACGACTTAAAGAAGCCGTTGAAGAAGGACGCATTACTCAGGAACAGGCTGAAGAAATGATAAAACAGAGGCAGCAGGGGCAAGGGCAGCAAGGACTGATGCCGGCCATGATACCTGAAGATTTTCAGCTCAGAGAGGGCCTCACCGTCACCGTGAGCATAATGGTGGAGGAGAAGGACGATGTGCTGCTCCTACCAAACGCAGCGATTATCCGCCAGGGAGGCAGCACCTATGTTCAGGTAATGTCACCGAATGGTGTCATCGAAGAACGTTCGATAACTACTGGCATCAGCAACTGGCAGTACACCGAAGTAATCGACGGGCTCAGTGAAGGTGAGCAAGTAGTTGTTCCACAGGGGGTCACCACTACATCAACGACGGCACGACAAGGAATGATGCCGGGAATGGGGAAAGTGCTGCATTGATTAAGTTGCAGGATATAACTAAAGTCTATCCAATGGGCAGTAGAGAGCTGACCGTGCTCAGAGGGATAAACATCCATATTGAACGGGGCGAACTGGTGGCGATTATGGGGCCCTCCGGCTCGGGAAAGACCACCATACTTAACCTTATTGGTTGCCTGGATAAACCAACTTCAGGCAGTTACTACCTGGAGGGTAGAGAAATAAGCCGCCTCAGCAGTGGTGAACTGGCCCAGATCAGAGGTCAGAAGATTGGCTTTGTCTTTCAGACTTTTAATCTGTTGCCCCGGCTTTCAGCACTGGCTAATGTGGAACTTGGTCTGAGATACGCCGGTGGCGGAGACTCTGACCGTGCTATAGAGGCACTGGCTAAGATTGGGCTCTCCGACCGGGCTAATCATCGTCCCACCGAACTCTCAGGTGGAGAGCAGCAAAGGGTCGCCATCGCCCGGGCTCTGGTGAAAAACCCACCCCTGATTCTGGCAGACGAGCCTACCGGCAACCTGGACAGCCGCTCCGGCGAGGAGATTATCTCCATACTCACCTCCTTACATAGTGAGCAGAATATTACCTTAGTTGTAGTCACCCATGACCCTAACATTGCTCACCACTGCCAGCGCATCATTCATGTCAAAGATGGTCAGGTAGTAGCGGAGGAGAGGGTATGAAGAAGTGGCTTGAACCTTTTTCTGCTGCCTGGGTGGGGGTGGTCACTCACAAGCTTCGCAGCTTTTTGACCATTCTGGGAATCGTTATTGGCATAGCTGCGGTGATTGCCCTGATGTCCATCGGTAGAGGCGTTGAGGCAAGCATAGTCTCCAATATTAAGAGTATGGGGTCAGACCTGATTATGATCAGCCCCGGGGCATCCATGTTTGGCGGCGTCAGGAGCACTGCCGGCAGCGTTAGAAGGCTGACCATGGAAGATGCGGAGGCAATATCAGAACAGGTCTCCTACATATCTGCCGTGGCTCCTTCTTACTCCAGCAATCTCCAGCTAGTCGTCGGTGGTGAGAATATGAATACCCAGGTCACCGGGGTGACCCCGGAGTATTGGGAGGTACAGAATTTAGAGATTGCCAGTGGTGCTTTCATTTCCGAGTATGATTACCAGCGTGGCGCCAAGGTAGCCGTGCTCGGCTCCAATATAAAAGAGACCCTCTTCGGAGATGCTGCCCCCATAGGGCAACAGATGCGGATGGGCAGCATTATTGTGCGTGTTGTCGGCATACTGGATAGCAAGGGGGGCATGTGGGGCTCGCCTGATGATGCTATCCTTATCCCGTTGACCGCCTTGCAACAGACGGTTGCCCAGCCGCGAACTGCCCAGGGTGAGCGAATTGTGTCATCCATAGCCCTGACGGTAAGCGATGAAGAGCAGGCTGATTACGTCGTTGAGGAAATCACCAGCCTGCTCCGCACCCGCCACCGGCTTAGTCCCGGCGTGGATAATGACTTCACCATTATCTCCATGGAGGAGATAGCCAGTGCCCTCTCTGAAGCGATAGGCACGATGACCATTTTTCTAGGCGCTATCGCTGCCATTTCATTGCTGGTGGGAGGCATCGGCGTGATGAACATAATGCTGGTGTCAGTAATAGAGAGAACCAGAGAGATAGGCATCCGTAAGGCGCTGGGAGCCAGGGAGCGGGATATATGGGGTCAATTCCTCATTGAAGCAGCATTCCTGACGCTTACTGGCGGTATCATCGGGGTTATCGTGGGCTGGGGCGCCTCATACGTCGTTACCAGCACGGGACTAATAACAACCGTGGTTACTGCTGATATAGTTCTCCTTGCCGTTTCGGTATCGGCTGGCATTGGTCTATTCTTTGGATTTTATCCCGCATGGCAGGCCTCCCGCCTTAACCCCATCGAAGCACTCAGGTCTGAATAGAGACCAACTTACCAGTCATGCTGTTTTTGTCGTTGAACAAGTTGGCAAATTGTGTTGTGAGGTAGTGCCTGGCTCAGGGTTTAATTAGGCAATATGAATACCAAGCCAATGAACGAGAATAGTGGAATCTGAGATAGTAGAGAAAGTAGCCAACTAACTCAATTAAGGTAATGCGATTACCTATTTGGTAGCGCATACCGGATTCGAACCGGTGATCTCCTCCTTGAGAGGGAGGTGTCCTAAACCCCTAGACGAATGCGCCATCTTCCGCTATTCATTATCGCTTTTTATGCCCCAGATTGCAATGTCTTGTACTCGTTCATATGATAAGTGACACTTCACCAACTTCCTTGTCATCGCAAAGCAACCCATGTTGGTCCTCTCTCCCCTGGGGGGAGGGAACTAGAGAGAGGGGGATTCATGCACACCCTCATCCTGGCCCTCTCCCATCAAGGGAGAAGGAAAATCCCGTCCTCTCTCCCCATCGCGGGAGAGAGTTAGAGTAAGGGGGCACTTCACGGCTTCACCCCCACCTTAATCCTCTCCCGTCAAGGGAGAAGGAACTATTCTTCAGTGTTACAAACATATAAAGTGTCCACCATCTATCTGAACTAGATCAATTTGGTTTGCCAGGCATGCTACTTTAGAAATCTCCCGTGGTGCCATTCAAACAATGCTCAAACGATTGGCGAAGGGTGGTGAAAAAAGAACCGATTGGAGTCTCATTGGCAAAAAGGAAAGTGGTTAAATATATTTGCAATAACTGCGGCCGGAGATAAAGTCAGAGGAAGAGTCGGAATAATAGCTGAGTCCGGAAGGGCAACAAACAAAGGGAAGCTCCCTTTACGCAGAGGAGTGCTGAATTACTTGAGCGGTGGATTTCCAGCAATGGCAGCGGGAATAAGTGACCATATTTGGATAATAGAGAAGATTATGTCTTTGATTGATATGATGAAGTCTTTTTGTTTTAAGCGTGAACCTTGCTGTAAATTCTGTCTTTTTCTCCCCGCACTTCAAGGGAAATATCCAAGTCGAGAGCATTTGCAACCCTGAAAAGCGTACTTAGCGTAGTATTGTAATCACCCTTTTCCAATCTAGATATGGCAGGTTGTTTTGTCCCAACAATGCTAGCAAGTTCTGTTTGACTCATCTGCAATTGGTTTCTACGCTCTATCAAAGCGCTTATCATATCATACTTAGGCTTTAGAGCCTCGTACGCTTTGCGAATTCCAGGTTTTTCAAGCAGTTCTGCTTCAAATTGTTCATAACTGGCAGCTCTTTTGTTTGCCATTTCACTTTTCACCTGTTTAATTGTCTTTATAACATAACTATATAACACATATGTTATATTGTCAAGACCTTGATTTGTAATCATCCATTCTCTGAATAGCTAGATGCTTATCATTTTCTGGTATTTCAACTTCCTTTTTGAGAATACCATGTAGCAATACAAACTTGCGACCTGTATGGGCAAAAAAGAGAATACGGTATATATCTGACCCATGCTTAATTCTGAGCTCCCTAATGCCAGATTTATGTATTTTTCTTACATAAGGCATACGTAGCAAAATGTTGAACTGCCTCAATAACTTTAACACATGTAGAATTTCTGCTATCGCACCATCGGTTTGCCCCAAAATGAAATCTTTTACGGGTTCATTCCCTTCCCCATCAATATAGAAAACAACTTGCCAGTTCATACTGTCTATTATACAAAAACATCTATTCAAATTGACACACTACCGATTAGGTGGCTGGGAGAGCCTTGATATGGTGCTGAGATATACTAGGTCGGTTAAGTTTGAGGATAGCTTGAGGTTTTATAGGAGGCTTGAGCTTATAACTAAAGGACATATCGGCTAACCAAATCTAAACCCGTATATTCTCAACTTTCTCTTGATGAGTGGCTTCTATAGCATAAGCTGAGAGCAATATGTAAAATAAAGGGAGTTATTTAACAAACATACCAGGGGGGAAGGAGAGTCATATGGAAACAAAGTATCAAAAAGTCAAGGATTTTGAATTAAATCTCAATATTCGCTCATATAAGTATTTTAGTAAGCAATTCGCTCTACTTGATGAAATGATGGAATTATACCTAGAACCTCTTGATGAAATTATTAGTGGCTGCCACAATGAAGAAGCAAAAAGCCCAGCAATCGTTCTAATATCTAGGATTTTCAACGACTTTGAATGTTCAAGACTGTTACTCCAAAACGGTCAGCCTGAACAAGCTGCCATGCCTATGCGTGATGCTTTAGAATGCATGATGCTCATTAAATTATTTTGCAACGATTATAAGCTTGCCTTACGATGGATGAAGGACTTAAAGGAATATCGCATCTCTAACGTCAAAGAGAGACTGGATGACCTGAAAGTTGACTGCCCTGAATATGCTTTATACGGAACTATCAGCACCCTTACACATGCAAACCTTCTATCGGTGGCAAGCAGAGTTACGGAGACAACACTAACCAATGATTCGGTTCTCCGAACTTATCACTTTGGTGGTATCAACAATCCATCATGGATAGGACTAGTGCTTAACAATCTCTTAATATATCTGTTTCTCACCCTAACATCAGTGCATCCCCTACTCTACTTACCTAATATGAGTGATTTTAATGAGTGGTGGAACAGGGTAAATGGATTACTGCTCAAATTGAAGGAATTTCTCGGCGATGCTTTGCAATTTGAAGAGTTTGACAAAACTGCTGGAGGTGATACTGAAAGAGCCAAGGTTTTCAAGAGATTAAGATTAGCCAAGGTGCAAGCGATTTTATACGATAGGGATATGATTGCCGCTGATAAAGGCTTTCCAGATGTCTGAAGCCAAGTTAAAAATTTATATGGAAAAAATTAGAAACTCCGTTTTATATGGTCCTGCTTAATCTTTTCAACTCAGCTACTCATTAGCCAAAGGTGCAGTTGTCCAAGTAATCGTAATTGTAGCGCTTGCTGCAGGAATTATTCGCTTCACTCTGACTGCTAGTTACCTCACTGTCAGGAATGCTAGTATCGAAAATAGAAGCACCACTGCAGTCAACCACTTGATAAGAATAAGCCTGCAAGCATCAGCATCGGAACAACTAAGCCCGTTAGTCTCTTCATTCCTTATCCGCGTCGTGGCGGATTCTTCTTTCTCCCTTCAGACTTCTGCACGACTCGTTTCCATATCACCTGACTCGTTACAATAGCACCTGTAAGAACAATGAACATAAGAGCAGGTCTAACAATCCAGTTAATCACCCATTGCCTTTGTTGTTCCCTCCTTTGCACAACCCAAGCCAAATCGGGGTAACGTTCTGACAGCCAATTTCGTTGCCCCGGTGTGAGTTCATCCCAATCTTTGCTGAAAAACGCTTGAGCACGGTCATTCATGAAGGCTTCAGGGGAGGACTCTACTGCCATCATTATGCCCATAAACAGTATAAAAATAGCAATCCCTAGTAGAATCCAGTAAAGCTTTTTCTTTTTCATCTCGTTTTTACATTTAACGAGACTAAGTTGTGAGGCTTACCTCAATTATACCCTCAGCCAGCCTAAAATAGAAGACCCCCATAGGCAATGGCTATTTTGAGGCAATTTGAGACTAGTCCATCGGTCGATCGCAAGGTTTCTTCCATTTTTGTGTATTGCTACACGCACTTGAGATTTGCGATGTGTGTTTGTGCTTCCTCGTGCATAAGTTCGAATACTCTACCTTCAGGATGTAGCAGAGTGTCTCGGATTTGAATACCTAGATATACACCAGTGCTTGTGGGACTATTAGGAGGATAAGAGACAAAGCCTATCAGCGTTCTATAATCTTTCTTCCAAGTATAGACGTAGACTCCTTGCTCTTTTTCTTCGTGGAGCCGACCGTTGTGGTATGTGTTCTCTAGAGAAGGAATAAGTGTCTTAAGTACTTCGCACTCGGATGAATATCGTTCAAGGTTGACGGGTCGGCCTAAACTAATTACACATTCGACAGCGACATCATTTGAAAAATTAACAGACACAAAAGACTGAGCTTGATAATCCGAACACTCGAAAATAGCATGGAAAGGTACAGAAGAATCGAATTCCGCGAGCGATTCGGCAAGGTCTGGGTCAACACGTGAGAAGTCATGGGGCATAATCAGCACTGCATTGAAGCGTTTGCATTGTTACAGAACTTGGGCACTGGATGTCTGCATCAGGTCACGTGCAAAAGATATGTCGAAAAGAGGGGTCTCCTTCCTCATTCGCCTGTCTATCTATATAGCTATACATCAATTATACCCTCAGCCAGCCTAAAATAGAAGACCCCCATAGGCAATGGCTATTTTGAGGCAATTTGAGACTAGTCCATCGCCCAATCAAAAGCCGCCTACTCTATCTCAGAATGATGATACCTGCTCTGACCTATATAGATTTTGAAGATAGTTTGAGGGTTTATCGTAGCCTCGAGGCTCTAGCTGAAGTCTGAGAGGTGAGCTAAATCATACTGTCAGAGTATAGGGGACTTCATAACTTAACCATTTTACAATTATAACGAAAAACGCCACACCAATAATCCCTAGGACAAGCCCTGCTATCGAACATTTAGAAACATGGCGTCTGAACTGCAGGGCCCCCAAGGCAATTGCTGCAATGGCAGCAACTGGCACAAAAAATGTAGGTATACCAACGATGCCTAATACTAAGCTCCAGATGCCAAAGGTATTAGATTGTTTTTTGCGTTGTTTTTCAATTTCGAGCAGCAGTGATGCAATTTTTTCGGCCTCTCCGATTTGCGGTTTAGTTAGCTCTTCTGGCATAAGTTTTTCTCCTGGTATGCTGCTAACCTTGGAGTAGATACCCCGTGCGATTCTTTTTATCTCCCCAGCTTCCATAAGATTATTAAGAGCCCTGCCTATTGTTGCCTCTGAATACCCAAATGTCTCCCCTTGTTCGTTTAATTCTGCTCTTGTATGTATTCCTTTATCCATCATATACATAATGAAGGATTCGGCTTTTACCACCGAGGGGATTTCTTGCCGTTCTTGTTCTTCTACAACTTCATAAGCATCTGCCCAATTCACTTCAGGGTATGGTCTTTGTCTCCGTTCCTTTATCTTCTCTACCAAAGCTGATATGCCTGCGATTGGCACACCTATCGCAAATATTGCTAGCTCTAAAACAGCCGGGAAGGCTAAAGCTATTAGTAACGACATCCACCAACTTAAATCAAAGAGGAAATAGCATACTGCAAACCCAATTCCGTAAATTAGTAGTGGCATTCTACCCCCCAATCGCTCCGGTTAGCCACAATCTCTTATTCTTGCGTTTGACTCAATTATACCCTCAACCAACCTCAAATGGAAAACATCGTACGGAAACAGTTGCTTTGAGGCAATTTGAGACTAGTCCGTCGGTTAGTCACAAGGGCATACCCCCTTGTCTGAGTAGGTGTACCTATCTCCGACCTGTTTGAATTTTGAGGATAGTTTGAGGCTTTATCGGAGGCTTGAAGCTCTTTTTGAAGACCGAAGTGCCTATCCCTTAGAGCCTTTTTCGTAGCCATCATCACTGGGAAGATTCGACTGCCGGGCAGCCTGCATGGCCAGCTCATCACACCTCGCATTTTCAGGGCTTACTGCATGTCCTTTAACCCAAATAAACTCCACTTCATGGTATTCACATAACTGCAACAGCCTTCCCCATAAATCGGGGTTCAGTGCCCTATCCCTCTTGTTACGCTTCCAACCATTTGCTCGCCACCTCTGAGCCCAGCCTTTCGATATAGCCTTAACCAGATATGCCGAGTCACTGTACAACGTGACCCTGCATTTCTCCTTCAAGGCCTCTAATCCCACAATTGCCGCCATTATTTCCATTCGGTTATTGGTGGTCTTACGAAATCCCCCTGATAGCTCCCTTCTATGGTCTTTGTATAATAGCACCACCCCATAACCACCAGGCCCGGGATTGCCGCTACACGCACCATCAGTGTAT
>Ga0114919_10003433_pt1 | contig 12801 bp, 13 predicted proteins | sample BlataG_FD_88682 | JGI IMG/M metagenome (GOLD analysis project Ga0114919, IMG submission 88682) | Deep subsurface microbial communities from Black Sea to uncover new lineages of life (NeLLi) - Black_00105 metaG | ecosystem: Environmental > Aquatic > Marine > Oceanic > Sediment | place: Atlantic... | reverse complement strand
TTTTTTTATTTTTTTTTTTTTTTTTTTTTTTTTTTTTTTTTTTTTTTTTTTTTTTTTTTTTTTTTTTTTTTTTTTTTTTTTTTTTTGTTTCGATGATTTACCTAAGTCTTTTTCTTTTTTTTTACAAAATTTAAATGGTGCACATGATGCTCTTACTGTAAAACCATTTAAATTATTTTCAGGATTTTGACAATATCCTCTACTTTTAAGTCTAGGATATAAAAATATTTTTGTATCCTTTTCTTTTTCACCAATCCTTTTACATGGATTCTCCATTGGGTGTGAATTATCTTTTGTTAAATTTTCATCAATATTACAACAATTTATTGGTTCCTGCTGAGTCATTCGTTTTTATTATATCATATAAACATAAAATATGTTACATATATATTAAAAAAAATATAATTTGTACAAAAATAAAATACTTTAAATTTATTATCTATGATATATTCAGAATATGACTTTAAATGATCTTAAAAAAAGAAAAAATCGTACATTAAAAAAAAAACAAATAAATAATGCAAAAAAAATTTTAAATAAAAAATTACCTAAAAGAATCCAAAAAAATTATAAAGATTTAGTTATCTTATATTATGGTAAAAAATATTATAATGGTATACTCAAATCCATTATCAATGATCCAAACTGTTGTCTTTATCAAGTTGGTAATTTAGCATGGAATGGAATTGAAGCAGATCTTGAAGATATTAAACAAAATAAAAAAAAATATTATACAAAATATAATAATAAAAAATTAACAAAATCAGTAAAAATTCTCTCTTCTTAAAAAAAAAAAAGTGATCTTCTATTAAATACAATTAAAAAAAGAAAATTAGATCATCAAATTGATTCAATCATAAACTATATATTATCACTCAAAAATTCAAATAATAATAAAAAGAAAAAAATTATTTATAAAATTTCACAATCACTTCCAAATCAAACAAAAAAAAAAAATCAAATATCATGCGATAAATACGAAACAGATTTAAAATATAAAAAAATAATCCAAATTTTATCATTATTAAAAAAAGAATCTGATTTAATAGAATTTAAAAAAAAAAATAGATTAAGCCAAAAAAAATTTTATTCAAAAAGCATTTAAATTCATAGATTCAAATTTAAAAATTTGATAATCCTAAATTAAAAAAATAAAAAAGTCAAAAAGTAAAGCAATATAAAAATGAATAATTATGAGTCATTTCTTATAAAATACAATCATAAAGAAAAAAAAAAAAAAAAAAAAAAAAAAAAAAAAATAAAAAAAAAAAAAAAAAAAAAAAAAAAAATAATTTTTTAAAAAAAAAAAAAAAAAAAAAAAAAAAAAAAAAAAGAATTGGAAAAATTATATCTAAAATATCATTACAATCAAAAGAAAAAAAAAAAAAAATTATTTTTCTCCAAAATATTTATCATCGAAAATTCTATAACTAAATAAAATTTTTATCTTTCTATCATAATTTTGATAGTGAATTATTATTAAATTTTTAATCATATGATATATTTATAATGATATAATTATTTATTTAGGCTTTTCAGCAACTATTTGCCAACACAAATCAGCAATTTTGGCTCTTTCAGCTTTTTGCCATGCGACACCACCTTTTAATAAATTATCTATCAAATCAATCCATTGTACTGGTATTAACCTAAAATAATGTAATATTTTTGCGAAATTTCTTAGAATATGAAATAATGTTGTTTTTTGATCAGTCAGTGGCCATGCAGGAGCAATACTAGGTCTTGACCATTTTATATTAAATCCAACATTTCTTAATGACTCTACAATATCATCCGCATAATTTGATTGTGTCGCTGCTAAAGTTGGTAAAAATAGTGAATGCAATTTTCTATGATATTCATTATTCAAATCAAATGCAGAGGTTAAAGCATAAGTATTTGAAAAAAATCTACCACCCGGTTTTAACGTTCTATAGATTTCTTTAGAAGCGAAATCTAAATCCTTTTTTTTTGTAAACCCCCATATAGCCTGCATATCATATGATGCGTCAAATGTTAAATTTTCGTAAGGAAATGGTTTCTGAAAATTACCAACTCTAAAATCTAATTGATTATCCATTTCAGTTTCAATTGAATATTCAATAGCATGATTAATTTGTCTTTCATCAATATTAAATCCCGAAACATTTCCTCCACTCAATCTTGCAACATGATGGGCTACTCTCCCTCTTCCACAACCCATATCTAAAACATAAGAATTTTTATCAATATTTAAAACTTCTACCATATATTTTTCTAATATTATTTGATTTTCATATACTCCATCTCTAATATTTTCCTGTGGAGGAATATACATTTTTTCAATATCTGCTATGGCTAATACTGCCTGAACAACTAAATAGTAATTACGAACATGTTCAGTTTCCTCATCTGTATTTGTTATCCATGTTTTTGAACTATGATTCTGTAAATATTCATAAGACTCTAAACATTTTTTAATATCTCCTTTGGGAATATTCGCCAATTCATTTAGAGAACGATAAGCTGTTTTTATTTGATAAAATGTAAAAGGATTTACATTATATATAATAATCGAAACCAATATTACTAATAATGAAAATTTAAAATTTTTTATGTAATTTATCATATATTATAATTCTATTTTTGTCTCTTTAAATTTTCTTATTTCATATACTACAATGGTTTAATTATTATATTTTTTTTTCTAATGAATTTAAACAACATTATTTTTAAAATTTCATTAAAAAAAAAAATATGTATGATCTAATAATTAATGTTCATACTTTTTTTTTAAATTTTATATACAATTGCTTTTCGAAAAAAAAAAAAACAAAAAATAAATCTAAATAAATCGTTCGATGATCTCACTAAACAAATCTCACTAAAAACTAATAATTTTACAGAAATTAATGGACAAAAATTACCAGATATTGATATAATACCTCTCATTGAGACTAAAAAATTATTAGATATCATAAATGATGATGGAAATCGTGTCTTAATTACAAAAGGCATCCGCAAAAAGAAATCTCGGATAGGTATTCATATCCACAAATATGGCGGCTATACACTAATTTTATCAGGAACAATGACCGATTTTGTTGATGGTTTAGAAACTCAATCATATAACAAAAATACAGGATACTATATGAAACCTAATGTTGCTATGAGTGCAGCTAATTTAGGTGATGAAGATGTTTCATTGATAGATTTATTTATATTACCTCCTAATGAACCATATATAAATATTCTAGAACCATCATGGTCTTTCCAACGAATAGGAATTTAGATTGAAAACTAATTTTTTTTTGTAAATAATTTTTTGAATATAAAATTTTGAATTTATCTAAAAAAAAAAAAAATAATTATATTAGTTAATGAAATATCTAATTTACGAATTATTCAGTGGAGTTGGTTTATGTAATCAAATATTTTCCTTCGAAACATCAATTTATCTTTCTAATATTTTAGATAGAAAATTAATTTTATTGATTAAAAATCCACTATGTCATTGTGGTAAATCATCATGGGATTATGGATATTTTTTAAATTTTTTCACAAATGAATATTTAGAATATTTACCTTATGGCTTAGAAGTCTATTATAAAAATATTCCAATTGAAATCATAAATATCATTTCTGATCCCAAAAAAACTAAAAAAATTAACTTTTGCGATAGATTTTCTAATATTGTTTTCGTGGATAAACATTTAGATGTTAAAAAAAATGAGAAAGATATTCAAGAATTCTGTAATTCACGAAAAAAAGTTATTTTTGATTCGAAAATATGGAATAATGATACACATATTTTTATTAATCAAAGTAATGCAAGTAGATTGTTTTATAATTTTTATACTATTCCTGAAAATTATATTTTAATGAATGAAATTTCAAAATCCTTAGTATTTAAATCTATTTTCTACGATATTTCTGATAAAATCTATCAAAAAATATCATTAAATTTATATAATGAATATATAATATCCGTACATGTACGATTTGGAGATTATCAGAAAGATGTAAGTTTCTTAGAACGATTTAATAAAAATATGATTACAAATCTAACCGATTATTTTGATGGTCATAAAACTAATCTAATATTTCCTAAAATTCTTTTTCTTGTAGATAATAAAAATAATTCTAAATTCTTTAGTTCAATGAAAAAATATTCAATTCAATTCATTGATGAAATCACAAAAAATTATTTACAAAATTATTTTAAACAAAATAAAATGCTTTTTAATGATTTTATAATTCCTAAAAATTATGATGTCGCAAATGCAATATTAGATATGATTATTGCATCCAAAACAAATGAATTTATAGGTACATCAACAAGCACTTTTAGTAATTATATTCAGTATCTTAGATATCGAAAGAATAAATCTTTTTACAATTATTGTAATATAAATCAAAAAAATTTTAAACTTTGTAGATTCCAAAAAATCAAAAATTCTAATTATGATTGGATTAAATATCATTATAGAGGCGGACATCCCATTTCTTGGCATATATTCTGGAATCCCATCTTAAATCATAATATTCAACATCATAAAAAAGTTTTAATGACCATTCATGGTAAAACCGATGGATTTGGATCACAACTACAAGCATGTTTTTCATTAATCGCATATTGTACTTACAAAAATTATGAATATATTCATACACCAATGTATTCTATGCATCATAATGATGAAAATAAATCCAATTTTCCTGAATATATGAATAATTTTATTAACCTAGAAAAATGCTTTCGATCAAAAGAAAAATTATCAAATTTTGAAATATCCCAATTACATGAAACTAAAGAAGGTCCATTTGTTCATGGATCTTATTATCCTGATTTTTTTTACAACCAAAGCGTTTTGAAAATATTAAGGGAATGCTATTACAGCTCTCCAAAACCAAATCTTATATTTTTCTCTTCAAATAAAAAAAAAAAAAATATAGCCATACACATACGTCGTGGCGATGTAAATCAAAAAAAATATCCAAGTAGATATACATCTAATATTAATTACATAAATATTCTGAAAAAATTAAATATATGTAATAATGAATATACATTTCACATTTTTTCACAAGGATCTCCAAATGATTTTAAAGAAATTATTGATACATTTCCTTGTATCCAATTTAAATTACATTTAGATGAAAACATTCAACTTACTTTTCACTCATTAGTTAAATGTGATATTCTTATACTTGCTAAAAGCAGTTTTTCATATTGCGCAGCATTATTAAATGAAAATCGGATTATTGATAATTTTATAAAATCATGGTGGCATAAACCATTAAAAAAATGGGAAATTATAGAATAATTATTTTAAAAAAAAAAATATTTATATTTTAATGGAATCCATAATAATTAAAGTTAATGGCGGATTGTGTAATCAGCTTTTTCAATTAGCAAATGCTTATCAACTATCCTTAAAATTTAATCGTAAACTATATATTTGTGAAGAAAATCAAACATCACGCAATGTCTATTGGAACTCTATTTTAAAATTTTATTCTAAATTTCTCATATCCAATATTGAATTTCAAAAAATGAAAGTAAACGCACAAATTTATAATTTGTCCTTATATCATTTTCATTTTCAAGAAATAAATCTCTCAAATCATATTCAATGTTATTGTATTGAAGGTTATTATCAATCCTTTAAATATTTTGACAAAAATATTTTTACAAATACTCTCTCATTGAACTTTAACTTTTCAGATATTCCTCATCCTAATGATCTTGCAATCCATATCCGAAGAACCGACTATATTCAAAATAATATTCATTACATTCTATCGATTAATTATTATTTAAATTCCTACAACAAACTTAAAAAAAAAATTAAAATCAATAATATTTATATCTTTTCTGACGATAAAATATGGTGTGAAAACAATATCCTAAATATTTTTGATCATCCAACTCATTTAGTTACAAAAAAAAATGATATTGAAGAATTTGAATATATGATTAAATTTAAAAATATTATTATCGCAAATTCATCATTCAGCTGGTGGGCTGCATATTTAGATGACAAAGATAAAATTATATATTCACCCAAAAATTGGTTTGTAAATACATGTGAACTTCAAACTCATGACTTAAGACCTAAGCACTGGAATATTATTAGTGATTCTTCAAATAATATTTTTGATAAATCAAAATTTAATGTAATTAGTCTTGGTGCAGCATGTTGTATTGTACAAAATATACATGATAATCTTTATAATGATCTTGGTCCATTATATTTTCAACCACAAAACAAAACGAATTTCTTTGATTGGTTAATTAGTGACTTCAAATCTATACTTTACATTTTTAAGTATTTACAAAAAAATAATGATACATTCATTCATTCATCTAATTTCACATTAACTGATAATTATTCTACTAATCACAAACTTAATGGCGGATGGAAATCCAAATACAGAAAAGTTGAATCAACTAACTGTAAACTCATTTCATTACATGATTTAGAAAAAAATGAAATAGAAATTTCTGATCATTTCATTGAAAAATATAAACGAAGATTTCATAGTCTCTTTCAAAAAATAAAAACATATGATAAGATTCATTTTATACATTGCTTCGATTTTCAATGGTTAGAACCTTATTTTCCTACTATAAACGAAATTAAACAGTTTTTTCTATATTGTAAAGAAATTAATCAAAAGTCTGATATATATCTTTACTTTCTTATTCATCCAAAATATCATTCCACATTTAAAAATATCATAAAAGATAATGAAGATTTTTATAATAATTTTGAAAATCTAAAAATATATTTTTTGAAATCACGAAATTGGGAAGATGATTGGAAATCTAAACATTTAACCTTCGATCTTTTTTTTAATCAATGATAATAATTATTTAATCTTCTTATGTTTTTTCATTATGTAAAATTTTTCATTTTTAATCAATTTATTATTTATCATAGTATTCGTTATTTGATCTACATGATGTAAATTTATCATATAAGGTTTATCTAGTTTATCTGCTTTCATAAATATCGGTTCGCCATGAGATATTTTTAATCTATAATAATACTCACTATCCATAAACCATTTAAGATTTTCATCAAACCTAAGTTTAACATCATTTCTAATTGTTAAACAACTAGGACAACCAATTCTATTACAAAATATCATATTGCTACTTATCTTTGGTTCATGTAAATTATAAAAATCTATGCGATTTTTTGTATGTTTATAGCTATGTACTAACCATTTTTTATCCGGATTTAAATCAAAATTATCAATGATATTCTGTAAAGTATTTATGTTCAATAAATAATCATCCATAAACAAAATTTTTATATATTTTCCATTGCAACTATTGATAGCATTATTTGTATTTTGTGAACTATTTCCTCTATTCTCACTATTATGAAAATAAAAAATATTTAAATTATTTTGTTTTTTATATTCTCCGCATAGGTCTTTAATATCATCATTATTAGAATGATCCGATATTACAATCTCAATATTTTTATAAGTCTGCTCCATGATTTTTCTAAAACTAAAATCCAAAAATTCCTTCCCCTTATTATTTGCCTCATAAGTAGATATAGCAATAGAAATTAATGGTTTTTTTTCATCAATTATATTTAATCCATCAACAATACGAATATGAGACCAATTCCTTGGATATCCATTATTTTCACGATGATGATAATAAGATTTGATATCTTTAAATTCTATAGAAGATTTAATAACTGTAGATGTATCACTCCAATATATTCGGGGAGAATAAGATTTTTTCCAATATATTCCTTTCATTTTATCACTTTTATTTATAAAATTTTTTGGAAATGTAATATTATTATATTTTTTACCTATATAATAAGGGTCACTTTTTATCTCTATATCTGATTCAAAAGTTCTCTTCCCTCCATTAGATATATGAGCTAAATGATCATTTTTCAAAATATTCCATATTTTATCATTTAAGAATAATTGATCTATATTATATGTCTTGTCTTTGTATTTTTCTTGATTGTCTTTAATAAATTGTTTTATATTAATAGATTCATATTTTTTACGATATAATTTATTATTAATACCAAACATACCTCCCATAATGTTATTAAAATGACATTTATGATCTCGAATAGTATGCAACGTTTTGTTTGAATTTATCCATTCGTCAATTAAATTCTTTTCTCTAGTACTTAATCTTGAATCAGCATCCCTCGAAATCCATATATCTACATCATTCTCATTAAAAGGGAACATTCTCCAAAACATTCCTTCCCAATTAAATAAATTATCTTCATCTATATTTTCACAAAAAATTGTATTAGCACCTTGATCTTTTAATTCATCAATATAATGTTTATGAACAGATTTATTATAATAGATTCTTACTTCCCAATCATGAAATATGGTGTTTGCCAACAATAAATTTTCTGACATACCAACTATATATATGGGTTTATTTCCGTAAAGACAAAAACTAATAACTTTTTTCATCAAAAATTTAGTTCTATATTTAATTAAATTTATATTTTAAATAATCTGAAAATTTAATTAATTATTACAATATTAATAATTTTGTCCATCACCATGATTACTATCGAAATATATTAATGGTTCATCTAAATAAACCAAATTGGTATGACGGATTGCTTTTAACCAATATTTATAATCAGATGCCCATAAATCATTGCTAAAATATCCTATTTTTTTAATCAGATCTTTATGAATCATCACACTTGAAGCAATACAACAGTTATGAACCTTCATAAATTCTTCATTCCATATTTTTGGAAAACCATTTTTCATTAGTTCTCCTTTTCCCTTACGTATATAAATATTTTTAATGATATTGAAATATTTTTCTCTATTGTATCTTTTATAATTTTCATCTTTATTATATTCTCCAAATCCTAAATATCCATCAGTACAAGAAAATATACAATCAAATTTTATCATTTCATTTATTTGCTTCTCCAATTTTGTTGGAAGCCAAAAATCATCATCATCAAGAAACGCAATGTAATCTCCTGATGCGATTTTCATTCCCATTGATCGTTGATATCCTCCTGGAGATGCATGACCAAATCTTTTTTTTGAATTTTTATCCAAATGAATAATCATACAATCCTTAAACTGATATTCATAATATTCCTTTTGATCCGAACAATCATTCACTATTATTATTTCTATATTTTTATAAGTCTGATTTTTTACACTCTCCAATGCATTTTTTAAAAATGCAAATCTATTATAAGTCGGAATAATCACGGATATTTTATACATTATATTTACTTTATTATTCGATTATTATTTTTTCGAATATTTATATATTTATCTGAAATATTTCCAATAATTATAAAAATCATACTTTTTACACTTAATCCCATTTCCGCTTCTATTTTTAAATAATAATTTCCAAATTATTTTTTTGTTTCATTATATTTAAAAAATTAATAATTGCTTAAAATATAATTTCTTAAAATTTATTCATTCCAAATATGTCCAACATTTTTCTGTGATTTTACAATTTTTACAATGATTAATTGGACAATTTTCTTCATGAATAAATTTACCTTTATATTCTTTTGTCTCTAAACTAAATCCATTTAAGGTGTCTATTTCTAATAAATATTCTTTACCACAATCCATTTTTTTTATATATTCTTTATTTTTATTATACAATATTTTATTATCTATTTCTTCGTATTCACATTCTGATGATTCACTTAAATTGATAGAATATTCATCATATTCATTAATTCTATTTCCATAAGATACACTTAAATAATTTTCATTATCGTATGTAGTAGATTCCAATTCTTTATTATTTATTTTGTTATCTTCTATAATTTTTATATCCGGTTTCTGAGATAATATTCCATTACTATTTTTATTTTTATAATTTTCCAATACACTTTCTATTCTTTTTTGTAATTCATAATTATCTAAATTATCTAATATCAATTTTGTTTCATTTAAATTTCCTTCTATTTTTGCTTGTTTTATAATTTCTTTTTTAATGATTTGACCTCTAATTTTTTTAATATAGTTCATTTGTATTCCATATCTTAATGTCGCTTTATCTAAAATTTGAGACACAGCCTTATCAAGTATTTTTTCATCATTTATGTACAACCAATTTGTTGGTCCTTTTACAATATGTTTCCTACAACTTCCATCGTTTGAAAATAAAATACCATCACAGGTATTTTCACAAATATTTGCCGATTCTATTAATTCTTTATTACAATTCTTTAAAATTTTGTCGATTTCTACAGCCACAAAATCTAAATTTTTAGCATTATGTGCGATTAATAATCTATCTTCCTCGCAACTTTTAATTCCCCGTTTTTCCAAATATTTAATTACTCCATCTGATGGTGGATTATTTTTACAAAACTTATTCAATAATTCAACGGGTTTCATTGTATAAATATTAAGTACCTTGATATCATTATAATTGTTAGTCATATTTATTGGATTACATTTTGTTAGTTTTTGATTAATTTCATCTAATTTTTTCTGATAATTTTTTTGACTATTATTTAATTGTTTCATAAGCGTTTTGTTTTGTTGTAGAAGTAAATCGATCATTTCGTTATCATTAGTTTCATCTTTAATTGATTGACTAGATTTCATCTTACATATTTTCATATGTTTATTCCAGCTAGAATTTGTAGAATATTCCTTTTGACAATACAAGCATAAATATTTATTATTTATTCCTTTCTTTACTTTTTTCAATAAATCCTTTTTTTTTTTTTGAAGTAATTCAACCCCTAAAGAATATTTTTTTTCTGAATCTGTAGACAAATCTCCTTGTATTCCTATCATCGATTTATATAAAGAACTATCCGAAGGATTTTTAATTACAGAATTTTCATCAAAATCATCAAAATCATCAATATTTTTTGATTTTTTTATCCAATTTTCTTCATTATTGAACGCTTTAGACGCAATTTTTGATTTTTCATCAAAATCATCAATAAATTTGGACGCTGTTTTGGACGCTATGGACGCTGTTTTTGATGAAAAATCAAAATCATCAATATCTTTTGATGTTTTAGACCTTAATAGTAATTGTTTTTGTTTATTATGTTTCTTAGTTTTCATGTGATCTGTATATCTAGTTTTATATTTTGTTTTAAAACCACAAAGATTACAATTATATATTGGCATTACTATATAATTAGATAATAAAATATACTTTTTAAGTAATTATATTTGTATATTGATTTAATTGATTTTTTTGATGTTTTTTTGGACGCTAGCGTCCAAATTTTGGACGCTAAATTTTGATGATTTTGATGATTTTCGATTTTTGGGTCCAATATTTAAAAAATTTCATAAAAAAAAAAAAAAAATATAATTATTTTAGATCTTTTTTTACACTATTCATGGTTATAAAAACATTAAATGTGAAATTTTATAAAAAAAAATATACAAAAATAAAATCATCAAAAAAAAGTGCTCTCCAAAAGTAGGGGAGCATTTTTTTCTCATCCGCGGAAAAAATTTTAAAAATATAACAATTATTTTATTTTCTATGTATAAAATTTTAAAAATAATTAATAATTCACTTTTTATAAAGCAATTAAAAAAAAAGAAATTACAAATCTATTATAGTCATATCAAGATGTTTCAATATAAAATTTTAAAATCAATAAAAAAAAGCAAAAAAAAAAAAAATAAATTTTTATAAAAATGTTATGATTATCAATGCTTGTAATAAATATTCACCACCACTTAGTAAAATTATTACTAAAAAATATAATAGTTTTCTATTTCTAATTTTGGATATACGATTTTTTAATTCATTAATTTCATTTTCATTATTTTCGGAAGCTAATAGTAAACGTGCTAATCTTCTTCTATCGGAATTGGAATTTGATTGCGAATTTCCCATTTTTTATTTAATTCGTAAAGAAAAGAATAAATTTTTTATAATTAAAATAAAAAAATATAAACTTTTTTTTTTAAAATTAAATGAATCATTTTACTAAATTTACATTGAAGTTTTTATCATTACTGATAATATTATCTTTTTTAATTTTTGAAATTATGTAATCAATAAAATTTTCAATTTGATTCATAGCCAACATAATATCGTTAATATTCGTAAATATTAATAGATTCAATTTTTTTATTTTTTGATTCCAAAGGGATATTCATTTTTTAATAAATTTTTGGATTTATTATGTAATGTAATATTAATACCAAGATTAATTTTTTGGGCATTATTTATTTTTCCTTTGTACTTAATTCTAAATTTAAATAATATAGTACATTTCCCTATTTTATTTGTTTTACAATCGATAGAAATAATATGAGTATAACTTTTATTACTAATTGGTAAGATTTTTATATTCCAAAAACAAGATTTTTCTGATGATTTTATAATATCTTCTCTGAAATTAAACATATTAATTCCCCATGTATCTATATTTTGAGACGCAATTATTATATAGGGAAGATTATTTGACTGTATATGAAGTAAATTTCTAAAAAATAATTCGATTTTATGATATGTTGTTAATTGAGATATCAAGTTAGTTGCAATCCGATTTTGTAATAGTTTAAAAAGTTCTTTTCTTTCTTTGCTTGGTTTTATCATTTTTTTAACTGAATCTAAAATCGGTCCTTTTGGGATTTTAAAATAATAATCATTTTCACCTAAATTCGCTAAAGTTATAATGGATGAATCTTTAAATGATGCTTTAAGTGAAATTCCTAAAATTTTACTTTCGTCTGTTTGGTTTACGTTTGTGAATAATACATCAGCAGGATGGGCTATTTGATTTGGATCGTACAAATAATTATAAATTAATTTTGCCGCTT
>Ga0114919_10003431_pt1 | contig 12808 bp, 9 predicted proteins | sample BlataG_FD_88682 | JGI IMG/M metagenome (GOLD analysis project Ga0114919, IMG submission 88682) | Deep subsurface microbial communities from Black Sea to uncover new lineages of life (NeLLi) - Black_00105 metaG | ecosystem: Environmental > Aquatic > Marine > Oceanic > Sediment | place: Atlantic... | reverse complement strand
TGGCCGTGGTTACAAAAGCGGCTATTGCAGCTAAAGCCAGAATTGCAAATCCAGCCGGGCCCATAAATTTACTCGCCGCCAGTGATATAGGCATATAACCGGCAGTCAGCTCCTGCCCATCGACAACACCGACAGTAATTATGATTACGCCAAGATAGAACAGGGTTACAACAAACCAGGCGAGTATCATCCCTAACGGCAGATTTTTCCCGGGTTCCTTTACTTCTTCGGCGATGCTGGCGACTTTGGTCAAACCGCCGAAGCTTATGAAAACAAGCCCGGCGGTAGCAAGCACTGCCGGCCAGCCCTTCTCCAGAAATCCCTCATATCTGACAGCTTCAACGGCCCCGAATCCGAAAAGCATAAATAGTGCAAGTACCACCAACAGTATCCCCACAAGGAGAACCTGAAATCTGCTCGTGTGTTTAACGCTCACGATATTTAGTCCGACAAAACCGAGGCAGCAAACCGCCGCTATTGTCTTGAGGTGCCACTCGCTCAACTGCGCCGAAAAAGTCATTTGCAGCACAACCTCGACAAGGATCGCTATCCCGACAATTGCAAAAGCGCTTTTCAGGGCCAGTGAAAACCAGCCCGCAAATCCGCTGAACAGACCCAACATAGAGCCCAGGCTGCGCTCGACAAAGAAATACGTTCCGCCTGCCCGCGGCATAGCGGTCGCCAGTTCGGCCTTGCTCAGAAGACTGGGAATAATCAGAATTGATGCAAAAAAATAGGATAATATGACTGCAGGCCCAGCTTTTGCGTAGGCAATCGCCGGCAGGACAAATAGGCCGGAACTTATCATCGCCCCGGCCGCCACTGCAAATACATCAAGGCAACCGAGCTGTTTCTTCAACTGAGCTATCTCAAAACCTCCCTGTTACTGCTCGTATATCGCACTTCGCACAAATTATACACAACTCACGTTTGATATTATACGAGGATGCGGCAGTTTTCAACAGGAATAGCAATTCATTGGACAAAACTTGCTGTATCTTTTATTATTGTCCGCAGATTCAGCTTGAAAAACAGCCCCTGGAGCATTGAGGTTAAACTGCATATTGGTTTAGAGGGTAAGCAAAATGACTAACAGAAGAGATTTTCTTCGTTTTGTCGTGGGCGGCGCGGCAGCTTTGGCACTGCCGCGGCCTTTATCTGCAAAAACCAAAGGTAAGGACAAACCGAACATTATCCTCTGTATGGCGGATGATATGGGCTGGGGCGACGCGGGATTTAACGGCAATAAGGTCATCAAGACGCCTAATCTCGACGCGATGGCAAAGGCCGGGATGCGATTTACCCGTTTTTACGCCGGCGCACCGGTATGCTCGCCCACGCGTGGAAGCTGCCTGACGGGCCGGCATCCGTATCGGTACGGAATCTTCTTTGCAAATGTCGGCCATATACGCAAGGAGGAAATTACCACAGCCGAGGCGCTCAAGACCCAGGGATACACGACGGGGCATTTCGGTAAATGGCACCTCGGAACGTTGCTGAGCAACTTCTCAGGCAAGGGCCCGGGCCGAAAACCAAAAGAAAACTATATGACACCTGCGATGAGCGGATTCGACGAATGGTTTTCCACTGAGTATGCAGTCGCCACGTGGGACCCCTACGACCCAACCAACAAGCACGGCGGCAAGTTCGATGTCCGCAATCTATACTGGCACAACGGCAAGAACATAACCGAGCAACTCAAGGGAGACGACTCGCGAATAATTATGGACCGTGCTGTTCCGTTTATCCGCAAAGCCGTAAAGAACAACACGCCATTTCTGGCGGTCATCTGGTTTCATGCGCCGCACGCCCCGGTCGTAGGCGGCCCCGAATACCGCAAGATGTACTCGCAGTACAGCGAAGACGAGCAGCACTATTACGGCTGCGTCACCGCCCTCGACGAGCAAATGGGCCGACTCCGCAAGGAGCTACAAGAGCTCGGCATAGCCCGGAACACGATGCTCTGGTTCTGCAGCGACAACGGGCCAGAGGGAAAAGACGGCAAACACGGCCGGTATCGCGGCTCAGCCGGGCCCTACCGCGGACGCAAACGCAGCTTATTCGAAGGTGGAGTCCGCGTGCCGGGACTGCTTGAATGGCCTATGCACTTCAAAGGCGGGCGAGTAACCGATGTTCCCTGCTGCACATCGGACTATTTCCCGACTATTCTGGATATGCTCGGCTTCAGGATGAAGGGACAGCCGGAGCCAATCGACGGCGTGAGCATACTGCCGCTGATTGAGGGCAAAATGACTGAAAGGCCCGTACCAATCGGCTTTGAATCAGCCGGCCAGGTCTCGCTGACAGACAATCGATACAAGATTTACAGCAAGGACAGGGGCAAGACGTATATGCTTTTTGACCTGCTTGAAGACCCCGGCGAGACAAAGGACCTCGCAGCGGAAAACCCACAGATTGTCGAAGCCATGAAAACCACGCTCGAAAAATGGCGAGCCTCCTGCAAAGACAGCCTGGCGGGGAAAGATTATAATTAGTAACAGAAATGCTCTATATCCGTAATACCAACGATTATAAAGAGAGAACACAATGGCCAAACTCACGTTTGATATTATACGAGGATGCGGCAGTTTTCAACAGGAATAGCAATTTACTGGACAAAACTTGTTGTATCCTTTATTGTTGTATGTATATACCGAAATAAAGAAAAAAACGCCCGAAAAAGCCGCGATTCCTGCGAGGACAGTCTTGCGGGACAAGATTATAAGTAGCAGTGTCGGGACCAGCGGCACTTATTGACTGAAAAAGAGAATATTATGGCTAAGAAAAAATCGAGCAGGACAATAGTTGGGTCGCCTCTTACACCGACAATGCTTGGAGAGCTGGGCGCTCTTGGGGAACTCGCGACAACGGCTGATACCTTCAAGCCCGACGGCAACTGGATAAACAATTACCGGATTTGGACGTGCCACGGTTATCGCGAGAGCGGCAATGACAATGTCGGGTGGTTGCGAATCGAGCGTACCGTCCGTGGGCCGAAAGGGTCGTTTATATTGAAAGTCCGGCAAGAGGTGGTTCAGACAGACAGATTGTTGAACGTCATCGATGTCGCGATTAACTCTCTGAACAAGCAACCGCCATCGCTCGTGGAATGGCAATTGTCAAGCCGTTTCATAGAGCCGGACCAGAGACGGAAAAACGAGCTTGAAGTCGTCGAAAAAGGGGCGGTTAATCGAAATATAATGACCGTTACCACCGCCGAGCATACACTGAAACGAGAAGTTCCCAGTGCGCTGACGTGTGATTGGTGCCTCTTTGAAGCCGTTCAACACCTGGATTTCGAGGAGAAACCGGCGCTGACTTTCAACCTGCTTGAAGGACTTAGCGTTCTCAAGGAAGACCAGCAGTTGTCGTATCGCGGGCGCCACAGGATGAAGATAAACGGCAAGGATATATCACTGCACAGGTTTGACCAGTTGGGCCGTGGGATTCTTCCTTATGAATACTGGCTGGATGACCGCCATCGACTACTGATGGTAACTTCAATGAACAAGGCCTATATTCTGGATGACCAGGCAGAAAAGGCCATCAGATAAGAGCCGAAGAAAAGCAAACTTTCAAAGGAAATTAAGATAATGAACAGCAATAAAACAGCAAAGCAATCTAAGCAGCTTGTGAATCGTCGGGATTTTATCAAGCTGGGCGGCAGTGCGGCGGCAGTGCTGGCAAGCGGTACTTTAACAAGGAACGTTCTTGCCGCTCGGCAAAGCAATAAATCCAAGCCGAAGAACATACTTTTGATAATCACGGACCAGCAGCATATCGAGACAATTGCCGCCGGGGGCTGCCGTTATGTGCGAACACCGGCGCTTGACCGGCTCAAAACCAGCGGGGTGAGCTTCACACAATCATATTCGGCCAATCCGTTGTGCAGCCCGGCGAGAAGCGCCGTTTTTACAGGGCGGACGAGCAGTGAGTGCACAGTTTACGTGAATGGCAGACCCATCCGCCCGGATATACCGAATCTCGGGCAGTGGTTTTCAGAGCATACTGATTACGAGACGTTTTATGCGGGAAAGTGGCACCTGCCAAGGACGTACACGAGCACCATACCGGGCTTCAAGGTCATAAATACGGGCATCGGCGGCTTTGGCTACCTTTGCGATACGGTTATGTCCCGTGCGTGTGAGGGCTTTTTGCGAAACCGCTCAAAATCGAAACCGTTCCTGCTGGTGGCTTCGTTTATGCAGCCGCACGATATTTGTGAATGGCTTCGTTTGAATATGGAGAACCCGGGGCGGCTTCGCTATCCGCAGCTGGCGGGACAGCTTCCGGAGCTGCCGGACAATTTCGAGTTCGATAAGAATGAGCCGGAGGCAATCAGACAGAGACGGCTGGGCAACGAGCCGTTCAGGGGCAAGAGCAAATGGGACAAAGAGCAGTGGCGATATTACCGCTGGAGCTACTACCGGAACATCGAACAATTGGACGCCGAGATTGGGCGTATCTTACAGGCGCTCGAGGATTGGGGGTATATTAAAGATACGCTGATTGTATTTATTTCCGACCACGGCGAGGGAATGGGCCACCATCAGATGGTGCGAAAAAGCAGTCTCTATAACGAGGCCTCAAGGGTTCCGCTACTATTTTCCTGGCCCGGACACATCGCTAAGAACGAAACCGATACGGTTAATCTGGCATCGGGCCTCGACATAATGCCCACCCTCTGTGACTATGCGGCCATAAGACCGCCCCAGAACATGCGCGGCGTAAGCTTACGCGCTGTCCTCGAAGCAAACGGCTCGCTCGAACGTGACTTCATCGTCTCCGAGGTAAGCACCAATACCGGCAGAATGGTCCGAACGCCGCAATATAAGTACATCGCCTACGCAGACGACCCGGCCGAACAGCTCTTCGATATGAAAAACGACCCCGGCGAAACCAAAAACCTTGCGACAAGCTCGAAGTATGCCTCTACACGCCGCCAATACCGAAAAATGCTCAGAGACTGGGAGCGTCGGCTGGACGTGCCGGCCAATGTCCCCAATGCAAACGTATGGGGACAAAAGGTATAATGCCATCAATCGCAATGTAAAAAGAACTTTGTTCTATGAGCAAACAATCTTTACAGAAAAACAGAAAAGGAGCCAAAATGAAAAGACAGACACGGAGAGAATTTCTCAAGTCGCTCGGCTTTATGGCCGGCTCAGCGGCGGGATTGTCGATACTGCCGAGCTGTACAAGCATCGGCCAGATTTCAGGCAGAGCAGTCAAGAGGCCAAACATCATATTCATTATGACCGACGACCACGCCTCACATGCGATGAGCTGCTACGGCAGTAAAATAAACAAGACGCCCAACCTCGACCGTATCGCGCAAGGTGGTATGCGTTACGACAACTGCTTCTGTACTAATTCCATCTGCGCACCCTGCCGCGCCGTTATCCTCACCGGCAAACACAGCCACATCAACGGCGTCATCGACAACAGAAAAACCTTTGACGGCAGCCAGCAGACATTTCCCAAGCTGCTGCAAAAGGCCGGCTATCAAACAGCGATGATAGGCAAGTGGCATCTTAAGACGGACCCGACGGGATTCGATTACTGGAACGTCCTGCCGGGCCAGGGAACATACTACAACCCGGCTATGAAAGAGATGGGCCAGCAGAAAAAATATACCGGCTACACCACCGATATCATTACCGACCACGCCCTGAAATGGCTCAAAGGCCGCAACAAAGACAAGCCGTTCTGCCTGATGTATCACCACAAGGCCCCGCACCGCGCGTGGGAGCCGGGCCCCAAACACCTGACAATGTATGATGATGTCACAATGCCCGAGCCGAAGACCCTCTTCGACGATTACTCCGGCCGCGGAAGGGCCGCAAAAGAGCAGGATATGAGCATCGAAAAGACGATGAACGCCAGAGACCTCAAGCTCACTCCACCGAGAAACCTCACCCCTAAGCAGAAAAAGCTCTGGGACGCAGCATACAACCCGAAAAATAACGCCTTCCGCAATGCCAATCTCACGGGTAAGACGTTAGTCCGCTGGAAATATCAAAGGTATATCAAGGACTACCTTCGCTGCATCGCCTCGGTTGACGACAACGTCGGCCGACTCCTGGATTACATTGACACTTCCGGCCTGGCCGAGAATACCATCGTGATTTACACTTCCGACCAGGGCTTTTATCTGGGCGACCACGGCTGGTTCGATAAGCGGTTTATGTACGAGGAGTCGCTCCGGATGCCGCTGTTAGTGCGGTACCCGAGAGAAATCAAGGCCGGCTCGGTGAATACCGACCTTGTGCAGAACCTGGATTTTGCCCCGACATTTTTAGACTTCGCCGGTGTTCCTGTCCCGGCTGATATGCAGGGTCGTTCCATTCGCAGTTTGCTCGGCGGCAAAACACCCCGAAGCTGGCGCAAGTCGATTTATTACCATTACCACGAGTACCCGGCCGTCCACAGCGTAAAACGTCACTACGGCGTCCGAACCAATCGTTACAAGCTGATACACTTCTACTATGATATCGATGAATGGGAGCTCTACGACCTTGAAAAAGACCCCGATGAAATAAAAAACGTGCTCGCCGACCCGGCATACGCCGACATCGGCAAGGACCTAAAGGCCGAACTAAAACGCCTTCGCAAGAAATACAAAGACAACATCGGCCCGCCGGTCTAAAAGCACCAGGCAGCCGCTCATTCTTCCAGTATTTCGCCCGTTGCCTTGTCCCAGCGGACGGTGCGGACCTTCATGCGGTGCTTCTCAGTGTGGCAGTCAGCACAACATATCTCTGGGTCGGCGGAGCCGGACGCAGAATCGTCAATCTCCGGGTCAAAGATTGTCTTAGCGCCTGCAAGCAACGGCTTGTGGTCATTGACATGCTCGATGTTTTCTCTGGGGTGGCACATCATACAGGTCGGATTGATCTTCGCCCTGGGGTACATAATCTCCGGCGGTGTGGCATTTTCCTCATCGCTCCGGTGGCGTTCGGACTCACCGTGACATCGCTCACATCCTATCCCTGCAATCAGATGCTCAACGACAAGTTCCTCCTCCTCTAAATCCGCGTGACAGGCAAGGCAAAACGGATTAGCCACAAAACACGGGGGCTCAATTTGTGTTCCAACAGCCACTTCTTCGGCCTGATGCTCAACCTCTGCGCTGTCGGGTTGCTTTTCTTCAAAAGAGCGGCTTGCTGCGAAAAGCAGCAAGCCGCTCATTACCAATCCGATTAATATCACGGCCATTACTTTGGTGACCTTCATACTGTATATCCTTGTTTCTTCTCATCAATTAACTGCTGGTATTCAATGCTGATAAAGCCGGCGCGGTGATTACACGTATTCCCAGTCTTTGAGCCACTGATAGTCGGCCGGCAGATTGGCCCAGGCCTCGTCCATGGCCTGCTCCAGCTCCTTTGCCTCTGCTTTGTCAAGCTCACGGCGCTCCTTGACAGCGTCTGCCACGTTGTCCACCTGGTGCGGATTGATCATTCCCGGTATAGGTGCATTTATCACATTTGTAGCCAGGATATAGCGTATGGTCATACGCGCCAGACGGTCGTCTTCTTCGGCGTTTGGGTTGCCGGGCGTACTATCGCCCTTGAACAGGTGATTGCTGGAGAACGGCTTTATACCGAGGCTGCCAACATTGTACTTGCTCAACGCATCGAAAAGACTGTCTCCAGGTCGCACCTTGCTCTTGGCTGTGAAGGGCGTCACGATAACATCAAGCACATCGCTGTACGTCTCTATCATCCATTTGATATGGGGGCGGTCGTGTGAGGACAAACCGCAGAATCGTATCTTGCCCTGTTTCTTTGCTTGCTCGAGCGCCTTCATCATCTCATCGACTTCGGCCTTTGGATGCCTGCCGCTTTGCTCGTGCATAGTCGGGCGCCACAGGTCCACGTAGTCAAGTTTGGCATTAGTCATTCCCTTCTCGAGGGTTCCGAGCAGCGCCTTGGCGGTGCGGTATTTTGCATTTCGCATTTCCTCCTGATACCACGAGAAGCCGAAGAACATCGCGTCGCGTCTGCCTCTCAAGGCCTCGCCGTACGCCATCACCTCTTCCCTGGTGCAGGCGTCGACATAGTTGATGCCGCGCTCGATGCATCGCGTAACGACGTCTCGGCGGTTCTTCCTGAAACCCTCGTCGTTCAGGTCCGCGCTGAGCCAGCCCCTGCCCTTAAAAACGCCCGGCACCATCTTGTCAATGCGTTTCCAGTGTCCGCCGAAACACACTGCTGAAACCCAGAGGCCGGTCTTCCCAAGCAGCCGATACTCCATCTCGGGGTTGTAGCTGCGGGTCTTCCTCACGTCCATTTTCTTGGCGGCCTGGCTCTCGGCAGCGCCAAGGCCCACGGCCATACCCGCTGCAACCACCGCACCATCGCGCATCAACTCGCGCCGCGTCAGGTCGGTCTTCTTATCCGGTTGCTTTTGTTCCATAGTATTCTCCTTCATATATTTGTTAATTGAGGTTTTCGCCACAGATTATATTTCATATTCGGCGGCTCGCCATTTTTTTTTGGTCAAGCTGATTCTACACGTATTCCCAGTCTTTGAGCCACTGATAATGCGCCGGCAGATTCGCCCACGCCCTGTCCATCGCATCTTCAAGTTCCTTCGCCTCGGCATGGTCAAGCTCTCGGCGCTCCTGGACGGCTTTTGCCATGTTGTCCACCTGGTGGGTGTTTATCATGCCCGGGATAGGTGCCGTCATAGCGGGGTTACCCAGGATATAACGAATGGCCATACGCGCCAGACGGTCGTCTTCCTCCGCGTGTGGGTTGCCGGGCGAGCTGTCACCCTTGAACAGCGAATTGCCGGCGAACGGCTTTATGCCGAAAAGGCCTACGTTATACTTCCTTATGGCCTCGAAAACGCTGTCCGCGGGCAGCTCCTTGCTCTTGGCGGTGTAAGGCGTGCAGACGACCTCAACGGTCTCAGGGTAGTTCTCAATCAGCCATTTTATATGCGTCCGGTCGTGCGAGGACAGACCGGTAAAGCGAACCTTGCCCTGCTTCCTCGCCTTCTCCAGACCCTCCATCATCTCGTCCACTTCGCCCTTCGTGTGCCTGCCGCTCTGTGAAAGCATCGTAATTCGCCAGACATCCACGTAGTCCAGCTTTGCCTCGCGCATTCCCTTATCAAGTGTTCCGAGCAGCGCCTTGGCTGTGCGGAAGCTCGGCTTGCGCATCTCCTCCTGGTACCACGAGAAGCCGAAGTACATCTTTTCGCGCCTGCCTTCGAGCGCTTTGCTGTAGGCAACCACTTCCTGCCAGGTGCACGCGTCGACGTAATTAATCCCGTGTTCGATACATCGTGTAACGACGTCGCGGCGGTTCTTCTGGAAGCCCTCCATATCGAGCTTTGCGCTGAGCCAGGCCTTGCTTGCGAAAACGCCGGGCACCATCTTATCGATGCGCTTCCAGTGCCCGCCGAGGCACACAGCCGAGACCCAAAGGCCGGTCTTCCCAAGCCGCCGGTACTCCATATCAGGTTTATAGCTGCGTGTCTTCCTCATCTCTGCCTCGGCCGCCCGACCCGACACGGCACCGAGCCCCACTGCAAGACCCGCCGCGGCTATCGCGCTATCCTGCATAAATTTACGCCGGGTCAAATCACTTTTCTTGTCGTACTGCTTCTTATTCATAGCTTACTCCTTATTCAATAACTTTGGTTTAGTTTCCAATTATATTTCAAGTTTTACGATTTATTTTACTATAACAGTCCTTCAGATAATCTCGTGCCCTGGTCAGATTGGCCGCCATCACTTCCGCTTCCGGATGGCCGTGCATAAAGGGATTAACATAGCCGCGGTATCGAATATCTGCAAGCGCCTGCACCCAGGGCGTCATATCCGTCGGGCCGACGCCGGGTAACTGCTCGTTACCCTTTGCTCGCTGCCAGGCATAGAAGAAAAAAAGCTGCTTTCCGCAAATCCGGATGGCCTCCGGCACCGATGCCTTGAGCGACTGGAGGTGATACGGCGCCAGTGCGATTCCCAGTCTCGGCGATTTATTTATATCGACAAATGCCTTGAACGAATCGAGTGTACAAAGCAGCGCCCCGCCGTGGTTCTCGATGGCAAGATACGAGTTGTTCTTCTGGGCCAAATCAGCTAACGGTTTGAGAGATTCGACAAAAGCTTTCATTCGTGAGGTCAGTTCCTCGGGTTTACCGGCCTTTGTACTGCCCCGAACCGCCACCCCGCCGCCGGCCTTGCCGAGCAGCTCGGCGTAACGCTCGTATCCGCCTTTATAAACCGAAAAGGCAAACAGCTTGAGTTTATGTTTGCCTAACAGTTTTTTCAGGCCGTCCGGCCCCAGACGCTCGGCCACGTCGTCAAGGTGCGGACAGCCGTTGTGGGCCGACCATATATCGATTGCCTCGAAGCCGAGCTTGGCGATTCGCTCACAGGCCTGCTCAATGGGAAGCTGCATAAAATGAATCGACGAAGTAGCCAGCCGCATCTGCCACTCTTTCTTCTTTGCTGTCGCGGCTTTCGCCCAGGCGGGCAGGGTCGGCGTTACAATCCCCGCAGCCGCACCAAAACCCGCGGCCTTCAAAAAACTGCGCCGATTCAGATTATTATTCATTACCAAACTTTCCTCCATTGGTTCAAAGCTCTGCAACGCACCAAATTTACAGTCTTAACAGCATAACATATTCGGCTTCGGCAGTCAAACCTAATTTCAGGCAAACCGTATCTTGAAAGCCTCCTCAAAGATTTTTTTCTTTGACGTGCGGGCTAAAGTGCCTAAAATCGGTCTTTATGTAGATGATATAGACGCACAAAGGACCACAATTATTGCAAGATACATCGATTTCGAAGAAACTCAGAGGTTTAACCAAACCTACGCAAGCGAAAAGGAGACCGATATGAGCAAAGATACTCACCCAAACAACCACATAACCGCACGTATGAATCGTCGCAGGATGATGCAAATGATTGCCGCTACAAGCGCTGCCGGCGCTGCGTCTGTTGCCCTTGCCTCCTGTGCAAAGCGTCCAAAACAGGCAGCCACCAAGGGCCGCATCAACCAGTCCGTCGTTCACTGGTGCTTTTCCGAGCATTGGGACGTAGAAAAGGCCTGCCAAATTGCCAAACAGCTCGGCTGCAAGAGCGTCGAGCTGGTAGGCCCGCAGGACTGGCCCACCCTCAAGAAGTACGCCCTGACATGCGCCATCGCGCCCAACGGCCTGCCTGACCCTCCATTTGTCAAGGGCTTCAACAATCCCAAATACCACGACATGTGCATATCCAAAACTCGCGAGACCATTGACGCCTGCGCCCAGTACAAGGTCCCCAGCGTCATCGCTTTTACCGGCTACAAGTGGCGGGACGCAGAAGACCCCAAGAGCGGCGAAATTTCGCTCGAAGAAGGCGCCGCCAACTGCGTGAAGGCATTGAAAGAACTCTGCGGCTACGCCGAGAAGAAAGGCGTCAACATCGCCCTCGAAATCCTCAACACACGCGCGACCGACCACCCAATGAAGGGACACGCCGGCTACCAGGGCGACCACACCGATTATTGTATCGACATCATCAAGAAGGTCGGCTCACCGAGAATGAAATTGCTGTTCGACATCTACCACGTCCAGATTATGGACGGTGACGTCATCAGACGCATCCGGCAGTACAAGGAATACATCGGCCACTACCATACCGCAGGAAATCCCGGCCGCAACGAGCTCGATGAAACCCAGGAAATCTACTACCCGGCCATTATGAAAGAAATCGTAAAGACCGGCTACAAGGGCTACGTCGGCCAGGAGTTCATCCCGACACGCGACCCGCTTGAAGGCCTGACCGAAGCGGTCGCCCTTTGTGACGTCTAACAAAAGTGAAAAGAAAAACCCCCATCCCGACAAAAATCGGGGTGGGGGTCTGCTAATTACTCAATAACTAAATCCGGATTGTCGGGGCCGAAGTGCTTGAGCAGGACGATTGGGTCGGTCGCCGAACAATTGGCAATGGTAACGCCCTCTTTCGCAGCGTCTTCGGTCACGAAGAATTCGTCATTGGTCAGTTGGCCGTACCTTATAAGCGCCGGCGTCTCGATATACCACTGGCCAAGCTTGCCGTGGCCCTGCATTGTGATAAAGCCATAGCAGGCGCTGTCCTTGATAGTAACGGTTTTGCCGGGCAGAACCGTAAGCTCTTTGGCGCTAAAGGTCGTTGACTTGTAGCATATCCAGTTCTCGATGTAGCCGGCGGCCTCCATCTCTTTTACGGCTTCAACGGGCTTGGGAAGCATAAAGCGGTTCTGAGCAAAATTGGGGTCAACGTTCAGGTCCCAGTCGATGACACTCAGAAGCCAATCCACGTCCCCCATCTTGTCCTTGGGGGTATCCTTCCAGAGCAGTTCTTTCGGCACCACCTGGTCGTGGGTGATGTTCTCATACATCGCAAAGACGTCCGAAGCCTTCTGCGGTTCGTATGTGCAAAGGCTTCCAGGCGCATGCAGAACGCCGGGCGGAACATCCCAGCCGGTCCCGACATCGAGACGGTAAGCGGCGGCCAGGCTCGTGATAGAGTTGTCCCTTCCCTCGGCCGCATCCTGAAGGGCCTTTCGGACCTGGTCCTTGGTCACGCCGGGATTGAGGCCGAAGAATGTGTAGGGAAAATCCCCGCCGTAGTTATTTGCCTGCGGCGGAAAATAATACGCCTCCGGCTTGCCCAGTTGACCCGTCAGTGCCGCGTGCTTATCGCGATGATGTACGTGATGGGGCAGAGCGCCTTTGTTATCGAAAAACTTCGAGTACATCGGCCACCGCTCGTGTTCCTTCCAAAGCCGCTCACCGATAATCTCGCCCTTGAGCTCCGCGA
>Ga0114919_10003430_pt1 | contig 12813 bp, 8 predicted proteins | sample BlataG_FD_88682 | JGI IMG/M metagenome (GOLD analysis project Ga0114919, IMG submission 88682) | Deep subsurface microbial communities from Black Sea to uncover new lineages of life (NeLLi) - Black_00105 metaG | ecosystem: Environmental > Aquatic > Marine > Oceanic > Sediment | place: Atlantic... | reverse complement strand
CCCCCCCCTCCTTCTCTCTCTCCCCCCCCCTCCCGCCCCCTCCTCTCTTTTTCCTCTCCCCCCTTTTTTTCCCCCCTCCCTGGGGGGGGGGGTTGGGGGGGGGGGGGTGGGGGGGGGGGGGGGGGGGGGGGTTTTGGGGGTACGGGAGAGAGGGGGGGACAAAAAAAGGGGGGAGGAGGGGGGGGGGGGGGGGAGTTTGGGGGGGGGGGGGGGGGGGGGGAGTAGAGAGGAGAGATAAAGGAGACGCTATGCTGTGGGAGTGAAAGAGGGAGAATACATCTGCATAGTGATTGGTTAAATTGTTTAGATAAATTCCTAGAAGTGGAAAAGAAAGAGAAAATGCTTTTCTTTCTATGTAAATTTAAGAGTACTGCTCTTTGTTGAAGTAGAGATGTAGTCATGACCAATTTTTTTTTTTTTTTTGTGTTTCAGATAAGCATCGATATCGACCCCCCGGTTGCTGGCACAGCTCCATTCCCGGCTAGGGTTGGTAGCGTGGGGTGTTATAGGACGAAACCCATGAATGTATTAGTACAATTGTCATACACTGAATACATTCAGCAAACATAAAGGTCTCTCCTTTAAAACTCAAAGCTAAAATCTCAAAATTTGGCATTACCATGGCTGTGGAAGTAAATAAGCAATTTTTCGCTCGCATCAACTTTTGGTTATGGGTTGTATACGTAAGTAACGAGATTCACGGGAAGTTTTCTCGGTTTGGACTTGTTTGAACACAACTGAGCAAAATCGCTGAGATTCCTTCCTGTTCCTTTCTTTCTGCAGTTGGTCTTCTCCATTATCGCCTTTGCTCCAATTGCTGACTGGACAAACTGGTCTACTGCAAACTTTGTGGTAAGTATTTTCGACCTTATCCTTCGAAACTGAGACATCCCCACATCTCCCCCGCCTTGCTCACTCTCCCTCTCCTCTTCTTAACAGATCTTCTGCGGTGTTACTGGCATGCTTCTCGGTATGCTCTACATCGCCGTCGAACTTTTGACTATCACTCCCCTCCTTGGTCTCGTCCAACTCATCATCTCCGCCGTTTGGGCCATCTTCTGGCTGGCTGCGGGAGCTGCCACTGCTGCTGATCTCAACACATGGGGTGGCAGCTTTTGGTATAATGATAGCCAGAGCAACTTGAGTGTTGCCTGTGCCTTCTCTTGGTTGTGCTTCCTCCTCTCCCTTGCTCTATGCGGCTTTGCCTTCCTCGATATGAAGGCAGGCAAAGGGATTAGTGGCCGTGGCAGTGCTCCCGCCAGTGCTCCAACTGGCACTGTTCCAGCTGGAACTATGGAGGCCAAGGTTTGAAAAAGCAGACATATTGACATAAGTTATAGGATAATAGATAGGTAGAGAATCAAAGCAAATTATCTAAATAAAGAGAGGGGGAGAGAGAAGGTGCTTTTGCAGGCAGAGAGAGACCATGTTTCTTCGACTTATTCAAAAACCACCTTCTTCTTTTCCACTTTCTTCGTATTTACGCTACCACTTTTGCCTACCTTTCCATATATATTGCATGCAGCTGTCTTTGCTTTAGTGTAGAATTTTATCCCTCTTTTTGTCAAGCTTGTCCTGTTTGTTTTCTGTGTTTGATTTTTGAAATACAAATAAAAATGATGGTGATAATATCGTATCTGGCTCGTGATGTGTACATATGATATGTTCATTCCCTGAGATTGCTGTAATGAACTCATCTCAAGTTAGGTATATTATTATATTTCTTACACTTCTGTACCAGAGAGGGACTGACCCTGGATGGGACCCAGAGCTCCTGTGCTCTCATGTAGTAAATGTTTGTATGGGGACACTGGTAAGAAAGCGAGCAGTGGCTGTGCATGTTGAGAATAGAAAGTGGAAGATGGGGAGACATGAGAACGAAATGTATGCCTATCAGGCGCCGGGCATCGTGTCGTGGGCATCAACCTGGAGGACGTCAACAGGTAGATAGTGAACGTCCCGGGAAGAAGCGGTTGTCGGTAGCTATTTCTTTATTCCATGTCCCACAGCTGCGCATAATTAACGCATTTGAAGGATATATGATCACCAATCATTAGTATGTGTATGAACAGATTGTGGTAAGCATACTACGTTGAATAATACTTGCTGAGATCATATTTTGTTTTTCTTCCGGACTTCCAACCCGTTCTCGGAGTATCACAACGACTGTATACCCTTGAGAACTCGAAGCAATGCTGGATGACTTGCAGTCGCTGCTAGCTCTACCAATTGGAGACACTGACGACGACGATCAGGTGAGGTTTTCAGTTTTTCAATTTCTCTTTTACCGATGAGCCATTCTCCACTTCCCACGCAATTAGACCAACTAACTATATCCCATCATCATAATCTAACGACAGGACGATGCCGACTTCCAAGCAGATGAGGAAATTGACGATCCTTCCGCCGACGACAGCTCTGAGGAGGAGGAGAACGACGACGATGACAACCAAACCCAGCAACAGAAAGCAACAACATCTGCGCCTGCTCGCACTGCTACACCAACCAAAAACATTTCCTTACATCAACAACGCCAATTACACCAATCTCTTCTAGCCAACATAGATCCAGCCATCCTCGACATGGCCAACGACATCCAATTCGAAGAAGAAATCATCAGCGACAGCGAAATCTCTCAACAGTACAGTGATGAATACGATTTTCTCAAGGTTGATCTTGCAGAGGTATTAGATAAGAACCTAGCTGAATTCAACAGCTTCCAACCACAACCACAATTAGAAGCTGGAGGAAGACAAGGCCCGAGCAAACATAATAATAATAATAATAATAGTAGTAGTAAGAGGAAGAACAAAGACACTTCAACAGCAGCTGCTGCCAAGCAGCAACAACAACAAAGAAAGAGGGGTACTCCATTATCATCCACTGGAACTGACGCATTCAATGCGGCCAACACAGCAGCAGCAGCAGATCCATCTACAGCTATGATGGACTTTTCAATGCCTCAGGTACCTCCACCTCCCCTTCCAGCTGCTGCTCCAATTGCTCGGCGTACTCGTGCTCAGAACCCTCTTCTAGACGTCACTATGGATGAGTTAGATATGTTGCTTGCTGATATAGACGAACCCCTATTATATTGGCCTATTGATGATCAGGCTGAGTATAAGAGGTTTTTAGCTTCTGTACAACCTGACGCATTTGGTCCAATGGATAATAATGGTCATAATGGTGGTAATAAAAATAGAGTAGGAACATGGGCAACAGAAGTAAGAGGAGGAGGAGGAGGAGGAGCAGCAGGAGGACAAAAGGAGCAGCAGAATAGCGGTCTTGGTTCATTAATATTTGGAGCAAGTGAATTTTATAACGAAGATGAAGATGATGAAGACGACGAGGATTTCATGATGGAGCTTCAACGTATGTTTGCAGATGCTGGTGGTGATTATTTCCTCCCTAGACTAGGAGTAGGTGGTGATAGTGGTGGTGGTAGTAAAAGAGCGCATCATGGAAAAAACGGTGACGGTAATGGAGAGAGAAGACCTAAACGACCGAGATGGTCTCGACGTATTGCAGCAGCACAAGCAGCTGCTGGTAAGGCTGATTACAACAACAACACCAAGAATGCTACCACCACCACTGCTATGAATGCTGCTGGTGCTGGTGGTGGTGGTGGTGGTGGTAGAAGTAATGGAGATAACGCTGAAGACGAGGATCCTGAATTGTATGACAAGAAACGAGCAGTTGGAGCAATGATGCGTAGACTGAGACCTGGTATTGGAGAAAGCAATCCATATGCAATGAATAGCAGTACTGCTGGTGGCAATGATAACGCGTTAGTAGGAGTTGGAGTAGGAGGGGCAGGTATGCTGCCTGTTTTGTTACCACCACTGCCACTACAACGACAACAGCAACAGTTCCCACCAGGGTTTGGTGGACTATTTATGCAGCAACAGCAACAGCAACAGCAACAGCAGCAGCAGCAGCAAGTAAAAGTACCGACCAAAAGTGGCCTCACTCATCACACTGACATTATTACTGATAATAACAGTGGAAGACGATTGTTCGACCTAGTTCCAGTTCCAGTTCCAGCAGCAACAGCAGTAGCAGTTATAGGGCCACCAGATGAGGTGGAGAATTACATAATGCTGCCCAGTGAAGATGTAGAGAGTCTTCCCCACAAAGTGCGATGGACAGCTCCCCTCCCTGCTGCCCTTAGGAAAGAAGGCGTAGGAGAAGGAGGAGGAGGGGCGTTGGACGTAGCAGTGGGAGGAGGAAGGGAGGTAAAGAAGAATGGCAAGAAGAAGCAGAAGAAGAAGACTGGTAGTGGTGATGATGATGACGATGCAAGTGATGATGATGATTTGGAGGAGCCTGAGGTTTTCTCAGCATGCTTCCAATGTGAGCAATACGAACTCCTCTACAGACAGCTGCATTCCCACAGTCAATTACTCATGCAAACATATGCAATGACAGCCACCCAAGCCAACATGTCCCCCCCCGGCTCTACCGAAGCTGCAATGTACTCCAAACTAGCCCATTCAACAGCAGACATGCTGAACAGCCTGGCAGAGTATGCCAATAAAGAAGGCAATACTAGGAAGAGTAGTGGATACAGGCCGTACATTTCCAAGTTCCTAGGTATCACTGAACCTGAGGTCGTGTTGACTACCACTACCAGCAGGGTGGAGAATGTGTTGGAGGAGTGTCCAGTGAGCGCTGTGTTTCCTGATGTCATTTTGGATGCAAACAATAATATCATTGGTTTTACAGGTATAGCGGAAGAGGATAATAATGAGAATAATCAGAGTGATGATTATGATGATGAAGGTGCTGGTGGCGGGCCGTCTGATAGAACAGCCTTGAAAGAGAAGACAAACACCAAGTCGAGGAAGGTCAAGTTCACCCCGATATTTACAGATATCAATCAAGATGATAATGAAAACGATAATGGCACTGGTGGAATGCAGCTACTTGACACCACCGCCAACACGTATAGGAATATAAATGCAACAGAAGAGGGACAAGAAGCAGCAAATAATAATAATAAGAAGTTTCAGATACGGAAGATTGATGATGTATATACCATTGCTGATGTGGCACCTCTCCGTCCCTGGCACATATTATTCAACATTATTGAAATAGACCCCGGTAGCCTGCATCCTACAGGTGCAGTATTGAAATGGAAGCAGCTGGAGAGACAAAAGGATAAAGCCAAAAAATCACTAGGAAAAGTAGGAGGAGGGAAAAGCAGAGGAGTAGAGGAGGATGGGGAAGAGGAAGAGGAAGTAGCAAAGGCTCGTAGAGGCAAAAGAAAGCAATTCAAATCGCTAAGAACACAGATGCATGTCTTTTGGGCAGCTCTTCCTATGAATATCAGGCAAATCTTTGTGGAGATGAAAAACTACCTCAACCCTGATCTCATTCCTACAGCTCCTCTCACTGCCACACGAGGCAAAAGCTGCATCCACGCCTTGTTTTCCAACAATGACGACACCTTACTAGCTTGGGGAATCAGAAAATATGGCTTTGGAAAGCCAGAATCTCAAAGCGTTCAAAAGATACAGAGATATCTCCTCCCTGCGTTCACCTCAGCTCAGATCTGCCACAGAAGAAAGAACCTGGTGTCCAAAAAAGCTGCAGATAATGCAGTCAGAAGGCTTAACTCTGTGATGCATGGACCTCTGACTGCAGCAGAAGTAGCGGCATTGTCTCATGCTGACCGCTACTATGGCAAACAGCCATTCAAATGGGACACAATATGCAAGAGGCACTTACCTCATAGATCTCCCCATACATTAGGCAAGTTATGGGCTCAGCATACTCAAGGAGCCAGCTTGATAAAGCCCCCCAAAGATAAACAAACAGGAAAGCGTATTAACGTGAAGAAGTTTAAAGAGGTCGTAGAGGAGAGAAAACGAGTGGTTGCTAGTCAAGGTCAAGTACAACAGTTGCGAAAGGAACTGCTGCTTGCAAATGAGCAAGTCTTGACTGCTATTGGTAGAGGTAAAAGCAACAACAACAACAGCAGTAATAATAATAAAAATATTGGTGTAGGCGTACTGGGTGATGCGGAGCAACAAAAGGTACTGCTGAGCCAAATGTACAAAACACACAACTTGTTGGGCATGCAGTATAAGAATGAAGTGAAGGAGCAGATTGACAAGGAGACTGCTGCTCTGCTGAAGGCTTTAGAAACAAAAGCTAGAAATGATGATAATACAGAAGAAGAAGAAGAAGGAGACGGAGCAAAACCACCAAAGTGTACCACTCCAGAAGATGTCCATCAACGCATGGCCACTAAACGACAAGATCTAGAACACCAAGCTGAAGGAAGAGCTACTGCTTGGTTACAAGAACAACTCGCAGCTCATGGGTTATTGGGCTGGTATTACCAAAAGTTTTACCAATTCAATCCACTGTATGGTATGCTCTTCCCCATGGTACCCGGCCTTCCTCTCCTCCCTGTACTGCCCCCGCCTGCACTTGCATCTGCCATTGGTTATATGAGCAATATTAATAATAATGGTGGTGGAATGGTGTCTCCAGCACATATTCCTCCTCCCCTTGCTGGTACTGGTGCTGATGGAGGCGGCGTAGCAAACCAACACTTTGAAATGGAGTTGAGGCCATTAGTAGGCTCTGATTCTGATTCTGAAGAAGAAGAAGAAGAAGAAGAAGACAATGAGGAAGAAGAAGGTGCTCTGGGTAAGAACAAGGGTCCTGCTATCCCCTCTCCACCTACTACTACTGGCGGTAAGAACAAGAAGAAACATGCTACTGTTATTGGTGATGATGGGACTAAGGACACTAGTTATAAGAGCAGAGACATGGAGCTTTCCTTTATGCACAGTGACCATGAGGATGATGCTGGTGGTGATTATGGTGACTGGATGGAGGAAGATCCTCTATCACCGCCACCACCACCTCTATATCATCATCATCAACAGCAGCAGCAGCAGCAGCAGCATTTCGAGGGAAGGATTCCTCGCAACAACACACGACAGGCAGCCAAGGAGCTTCTGGATGATGTCAAATCTGGAGCAATGGAAGCAGCGGGAGAGGTGATACAAAAGTCACCATTTATGATGAAGAAGAAGGAGGTAGGCGCAGTATTCAGTAATGACACACTGTCTTTCTCTCTAGGAGGTGCGACGTCTGTAGGATTTGGAGGCAGGAGTAAAAAAGATGGAAAAGAAGTAGAAATACCACCACCACAGTGGCCTTCTTCAGTGATGGCAGCAGGAACAAAGCCAGTTCCGAAGGCTGCTCTGATGAAGAAATTCACGAATGCTCTACAACACTCTCTACCTGAGTTTTCACAAGATGTTCTGCTGCCTCATAGCGATGATGAAGAAGATCAGAGCATCGCCGGTGGCAGTAGTAGTAGAGGAGGGGGAGGAAAGAAGAGGAAGGAGGGAAAGAAGTTGAAGTGGAGTCAGGAATGGAATAAAAAGATGTTGGAGTACATTGATGCAAGAAGGGGAAAGAGGTGGGATGAAAAGGAGCTGGTGGGGCTGGCAAGAGAGGTCGGGAATGGAGCGAGTGGAAGGGAGGTGGAGGAGAGATTTACTTGGTTGATGAAGAAGAGGCTGGAGTTGGTCAAGAAGAAGATGAATGGATAATAATATACATAGAAGCCCTAATCCCTTTTTCAGTGGAAAATTTGGGTTCGATGAGTACCATCTTGACGGGACTTCAACAAGAAGCTGGCCCTTACTCCAAAAATGAGAGAGGTGGCGAATAATAAAATGTGCGTTTTATGAGGAGATGTATACACGATGTATATTGCACTCTTTTGAGCAATTCTATTAAATCCACTTGGGAGTGGAAGACCGAAGTGAGAGAGGGATTAACTGGAGGAACATTGTGGGGTTTAGTGTAAGTGAAAGGTATAATATCACAATTGAGCTCATTGGACATGTTATATGTCATATATGGCTATTGAAAGCCAAAGATGCGCCTCATAGACTCCAATATTGACTTTTTCCCGGCCATTTGATAATAATATCACAGATCGAATATCGCTCAACTTTCGCGGTGATAAACAAGAATGTATCCCAACCTACCCCCAAACTTCTCTGAAAAACCGTTTACAGGCAACATCAATCCAACCAAGCCAACGTCTGACAAAATGCAACCTCCCCCAAACCCAACGTCTGACAAAATGCAACCTCCCCCAAACCCAACGTCTCCCCTGTCAGACGACCCACACCTCCCTTCCCCCATCCAACGCTTCCACCACGAACAGAGAGATTACCTCCTTGATAGCAGTATCTCATCCTCAGGAGCCAGCTCTATCACTTCTTCTACTGTTGTCCCCAATATTAACCAGGCATTTTACAGACATACGCATGAGCAGGACTTGTCTCCACGATTTCATATCATGATGCCTCCACCACCACAACAGCAGCAGCAGCGAGGACCCCAACTCTATCCAGCTAGCTACCTCGACTCACAACAGCAGAGTCTGTTGTTTAGAACAATAACACCAAATGCTCAAGCCACTACTACTGCTGCTACTGCTACTCAGCAGCAGCAGCAGCAGCCACTGATGACGGGTGGTCCACTGAGTAGTAATGCTACCCCTTCACTTCCTTCATTGATTAGTACTGCCACACCACCCTTACCCCCACCTACATCATCACTAGCATTCTCAGCAGCAACAGATGTAGTAGAAGAACCATCATCAACGTGTGCCCTCCTGCTCCAGGCAGCCAACAATGCACAAAACATTGCTGCAACAAAAACAGCAGAACAACAAACGGCAGCAGCTGAACATCAACTAGCAACGACACAAATAGCAACAACTGGAGATCCGACGGTACAAGCTCAAGCTGCTGTGGCAGCTCAACAAGCTGCAACCAAGTATGCTTTGGCTGGTCAGGAAGCTAATAGAGCGGCTACTACGGCAACACAGCTACACAATGCAGCAGCTGCAGCAGCTGCTGCTACTCTGACCAGTACCAGTGGTATTACTAGTACGAATGCCACTACTAATGCAATGGCAGCAGCTGTTAACCAACAACTCCAACAGCAGCAGCATGCATCGCAATCTCTACAGCAAGCTACAATGACCATGCCATCTACGGCTCCTTTAGCTGGCTACATAGCTGCTGGTGTGTCTCCACCAATGGCTGCTGCTTTGGCTCAGAATGCTCAGAATGCTATTGCTACTGCTGCTACTGCTATCTCTGCAGCAATGGATGTCCCAGCAACAGCAGCAGCAGCACCAGGCGTTCATGAGTTGGTTGGGCCAGTGGGACCAGCGCTTCCTCCCCTGATAACTACCACCACAACAGCTCCTCATCCTACAATGCACCCACTTTCACCACGTGGACAATCAACAACAACGACAGCAACAGCGGCAGCAGCAGCAGGAGTGGCTCCTTCTTCTTTCTTTCCATTGTCGACAACCATGCCACACCTTGCACTACCAGCTTCCATACCACCACCACCACCGGCCACAATGGCTACTACTGCCAATGGTCCTATGCTCACTGCAATATTAGAAGCCTACACTGCTGGAGTAGCTGCTGGTAGTGCCACTACCTCCCCGCCTGTGTCAATGTATTCCAACGCCATTACTGCTACTAGCAGTGGGGCTCCTCCTCTTCCTCCTCCTCCTCCTGGCTGGTCTCAGATACCACCACCACCACCACCAGCACCACCACCACCACTACAACAACAACAAGGTGCACCCATGTTGCAGAGGGCATCAATGTCCAGCTCAATTAGTGGTGGTGGAGGAGGAGGAGGAGGAGGAGGAGGAGGGACACCAAAGAGCTCTGTCAGTGGAGGAGGAACGCCTACCTATGTGTCTTCTGATACTGATCATTATATGAATCAGCATCAGCATCAGCAGTTGAGACATCACCTGGGACAAATGACTCTGTCTACTATACCTTCTTCTACTACTACCTTAACAGCTCCACCACCAACAGCTGCTGCCACTAGTAGCGATGAAGCACGGTATGATTATCATCAATATAGCACTGGACATACACTTCCCTCAACCATTGATGGCAATGGTGATGGCAATGGTGATGGTGATGGTGATGGCAAGGGTACTATAGGAGCCAATGAGATAGAAGCAGCCATCTTAGCTCTGCTCGCTAAACAAAGAGAGAAACAGAAACAACATCGAGAAGGAGGAGGAGCAGGAGGAGGGAACCACTATCATGATGGAGATGGAGGAGAAGAACTAAACTATCATAGAATAGCAGAAGAGGTAGCAGCAGCTCATAATGATGAAAGAGCTCCCATCAAGTTTTTAGTTTCCACTGGAGGTCATTTTATTCGGGGAAGTTCTTCCTCAGACAAAGGGGTGAGCACATTCAAGTACGAGGGTGGAGATACCCGTCTGATGAGGATGCCTGCTGCCAGTAGTGGTGGTGGTGGTATTCAATCTTTACTGGATTCATTACAGAAAGCTACTGGTCCTACCAGTGATGTCAGTGCTGGTGGTAATAGTAATAATAGTAGCGGCGGCGGAGGTTATTCTCCAACATCATCATCAGGAGGAGGAGGAGGAGGAGCTGCATATCACCCTCATCATCATCATCATCATCATCAGTATGAAGAAAAAGAAGGAAGCTCATCTTATATTACCAGTGGTGAAGCTTCCCTCCCTCAATCTCCCCTCCCACCACACATTTATAGGCCTGTAATGAAGTATCCCCTCCCCTCTGATCCTACTATCTGGGTGGACCTGATTGATGAAGAAGATTATAAACTGATGTTGGATGAGGTGGAGATGGAGAGGAAGGGGGCCAAGGAGGAGGGGAGGACAGCTTCTAGGTTGCATATATTTGTACAATGGCATCCTGATGCTTTTTATGATGAAGGGGATAGTGATGACGGTGGAGGTGGTGAGGAGGATGGAGAAGGAAAGGATGATGGTGGTGGTAGAGAGCATAGAGAGGAAGAAGATAAAAGACGAGGCGAGGATGGTGGTGGTGGTAATGGTGGTGGTGGAGAGAAGGATGAACAGCCACTACCTGTTGTTCCAGTCACAAGGGCAGACACGTTGCAAGGATACAGTCCTTTCAGTCAAGTAGAAAACAATAAACAACAATCCCCGTTTGCTTCTCCACCTAAAATCCCCTCTCCACCATCTCATCATCACCTTGCTCCCTCTGCCCCCCAGCTGCACCAACACCAGCTCCAACAACACGATCAACATCAGCGCAACCACGCAATCACCATGAATAGCACCCTCTCCCGTCTCCTCGCCTCAACAGAACTCCGAGGGGCAATAGACAGACTGGAGCTCATCAGTCCTAAAGATGTACAAATCCATAGGTTTATAGGCAGCGGTGGATTTGGGGATGTCTATCTGGGAAGATGGTCAGGTGTAGAAGTCGCAATTAAATGCTTGAATGCATCGCTCTTTTACCAACAAGCAGGGGAGGTCAACCAAATTGCTATACTCGATCTTATTAAAGAGGCAGATATGTTGGGAAGCTTCCGTCATCCTTGTATCGTATGGGTGTACGGGATAATAGTACCGCCACACGCTGCACATGCTGCGTCTATTGGTGGAGGAGGAGGAGGAGGCATGCATGTGGTGGAAGCTATCGCAAGGGGAGTAGCAGAAACATCAGCTCCTCCGTCGATGGTACCAGGAATGGTCCGCCCTCCAGCTGTCGTCACAGAGTACATGTCTGGCGGCTCTCTTAAAACAGCGCTCACCAGGAAAGCGGAAATTGTCAGCGGCAACCTCACTCGTCTTCTCCTTGCCTTGGATTGCGCCAGAGGTGTTGATTACCTCCACTCTAAAAATGTAGTGCACTTTGATCTCAAGCCTGCCAACCTACTACTTGGCTTCCGAGACAGAAGAGCAGTCGTTAAAGTCGCTGACTTTGGGTTGGCAAGAGAGAAAGCTACCACCTTTGTCACTGGGGTGAACAGTCAGAGGGGAACTCTTCCCTGGATTGCGCCGGAGATATTGAAAACTCCTGATCAGGTGACCGATAAAGTGGATGTGTATTCATTTGGGATAATTATGTGGGAATTGTGGACTGGGAGAGAGCCATACGAGGGGATGAATTATCATGCTCTTCTGCATCAATTACTCAAGAGTTGTGATACTACTACTATTGCTGGTGGTGATGTTGGTGATAATAATAATAATAATAATAATAATAAGGTGTACAGGCCACCTATACCTGGCTCTCCTGAATGGACAGAGTTGATGATGAGCACCAACAGTACCAATAGTACTACTGCTGCTGCTGCTGCTGCTGCTGCTGGTGGTGGTGGTACACTCGATACTGCTACTAATAGAAGTGGGGTAGCAGTAAGTACTGGTGATACAGCTGCAGCACCACCAGCAATAACACCACTCCCCTCTCTCCCTCCTCCTCCAGAACCAGCTCCTGGATACAGAGAGCTGATGGAACGATGTTGGTCGGAGGATCCCGGTGAAAGACCTACCTTCAGTGAGATAGTTGGTAGTCTGAGGAAAATGGTGCAGATGATACGACCTCCTCCTCATCATAGAAAGAAGATGCGTAATAATAATGTGATGATGATGGGAGGGGCTGGTGGTGGTGGTGGTGGTGGTGGTGGTGGTGGTAGTGGTGGTGGTGGTGGTGGTGGTGGTGGTGGTTCTCCCTCTCAGGTTAATATGAAAAAGTATGGGGAAGGAGAATGAACAGAATTGAAATGTTATTTTGACCAGTGGGGGCTGTTCCTTTTTTTTTTTTTTTATCTTGATCTATCAGAAGAAAGAAAAGTCAATGTTGTGTATATGTACATATATGTTTTTTTTTTTTTTTGGGGGGGGGGGGACCCCTTATGGGGCTCTTTTTTTATTTGGGTTGTTTTTTTTTTTATATTGAGTTTTTTTTTTTTTTT
>Ga0114919_10003429_pt1 | contig 12814 bp, 12 predicted proteins | sample BlataG_FD_88682 | JGI IMG/M metagenome (GOLD analysis project Ga0114919, IMG submission 88682) | Deep subsurface microbial communities from Black Sea to uncover new lineages of life (NeLLi) - Black_00105 metaG | ecosystem: Environmental > Aquatic > Marine > Oceanic > Sediment | place: Atlantic... | reverse complement strand
GAAAATTCTTCAACGTGGTGACATACGGGGTCAGTAAAGAGACAGAGGTGATCGACTACGACGAACTCCGAAGAATCGCCATCCAGGCCAACCCCAAAATGATAATCGCCGGTGCATCCGCATATCCACGCGAGATTGACTTTGGAAAATTCAGAGAGGTTGCCGACGAAGTAGACGCGCTCCTGATGGTGGACATTGCTCACATCGCGGGTCTGATCGTGGCAGGGATTCACCAATCGCCGGTTCCTCATGCTGATTTCGTAACCACCACCACACATAAGACCCTAAGGGGACCCCGCGGTGGAATGATCATGTGCAGGAAAAAGTATGCCAAGGACTTAGACCGTGAGGTGATGCCGGGAATCCAGGGGGGACCCTTGATGCACGTGATAGCCGCCAAAGCTGTTGCGTTCAAAGAGGCGATGGAACCGTCCTTCAAAGAATATCAACATCAGATTGTAAGAAACGCCAGGGCACTGGCAGCCGGGATGGCAGACCGGGGTTATCACGTGGTCTCAGGGGGTACCGATACCCATCTGATGCTGATCAGCTTGATCGAGAGGAATCTCACCGGAAAGGCTGTGGAGGAGGCTTTAGAAAAGGCGGGGATTACAGTCAACAAAAACACTGTGCCCTTCGATCCCCAGAAGCCGTTTGTCACCTCCGGCATTCGCATGGGCACGCCGGCTCTGACCACCAGAGGGATGAAAGAGCCCGAGATGAAAGAGATCGCCGCCCTGATTGATAAGGTCGTCTCCAGCTTTGGAGACGAAGAGGTTTATGCTCAGGTGAAACAAGAAGTCTTGGTGCTTTGTCAGAGATTTCCCCTCTATAAGGGAAGATTAGAAAAAGCGTAACGGGCTCGGCGCCGAGTACGAAGGCGGGATCTCCGACTTCAGCTTGACCTTGGTCCGGGTTCCGCTAAAGCGTCCAGACGGACGCCCCACAAAGCCTGTGACAGAAGCAAACCTAAGGAAGGAATGATTCCACGAGACCAGAACCTAACTTAAGTTAGGTTCTGGTCTTTTTCTTGCTCTAATTCGTGGTTTATCTTGGAGGGAATTCAAGCTTACCAAACCATCTGTAATCTACGTCCTTGAACAGATTGTCTCTGGCTTCCACATCTCCCAGGAACGCCCATTCTCCGGGATCGACCGATTCCCCGCGGCCATATTTCTCCGCCATCTCAGCTAACCTGACAAAGTTCTGGTGATGCTCCGAGAGCCGCAGCTCTGCATAGTCCCTTGCGCTCCAGGTGGAGATGAGAAACTGCCAATCCGATGCCTGAAGCAAGAACAGCTCGCGCGCCACCTGTTTCAGAATACTGATGAGTTTCTCGTCTTTGCTGTCGCCGAACTCCTGCACCAGTCTCTGCATCCTTATCTCGTCTTCGTAGATGTGCTTCCAGGTCCAGTCGGTCCACTCGTTCAGCCAGATGTAATGATATCCGCCTTCGCCCCAGGAGCCTTCCGGAATAGACACCACCTGGGTGGGCTTGGCCTGACCCAAGAAATCGCTGCAAGTGGTGAGCTCGATCTCCGGATCTTCCGAAACATACTTGAGAACCAGCTTCAAAAACTCCGTGCCTTCAAACCACCAGTGCCCGAAAAGCTCCGCATCGTAGGGGGCGCACACTAAGCCGTGTTTTCCGGTTTCCTTGTGATAATCAGTCAGGAGCTTCTTTATCAACTCTTTGAAATGCGAAGCGTTCTCCGGTATCCTCTTCTGGGCATCGTCGGGGAAATACTCTAACTTGTCGGCCAAATCGGTGTCAGCGGCTGTGATCTTCCAGTAGCGGTGACCTCCGGGGAAGTGCTTCTTGTGGAAGTCGAGATAGTTTCCATCTCCGGGATAACCCCACTCTCCGCTCCATACCTGCAAACCCGTATCAGGATCGCGGGTGAAGATGGCCACCGGCTTCTTTCCTTCGGTGCCCACCAGATAGACTTCCCTGGGCGTCTTATCGATCTCCTCTTCTCGCGGCGCGTACTCGTTCTGGAACTGTCCCCACAGGGTCTTCAAGGCGTCGAATCTGTCCATGTAGACTCCGATGGCTTTTCCCCCTTTAAGCAGGGCGCTGTCGATGAAGAAATAGTCCATGCCGTTCTCACTCACAAACTCCTCGATCCCTTTCCTTAAGTAGCCTTCTTTTCCCAGGCCGGTCTCCAACGGAGGAGTCCATTTGTATCCGGGTCGGTAGGCACATTCGGGAAGCCAGATTCCACGGGGAGGTCTTCCGAAGTGCTGGGCGTAGCTTTGCACCGCCTGTTTCATCTGCGCCTGCACCGAGGTGTCCTGCGACAGAAGCGGGAGGTACCCGTGCGTGGCTGCGCAGGTTATGATCTCGATGTGGCCGGCATCCTGCAGCTTCTTGAAATGAGAGATGATATCCCTGTCATATTTGGTCTCAAAATCCGATTTGATCCTGGCGTAGTAATCTTTCCACATCTGCCCCAATCGGAGCAAAAGCTTCCTTTCGTGCTTGGCGAACTCCTGGATGTCTTTTTCCGCTGCGGTAATCTTGGCCTGTAGGTAGGACGAGAATTCCTGTTTGAACGCTTCGTCTGCCAGCTGCTCGCACAAAACGGGAGTGATTCCAATGGTAAGCTTGGGAGAGTGACCTTCTGCCACCAACTCATTGAGCACGTTCAGCACGGGAATGTAAGTCTCCGCCGAGGCCTCGTTCAGCCAGTCCATTCCGTGCGGCCATTTTCCGTGCGCGATCACATAGGGAAGGTGTGAGTGCAAAACCAGTGCAAAGCTACCGATGGGCTGTTTGTTCACCGAGTTTTCCTCCGGGTTTCAGGATGAGAGTTAGAGCAAACCGTGGGTCCTGAAGAGTGTCCTTAGGCTCGCAGAGCAGGAGGGTCTTATCCTTATCCGTTTAATCTGCTAAATCCGTTGACCAATCTCTCTTTACTCTCAGCCTTCCTTCTGAGCCTGGAAGCCGATTCCCTTTTCTTTTTCCCCTTTTCCGAAGACCTTGATCGCTCCGAACTGCCCCTCGAACTTCTTTATGTTCGCTCCCAGGGCATCGAAGAGCATTTTGGCGTGAGACGGGGTCATGACGATACGAGCATACACTCTGGTCTTCTGTACTCCGGGCATGACCCGGGCGAAGTCTATGATAAACTCCGAGGGAGAATGGGAGATCAGGGCTAAATTGGAGTAGATTCCCTCCGATTCCTTTTCTCCCAGCTCCACATTGAGTCTCTGTTGCTTTGGATCCATGGTTTTCTCCTTTTAGTGATTCCTAAACTCTTGCATTTTCAAACTATTCTAATATATTGGGTGCTGATGTCAAGGTAAAACTTGTCCATGCGCAGCGTATGCGAGTGCGGGGACGACGTCTGGTGATATGTCTGCTTCGGAATCTTTTGACAAAAATGTAGTCCTGCTCTTTCGAAAAACGGAGGATGCCCGGGTGAAAGTCGACAAGCGCAAGTTAATCCGATGACTTGGGACACGGAAGGTTCAAGAGTTCAGAGGCTCCAAAGTTCAAAGGCTCAAGAGTTCAAGGTTCGATTGGAGAGAAGTTGAAAAGAATCTCAAAAGAAAGGTTCGGGCAGATCTTCTCCGCGTGGGGAGGGCACAGGATTCTGGTATTGGGCGACGTGATGCTGGACGAGTACTGGTGGGGTAACGTCTCGCGCATATCCCCCGAAGCCCCGGTCCCGGTGGTGGAGATAGTGAAGGAATCGGTCAAGCTGGGCGGCGCGGCCAACGTGGCGTTGAACGTCAAAGCCTTGGGTGACGATCCCATCCTGGTGGGAGTGGTGGGGGAGGACAGAAACGGCGAACGGATGATGTCGGCCCTAAACCAGGCGCAGATAAAGGGCGACGGAATATTCCTGGATAATCCCCGGATGACCACCACCAAAACGAGAGTAATCGCCCACAATCAGCAGGTGGTGCGGGCAGACAGGGAAAACACAGACGAGATTTCGGAGGAACTGACCGGCAGGATCATGCGGTTTGTAGGGGAGAGGATGCCCGATATTTCCGGCATAATAATCTCCGACTATGGCAAGGGGATGATCACCTCCGTACTTTTGTCCCGGTTGATACAATTGTGCAGGCAAAATCAAACTTTTGTCGCCGTAGATCCGAAGGATACTCATTTCATGAATTACAGGGAGGTGTCGCTGATCACCCCCAATCATCACGAGGCCGGGTTCGTCTACGGTAAGAGGATAAGAAATGAAGACATCCTGAAGGAGGTGGGTTGGGGACTTCTGGATAAACTCAAGGTCGAAGCTCTGCTCATTACACGAGGAGAAAAGGGGATGTCATTGTTTGAGAAGGATCGAACCCTGACTCATTTCCCCACCAGAGCCAGGGAGGTCTACGACGTGACCGGTGCTGGAGATACCGTGATATCCGCATTCACCTGCGCGGTTGCGGCAGAGGCGAACTTCCGGGAGGCAACCTTGATCTCCAATCATGCAGCAGGTCTGGTTGTGGCCGATATCGGTACCGCTCAGGCGGGCAAGGAAGAGCTGATCAAGGATCTTGAGGACTTCATCAATTCCAACGGCTAAAGAGTCGAAGATGAATCACCCAAAAATCAAGAGTCTCAGGCAACTGGTCAGAATAAGAAACGCTCTGAGAAGGCAGGCGAAAGAAGTGGTATTCACCAACGGATGCTTTGATATTCTCCACCGGGGACACATAGAGTGTTTGAGGAAGGCCAAATCCTTTGGGGACGTGCTGATCGTGGGATTGAACAGTGATTCATCGGTGCGAAAGATCAAGGGAGACAAAAGACCAATCCTGCCGCAAGATGATCGAGCCGAGATTCTGGCCTCTCTGGAGATGGTGGATTACGTGGTGATCTTCAAGGAGGAGACGCCCCAAAAGGTCATCGCCAGTCTGATCCCGGATGTGTTGGCCAAGGGGGGGGATTATAAGAAGGATGAAATCGTCGGAAGGGATATCGTTGAGTCCTCCGGTGGTCGGGTGAGGAGAGTGAAACAAGTTCCGGGGAAGTCGACCAAAGGTATAATCGGAAGGATAACTAAACGCTACCCGGGCGCCTGAATACGACCTGTCCTTCCAATAGGGTTCGATTTGTCTGCAATAATAAGTGCCGCAATAATTTGACCCTGCCGGTCAATCCCCGTCACGGTCGTTCATCTAAGCTAAAAGTATTAGCATGGGGTTACGAACTTCCTCGCGGATTCAACTTTTCTTCACGCTAAGGCGGTCATCCCAGTTGACCGAATCGTACCCCTTCTTCGTAAGACATTCTTTTTGATATCTTAATCGAGCCTGGCGCCATCCGAAGAGGGAAATTTTCCCTTGACACAAGGGGCGTGAGATGTTATCGTTTTTGCGATCAGGAGGATTTAGGGGAGCGCTTCGAGGGAGGAAGTCCTTGGAATCACCGTCAGTCGAGAATCGTGACCACCTCAGTTCAGGCGAGAGAAAGGAAACGGCTCCCCCTGAGTCGAATAGTTCCGGGGAGAAAAGGAGGGTTGTTTTTGAGACTACCAGCTTGGCGGAAGTATACGCACAGCAGGGACATGTCTCCATCGCCCTGGAGGTTTACCGGAGAATGCAAAAGCGGAGTCCCTCCGATCAGCAGGTAGGGCAGAGGATTTCTGAGTTGGAGAGTCGCCTTCGTTCAAGAAGGCCAGTAAAGCCTAAGGACCAGAATGAATAGAAACCTAAGAAAAGCTTAACCATGAAAAATCGGATAAAAACGCTTCAGAAGATGTTGCCAAAGGAGAATCTGGATTTTCTGCTGGTCACCTTCCTGCCCCATGTCAGGTATCTTTCCGGATACAGCGGCAGCAACGGCATGATCCTGCTTTCTGCCGGAAGCTCGGTCTTCTTCACCGACTTTCGCTACAAGGATCAAGCCAAAGAGCAGGTTAGGAATATGAAGGTGACCACCGTCGAGCGCGACCTTTTCTCCAGCCTCTCCGGTGAAGCTCTTCTCAGAGAGAAGAGGATCAAATTAGGTTTCGAGGCAAATCACCTGAGTTGTCAGGTATACCGGAGACTAAAGTCCCTTCTCCCTGACTGTCTTTTGGTTTCGACGGAAGGAATCGTGGAAACGCTGACGGTGAGAAAGGACAAGGGCGAAATCGGAAAGATAAGGAAGGCCGTCCGGATAACCGACCGGGCTTTCTCCGAGATTCTGGATTTTATCAAACCCGGAGTGAAGGAGTTGGATATTGCTGCGGAGCTTGAATACAGAATGAAAAAACACGGCTCGTCGGCGCCTTATTTTGAAACTATAGTCGCCTCAGGCAAGAGAGGGGCACTGCCACACGGAGTTGCATCCAGCAAGAGAATCAGAAAGGGCGAGTTCGTCACCATGGATTTCGGCGCCGTCTTCGATGGTTACACCGCCGATATGACCCGGACCGTGGTGGTGGGAAAGGCAAGCAAAAAGCAGAGCCGGGTGTACAAATTGGTTCTGAGGGCTCAGAGACGGGCCATCAGCAGGGCTAAGTCCCGGATGAAGGCGTGTGATCTGGACAAGACGGCTCGGGACGTAATCAAAAGAGCAGGCTACGGAAAGTACTTCGGTCATGGGCTGGGGCACGGAATCGGGCTTTTGGTGCATGATAATCCAGCGGTGAATCCCACTAACCAGTTGCGCTTGGAGCCAGGGATGGTTATCACCATCGAGCCCGGAGTCTACATACCCAACTGGGGAGGAGTGAGAATAGAGGACGATATTCTGATCACCCAAAGAGGGTGCCAGAATCTGACCAAATCAGAAAAAGGTCTGATAGAGCTTTAGTGGGAGGTTTGTTCAGGGCACCTGCTCAGTGCAACGAAGATCTTATTCGTAAAGGTTAGGCAGGCATACTGAAAGCTCTGATGTGATACTCTGCATCCCATACCTAAACCCTCAAGAAGGAGGGGAGAGTTATGTGGGTATCGAAGATCAAAAAACTGATAAAGTTGGTGGAGGAATCGGACATCGGTGAGTTGGAGGTGTCGGGTTGGGGGCAGAAGGTGAGGATATCGAAAAAGCCCCGGCAGTCAGGCACTGTGGCCCCGGAAAACCCAGCTACGAATGTAACGGTTGAGCCGAAAGCTGAACCGGCCCCGGTCGCGCCTCAACCAGTGCCGGCGAAAGCCCCGGTCGGGGAGGCCGAGAAAGCAGCTGTTGAGGATACGGATCATCTAATTCCGGTCAAGTCCCCCATGGTGGGGACCTTCTATCGTGCGCCGTCACCGGACGCCAAACCTTACGTGGAGTTGAACCAGCAGATAACGGTGGGGCAGGTGGTTTGCATCATAGAGGCCATGAAACTGATGAACGAGATCGAATCGGAGGTGGCCGGCCGGGTGGCCAAGATACTGGTGGAAGACACCAAGCCGGTGGAATTCGGGCAGACCCTGTTTTTCATTGAACCGGCGTAAGCCGTGGGAGGAAAAACGAAGCAGATTTGCCGCGATAGACAAGGGAGGCGTCGTCGACGCGGAGCCTTTGATCACGCCCGTTTCGGAAAGGGAGAGGTGATAGTATTTAACCCCAGGAATTAATAAAGGTCTAATTTCAGCCGAAGTTATGGATAGAAAGCCATCAGCGGCATGGATCGAATGGTTCATGCCAGCGGATCGAGCGGATTCAGCCGACGGAACTGTCTTATCTGCGCGAGAGTTTTGACCAAAAAAGGGGTATTTAAGGAAAAGGAGGGCTGGCAATGACGCTAAAGCAGATGTTGGAGGAGATGCTTTCCAGCAGGGCTTCGGATCTTCATCTTCGGGTGGGGGTCAAGCCCTACCTTCGCGCTGACGGAGTACTTCGTCCCATCACCGATGAGTCAATCACGCCGCATGACATGGAAGAGATAATGAAGCAGATTCTTACCGAGGAGCAGGAAAAGAGATTCTCCCAGAGGAATGAACTGGATTTAGCCTTGAGCATTTCTAAAATGGGGCGTTTCCGAATCAATTTCTATCGCCAGAGGGGCACGGTAGGGATCGCCGTCAGGGCGGTTAACACCATCATACCCTCCTTCGAGGAGTTGAATCTCCCGCCGGTTCTAAAGAAGCTGGCGGAGAACCGGCGGGGCCTGATCATCCTGACCGGTACCACCGGAAGCGGCAAGTCTACCACCCTGGCGACCATGATAGATCATATCAACTCCACCCGCTCAGAAAACATCCTGACGGTAGAGGATCCCATCGAGTACATACATCGGAACAAAAAGAGCATAGTCGCACAAAGGGAGGTGGGAGGAGACACCGAGTCGTTCGTCACCGCCTTGCGCCATGCTCTGCGTCAGGATCCGGACGTCATCCTGGTGGGAGAGGTAAGAGACTTAGAGACCATGTCCATCGCTCTCACCGCCGCCGACACCGGGCATCTGGTTTTGACCACCTTACATACCCTGAACTCGGTCGAGACGGTGAACCGTATTATCTCCTTCTTCCCGCCTCATCAGCACCAGCAGATCAGGCTGCTTTTGTCCGCCACCTTGAAGGGCATAGTCTGCCAGAGGCTTCTGCCCCGGTCTGACACCACGGGTCGGGTGCCAGCGGTGGAGGTGTTGGTCGGCACCGGTCTGGTGAACGAGTACTTGGTCGACCCCATGAAGACCCCCATGATCGTGGAACTGATCGAAAGCGGGGCCGTCCAGTATGGCATGCAGTCATTTGACCAGTCCATGATGAATCTGTATAAGAAGGGTATGATCTCGTATGAGGAGGCTCTGGCTCAAGCCAGCAACGCGGACGATTTCGAGCTCAGGGTTAAGGGAATCGTCGGTGCTGCAGACAGGGGATGGCACGAATTCGAGCGAACCGCCCAGACGAGTGATGAATAGAGAGATTTTCAATCGTTTGCGGAACTGAAGGAAGGCTTGGCTTAAACGCCAACTGAGAGAATTAGTCGGGAGATACTTTGTTTAAGAAAGTACTCGTCGCCAATCGCGGGGAGATCGCCTTACGCATAATCCGGGCCTGCAAGGAGCTGGGGATAGCCACGGTTGCGGTCTTCTCCGAGGCGGACACCGAGTCGCTGCACGTCCGCTTTGCAGACGAGGATGTCTGTATAGGTCCCTCCAAATCCCAGGAGAGCTACCTAGACCCCAAAAGGATAATCAGCGCGGCAGAGGTGACCAACGCCGACGCCATCCATCCCGGATACGGATTTTTGGCAGAGAATTCCGATTTCGCTGAGATATGCGAATCGTGTGACATTAAGTTCATCGGGCCTTCCTCCGAGACCATCAGGCTCATGGGAGAGAAAGCCCTGGCGAAGCATACTATGAAAAAGGCCGGGGTTCCGGTCATTCCCGGAAGCGATGGGGTGGTGGAAACAGAGGAGTTGGCGCTGAACCTGTGTCATCAGATAGGCTTCCCGGTAATCATCAAGGCTTCGTTCGGAGGCGGAGGTAAGGGGATGAGGATAGCCGAAAATGAAGCCGGGCTGAAAAAGGGATACCAGATGGCCAAGACAGAAGCGGAGGCCGCCTTCGGAAGTTCGGAGGTCTACCTCGAGAAGTACATCGCCAATCCCCGACACATAGAGTTCCAGATTCTGGGTGACGCCTTTGGAAACGTGATTCACCTTGGAGAAAGGGATTGCTCCTTGCAGAGGCGGCACCAGAAGCTCCTGGAGGAGTCACCCTCTCCGGCGGTAGATGAGAAGCTGAGGGCCAGGATGGGCGAGGCGGCGGTGAGGGGCGCTAAGAGCGTAAACTACGAAAGCGCCGGAACGGTGGAATTTTTGGTCGATCAGAGTCAGAATTTCTACTTTATGGAGATGAACACCCGCATCCAGGTGGAGCATCCGGTGACCGAGGAGGTGACGGACGTGGACTTGATCAAAGAGCAGATTCGCCTGGCCTGTGGAGAAAAGTTGGGACTCGCTCAGGACGACATCACTCTAAAAGGACACGCCATAGAGTGCAGGATCAACGCCGAAGATCCGGACAAGGGCTTTCTCCCGGCGCCGGGGACCATCACCAGCTTCCACGTTCCCGGAGGTCATAGGATAAGAGTAGATACGCATGCTTACGCCAAGTACGTGATCCCTCCCTATTACGATTCGATGATCGCCAAGCTGATAGCTCATGGAAAAAACAGGGAGGAGGCGATCCTGAAAGCCAGGAGGGCTTTGGACGAGTTTATAATCGAAGGAATCCCAACTACCATCGAGTTCCATAAGAAGATCCTGAGAGACAAGAGATTCATCAGCGGAAACTTCAACACCTCCTTGATCGAAGAGATACTCAAGGAGCAGTTGCAGGGGGTCGGAAAATCTTGACTTGACCGACAATAGATCTAAGCGACCCGTTTATTGATCCATAAGAGAGCGAAAGGAGGAAGCATGGAAGCCAGCCTGGAATTCAGAGATGACGTGAAATATACCAAGGAACACGAGTGGGTAAAGCTGGAGGGGGACGTCGCCACCGTGGGAATCACCGATTATGCTCAAAGACAACTGGGAGACGTGGTGTTCATCGAGCTGCCGGAAGCGGGAACCCAGGTGGAACAGATGAAACCGTTTGGAGTGATCGAGGCGGTAAAGGCGGTATCGGATATATTCTCTCCCCTCACCGGAGAGGTAACCGAGGTGAACTCCGAGCTCCAGACCCAGTCAAACCTCATCAACTCCGACCCTTACGGCGAGGGTTGGATCGTCAAGATCAAGATCAAGGATCCAAAGGAACTGGATGGTCTTCTGTCGCCGGCTGATTACCGGAAGTTGGTGGCCGCATCGATATGAGCAGATGGGCCTCACCCGCTATCCCTCGCCATGGCTTGGTCTTTCTCGCCTTTCCCGAGATGAAGTAATGGTTTCAACAGAACTCTTTGACCAATCGAGCAGATGAGTTTCGTACCCAATACAGAGCAGAATCGCAAGGAGATGCTGAAGAAAATCGGGGTGAAAGGTTTCTCTGAGCTGGTTGAGGTTATTCCCGATTCGATTCGGCTTGAAGAGGAGTTGAAGCTCCCGACGGCTCTCTCTGAGCTGGAGCTGACCAGGCTCTTGGGTGAGGTGGCAAGCCGGAATAAAGGTGCCGGCCAGATGATCTGCTTTTTGGGTGGAGGTGCATATGATCACTTCATTCCCGCGATAGTTGACCACATGATCTCCCGCTCCGAATATTATACTGCCTACACTCCCTACCAGGCTGAGGTCAGCCAGGGAACGCTTCAGACCATCTACGAGTTTCAATCTCTTATCTGTGAGCTAACCGGGATGGAGGCGGCAAATGCCTCCATGTACGACGGAGCTACGGCGGCAGCGGAGGCGGCTCTTCTGGCGCATGCCCACACCAGAAGGGATGAGATCCTGGTGGCCGGATCCCTGAATCCCAACTACAGGAAGGTTCTCGATACCTACTGCGGCTCGATCAAGCTGAAGGTGGACACACTGCCTTTGGTGGAAAAGGAAGGTCGAATAGACTCAGAGGCGGTCAAAAAGAGAATCTCCGATAAAGTCGCCTGTGTGATAATCCAGACGCCCAATTTCTTTGGCCTCCTGGAGAAGGTTAAAGAGATTGAGCCGCTGGTTCATTCCGTCGGGGCCCTTTTGGTGTTGATCTGTGACCCCATCTCCCTGGGGATTCTTAAAACCCCGGGAGAGTTTAATGCTGATATCGCAGTCGGAGAAGGCCAGGCCCTGGGCAACAGCCTCTATCTCGGAGGTCCGTATCTGGGCTACTTCGCCAGTAAACGGCCGCTGATCAGAAGGATGCCGGGAAGACTTGTGGCAGCCACAACCGACACCCGGGGAAGGGTGGGCTACGTGATGACCCTTCAAACCAGGGAACAGCACATAAGAAGGGAGAGGGCCACCTCCAACATCTGCACCAACCAGGCTTTGTGCGCCCTCTCAGCCTGCGTGTATCTTTCCCTTATGGGGAAAGCCGGGATCAGGAAAGTGGCGGAATTATGTTTGCAAAAAAGCCATTATGCGGCAGAAAGGATTTCCGAGATTGACGGATTTACGAGGAAATTCAACGCTCCTTTCTTCAAAGAGTTCGTGATCACCACGCCCCTACCGGCAAACGAGGTCGTAAGAGGGCTGCTGGATAAAAACATATTTGCTGGAATAGATTTAGGCACTCTCGACTCGAATTTGAAAAACGAGCTTTTGGTGTGCGTAACTGAAAAAAGAACCAGGGAGGAGGTTGACCACTTGGTCGACGGGTTAAAAGGATTGATTTGACAGAATAGTCGGCCGCCTTTCTTTAGCGAAGCTAAGAAGTACCTGCTTGAGCACATAGGCGGTAAAGCAAAAAGACCAGTGAATCGGAAGGAGGTTTATGCCTTTCTGTCCTTTATGCAAGGCCGAATACGGCGCGGGGACAAAAAGATGTCCGGATTGCGAAACCGACCTGGTGGAGGAACTTCCGGAGGAGGCAGACTTAGAGACGTCTGACGGCGATGAGGACGTGCCCGACGATTGGGTTCTTTTGTACAGCACCAGGAACAAAGTCTACGCCGAATTCCTCAAGGAAACCCTGGAGAACAGCAACATACGGTGCTATTTCAGGTCGTCCGGAAGTTTCTTTGAGGAGGGGTTGGGATATGTCACCAAGGGCAAGGGGGGATACCGGATCTACGTTCCCGAGGATAAACATGACGAGGCCCGGGCGATAAGAGAGCAGACGGTGCGGGACCTTTAGTCATTCGGTTTGCAAACGGTAAATGCCAAATGCGGAGGTTGCGATGAGATGTGTAGTCTATGGTGGAATGGCCTTCCTTCTGGGGCTTGCGGTGCTGGTTTCGTGCGCTCAGCAGGCGCCGGCGCCCGAGATCGAGTGGGCGGCCCCGCTTGAGGATGCATTCCAACTCTCCAGTGAGAAGGACCAACCCATTCTGGCCGAGT
>Ga0114919_10003428_pt1 | contig 12815 bp, 9 predicted proteins | sample BlataG_FD_88682 | JGI IMG/M metagenome (GOLD analysis project Ga0114919, IMG submission 88682) | Deep subsurface microbial communities from Black Sea to uncover new lineages of life (NeLLi) - Black_00105 metaG | ecosystem: Environmental > Aquatic > Marine > Oceanic > Sediment | place: Atlantic... | reverse complement strand
AGTATCTCCTGCCGGTTACGCCTTGTTTATCAGTTGAAGGTTGTCAAGGTAAAAGACGGTTTTGTTTGTGGCGTTGCTTGTGAAGCCGACCCATGTGAGCTTCTCGAATTGTGAGCTGCCGTTCTTTAGGCTTTTGAATCGTCTGGCGCTTTGGCCGGGTAGAGTTACGGTCATGTCCCACGTGCCTTCGTCTTTGTTGCCGAGCGCAGCGGCAATCTCGAAATGTACCCACTTACCAACAGGAAGGTCCATCATGGTCTTGCCGGCAATTTGAAGTTTCGTCCCGTTGACCCAGAACCTGGGGCCTACGCGATAAGGAGAGCTGCGCCAGTCGCGCCACTCGTGATTTATCTGCACACCTTCCTCGATGCGCATATCGAACGAACAGCGGGTTGTCCCCGTGCCATGGTTGGGCTTGTAAACGTAATGGGGATTGTAAGCATGTTGAAGCCCCGGTGCATCCATAATCTTTAAGCTGTGTTTGCCGCTTGCAGCGGTTTCGTCGGTTACTGTAATTGAATCCCCCTTATTTTCGACGTTGCACTCAGCGGAGGCCGGTTTTGAGCCGACTACGGTATTTTCAAAGTTATCCCTGATGGAGACGGGCGGCGGGTCGGGTGCAATTTCCAGTGGCGGATACGTTACTTCTTTGGCCTTATTGATCCAGGTACTGTCCCCGTAAACTCCCGCTTTGCTGTAGTCGAATGGCTTGAAGCCGATTTTTAGCGCTGGCGAGTTGGGCTTTAGACGGAAGTCGTAATTTTTGGCGTCGACGAAGAGCGGGTCGGCGACGATAGAATTTTTATCGTGCCCTGTTTCCTTTTGCCAATCAGCCAGCGATTTACCTATCGGTTTTACTTCTCTGCCGCTTGTGTCCCAGTAGCAGTTGTTATCCATCTTGAGCTTGACCCTGTCCCAGGGACCGGAGAGGAGGACGCCGCTGTCGTAGTAAACGATGTTGTTTTCAAAATTAAACGACAGATGGCCCTCGACCCGTGATGCCTGGACCTGGTAGAGTCTGCTGAAGGCGAGGATGTTGTTGCGAATGATGTTTTCTTTGCCGTAGTGCTGATGGAAGCTGCCTGTCTTTGTGTTGTAGACGAGGTTGTTTTCCATGACGATGCCGGTGCTGCCCTCGTCGGTGTAGAGTCCCCATCCTCCGTAGGAGTAGGAATAGACATCGTGAAAGATGTTGTTGCGGACGACGGTGCCCTGCGAGGGGCCGAGGGTGTAAATACCGCCCATGTCACTGAGTACGCCCCAGCCGATGTGATGAACGTGATTGAAACTTAAGTTGTTGCGCTTACCCAGACTTTCGGAGTAGCCCCATCGCCAGCCGACGGAGAGGCCTGTATAGAAGAAGTCTCCGATGTCGTTGTGCGTCACGTTGTTGTCGCCGCTTTGACCAATCCAGAGGCCGACGGCGGAGGTATAGATGCGGCCGCCCGTGCGGATAATATTATTGTCGACAGTGATGTGACTAGTACGGGACGGTTCATCGCTGCGGATTCTGCCTTCGCCGATTCGCACGCCGCCAGCGCCGAGGTCGTGTATGTAGCTTCTCTGGAGCTGGCAATCCCGGCAGCCCTGACGGAACCAGACGCCGTAGGTGGCGACGTGGCCGACTTCGCAATCCTCTATTGTTATATTGCGGGCGCCGTCTGCCATAATGGCGGCTTCGGTGACGAACGCGGCCTGAAACGGATAGTATCCGGTGCGCGGAAGCAGCGATTGATTATGGTGGAAGACCAGGTCTTTTAATTGAATATGCTCGACAAATTTTCCTTCCTCGGGTTTGCCCTCGAAGATAACAAGCTTTTCAATCACCGGCGCGACGACATGAGCTTTGCTCATATCTTCATCGGCCAGGGGCATGTAATAGAGCGTACCTTTTCGGTCAAGGAACCATTCGCCCCGCGTATCCAGGGCGGCTTTGAAATTCTCGAGGTGAAAGCGTGTATTGTTGGGCCAGCCGGAATAGCTTTTGAGCTGTTCGCCGATTGTGACAATGACGTTAGCGGATGTATCGATTGCCGTTACGAATCGGCGGGTGATGCACCACTTATGATAGGCCGTAAGCGTAACATCGCCAAGCTCGCGGGCATTAAGGTTCTGTAATGGTTTGAGGACATCGCCGCGCACCTGTGTCGTCCGACGGAATTGTCCCTGTTTGCCTTCGATTGGGATCTCGGACGTCGGGCCCATATAGTGGTAGAACTTGTTGGGCGTGCGGGCGCGGACAGCACGTTTGCCGTTGACGAAAAGCTGCTCGAAATACCACTTGCCTGACGCAACTTCCGGAATTTTCGTTTGCCAGATACCGTTCGGTCCTCGTTTGAATCCTTTGACGAGTCGTCCGCCGGTAAATATCGGCTGGGCGCCGGATGCAGCCTCATAAGTAATCGGGCATTCTTTAGTTCCGCTGTCCTGCGGATTTAACGTGAACGGCTCGGTGAGTGTGTATGTCCCCGCTGCGACAACTACCCGCACGGGCGCCTCGAGCGGGCCTTTCGATTTTAACTGCCTAATCACATCCCGAGCACCGGCAAGGGAAGCCTTTGGACCATCGGTTTTTTGGCTGTTGGGCCTGCCCAGCCGACCCGACCAACTGTCGCTGCCTTTCGGCGACACGTAAAGTGTAACTGCGCTGGTTACCTGAGCGGCAATTAACAATACTACAACCGAGAACAAAAAGAAGCTGGATTTTGAACTGTGTGTTTTCATGTCATTTTACCTCCAATTAAAAGTTAGCTAAAAATCGATCTCTACTTTGCTTTGCCTTGCCATAGTTTTGTCATCAGGTCACAGGCGTTCGGGTCATATTGCTTCAATTCGAATTGAATGAACGGATAATGGTCATTGACGCCATAATATGCTTCGGACATCTCCGCGAAGTATTCCTTCTCATTGGCTAATGCCGGGTGTCGAACATATTGGCCATCAAAGCGGAGGACCAGGTCGTACTTTTCGCTCTTGACCGCCTGCTGATGGGCGGCCTTAATCTCGGCGTTGTCATGGCCCAGCACCTTGTCATGATACGCCCGAGCAAGCTGGTTCAGGAGCATGAACGGCTGGATGAACGACCATTGCATAAATTTGGTGACATTACCAATCTCTACGGCCCCGAGTTTATCAGGGTTCTGATATTGTGATTCCAGCGTCTCCTTGCACCGGTGATACGTGATATACGGGGTGTTTGGGTTTTCAAGGTCTACCCAGATAGTGACTTTTTGCAATTGCTTAAGGGCTTTTTCGGGGACGTAGCGTTTGACCATGTGCAGCTTGTGGCCGAGCATCTTCAACGATTCCTTTGATAACGCTATCCTCTCCTCCAACTGCGGGCTTACATAAACGGTCCAACCTTCGATTTGTCGTTGTTTGTATTTGGAGGTTGGGATGTACGCACCTTCGCCGCTTGCCGAGGCCGGCTGGCTGTTACTGTCGGCGAAAACCGCTCCGTATGATTGCAATTCCATGAACTGTACCAGCGAATCGATTTTTCGTGCTTCTGCTTCGACGTCCACGCCCCACATATTCTCGAGCAGCCGACACGCATGTGGGTCGTGCTCCCGCAACTCAGCGCGTACAAACGGATAGAAATCGTTCGTGCCGAAGTATGCCTCCGTGTTCTCCGCGAAGTATTCCATTTTGTTGTTCATCGCGTAGTGTTTGGTGTCCGGCGAATATCGGCACAGCACAGAATCGTAGGTGCCGCTTCGCGCGGCCCGCTTGTAAGCGGTTTCGATTACCTTGTTGCTATAGTGTCTGCCGCGGCCCAGAAATTGATAGTCGTAGCCGTGGGTCAGCTCGTGGAGGACTACCCAGGGTTGATGAAGCGTGTTTTTGCAGAAGCCCTTAGCTTTGCAGAAGCCGGCCATCGAACCCAGTCCCTCGGGCGGCTTGTGACCGCGGTCGGTGAGCCATTTACTCTGGGGGTGGTAAGCCGTGCCTAAAGTATCGAATTCGACCCAGATGGGAACCAGCTCCTGTGTTTTTGTCACCGCGGGCTGCGGCAACACGCGGACAGTCTGATAAAGCTGGTTCTGCAGGTGGTCGAGGGCCTCATCCATCTGCTCTTTATGTTCAATCAGGTCCTTTTTGTTGATGTAGACCGTCCAGCCTTCAATATTTCGTATCTCGAATTCAGGCTTGGGTTTTGGTTTACTTTTCTTGCGCTCAGCGGTAAGCACACCGTTAATTAAAAGCAAGATGGCAATGACGGCACAGATGCCTCTCGTAAACCTTTGTTTTTTCACTAACAAAACCTGTATTCCTCCAATACCCTGTTTTATCCCCCATAAATTTTATTTACGCAACGAGTATAACGTAAACTGAGCCAGAAATAAACAAAAAACATTGAACACCCTGCGGCCGGGCGTCTTTCAGCTTTGGCTGCATTTTTTCTTATTTTTTCCAGTTTTTTCCGATTTCTTTCATTGCATATTTTGTTGTAGAACTGTAAGTTGCACATTAGCGATCAAATGAGCGGGCACACCTTGGATTCGTGGCTCAGGGTTAGGGCATACGTATGAGGCCGAAGGGTTATGGCAAATTTGCCAAACGAAAATGCTTATAGGGAAACCATATAATCAATAGTTAGGGGCATAATACGCATGAGAATCATTGTAATTATTGCAGTCTTTTTGAGTTTATGCACCACATCCTGCTCGAACCAATCGATCGGCAAGTCGGATCTCCAAGCTTTTGATACGCTTGCTTCCGCATATGATTTCATGCTGTACAGAAACCTCATATCCGAAACCATACAAAACAGAAAGACAGCTAAGCGGTCATCATGGACAGAGGAAGAATGTGTTGGGAACAGGAATTTTCTTATTGTCGTTTTTAACTACGTCTCACCTGACCGAAAAGTCGGCATTCGTGGCCAGAATGGTCCTATTTACGTTTTACTTGAGGATAATGGTGCCTGGATCCTTGTGGGAGAATTCCTTGGTTCGCGAGTTGACCTGACAACGCGGAATGATCAACTTTTTGCACTGGTTTATTACCATGTGTCCGCTGGCGGGACCCCGCCTATGGAGTATCCTTTCATTAATGGTTATTTCAACTATATTGACCCCAAGGCAAAAGGTGACGTTTTCAAATAATAATCCCTGAACATCTGCCTGGTGAAAAACGCAAGGAGGCTTGAACATGACGGTTAGAAAACAAAAGGAATTGTTACCGATAGTCCTGTTTTTGTGCTTTTGTACATCCTGCTCAAAAAAAGATTCGCAAAGCAATCCTCCCGCCGGAACAAATGAAGTAGTTCTCAAAGCTCCGTTTGATAAGGCAGGCGATTTTTCCTGTGGACTTGGCTTGGTCCAAATGGGCGAATGGGGCAGGACTGATGACCAAGTCCGACAGTGCTATATAGACCGCAGCGGTCGGGTTGTACTTACACTAAACTTTGACCGTTCCTTCTCCGTTTCCTCGTTTTCTGAAGACCTGGCTGCTATTCACTCAGGTTTTACAGACAGGTCGTATCGTTTGGACGGCAAGTGGGGCTATATCAACAAGACCGGCAAAATTGCTATCCAGCCTCAATTTGATTATGCTTTTCTATTCTCAGACGGTATGGCAAGAGTGAGAAAGGGGCCATGGCATACAGGCAAATACGGATTTATTAATAAGAAGGGCAAGTTAGTTATTCCTTACCATTATCTTGACGCTCGCGAATTTAAGGAAGGCCTGGGTGCAGTGTGTTTCGGCGGCAGCTATGACGGTTCTAACATAGCCGGAGGCAAGTGGGGATTTATCGACAAGGCAGGTAAAGTGGTTATCGCACCACAATTTGATTATGCTGAAGATTTCTCAGAGGGACTTTCTAAAGTTCGTTTCGGAAAGAAATGGGGTTACATCGACCAAAGAGGAGAGGTGGTCATTGAACCAAGATTTGATGGGTACTTAGGATGGTTCTCAGAAGGTTTAGCAAAGTTTGCGGTATGTAAACGGGTCAGGGGGTTGGCATATCCGGACAAATGGGGTTATATTGACAAGAGTGGTAAAATTGTTATTGAGCCGCAGTTTGACGATGCCGGCGATTTCTCCGAAGGACTGGCATGGGTAATGAGAGGGTCTCCAAGAAAAGGTGACTGTTGTGAGTACATAGACAGAAAAGGTAACGTTGTGATTAAAACCCGCTTTCAGTTAGCCAGGGATTTTTCTGAGGGATTGGCTGCTGTAGCCATCGGTGTCTTGTGGCAGACTGGCAAATCGCTTGATACGACCTGGGGTTATATTGATAAGGAAGGCAACACTGTTATTGAGCCTAAATATGATTTTGCAGGTAGTTTTTCTCACGGGGTAGCCTGGGTAGATGTTTCGGAGACTGAGTGCAAGTATAAGTATATTGATAGAACAGGCATAGACATAATCGCTAATGAACATTAGGCAGAATTCTCAAGCCCCTGGCGGTTTTTTTCTTGAAATTCTCCTTTTAGCCTTGTAGATTACCTGCAGACAATCGGAGTACGCTTTCGATTCCTGGTTCAGGATTGTAGCGTATGTATGACTCCGATACAGTAGGATTGCAAGATACACTTTAATATAAAGGGAGGAAGTAAAATGGTTGAGCAGACAAAAAGCAAAACAGGTGATTTTGACCCGGATGACAGCCCGATAGCAAACGTCGGTAAGCGTTTTTACACATGGGCCACGTTGGGAACATTTGCCGGTGCAGCATTTTTGGTCAGCGGGCTTTGGCGAGTTCTGAAACTTCTTAAGATTTGTGAGCTTGAATTCACACATCCGGTCTGGCCGCTGCTTCTTTCTGCCATCGTGATAATCACCTTTGCTTTCATAACAGAACCTAAATCGCAGAAAACAACCATATCTCACAAGGCCGAGAAAGCCCTCATCGCGCTCGCTATCACATTGCTTGTCTTTTTTACGGTTATAGGAAGTGCTGCGTCTATAGGAGGCTAAGGGATTGCGTACCTGACCGGTAGTAAACAGGACATCCTCACAGATACGGCGGGCGATGGTTAGTGTGGGGGGTATATCCGCAGGCGCCTGAACCTGGGCTGACTGCGGCCGGGCGTCATTCAGTTATTTGGTGTGCAGTGCAAACCCTACCAAACACTTGTGCACTTATGTTCTTGACGCGGCGGGTCCAGGTCAATACAATGACTCACTCTATTTTTGGTAATTGGTGATTGGTAATTAGTATCTGTTGCGGAAAGCCGAAACCGGCAATGTCACCCCTGCGAAAGCAGGGGACTAAGGCTAAGAAACTGGATTCCTGCTTTCGCAGGAATGACAAATGCTGTTTCCGCAACAGGAACTAGTTAACCAATTAACCGGTCACCATTTAACCAGTTACCAGTATCGAGGTTCGAGTATGGCGACAATTAATGAGAATTTTTTGAAACTGCAGGCGGGTTATCTTTTTCCGGAAGTCGGCAGGCGGGTCCGGGCCTTTGCGGCGAAGAATCCTGATGCGAAGATAATCAGCTTAGGTATCGGTGATGTTACACAGCCGCTGCCACCGGCCATAATCAAGGCGATGAAAAAAGCTGTCAACGATATGGCAAGCAAAGCCACTTTTCGCGGTTATGGGCCGGAGCAGGGCTATGATTTTCTAATCGATGCGATTATCAAAAACGACTATAACAGCCGGGGCGTTGATTTGGACCGCAGCGAGGTCTTTGTCAGTGACGGGGCCAAGTGCGACACGGGTAATATCTTAGACATATTCGGCTTAGATAATGTCGCTGCCATAACCGACCCATCCTACCCCGTATATGTTGATAGTAACGTAATGGCCGGCAGGACGGGGCGAGCCAACGAAAAGGGTCAGTTTGAAAAAATAGTCTATATGCCGTGCACTGCTGAAAATGACTTTATTCCCGAATTGCCGAAAACCCACGCTGATATTATTTACCTGTGTTTTCCGAACAATCCCACGGGAGCGGTAGCCACGAAAGAAATTCTAAGTAAGTGGGTGGATTTTGCCCGCGACAGCAAAGCGATAATCTTGTTTGACGCCGCCTATGAGGCCTTCATAACTGACCCTGATATTCCGCACTCGATCTATGAGATTGACGGGGCGAAAGAGGTGGCGATTGAGTTTCGCAGCTTCTCCAAGACTGCGGGCTTTACCGGTGTCCGATGTGCTTTTACCGTTGTGCCGAATCAGTTAGAGGCCGTAAGTTCCGACGGCAGGGCGGTCGGAGTCAATTCCTTATGGAGCAGACGTCACAGCACCAAATTTAACGGGGCTTCTTATATATCGCAGGTCGGAGCAGCTGCCGTCTACAGCCCTGAAGGCAAAAATCAGACACGGCAAATCATTGATATTTATATGAACAACGCAAATCTGATCCGCGGGGCGCTAGCCAAACTCGGCTACGAGGCCTATGGCGGTGTCAATGCACCGTATATCTGGTTGAAGACGCTTGGTGGCATGAGCTCGTGGAACTTCTTTGACAGACTACTTCAAAATGCCAATGTCGTAGGAACACCGGGAGAAGGTTTTGGACCGTCCGGGCAGGGGTATTTTCGCCTGACCGCCTTCGCCACTCCAGCCAACGTCAAAGAAGCGATGCAGCGTTTCGCCAGCGTTTAGTACACAAACTAACCAATCACGAGCATCGAGTATCGAGAAATGACAACAGCATATATCGGGCTGGGCAGATTTGAGCGGCGATTTCTTATTCTGTTGCTGATAGTGTTTCTATTTTTGGGACAGGTCTGGGGTGAAGCAGACAGCAGGGGGGGGAATTCAAAGGCCAAGAAGATAAAGCAGCAGTCATCCTTTGGGCTTCCTGTAGATTGGGTATCGGCATGGTCGGACCCGCCGGTTGAGTGTCGGCCGCTACAGATATTGCATGGAGTGCCTGCGGCGAAAGCCACACCGGAGGCGATGAAGAAATTAAAAGAGTCGGGACTGGGAGGGATTGTATGTAATGTCGATTTTAAGAACTATCTGGTATCGGAGGACCACTGGGATAATCTTATCCGGGCGGTGGAAGCATGTCGCGAGGTTGGATTAATCGTATGGATATATGATGAGGACGGCTATCCAAGCGGGGCGGCGGGGGGATTGGTTCTTCAGCGTAATCCCGCGTATGAGGCGCTTGCGCTGACGTATGATAAGTTGCGTAAAGAACCTTTTGCGCTTCGACCTGCATACGAGCATACCCATGCCAGCAATAATTTCTACGCCGCCCGGCGATATCCCAACCTGATTGACGACAGGGCGGTTCGATGCTTTATTGAAAAAACGCACGATGAGTACTGGCGTCGGCTGAAAAAATATTTCGGCAAGACCATTCAGGCTCTGTTTACCGATGAGCCATCGCTGATGGCGGTGAACATTGGACCACTGCCTGAGAATGTAAGGAAAAACGTGCGGGTTGTTGACCGGCTGGATGAGAGTGTTAAGCCGCTGCCATCGGTGCCCTGGGCAGGCGATTTGCCCGACCGCTATCGCAAGCGGTACGACCGGGACCTTTTGAAGGTGCGTAAAAGTCTTTTTGAAGGAAATGACAAATTCGACCGCGAGGTCCGGCAGCGTTTCTGGGCGCTTATCTCGGACCTGGTCGCTGAACGATACTTCGGAAGGCTGCAGGAATGGGCCCAATCGCACGGTGTTGCTTCATCGGGACATACCCTGTGGGAGGAGACGCCACTTCATCACGTTCCACTGCATGGTAACGCCTTGAAGGCACTTAGCCGGATGGATATACCCGGCTTGGATATGCTCACGTCGAATCCCGAAGCGGTCATTTACAACGGCTGGTTGACGGCGGGTCTGCCGGCCTCGGCGGCGCTTTTGAACGGCAGACGGAAGGTGATGACGGAGGTCAGTGATTTTTCCGAGAGGATGGCGGGTAAGGGTAACGCTTCGCTGGCAAATATGCAGGCGGTTGCGGGCTGGCAGGCGGCCCTGGGGGTGACGGAGTTTACGCTGTATTACAGTCGTGGAGAACGTTCGGCCGGTGACTACCGTGCGTATTGTGATTTTGTAGGTCGGCTTAATGCGGTGTTGCGTGAGGCCCGGGCGGTGCCGGAAGTGCTGTTGTATTATCCGATTTATGACCTTTGGGCTGAGTATATACCGATAGCGGAGAAGTTGACAACACAATCGCAGTCAAAACGTATGCAGCAGATACAGAGGTCGTTTCTCGAACTGGGACAGCGGATGGTGAGAAGGCAAATTTCGTTTGCTGTGGTCGACCACGAATTGCTTGCAGGGGCGGAAGTGCGCAATTCGGATTTGATAATAGGACCGCAGCGATTTCAAGCTCTGGTTCTGCCGGCGGGAGTGGAGTTGCCTGAGCAGGCCGCCAAAAAGCTGGAACGGTTCGAAGATGCCGGTGGGCAGGTTTTTCGAGCAAAGGCGTCACAGCCGGAAATCGATTTTGATACGCTGGCCGGTATCTATGAAAGTGGAGCGTTGAGTGTAAAATCTGACAGGATTATTGTCGGTCGATTCGTCCGGGATGAGAGGGACATACTGCTTGTTGTCAATGTAGCTGCGAAGACGTACACTGGAGCGGTCAAGGTGGCAAAAGCAGCTAAGTGGGTCGTTGCCGAACCGGTAAGCGGTCGGCTCGAACAGGCTAAGGTGGATGAAGCCGGGCAGATTTCTATATCGCTGCCGCCGCGCGGTGCGGTACTGCTAATCGGTCCGCGGAAAACTATGAAGATATTGGCGCCTCGATGACAGGGCTGCGCATACACTATTTATTTTCGGTTTAGACTTTTAACTCAATGGCTGGACAAACGACGGCGTATATTGGACTGGGAAGTAACCTGGGTGAGCGGGAGAAATCTATACAAAACGCCGTGAAAATGCTCACTGAAGCTGAGAACATCGAAGTTATCCGCGTAAGTGATATAGTTGAGACCGCGCCGTTAGGCCAGATGAATCAGCCCGAATACCTGAACGCGGTGGCTGAAATTAAAACCCCCCTAAGCGCAGAGGATTTGCACAAAAGACTCGTTGATATCGAGACCACGCTGGGCAGAGAAAAAAAAGAAAAATGGGCCTCTCGAATTATAGATTTAGACCTTTTACTGTTTGGTGCAGACGTTATAAATCATCCTAACTTGACCATACCGCATCCGCAAATGCACTTACGCTCATTTGTACTCAAAGGACTGTGCCATCTGAATCCCGAATTAGTTCATCCTGTTATCAATGAATCAGTCAGTGAGCTTGCGTCCTGGCTCAACGATGCCGATTATTTGCTTAATCCGAAGGTCCCGCAGCTTGTCAGCATAGCGGGTATCATCGGCGTAGGGAAAACTACGTTAGCGGAAAAATTATCAAAGCTGCTCTGCTGCACACTCCTGCTCGAAGCCTACGATACGAATCCCTTTATGCCGGAGGTTTACGCCGGCAAAAAAGAACTCGCACTGGATTCGCAGTTATATTTTCTCACTACAAGAACAGAGCAGCTAACTCCTGATATTTTAGCTCCGGGGAAAATTGCCGTCAGTGACTATATCTTTAATAAGGAACTCATCTATGCTCGGCGCCTGCTCGATGCACGGCAGTTGGCCTTGTATGAGAAGACCTATCCGTTGCTTGCCGACCAGGTTTCTTCGCCGGTGTTGGTAATATATCTGCAGGATTCGGCGCAAAGCTGTCTTCAGCGCATCCACAGACGCAATCGTCCTTACGAGCAGAAAATCGAGCTGCAATTTTTGGAGATGCTTGATTCCGATTACCAGCAGCTCTATAAGGATTGGAAAACCTGTCCCGTTATCCATAAACAGATGTCAAAATTTAATTGCGCTAAAGATGACGATTTGCAACATTTAGCAAATCAAATAAAATGCTATATTGCCGTACAGGATTAACCGCAGAGACCGCAGAGTACGCAGAGAAAAAATTAAAATTGAAATCAGCGACTTCTGCGGCGAAAGAGTAAAAACGTAAATGGAAGTTGTAAAAGCGACAGAATCGGTCAGGGTATTGGTCAAAGCTGCACGAAGTGAGGGCAAAAAAGTCGGCTTTGTGCCTACAATGGGCGCATTGCATGTCGGTCATATTTTCCTAATCGAAGCAGCGGTGAAAGAATGTGATTTTGTGGTCGTCAGTATCTTCGTCAATCCGACACAGTTCGGCGAGGGGGAAGATTTTGAAAAGTATCCGCGGCCATTGAAAGCGGACTTGGATATCTGCAGAAAGGGGGGCGTTGATGTTGTTTTTTTACCAACGCCGGAGCAGATGTATCCAACGGAGAACATTACCTGGGTAAACGTTGAGAAATTGACCGAAACATTATGCGGCCAGTCTCGTCCGGGGCATTTTCGGGGCGTTGCCACCGTATGTGCCAAGCTGTTTAACATCGTCGCTCCTGATATCGCATTTTTCGGCGCCAAAGACGCCCAGCAGGCAGTCGTTATTAAGCGAATGGTCGCCGATTTGAATATGCCGGTGGACATTGTCGTCTGCCCGACGGTCCGCGAGCCAAGTGGGCTGGCGGTCAGCAGCAGAAATAAATATCTGAGCGAAGAGCAGAAAAAGGACGCGACCTCAATTTACAGGTCGCTGCAAAAGTGTGAAGAAATGATAAAGGCCGGCACTAAAGACACCGGAATTATCATTACCGAAATGCAAAAAATACTGAATCAGGTTCCTTCAATTGAGATTGAGTACGTCAGTATCGTTGACGCGGAAAGCTTGCAAATTATTGACCATATTATCGGCGAAGTCCTCGCAGCGGTCTCCGTCAGAATCGGCCAAGCTCGATTAATTGACAACATTCCGGTAGACTCCGACAGGGAATAATCTATAATAGTCATAATCTAATACTACTGGTCTGTAACACGATAAATACGTGGTTGTTACTGTAAGT
>Ga0114919_10003426_pt1 | contig 12823 bp, 18 predicted proteins | sample BlataG_FD_88682 | JGI IMG/M metagenome (GOLD analysis project Ga0114919, IMG submission 88682) | Deep subsurface microbial communities from Black Sea to uncover new lineages of life (NeLLi) - Black_00105 metaG | ecosystem: Environmental > Aquatic > Marine > Oceanic > Sediment | place: Atlantic... | reverse complement strand
AGAGGCCAGTTCTACCACCTAACTAAACTGAATCACCCTGCTCATAAATCTGAGTCTTATTTAGTAACCCCATCTGCCTATTCTTTTTTGCCTTCAAGCTTTCCTTAATATATAATCAGGAAATCTTGTCACAAAACACTTTAAGGGAGAGTAAGTCCGATGTCAAAAGCAAAGATTATAGCAATAGCCCTATTATTAGTGGTGAGCCTTGCCCTGTCTTTTGGGGCGGGTTGTGCTCTTGGTGTCAGAACTCCGCCAAGCCCAGGTCAGGGTCTTGATATTGTAGCTGAGGCATGGGACATCCTCTACCAAGATTACGTGGATAGGGGCCGGCTTGACGCCAGCCTATTAAGCCAGGGAGCCATCAAGGGTATGGTGGAGGCGCTAGATGACCCCTACACCGCATACCTAGATGCTGAAACCTACCAACTAGCTTTGAGTGGCATGGAGGGGAAATTTGAGGGTATTGGCGCCGAAGTATCAGTTAAGGAGGGGCAGTTAAATATTATCGCTCCCATTGGTGATTCACCGGCAGCTAGGGCGGGTATCAGAGCTGGTGATAGAATCCTGGAAATCGATGGTAGCTCTACCTCAGAGATGAGCCTGGCTGAGGCAGTGCTGAAAATCCGTGGACCAAAGGGGACACCTATCAAGCTCCTTATCCTCCACCAGGATGAGACCGAGCCTGAGGAAATCGAGATAATTAGAGCTGAAATTGAGCTTACCAGTGTCGACTTTGAGATGAGAGGAGACATCGCCTACATTAGTATTACCCATTTTTCTCAGCGCACCAATGAGGAGTTATCCCCGGTACTACAAAGTATAGCCCAGGAAGCAGCTACAGGTATCATCCTTGACCTGCGCAGTAATCCCGGGGGCATACTCCAGGTAGTGGTTGATGTTGCCAGCTATTTTGTGGAGAAGGGTGAGGCTGTCAATGTAGTCGATAATCAAGGAAAGTACAGTACTATCATGATTAAACCCAATAAAGCTGTTACCAACCTGCCTTTGGTGGTTCTGGTAGATGGCTACAGTGCTAGCGGCAGCGAGGTGCTGGCTGGAGCTCTGCAAGATTATAATCGCGCCACCATTGCCGGCACCAAAACCTATGGCAAGGGCAGTGTCAATATCCTGCACCAGCTTAAAGATGGTTCAGGGTTAAATATTACCACGGCTCGCTGGCTTACCCCCAACGGTCACCTAATAGAAGGTGTAGGCATAGAGCCTGACTATGAGCTTGACCTTGAGGAAGAGGATGCTATCCAATGGGCTATAGACTATCTGAAGAGCAAGGAATGATAAGTAGTAGCCTTAAGGTAAGCCGCCTTATTGCATTAATGTTCCCAGTTGGAGTAGGATAATAGTAACCATGTATAGACTGGAATCGGCTAAAAAGTTCACCCGCCGCTGGCTTAATTCTATCCCCGCTTTTGTTTTGCTCGGCTTGGTTCTAGGCGCCCTGATTTCTATCCCAGTTATCACCAAGCCAAATATTGCTACCATAACCATTTCAGGGGGTATTCTGGGACAGGCTTATGCTGATGATGTCTCAGAGATGCTCAGCTATGCCAGGGATAGTAGTGACATAAAGGCGGTCGTTTTACAGATAGATAGCCCCGGGGGATTAGCTGTTACCACTGAGCAGATATACCTGGATCTGCTTCGGCTCCGGCAACAGAAGCCTGTGGTCGCTTCTATAGGGGCAAGGGGAGCCAGCGGTGGCTATTATGTTGCCGTAGCTTCCAACTTCATCTACGCCGAGCCGACCTCCCAGCTTGGCAGTATAGGCGCCTGGCTCACCTTACCTAGCCCTGAGGAACTAGAGGAGGATGTTATAACCTCTGGACCGTTCAAGGCTACCGGTGGCTCGAGGAGAAAATACATAGGTGTACTGGAGACATTCAGGCAGCAGTTTGTTGACGCCGTCGTGTCGCAAAGAGGAGAGCGATTAAAGATATCTGAGGAGGAACTCTCCCGGGGTGAAATCTACACCGGTGCCGAGAGCCTTAGATACGGTCTTATCGATGGCATAGGGACAGGCTCTGCAGCTATAGAAAAAGCCGCCAGCTTGGCTCACATCAGGAATTATGGAGTGGTAGAGCTCCAAATACGGGAGCCGGCTATTTGGTTTTTCAGGGTGGAAACCTTGAAAGCGCAGGCGGGCTCAATGCCCATCTACTATTACCTATACTTTGAGTCGAGGTAAATCAGAGTGGTAAAGAGGATAGCTATTGTCATTGTCGTAATATTGGTTGTCCTGCTGGGAAGATGGCTTTTCCACTACAGCGGGTTCTATAGTGCTCCTCCCAGTGAAATGCCCAGCTATGAGCATATTGCTGTTCCTGCGGCACCCACAACCGAGTTTTCCGACGAGTATGGGGAGGGGGAGGGGATTATCCTCATCGATTTAGCTCATGATAACGCCTTTGATATCGAGGAGCTCAATGTTCTGACCTCGCGACTGGTTTCTCGGGACCTAACCGTTAAGTTCCTAACTGAGGAGGATGACCTGGAAAAGAAGCTTTTGGGTGAGGAGGAGGTGGAAAAGAATGGTGACCAAGAGGAGGAGCTGGAAGAGGAACTTGTGGTCGCAGACGCCTTCATTATAATTTGTCCCCGGCTGGATTTCTCCGAGGAGGAAAGAGAGACTATAGAGAAGTTTGTGGACAACGAAGGGAAGCTGCTACTGTTTGCTGACCCGACCAGAAGGAGTAAGATGAGTAGCCTATCCCTCAGATTCGGGCTGATATTTGAACCTGACTATCTATATAACATGAAGGAATACGATATCAACTACAGAAACATATTCGTTACCGAATTCGGGGAGCATGCGATAACGAAGCACCTGGAAAAGATAGCCTTTTATACTGCTGGTTCTATCACTTCCGCCGGTGGTGGACTTGCTTTTGTTGATGACAATACCTTCTCCTCAGTGATTGAGACAAGAAAGAAGCTGTCACCTATAGCCCTAGCCCGTGAACCTAATGTCCTGGCGGTTTATGACCTTACCTTTATGACCGAGCCCTATAACGGAATCGGGGACAATAGCCAGCTCATATCCAATATAGCCGATTGGCTAGCCAGCCCGGCTGAGGAGGAGGAAGAACAGGAAGAGCCGGCGGAATCAAATGAAAAGGGCTAAGGCTATAGGAAACTAACCTGCCCTTTCAAAACCCCCTCAAGTCGCTACTAACCTTTTGGCGATTTTTTCGTTATAAAATACATAAAACATACTGAGAACAAATTTAAACAGGGGGTTAACAATGAAAGGAGTAAGCAGAAATGTAGCAACACTAGCCATGGTCTTACTCCTGGTGCTTGTTGCCGCATGTGCCCCCGCTCCAGGGGAGATTACCCCTACTCCAACCCCCGAGCCGACACCTACTCCTACTCCCGCCCCAGAGCCGACGCCTGCTCCTAAGCCCGAACCTACCCCTGAGCCGACACCTACGCCTGAATTCTTTCTAACTGTAACCCAGCCGGCTGACGACAGCATTATCAGTACTGATAAAGTTGAAGTAAGGGGTCGCACCAGCCCCGGAGCCTTGGTGAGCATAAACGGTGAGCTAGTTGAGGTTGATGAGGAGGGTAATTTCACCATGATGGTCGTTCTTGAAGAGGGACCCAATATCATCGAGGTTATCGCCAGTGATTTGGAGGGAAACGAAGAGAGCCGCGTTTTAGTGGTGATGTACATTCCTTAAAATTGGGGCTAATAAAATGCCGTGTTTTTCGTTATAATTAATAGGAAAAAATCTGAAAAAGGGGGAAGATAATGAAAACCTTAAGAACTATTGGCATTTTAGCACTGGTTGCCGGGCTAGTGCTAGGAGGTGCAGGTAGCGCCTTTGCTCAGGGGCCACCTGATGAACTCCCAGATCGCGGCCCGCATTCCCCTGGTAAGCGTGGCTTGTTTGGCACAGTTACTTCTGTCACCCCCGATACCATGACATATGTCATTTCCCTTGAGACGAAGCAGGGAATTTTTGATATAACGCTTGTTGATACAGCCAAGTACATGGTGCCAAGAGAGACCCAGGGATCGAAGGACCTTGCTACCTTTCTAGAAATAGTTGGAGATCCCCCAGAAATTGAAGGTAGGAGGGTAGCCGTATTAGTTACCTTTACTAACGAATTTACGGCTGATGCTATACGGCTGATGCTCGTTCCATCTCCAGCGCACCACCGTTACATGCACCATGTTGGCGTCGTCGAGGTCGGGGCGTTTGACCCAGATACTAGCATTACAATTATCGACAGGGAGGGTGTAAGCCATACCTTTACCGTTAGCGAGGATACTGTCTACCGCCCGTCAGCCGAAGATGATGGAATCTCTGAATTGACTGGAGATGCCCTGATAGAGGCAATAACTGGCGGTTGTGTGACTGTGGTTACCAAGGGAGATCCCAAGAAGGCAGACCTTGAAGCCAAAGCGATTGTGCTGCACGAAGAGCTACCTGACTGGGCACTGGATTGACCAGGGGCTAAGGCGAACATCATGTCAGGGCAGTCCCTCTTTAGGGGCTGCCCCTCTACAAATGTAGATTTGCGCATGGAACTTTTTAATAAAGCTATTGCTTCTACTTTAGAAGCCTATTAAATTTTTACCTCATTGACAGATTAAGCTATGGACAGAGAAAGATTTCAATGGCTGGTGGCAGAGGCAGTTGACAGTCTGCCTGAAGAGTTTCACACCAAGCTAGAAAACATTGATGTGGTGGTGGAGGATTGGCCAACTCAAGGTCAACTGGCTGAGGCAGGACTGAAGCGCGGTCAAACTCTATTGGGTCTTTATGAAGGTGTACCTCTAACCAAGCGGGGCAGTCACTACGGATTGGTGCCACCGGATAAAATAACTATCTTTCAGAAGCCGATTGAGGCTGAATGTAGGCATGATGCCGAGATTATTGCTGAAATACAGAGGGTAGTGAGGCACGAAATAGCCCATCATTTTGGCATTGGAGATGCCAGGCTGACGCAGCTTGAGAAAGACTTCTCTGAGCCTAAAGGCTCTTGACCATATAGTCCTCCAGCGAGCTGTAGTTAAACTCAGTGCGGTAGTATTCCTTGGCGCCAATTCCACTCAAAACCACCATCAGCTTCGCCTGAAACTCACCGGCGGCGATTCGCTCGGCTTCCCGTAATAATGCCTTACCCAGACCCTTATGCTGAGCCGTCCCTTCTTTACGCTCACTGAGGGGAACTTCAGAACCATATATATGTAACTCCCTTATTAAGGCTAAATTTCCCTTAACCTCATGACTCAGCCTAGCTATGGGCTTAGACTGAATCCTCATCCGCAGCAAGCCAAATAGCGTTTCATTTTCATCCTCAAAGGACAGAAAAACTTCTCTACCACCTGAAGCTTCATAATCCATTCTTACCAGACGGGGTTCACCTATTTCCCAGCCATCCTGTGCCCGGTGACCATACTCCCGGCACCTGATGCACTTACATTCAATGGCTTGCTGCTTCATTCGCTGTCTAATCACATCCCGTAGCGAATCCTTGCAACCGGCCGTAATAAACTTAGCCGGGATGTCGCGCAGCAGCCTTGAGATTCTGACATACTTGGGCACCATGGACTTAATCTCGACCAGCAGATTAATCATCGTGTCGCGAGGGTACGGCTGGTAGCGGCCGTCTTGATACCATTTCTCCAGCTCAGTGCCTTCCACCACCATAGTGGGATATAGCTTCAAGCCATCCGGTTTAAAATGAGCATCACTAAATAGCCGTGCCGAGAGCTCCAAGTCCTTTTCCGGGGTTGAACCGGGTAGTCCTGGCATCCAGTGGTAGTGCACCTTAAAGCCCTGCTCCCTGAGCAGTGTGGTGGCTTTAACCACATCTTCCACCTTATGCCCTCGCCTTACCAGTCGGTAGATTTCATCATCCAAGGTCTGAACCCCAAGCTCTACCCTGGTGGTGCCAAACTCAAGCATCCGGTCTATCTCCTCCTGCCCACACCAATCGGGTCTGGTCTCTATGCACAGCCCGGTGCAACGGTAGTTAGCCGTTTCGTTGCGCCTCTTTGCCTCTTCCAGGGTAGCTGACTCCTCGCCATTTAGGGCATCGTAGCAATCTTTAATAAACTGGTATTGATAGTCCTGGGGATAGGCGAGGAAGGTGCCTCCCATTACTATCAATTCAACCTTATCGGTGGGGTGCCCCATTTCGGACAGAACCTTTAGCCTTAGCTTAATCTGCTTCTTGGCATCATAATCGCACTTTTTACCCCGCAGTACTGCTGGTGACTCAGGGGTATAGCTCTGGGGCGTAGCCTGGTAGGTGGGACAATAGATGCACTGCCCCGGGCATTTCATCGGCTGGGTCATCACCGCTACCGGGGTAACCCCGGATATTGTCCTGGTGAATTTCTTCATAGTATACTTCTCTTAAGAGTCATAAACAGTTTAGCAGATTCTAGCTTGTGGTAACAGCGAAAATCGCCCTAAGGATAATACAAAAGGGAGTTTAAGAGAAAGGCGCCCAAACCAAGGGGGAGTCTAAGAGGAAGGATAATACACAAAGGGGAGTTTAAGAGGGGGCTTCGCCCCCCCCTTCTAAAGAAATCTTCCCCTTCCCCTTGAGGGGAAGGGGATAAAGGGGATAGGGTGACTAGAGATATATTTAACCAGATAGCCCCGGGCTGGTATAGCTTCAGGCACTGGTCTATATTCCGTAGCGAACTGGAGATGCTGGCCCAGCGGTGGCAAAAGGGAAGGCTAATCAATATTGGCTGTGCCCACGGTCCCGACTTCCTCCCCTTTACCCGGAGCTTTGACCTGTATGGGGTAGACTTCTCCACCGAAATGCTAAAATTGGCTCGAAAATACGCCCAGAAATTCAATTTTGCCGTAAGCCTATCGGTGGCTGATGTTAGCCACCTCCCCTATGCTGATGAAACCTTTGACTGGGCAATCTCAGTGGCTACCTACCACCATATCAAGGGCAAGGAGGAGAAGCCAGCCGCCCTGAGTGAGCTGAGGCGAGTCTTAAAACCAGGGGGCGAAGCCTTTATCACCGTGTGGAACCGATGGCAACCCCGGTTCTGGTTTAAGCCAAAAGAGGTAGCTGTGCCGTGGCGAAAACGGGATAAGACCCTGGAGCGCTACTATTACCTGTTCTCCTATCCCGAGCTGGAGAAACTGGTAACGAAGGCTGGTTTTGAGGTGCTCAAATCCTTCCCCGAAAGCTCCTACCGCTTCCCGATAAAGTTTTTCTCAAGGAATATATGCTTACTGGTGAGGAAAGGTAATTAAAGCGACCTTATTCCAGCATTCGCCTTAATTTCATAGCGACTACTGCCGAAATGAAGCAGGCAGTGCCAACTGCCGTACCAGCAAAAAAACACCAATGCGGCGGTTCAACACCGAATGTTGGAGCAGCAAAGATAATGCTGGGCACCACAAATAACCAGCCCGAAATAAACAGAGTCCAAGCAGTTATTGTGGCTAGAGCTTTGAAAATAGGTGGCATTTCTCCCTCCTTTTGGTTTTATTCTATGCCAGCATTATAGTACTGATTGTCAACTCCTGGCTTATTATGAGATTATTTATCTACCTCACCGCCCTTTAGATTTTTATTAGGTAACCCTATCCCCTTTATCCCCTTCCCCTTGATAAGGGGAAGGGGAATCAGTCATATAAGGGAGGCTTCGCCTCCCTTTGACCCTCCTTTTAAGTAAGGAGAGGAGGAAGAGATTTTAGAGAGGGGCTTCGCCCCTCTCTTACCTACACTCCCCCCTTCCCTTACTAAGGGAAGGGGGTCAGGGGAAGAGGTTCCTAAACAATCTCTTTATACCTACATTGACAAAACTATTAATCAGGAATAGGATTCCACCGAAGAAGGCGAGAAGACCAGATAATATGAGAAGGAGTAGGGTCAAGTTATGATAGTCAAAATCAAATGCCCTGAATGTGGCACTGAGGGTAGTTTCTCTCTGGTTGAGTCAAGCTATGAGGGTCCGTACCGGTGCTGGAAATGTAGAGCGCTCTTCACCATTAAACTGGAGAATAACGAGCTTAAGTCCTGTGAACCCCTCAGCCAGGAGGAATTTGACCGACAACAAGAAATGGAAGCCCTGAAAGCCAAATTCAAACGGCACTAGCTTAGGGGAAATCCCCCCTCCCAATAAAGGCTTTCTCTTGGAGTAAATAAGCCAAAGAAAACCTGTAACTTAGAAAGTTAAAATAGTTCATTAAAAGAGATGGGGGCTAAGAGGAGGAAAAAAACGGCTAAATCAAAAGTTTGGAAGCCTTTCTCGGTGCTAATCGTCTTGGCGCTGGTTCTGTCGCTGGGGAGCACTACTGGAGCGGATGAGCCAGCTGAACCCGGCAGCCTTCTCTGGAGCTATCCGACCGGCGATGATGTTGTTGCGGTCTCAACATCGGCGGACGGCTCCTTCATTGCTATCGGGTCTCATGATAATAAAGTCTACCTCTTTACCTCCTCATCGGGCGTGCCTCCACCAGCGTATCCTGAAGAGCCCGAAGGTGAATGCTGGGCTGTGATTATAGGCGTGTCAGATTACCAAAGATTGAAAGACTCACCGGCTCGTGCTGCTGATGCCAAAAGACTTTTTCAACTGTTGCGCCCTACCTGGGGTGAGGAGCACATGAAACTATTGCTAGATAGTGGGGCGACCAAAGCCAAGATTCAGGCAGCTATTGAGTGGCTGGTAGCCAACGAGGATACCAATGACACCGTCCTCTTCTATTTCGTAGGACACGGCGACAAAGATGGATACATTGCCCCCTATAATGCCTATTATGTAGACACTTGGATATCCTCTCGTACTCTAAGTCAGTGGCTGAGCGCGCTGGACTCGGAAAGAGTCATCATCATTCTGGATACCTGTCATGCCGCCACTCTCAATGAGAGACTCAGTGACCGCGGACGAGTAATCCTTGCCGCCTGTCACGCCGATGAATTCTCGTGGTGGGTATCCAAGTCTAGCGGTGAACACTATGACATTTTCAGCGATTTTCTCCTCGAAGCCATTAGTAAATTCGATACTGCCGATGCTAACCGTGATTATGAACTCTCCGCAGAAGAAATATTCCGTTATGCTGAGCCTAAAACCATATCGGTAACTAGCAGGTTCGAAGATACACAGCATCCGGTACTCTCCGACCAGTATCCCGGCGAACTTAGCTTGCTTATGAAATTCATCTTCAGGACTGAGCCTGAGTTACCATTGCCCTGGAACGTCTTAGTCTTGGACAATGAGGAATACTCATCAGTCCCAGTTGAACTCACCTGGGCACCGGGCTCGGTCCATAACCTCACCGTCCTTTCCCCGCAGGGTGCCTTTACTCACACCAGATATGTCTTTACTTCGTGGAATGATGGAGATACCTCAGTTTCAAGAACAATCTCACATGGAGGACTTTATACGGCAAACTTCAAGAAACAATATCAGCTACTTATTGAATCAGCCTATGGTAAGCCTAAGGGACAAGGATGGTACGATGACGGTTCAACCGCCACCATCAAGGTCATGTCTATTATTGAAAAACCATCAACCAAGCATTTTTTCACCGGCTGGAGTGGAGATTACTCTGGAGATACCGCCACCGCCTCGGTGGGCATGGATTCTCCGAAGGCGATTACGGCAAACTGGCGAACCGAATATCTGCTATCCATTGAATCAGCCTATGGTGAGCCTGAGGGACAAGGATGGTATGATGCCGGTTCATCAGCTACCATATCGGTAGCTCCCATCCAGGGAGTAATAATCAGGCAAATTTTCACCGATTGGAGCGGAGACTACTCCGGAGACACCGCCACCGCCTCGGTAACCATGAACTCACCAACGGCAGTTACAGCAAACTGGCGAACCGACTATATACAGCTATACATACTTATAGGGGTAGTAGTTCTGGTCGTAGCTATTATCACAGGTTTACGCATACGCCGGAGACGAGAAGCCGGGTAAGAGTCGCGGGGTAACCGCTGGCATCAGTAATTCAATAGGAGGGCGTCATGCCGATAGTTACTGTGGAAATGTGGGAGGGGCGCACCGTTGAGCAGAAGAAGCAGCTCGTGGAGGGTATAACCTCGGTGATAGCCAATATGGGCGTTCCCCCGGAACAAGTACACATCATTATTAAAGATAACCCCAAGCACAACTGGGCAAGCGGGGGTAAGCTGGCTTCGGAAAAGTAAATAATTGGAGTAACCGCTTTATTCCAGCATCTGCCGTAATTTCATGGCACATACCGACAAAATTAATGAGCCAGTCCCCAGCCCCCATACCGCTATTATCCGGGTGGAAACCGGGAGCACACCAATGGAGCCGGTGACATAATAGATGTAGAAATAGCCACCAGCCCCGCCTAGCAGTTGCAACCACCCGGAAATAAACAGCACCCAAGCCGTAATTGAGGCTAAAGCCTTGAATACAGGTGGCATTTTCCCCTCCTTTCCATTTCATACTACGACTAATTATAATACTGGTTGATATGCAATCTCCATAGACACCGTGTCAAAAGTATGATTTAATTGAACCTCAGAGATAAGGGGTGACCTATGGATGAGGGTGCGTTAGGGAATATAATACTCGTAGTAGTTATAATTCTTTTTATGTTGGGCAGTATGTTCCTTAGGAAACGCTCTATGGAGAAAACAGAGCTGGGAAAGGTTATCACCCTGCTGTCGGAAATAAATCAGAATCTGAAGATTATAGACGCCTTTAGCTTCAACTTGGGGGTTGAGAAATTTAAGACAGGTAGCTGGCAGAGGAATAAGGCCAAGTTTGATTTTCTAGACGAGAGGTTACGGACTACTCTAGCTAATGCCTTTGACCTAGCTGAGGAGTTTAACTGGAGGATAGATGAGGCTAAAAAGCACAAGTCATCCAGTTATCTAGCCAGCATTGAGGCGGACAAGTTAAAAGACGCCATGACCAAGAGTCAACAGGAACTCGGGGAATGGTTCCAGGAAAACAAGGATAAACAGGAACTACTTCCCAAAAAGCGCAGGCTATTTAGATAAAGCGGTAACTATCGAGCAATTTGGTGGAGGGCTGTCCCCCACTTTCTGGTGTGAGCTTGCTTTAACTGCTGAAAGCGTGCCTGAAATGAGGCTGAGGTAATATTTTCGGAAGACATTAATACCCCATCTTCTCTATCACTTACGTAGTAGCCACGGCGTAGACCTACCTGGGTGAAGCCATACTTGCCATAGAGACTCCGGGCAGCGGTGTTAGAGGCACGCACTTCAAGGGTGATGATACTGGTATTTAGCTCTGTTGCCAGGTCGATAACGGATATGAGCAGTAGCCCGCCTATCCCCTGATGGCGATAGGATTCCCGCACGGCAATATTAATAAGATGAGCTTCATCAGCCATAACCCAGAAGCCGGCAAAACCGATAATATATTCTTGGCTTGATGGAGGCAGTTCCTCGCCAAAGGAATGCTCGTAGTTAAACAGCTGCCTCACCCTAGACACCAGTCCAGGGAGACCCCTCCCCGAGGCAACCTTCACCCTTGGCGCCTCAACCATTTTCCCGGCATCGCAGGCTACGATGTAGTGGGCTAACCGATTTTCTAGTTCTCGCTGATAATTAGCCGGTGGCCATTGGGTAGGGAAGGTTTCACGGTCAATCTCAGTGACCTGGGCAATGTCTTCCTTGCCCATCAGACGCACATAGCAAGGCAAGTTTTTACCCCCTTGAGGAAAGCCTTAATTTCAGAATACCATCTAGATTTCATTGTAACATATTCCACTTATCAACGATATTCTCATTTGATTAAAGCTATCTTTTTACCGCTTCCTTCGTTATACTATATGCACAGGGTAACGCCATATTACCGGTTAAACTGGGTAAAATACTGCCTAGGTTCAGCCGGTGGGGAGCTATCAGGTGCAAGATGAGGAGAGCCTCGTCCGTCGAGCCCAGCAACGAGACCAAGAGGCTTTCGCCCAGTTATATGAGGAGAACTTCGATAAGATTTATCGCTATGTGGTTCTCAGAATAGGAAATAAGACCGAGGCAGAGGATATGACTCAGCAGGTCTTTCTCAACGCCCTCAAGTCGATTTCTTCCTTCAAGTGGAAGGGGGTTCCTTTCTCAGCCTGGCTATTCCGCATCGCCCGTAACCAGGTGGTCGACTATCTGAGAAAGAAAGCCAAGCAGGCTACTGCTCCCCTTGATGAGTCGCTGGCGAGTAGTGATAGCCGCCCTGAGCTAGTAGCTGAGCGCAGTCTGGACATTGAGCAGTTGCTATTAGCTACCAAGCAACTGACTACAGCCCAGCGTGAGGTGATTTCCCTCCGTTTTGCTGGCGAGCTATCAATTGCCCAGGTAGCCAAGGTCGTGGGCAAAAGCCAGGGAGCGGTAAAGGCACTACAGCATAGCGCAATAGTAGCTCTACGCAAAGCATTATCAGTGGAGTAGACAATGAGAAAGTCTAGAGAATTTGATACTATCCTGGATGAATGCCTGGAGCGATTGCTGGTTAAGGGCGAGACTGTAGAGCAGTGCCTTAAGAGCTACCCGGAGCAAGCCGATGAGCTTAAGCCATTGCTCCAGACGGCTCTAGCCACCAAAAAGGCATCGGCTATTCAGCCTTGCCCCGAGTTCAAAGTCAGAGCCAGATACCAGCTCCACTCAGCACTCCAAGAAATGAAGTCAAAAAAAACCATTGGCAAGGGGGGGGACAACATGTAGAAGTATCATTAGAATGGAGGTATGATTAACAAAAAGGAGGAAAACAAATGAAGCGCTTCAACTGGTTGTTAATAGGGTTAGTGGTTCTCTGTTTAACCACCATTCCACTGGCGGGATGCGTCTCAAAGTCTGAATATGAGGCTTT
>Ga0114919_10003425_pt1 | contig 12828 bp, 16 predicted proteins | sample BlataG_FD_88682 | JGI IMG/M metagenome (GOLD analysis project Ga0114919, IMG submission 88682) | Deep subsurface microbial communities from Black Sea to uncover new lineages of life (NeLLi) - Black_00105 metaG | ecosystem: Environmental > Aquatic > Marine > Oceanic > Sediment | place: Atlantic... | reverse complement strand
GTAATTGAAATGTCACCCATTAATTTCTCCCAATTTTTAAAAAATTTGTCTAATTTTTCAAAGTTTACCATTTTTTAAAAAAAAAAGGCTTAAAGTCCCCCCCCCCCTTTTTTTTTAAATAAAATGTTACACACATACCCCGTCTCTATTTATTTATCATCCCTTTTCATTCATGTCCAGCAGCCCACTCAGCTAGGGTCTGAGCCCCAAACCCAGTTGCGCCTCCCAATTTATCATTCCACACTGGTCCTGCAATATCCATATGCGCCCATGTCACCTTATCAGTCTTGACAAACTCTTTCAAAAACAAGGCTGCAGTAATGGCACCCCCCCATCTCCCCCCTGAGTTTTTCATATCCGCAATTGGACTCTTCAAGTCATCAGCATAGCTCTCCTCCAAAGGCATTCTCCATACCTTTTCACCTGCTGACTTGGATGCAGTGGTGATGGAGGCTGCCATTGAGTCATCTGGGGACCACACTCCACAGACACCATTACCCAGTGCTACAATACATGCTCCCGTGAGAGTGGCAATGTCGATGATGGACTCTGCTTTGCATTCGTCTTGAGCATACAATAATGCGTCAGCAAGTGTCAGGCGGCCTTCAGCATCGGTGTTATTGACTTCTACAGTTTTACCATTGGAAGCTACAAGGATGTCTCCAGGACGGAGTCCGCTTCCTGCAATCATATTTTCACAAGACGCTACTATAAAATGCACTGCCACACCCTTGGGTTTCAACATACTCAGTGCTTTGGCCGCTCCAAGAGCTGCAGCTGAACCTCCCATATCGAATTTCATCATTTCAATGAGACTTCCTGGACCAGCTTTGATGTTGTATCCACCAGAGTCAAATGTCAGGCCTTTTCCTACAATAGCCAGGGTTTTATTGACCTTTCCATCTGGGGGTGTGTAGGTGAGGTGAATAAACTTGGGAGGTTCTCCTGAAGCTTCAGCAACTCCTAGGTAGCATCCCATCCCTCGTTTTTCACAGTCGTTCTTCTCCAACACTTTAAGTCTCATCACATTTGGGGCAGACTTGGCAATGCTGGCAGCTGCTTCAGCAAGGTAGGTAGGGGTGGCAACGTTAGGGGGGGCTTCTACCAGGTAGCGTGTAAACATGGCTCCTCTTGCGAGGGCATCTCCTCTGGTGATGGCTTCAGTAGCGGCTGCAGCTGATGAACCATCTGCGAATAGGAGCTCCAGGGAGGCGACACCCTCAGGGGCAGGTTTGCTCTTGAATCTGGTGGCTTCATAGCCTCCGTTGATGAAGCCATTGGCGACTTTGCCTGCTGCAGCGGCCTTGGTATCATCGGAGGAAAGACCGCCAAGGATGGTTACTGCAACAGATTTGGCTTTGTTGGACTTGGCAGAGGAAGCAATGCAGCTGCCAAAGGATTGGAAGATAGAAGGGCCCCAGTCGGAGGTGGAAGTGGCTTTGTCGCGGGGTCCGAGGCCACAGAGAGCGACAAACTTGGCATTGCCAGTACCGGTACGGACGGCTTGGCATTGGCCATTTTTGCCAGAGAAATCAAACATGGTGACGATGTCTGTGAGGGCTCCTCCGAGTTGGGAGTCGAGAGATTTCAGATCATCACTCTTGATGGTTGGTTTTTTGTCGTCTGTGTGTGTGTGTGTTGTGAAGAGAGGGAGAGGGAAGAAGCGTATGTGTAGCGGTGAGATTGGGAGTGAGCCGAGGATCAGTTTGTGTGTGAGATGTTGATCACCAGAAGTAATGGAGATTCAAGGATGGAATCGAGTTGTTTCGACAATTGACAACGTACCAACAGTTTCAAAAGCGTCGTCAAAGACACCTATTATGAGTAAATCGCCTTTCCAAGACAAAGCATCAGTAGAAGCAGCTTTGATAGTAGGAATTACTGGCTCTAGGGTGATCTGCAGAAACAAAAATGGGGTTTAGGTCTAGTACAACGAGTGATCAGAAGCTAGAAGAGGGAAACGCACAGGATGGCGATCTGTGATGAGAACCATGTTTTATGTCTCTTGTTTACCGAATATACCGATGTGCAAGTATCTGTATCTATTTTATGGTTCACTAGTTTATCTTCTGAAGTTGTAACTGTCTTCAGAAGACAGCACATGTCTTCTATTTATTGGACTACCTTCCATGGCTCTTCGTTTGGTCACTCCTTCTCCTTTTGAATCTTATTCAAACACTATACTTACGTTAGTTGGGCCCCACAGTGGGCCTTTAGCTTGAGATGCAGCTGCCATTGTCCTAAAGTTCCACTCTGAGGAACAAGAAAGGGAAAGAAAGATGGGTGGCGTTGGTGTTTATTAGTTATGAGATCAAGGAAGAACTGGTGTTTATGGAAGACTCTCTCGCTCTACCTTCTTTCTGGCATATGCATCCATATTTCTAACTCACTTTTTGTGCTCTGTTGTTGTCTCTTGCTGAATAGGAAGGTTGTTGCAATAATTCTGTGTGTTTGAAGGGTAAGGTATGGGTTGGTGAGTAGTGGGTGCAAGGAAACAACGACAACAACAACTCATGGAGCGAGGGGCGGTGGATGCAGAAACATACCTCTGAGACTGAAGCGTGGAATATGACTGGATTTGTGGATTGGATCTGCAATATAGAATGTAATAGAGTATTGTTAATGCCTTCCAGAGATCAGCAGAAATAATCGTTGAAAAATGAAAGGTTGTCATCACATCTGTTGGAGATTTAATTTACCTAGACGTGAGCAGAGCAATCGCTCTTCCACTTGTGATCAAAGCTCTTGGTGTTATCATGGTTTTCAATCTAAAAGAATTGGATGGAATGATTTGAAATGATAGTTTTTACATTCTTTTCAAAAAAATGATCGGGAGACTAGTTTTATAAAAACAGCTCTTTCTTCACTTTGCGACTGCCCCCTTTCAGTATTTTCGTTCCAAATAATAATTGAAACCTGCAGTTTTCACAATCTTGATCAATTTCCGCCATATAGTACAACAATGTCGGAAGAAGTGATCCTTGCTGCCTTGGACAGTGGCACTCAATCCAATCGCTTCATACTCTACGATAAAGACTGCAACACACTATGCAGTGCACAGTTTGATGTTCCACTCATCTATCCGAAAGCAGGGTAAGCCTTCGTCTCCTTCATCTTTCCCTCAATCATCAACTCCCAGTCACCAACTCACTTCCTCCCTCTCTCTCCTCCTCTCATAATAAACAGCTGGGTAGAGCAAGACCCGTTAGCCATCTGGAAGAGTGCCAAACAAGCCATAGACGGATGCATGTCCAAAGCTACCTGTATATTCAGAGACAAGGGTAAACCTCTTCCCAAACTCACTGCCATTGGAATCACCAACCAAAGAGAGACCTCCATAGTATGGGACACCACTACTGGATTGCCCCTGCATAATGCTATTGTATGGCTGGACAGTAGAACATCTGAAATATGTGACTCCATGGCTTGTACTATTAATGATGATAAAGAGAAGAAGAATGATAGGTTTAGACACATTACAGGCCTCCCCATCAGTACGTATTTCTCCTCCTACAAAATAGCCTGGTTGATACAAAACTGCCCTGCAGTAGCTGCAGCAGTCCAACAAGGCCATGCTGCCTTTGGCACAGTAGACAGCTGGCTTATCTATTGCCTTACAAACAAGGCAGTGCATGTTACTGATGTGACAAACGCCAGTAGGACTAATTTAATGGATCTTGGTACCCTTACTTGGAGTGACGAAATGTGCGCAACATTCAATATTCCCAAGACAATGCTGCCCACCATTAAAAGCAGTGCAGAAGTATACGGTACATGTGTATCTAGTATCAGCAGCAGTAGTAATAGTAGTAATAGTAGTAGTAGTAGTAGTAATGCCGTGCATCCTATGTTGGAAGGGATACCTATCTCTGGTTGCTTGGGAGACCAACAAGCAGCTATGATGGGCCATAGATGCCAAGAACACGATGCTAAATGCACCTATGGTACAGGTGCTTTCTTGCTTCTCAACACTGGCCCCACCGCCATTCCATCCTCTCATGGTCTCCTCACCACTATAGCCAACCAACTGGGCCCAGATCGACCCCCATTCTATGCATTAGAGGGCAGCATTGCCATTGCAGGGGCTGGTATTAGTTGGCTGAGGGATGGTCTTGGTCTGCTGAGCACTGCTGCAGAATCAGAGGCTGTTGCTAGAAGTGTTGATGATGCAGGAGGGGTGGTTCTGGTTCCTGCTTTTTCTGGTCTCCTGGCCCCTTGGTGGAGAGATGATGCAAGAGGGGTCATTTTAGGGCTCAGTCAGTATACTGAAAAGGCACATATAGTGAGAGCTATGTTGGAAGCTATTGCATTTCAGGGGAGAGATGTACTGGAGGCCATGGTTGCTGATGTCAGGCAACATTACCACCACCACCAACAGCGAGATGATAATAATAGTGATGATCTCAACAATAATGGTGGTAATAACAATGAAGAGATATCTGTCTTATCAGTGTTAGCAGTAGATGGGGGGGCTAGCAGCAATGCACTGCTGCTTCAACTACAGGCAGATATAGCCCAGGTGCCAGTGATGAAGCCAGAAGATGCAGAGACAACGGCCAAAGGGGCAGCACTGGCAGCAGGGATTGGGGCGGGTGTGTGGACGGTGGAAGAGGTGTTTGGGGAGAGAGAAAAGAGTGGTAAGAAGTATGTGCCTGGGATTAGTGGAGATGAGGCGAAGAAGAGGCATGGGAAGTGGAAGGATGCTGTGGAAAGGAGCTTTGGTTTGGCTACGTAAGTAGTAACAGTAGAAAGGGTTGTAAGACAGAAAGAGGGAGAAAGGAGGTAGCTACCACCAGTGGCGGTAGTTGACGGTCCTCATAGTTTAGAGGCTTGATAATGGTTGGAACCCAAACGTTTACAGGAGATACTCGTGTGCATAACAATATTATAGCTGGGAAATGATCAATTAAATACACATCCGCAGTCCATCTCGGTTTCGGAAGTAGGATTGCATCTCTAAATTCGAAAAATGGACCAAAAAGGGAAACCTGACGGATTGGCTCACCTTGGTACATTAAAGAATGAGCTATCTCCATTCTACATGTCCTCTAGAGGCACCCCTAGTGTGACTCCAAGAGCTTACTTGGGGAGGATGTCATCCACTGTAGGAGCAGATGGTTCCCCAAACCCTTGCGACTGTCTTAAGCAAGCCCTCATTCACAGCAGAAATGAGCTAGTCCTTCTATTTTCAAGGTAGGTACACGCCATGGTCGTCCAACAAGGCATTTTCCCACCGCCCCGTCTTACAACAACCTCCCCCTGCCTCTCTCTCACAAACACTCACACTCACACTCACACCCGCCCACACACACCCTTTCCCTTCCCTTCCCTTCCCTTCCCTCACTCACTCAGATGCATTGAAAGAGGAGCTACACAGCCCATTCTTCTCCCCCACATCATTACCGATGAATTAGAGTGCGTCTCAGAAGAATGCTGCAACCCATCACTCAAACACACCGACATTGCAGTTCTCCTGAAAAACATCCAAGAAGCGGTCGTCGTCCCCCCTCGCATCGCGTTTGCTATCCGCGTATCTATCGGAGAGTGGCACTATTTGAGAGTAAACGTAGATGATATGTCTGTCGATGAGCTCACGCCAGCTCACTACTTGGCATTCAAAGAAAAGCTACTGGGAAATAACGAGTTTGCTTCGGCTGGATTGGTGGATAGAAATGGGTATTCTCCTTTTGTCTTGGAGATAGATATGAGACCATTCAATGCAGGATTGCCTAGATTGAGCCTACAGAGTCATATAGGCCAAGGAGTAAGCTTCTTAAACAAGACCTTGTCAGCCAAGATGTTTGCACCGACTCAAAACGCTGAAGGGAGTCAACAAATGCTGGATTTCTTGCGTAAATTCAACCACAATGGAGAAAGTCTGCTGTTGTCTTCTCGTATGAGCTCAGTCATGAGACTTAGAGCTGCACTGCTGAGGGCTGATAAACTATTGGAGAAACACGATGATGAGGATCTCATCAACGATATCCCAGGTCTGGATGAGCTTGGGTTCTTACCGGGTTGGGGCAGAGATGCAGGACGAGTGAGAGAGTCATTCCAACTCCTGCTGGACATTCTGCAAGCCCCTGATGCTGATACTCTCGAGAAATTCCTCGCCAGACTGCCTCTTATATTCAAAGTCGTCATTCTCTCTCCACATGGGTACTTTGGCCAGACCAATGTCCTCGGTATGCCTGACACTGGAGGTCAGGTTGTGTACATCCTGGATCAAGTGAAAGCCCTGGAAAAGGAGCTCATCAGTAGACTGGAAGAAGCTGGAATCCCAGAAGCCAAACCTGAAATTTTGATAGTCACCAGATTGATTTTAGAAGCCCATGGTACTTCTGTCAATGAGAGATTAGAGAACATCAGTGGTACTGAATACGCCAGGATCTTGAGGGTACCATTTCGAGACAAAGACGGACGTATTCTGCCCAAATGGGTGTCTCGTTTCGACATATGGCCCTATTTGGAGCGGTTCACTATCGACGCTACGAAGGAAATCTTAGCAGAGCTAGGTGGGAGGCCAGACTTTGTACTTGGTAATTACTCAGATGGCAATCTCTGTGCCACGCTGATGTGTCACCGTCTCAACGTCACTCAATGCAACATTGCCCATGCATTGGAAAAGACCAAGTACCAAGATGCAGATATCTATTGGAGAGATTATGAAGAAAAGTACCACTTCTCCTGTCAATTCACCGCTGACCTGATTGCCATGAACAATGCAGATTTCATCATCACCTCTACCTATCAAGAAATAGCCGGTCATGACGAGTTTGTAGGGCAATATGAAAGCTACAAGGCCTTCACTATGCCTGGTCAGTACCGAGTAGTAGAAGGCATTGACATCTTCAGTCCCAAGTTTAATATTGTATCTCCGGGAGCTGATGCAGAGATTTATTTTCCCTTTGACCAGAAAGAAAGAAGGTTGACTGGGTTGCATAAAGACTTGGAGGAGCTGTTGTATGGGGAGGGGTTTGAAGGTGCAGTAGGACAACTGGTGGATAAAACAAAACCTATTCTGTTTTCAATGGCACGTCTGGATAAAGTGAAGAATCTGACTGGATTGTTGCAGTGGTATGCGGACAGTCACCGTCTTCAAGAACTGGTCAACTTGGTGATTGTCGGGGGAGTTATCGACCCAGAGAAGACAGTGGACAGAGAGGAGCAAGATGAGTGCAAGAAGATGCACAGCATCATCGACACACACAGCCTCCATCCTCACATTCGTTGGATTGTCGCTCAGAAGAACAGAGTGAAAAACGGCGAGCTGTATCGTTTCATTGCCGACACCAGAGGTGCATTTGTCCAACCAGCATTGTATGAAGCCTTTGGTCTCACCGTCATTGAAGCCATGACATGTGGCCTCCCTACCTTTGCTACCAACAGAGGAGGTCCCGCTGAGATTGTCAAAAACAGAAAGAGTGGCTTCCATATCGACCCCTATCATGGTGAAGCTTCAGCTGCTACAATGATAGAGTTTTTCGAACGTGCTGCTAAAGAAGAGCCATATTGGACCAAGATTTCACTGGCTGCCAGAGAGAGAATCTTCAGTAGATATACTTGGGAGATTTATGCCAAGAGGCTGGTATCTTTGGCCCAGGTATATGATTTCTGGAGGTTTTGTACTAATTTGGAGAATAAGGAGACTAAGAGGTACCTGGAGATGTTCTACATTCTCAAGATGAGGAGCTTGGTGGAAAAGGTACGTAGTAGTAGTAGTAGTAGTATGGGATTATTTGTTTTGCATACATTTGTGTATTTCTCTCTCCCTCCCTCCCTCCCTCCCTCTCTCTCTCTCTCTCTCTCAATCTCTCTCTCTCTCTCTCTCTCTTTCTCTCTCCCGCTCTCTCCTTCCTCATTTAGTCCATTCTTGTTTCTTCTTCTTATCCCCTTTCCCACAGATTCCCATGATGGACGGAGTTGGTCCTGCAGTTGGTCCTTCATCCAACAGATACTCTAACCTTAACTAATGCATACATATTGGGAAAGAATGGAATTTACCTGCTCTCTCCAGTATTGCATCTTCTCTTCTCTCTTCTCTCTTCTCTCTCCTCTCCCGTCTCTTCGCTTCTCACTATCATTGCCAATCTGATATGATAATTAGAACTACTAGCTGACCCAAACATTTTCATTTTTTATGGTGAACTCATGTACATTATTATTACAGATGCCATGTCACACTGCAACGGAACAAGAGGAGCCGTGTATCCCTGGACATGAAGAAAGTGGCCCCGTCATTGGCTTTGGATCTGCTTAAAATGTTTGTGTAGACGTTGTGTTTAGAATGGTGTATGCTGTATACTAGATACAGCTACCAAACAAAGAAAGAAAAAAAAGTCTGGGGGAAAAGTAAAAAGTGTAAAAGAGTAGGCGAATAAGATACTTGGAAGGAGGAATACATGCAGCAATCCCAGCCTCCTGCGCGCGTGTGTGTGGGGGGGAGGGGGGCTCCTTTGGGGTGAGCAAAGGTATGATTTTGTGTTCCTTTAGCACAGTGTCCCACACAGTAAGAAATTGATGATGACGCATAATATTACCACAACTATTTCGTTACAGCATCACTCTAGGAAGGGCCACTCCCTTCAACATCTTACTATCAACCCCACTATCTCTCTCCAACGCCACTCTCCCAGTCCTGGCAACCTCTAATATTCCATATGGTGCCAATATATCCTTCACTGCCCTTAATTTATCCTCCTTCCCCGTAACTTCCATTGTCAGTGTCCCAACGCTGATGTCGCACACTGCTCCTCTGAAGATCTGAGCTAAATTGAGCAGCTCTCCTCTCTTTTCGGGGAGACACGTGACCTTGATCAGCATGAGCTCTCTGAGGACGTGAGGCGTGATGGTGAGGTCCGTGACCTTGGCCACGTACACCAGCTTTTGTAGTTGTTTGATGAGTTTGCCTATGTGGATGCTGTCTCCTGGAGCAACCATGGTGATGCGACTCATGCCTTCTACTTCACTGTTGCCAACAGCTAGCGATTGAACGTTGTACCCACGTCGGGCAAAGACCCCAGTTACTTGGTTTAACACTCCCGGCACATCTTCAACTTCTATGCAGAGTGTTCTGGGCTCCACATCGTTGAGTTTGTCTTCATATGCTGCGTCAAGCACATTTTGGACATGCCACGCTTCATATTCTTCATTTGTGTACTCGTATGTGTCTGCTGTGTCTGCTTGTTGCCCTCCTGATGCTCCCTTTCCAGCCGTACTGCCATTACTATTAGTGTCTTCTGGAGGGGGGTAAATAGATCCCCAGTATCCATTGGGCCCTCCTCCTTTGAACAGAGCCTTCCCTCTCTTCAATGCAATCCTCCCCGTCCTCACCAATTCTATGATTTCATATTTAGACAGAGAGAGTTGCAGTGCTTCAATCTTGCCGGGATCACCAGTACATGCCAACACCAGTCTGCGATCAGATACATCTACGACTCTGGCTCTAAATATGTCACAAATTTGCATGATTTCAGCCCTCACCGGTCCAGCAGGGGCCTCTACTTTAATCAACACCAGTTCTCTTTGGATGTGTGGAGTGGTGGTGATATCTTCAACATATCGGACGTTGATGAGCTTTGAGAGTTGCTTGCAGAGGTTGGCTATGGCTCCACTGGTACCATTGGCTACAATGGTGAATAGGGCTTTGTCTACAGTGAGACCTACTGCCAATGATTCTATATTGGCGGAACGACGAGCAAACACGCCGGCGACACGGTTGATGAGACCGGCTTCGTCGGCGACGAAAACGGAGATGATGTGTTTTTCGAAGCCTTCTTCTAAGGGTTTGTGTTCTGTGAAGGTATCTGAGCTCTCTTCTTGTACTGCGCCAATCTTTAAGTATAGTTGTGTATGTGTGTGTTTCGGGGGGGTAAAGCAGGTTGGAGGGAGGGGGTGGAGGGAGGGATTGGAGTTGAGGTGGACGTCGGCAATGAGATGACCAGACTCTTCAGAGGTATACGTGGGAATGAATGGAGGGCTGAATGATGTGTCAGAGAGTAATACGTACCTTTGTGTGAGGCCTTGCTGTAATTGCTGGCTGTATGGAGCTATGTCTCTGTTTGACATGCCTTGGCCGGCAATCATGATGATGTGGGATAGAGCCAATACTCTGCGTCTTATGACCTACAATTAGAACAATGACGTTTGGTAGATTATAAGAATTAGAAAGCCGATAAAATTGAAGCTAATACTTGCAGCCAGACGATGATTATACAAAGTCAATCAATTTCTCTTACCAAAACTCGTAGTTTGCATCATACTGAGCGGATTTCGATCAATCGTATACGCGTCACTTGAAAAATCAATGTAACTACTTTCAGCTGATGCAAATAAAAGAGAAACCCCAGTTGAAGACCCAGTTCCCCACCGACCTCTCCCCCTCTCTCAATCGCTCTTTCTCCCTCCCCTGCTGCTTCTGCTCTTCTTCACCTTCTTTGGAAACCATAGTAAAAACCTATTTGTAGAAGCCTGGTACTGTTTATACTTGGAATACTTCTCAGCAGTTATAGACTCTGTCAAATGAGTCGACCCTCGGAACAGTAAAGTCAAGGCAGCAGTACCAGCCATGCTCCACTGGACCCACTCCCCCGTCGCCGCCACTCCAAACAGATACACCCCCCACCAGAAACACTGCTCAGCCAAGAAATTTGGGTGCCTACTATACCTCCATAGACCTGTGTCTATAAATCCTTTAGCATACTCCCCAGTCAGACGTTTTCCTGCATTTATTTTCTCATATTTTTTACTTTGATAGTTCCACTGCTGTTGATCCGCCACCGTCTCTATGATCAAGCATCCCACCATGACCGTACCAGCGAGGGCATCTATCCAATTTAAAGACGTAGTTTGCCATCTGCTGGATGCTGATGCAGCTACAATATATACTGGAATGGTGAGAGCTAGGAGGAGGAAGTTTTGTATGAAGGAGATGAAGGTGAGATTGAAGAGAGACATGACTGGACGGGGGAGCTTGGCTCTGATGATGGGCCAGCGATAGTCTTCTTCTTGCCAGGCATAGCCTCCTTTTCTGTAGAAATTGTAAGTCAGTCGAATGCCCCATATGGTGATGAGGAGGGTGGGGATGAGGGCGCGTAGATTTAGGACCCTGTAGAAAGAGTAGACAAAGTACCAAGAGAAAAAAACGGGGGTGATTGACCAGAGCTTGTCGACGAAGCTATGGCGGTATGTGAGCTCGCCTAGGAGGAAACAGGTCATGCTGAGGAGGATTGTGATGAAAACAGCGCTTGCTAGTGGGTTCTTGGTGAAGATTAAGTGTGTGGCTACGTGCTTGAGGTCGTCTAGGGACTTTATATGGGTGAGATCAATAAACAAGGCTGATGTCCCCAGAATGACATGTTCTTTCACTGTGTCGAAATTCAATGCCATATCGATGATATTAGTGTATTTTAATATGTCCAAGTGTTAGTTGTGCATGTTTACAGGAAGAAAAACTGGCTATTGAGCAAACTATTGATTCTTAAGTGGTCAACAGGAGCGCTCTCAACACCAGAGTCGTCGCTCTTCCAACAGCAGCATTCGAATGGATCCAAATAAAAAGGCGTACCCCATAAGTTTTTGCTTGTAATATATTGTATAGATCTTGAAGATGTTCATGGTTTGAAATTAATCGGTATATCGTCCCCTCAATAGCACCTTAATCCGATCAGAACATCTACCCAACTGATCTCTCCTTCCACACACCTAAAACAATGATACCAACCGCAGCTCCATGGACAAAACGACCCACCAAGCCCCCCCCACCAGATCTCAAACCCCTACCCGCCTTCCCTCCACTCCTCGAAGACCCAACTTCCCACATCTTCTCACCCGCTGCCACCAAGCACATCACCAACGACACCCTCCTCCACACCTTTTTCTCCTCCTCGTCAGCCTCCCAATTCATCGCCTTCCTCCTTGCTCTCAACGATTCAGTCAAGGGAAGCTCAATCACAGACTCAGCAGCCAATCATCTACCTTCTTCAGCAATTTCCTCCCTCGTGTCTCTCCTCCACACCCTTGACACTTGGATTGATGACATCCCACCAGCTCCCCATTCGATGAGATATGGGAATCCAGCTTATAGAATTTGGCATGCACAATTAGTACAACAAGCCCCTGTATTACTCACATCAACACTATTTGGCAATACAAATAGCAATAAATTAAAAGCACTACATTCAGCAGTATTAGAACTAGCATCCTACTTCACCGACAGTTTCGGCAACGCCACTCGAGTGGACTATGGCACTGGCCACGAGACCACTTTTGCCGCCTTCCTCTACTGCCTCGCTCGCCTAGGCTACCTCTCTCAACAATCAGATGCCCACCTTCTAGTGACCGTTGTATTCAACAAGTACTGGAAGCTGATGAGAAGGTTACAAACCACCTATTGGTTAGAGCCAGCAGGTTCTCATGGTGTATGGGGCCTGGACGACTATCAGTTCCTCCCCTTTCTCTTTGGCTCTGCTCAGCTGATTGGAAACCACTCTTACCTAAAACCAGGGTGTATTATGGATAAGAGGAGTGTGGAGGAGTATAAAGATGAATATGTGTATTTAGAAGCTGTGTACTTTGTGATGCAGGTGAAAAAGGGGGGACCATTGCATGAAACTTCCCCCATGTTGGTGGATATTTCAGGATTACCTTCTTGGAGCAAAGTGAATAAAGGGATGATGAAGATGTATCAGGTGGAAGTGTTGGGGAAGGTACCTATAATGCAGCATTTTTTGTTTGGATCTTTGCTGCCATTTCCTTAAAAAAAAACTTGTGTGTTGGTGTTTGTGTTGTTGTTGTTGTTGTTGTTGTGGTGGTTGTTGTTGTTGTCGT
>Ga0114919_10003424_pt1 | contig 12828 bp, 11 predicted proteins | sample BlataG_FD_88682 | JGI IMG/M metagenome (GOLD analysis project Ga0114919, IMG submission 88682) | Deep subsurface microbial communities from Black Sea to uncover new lineages of life (NeLLi) - Black_00105 metaG | ecosystem: Environmental > Aquatic > Marine > Oceanic > Sediment | place: Atlantic... | reverse complement strand
TGTCTGCCGTAATTCCAGCACAGGCAGGCATGATCATACATGTCTGGAAACTCAGCTTTCGTTATGTATTGTTGATCCAACGCAACGTAGAGCTCGCTCAGGACTTCGGCCCAAGACCGTTTAGAGCACACGTATCAACGGTTAAGACCTGCCCGACGGATGGCAGGCAGGTTTTCGGTGAACCCTGAATCCCGATTTCATCGGGAAACTGTGAACGGTTACTAATTTAACGTCTCGGAAATTGTATAACTCATTGAAATTAAAGAGAGTTTTTGGCGGGTGATGTTTATGCCTGGTACATGGAATAATGGAATGTTGGAATGTTGATATGGAAGCAACAATAGTCTTTCGTTGACTTCCCTATCAAGAGAAATTTTGTAAATATCCCAATATCCCATTTCCTAAAACCAATTATTCCAGTATTCCATTCTTCCAATTGCGGAGCGAAGCGGAGCTAAGTTCTATTATAACGCATCTTCTTTGTGGAATTTTTTGGTTCTATCACCTCTCATGTGGAGGAGTTGCCTTGTATTTTGGTATCATACGGTAACAAGGTATGGATATATTTGACCAACCATGGTTTTCTAAAATAGTGCGGCCGAGCAGGTATCTGGGTGGGGAAATAAATTCCATCAAGAAAGATCCCCGTCAGGTGGAGGTCTCTATTGCCCTTGCCTTTCCTGATGTTTACGAAATAGGAATGTCCCATAGTGGCCTCAAGATTCTGTATCAGATCTTAAACGCTCAGAACTGGCTTGCAGGTGAAAGGGTGTTTGCCCCTTGGGTAGATTTAGAGACCGAGCTCAGAACCAGAAACATTCCCCTCACGTCTCTGGAATCAGGCAGGCCTCTGTCTGAGTTTGATATCGTAGGTTTTAGCTTGCAACATGAACTCTGCTATACGAATATTTTGTCCATGCTCGATCTTGCACATGTCCCCTTTTTGTCCGAACAGAGGGGATCTGATGATCCCCTGATTATAGCGGGTGGCCCTGCATGCTTTAATCCAGAGCCGGTAGCCAAGATTTTTGACGCCATGGTTATTGGTGACGGGGAGGAAGCAGCACTTTCAATCTGCCGAACGGTACGGGAGTGGAAACGGAATGCAAGAAAGAGCAAGGGTGAATTGTTGCGGGAACTTTCAAAACTAAGAGGTATCTACATTCCCTCTTTTTTTGAGGTTGAGTACGATGCCAAGGGGCTTATCCGCTCCGTAAAGGGTTTGGACAAGGGGTACACAGCTGTTGAGAAAGCTATTGTTCCAGATCTTGATTCCTACCCCTTTCCCTCACAGCAGATAGTTCCGTTTACCGAATTGGTGCACGATCGGTTCACCATTGAGATTTCCAGGGGCTGTAGTCGGGGGTGTCGTTTCTGCCAGGCTGGTATGATCTATAGACCGGTTAGAGAACGGCATCCTTTAGAGATTTTACGCGCAGCTGAATGCGGTCTCAATGAGACAGGGTTTGAGGATCTATCGCTTCTCTCTCTCAGTTCGGGCGATTATAGCTGCGTTGTTCCTCTGTTGAAGGAGTTGATGGCGCGGATAGCTGATAGACATGTCGCAGTTAGTTTTTCGTCCTTAAGGATGGATAGTGTTGTTTCTGAATTAATGAAAGAGGTAAAAAAAGTCAGGAAAACGAGTTTTACGGTTGCACCTGAAGCAGGCAGTCAGAGGCTGAGGGATATTATTAATAAGGGGTTGACGGATGATCAGATCCTAGAACCTGCGAGACAGATCTATGAAGGGGGCTGGAACCTGATCAAGCTTTACTTTATGATAGGGCTTCCTTATGAGCAAGATAGTGATATTATGGCTATAGTTGAACTCAGTAAGAAAATTTCTAGATTAGCACCTCAGGGAAGAAAAAAACAGGTCCTCAATGTCAGTGTTGCCTGCTTTGTTCCTAAGGCCCATACGCCTTTTCAATGGATGCCGCAGCTTGGACTTAAGGAGAGCAAACGAAGAATCAACTTCATAAGGGAAAGACTTGCGGGGCGCAGAGTAAAGGTCAAATGGAACAAACCGGAGGCAAGCTGGCTGGAGGGGATTTTTTCAAGGGGTGATCGGAGATTATCAGATGTAGTGATTGCGGCCTGGAACAATGGCGCCCGTTTCGACAGTTGGACTGAGCACTTTAACGTAGATATCTGGAAAAAGGCTTTCCAGAACCACAGCATTGATCCTGATTTTTATCTTCTTCGACACCGTGATCGTGATGAAATCATGCCGTGGGACCACATTAAGCCCGGTGTGTGTAAAGAGTTCTTGGCTCAGGAATGGGAAAAGGCTCTGGAGGGTGAAAAAACACCCGATTGCAGGGAGCGCTGCTTGGGGTGCGGCGTGTGTGATGATCGCGGCATTTCCCCGGTCATATTTGATGGCTCGCCTTGGTTCGATGAGACAGTTGCTGCCCAGCCAAAACAATCGACGGGCACCTTCAAGAGGTATCGGCTCCATTTTGCAAAACTTGAAAAGGCTCAATACCTTAGTCATTTAGAGCTCGCTCGGCTGTTCATCAGGGCGTTTGGGAGATCTGGATTAGATTTGGTTTATTCTGGTGGGTATCATCCCATGCCCAAGGTTTCCTTTGCAACAGCTTTACCAGTCGGGATAGAAAGCCTGGGTGAGGTAATGGATATTCATGTCAAAGACAGTGAACACCCATCTCTTTCAACTGAACGGCTTAATGGGGAACTGCCCTCTGGAATCAGGGTCCTTTTCACAGAAGAGGTATCGATCGGCAGCCCCGCTCCCCAGATCAAAGAAAGCCATTTTCACATTACAATAAACGGCTCTTTCAAAATAGAGGATCTGGATAGGTTCTTGAAGCTCAACTCCTATGTGGCAGTCAAGAAGCACAGAAAAGGTGAGAGAACAGTTGACATTCGATCTCAGGTGAAAGAATTACATCTGGTATCCTCTGATGAGCTGGAATTAGTCGTAAGACACGGAAGGGGTCCGGAAATGAAGCCCGCAGAAATTATCAAGGAGATATGTGCCCTGCCCGAGAACCAGTTAGCAGGGATGAAGATACTAAAAACAAAGGGTGTTCTTTTGTGAGGTCAGGTGATGACAAATGAACTGGTGATTAATGCAAGGCCACAGGAGACGAGGGTCGCCTTGGTGGAGAATGGTGTAGTTGTTGAACTCTATATCAATAGGGGCTCTGAACAGGAGCTCATGGGTAATATCTATCTTGGCAGGGTAGTGCGGGTTTTACCGGGAATGCAGGCAGCTTTCGTAGATATAGGCATAGATAAGTCGGCCTTCTTATACGTAACCGATGTGTACAATGACGCGCGCCACTGGGAGCAGGTTATGCTGCAAGAAGGGGATGAGGATAATAACTCAGAAAATGAGAGCCCCCTGCGGATGAGGCAGTTGAAAAATTTCGATATCAACATAGAGGGTCTCTTGCAAGAGGGTCAAGATATCATGGTTCAAGTCTCCAAGGAGCCTATGGGTCCAAAGGGTGCCAGGCTCACCTCTTACATAACTCTTGCTGGGCGTCACCTGGTGTTTATGCCGACCATTGACCACATTGGCGTTTCCCGGAAGATAGAAGACGAGAAAGAAAGAACCCGGCTCAGAAAAATCATTCAAGAGTTACGGCCTTCTGGCGAGGGATTCATTGTGAGAACGGTAAGCGAGAGGGCACCCAAAGAGAAGTTAAAATCGGAGATGGAGTTTTTGAACAGATTGTGGAAGACCATTCAGAAAAGGAAAGAAACCTCCTCTACCCCCAATCTTCTTCACAAGGAATTGACCATTACCCTCAGGGCTGTGCGGGATCTGTTTACCAAAGAGATTGACCGACTGGTAATCGACTCACGGGAGGAGTATCAAGCAATTATGGAATTTATAGAGAATTTTGTTCCCAGTCTCAGGTATTCCGTTGAGCTCTATGAGGGGAGGGAACCTCTGTTTGATGCCTATGGTGTTGAGATGGAGATAAGCAGGGCGTTAGACAAAAAGATCTGGCTGAAATCTGGTGGATATATTGTTATTGAATCAACAGAGGCCCTAGCGACTATAGATGTTAATACCGGAAGCTATGTAGGGAAGAGAAACCTTGAGGAAACCATAGTAAAAACCAATCTTGAGGCAGTTAAGGAGATTGCCTATCAAATACGATTGAGGAACATTGGGGGTCTGATTGTCATTGACTTCATAGACATGGACAGGGAATCTGACAGGGAGAAGGTGTTTCTGGCCCTCAAGGAGGCATTGGAAAAAGATAGAGCAAAGACTACTGTCCTGAAGATGTCGGAATTAGGCCTGATTGAGATGAGCAGGAAAAGGACACGGGAGAATGTCAGTCTTTTTTTAACTGAGTCTTGTTTTTACTGCGATGGGAGGGGCAGGCTCAAGTCGTCAACGACTATCTGCTATGATATCTTCAGAGACCTGGAGAGAGAAACGGTCTCTGGTGAGGATGGCAAGGTCTATCTCTTAGTGAATCCTGAAATAGAGAAGGTTCTGAAAGAAGAAGAGAGATATTCTGTTATGGAATTAGAAAAGAGGATTAATAGGCGGATTATCATAATTGCGAAAGATGATTTTCACATCGAGCAGTATGAGATAAGTGTTCAATGAGTACTATGATCCTTTGGCGTAAAAAGAAGGAATCAGTCTCAACGTTTCACTGTTGATCTCATCTATGATCCCCTGAAGCCAGTTTGTACCTATTGCTGTTTCACGGTTGTCTAATCCTTGGATAACCCCAAGGTAATCCTTTCCCTTTTCATCTATGTCTTTGCGAATGATGTTGAGGAAATTGTCCCTTTTTTCTGGGTTGCCCTCTTTAGCAGGGTAAACTCTCAATAAATCCTCAATGCTGGGCCAGTGCTCAAAGAATTCCCTCCTGAGCTGCTGTGACCTCTCTAAGGCACGATCTTTCATCACCTTTCCATATACCTCAATGGATTGAGGCATTCTGTCAGCAACCTCTTGTAACCGCTGTATTCTTTCGGCTACTACCATGTCTATCTTTTCCAGAGCACCTTTATAAAGGCCAGCCCCCATCGGATCAGATCCAAAAAAGAGAGATCGAATATCACAATACCATCTCCTCAGGGCAATGATATTGGCAATGTAGTTGATATTATTGGTGATGATCCTTTTGATAGCATGATAGAGCCCCGGATAGAGAGGCTGTTGTTTTTTCAATGCGGACCCAGCAAACAAGAGCCTGTCTCCTTGAAGGTGATCTTTACGATAGATGGTTCCAGCGGCAATAACCGTGCCGTATCCAAGCCTCAGTGGCCCTACCAGTCCCCCCTGACCGCCCAGGAAGATCGGTCTTTGATTGAGCATGACTCCCCGAGGAACATCACCGATAAGAGAGGGGGTGGCCTTATCCTGGTCCGGTGTGTAGTTGAAATGAATATATGAACTTCCGACCTCGCTATGGTTTATTCGGCTGGTGCCGCCAGCCATGAGACAGTCACAGAAATTGATAAGGCTACCAAGTGTTACAAAGGGAAAAAGGATGGTTTGTTTGAGGCCTACGGTATGAGCACCGTTGGCCTCCTCCTCAAGCAGACACCCAGACCTAACATGGGCACCTAATCCGAACGTCACCTTTTTCAAAAACGTCGAATGTGAAAAGAATCCACCCTTCAGTTTCACATGGGGACCTAACTGGCAGTTTTCAATGGTTACCGGTCCCTCGTAACCGATTTCGCAATCGGTCATTATCAATGTGGCTGAACCGGAGATCCTACACCCTGAGTGGAGTACCACCCTTTCTCCTGATATGCGATCTACAGATACCTCTTCTCCTACCGTAATAGTGCTCGGATTGAAAATCCTTACCCCTTTCTTTATGAGCTGTTCCACATTGGAACGATTCGTTGTGTTTTTCATTATCTCTCTAGCTCAATATCTCGATGTGTTAAGGTGATAAAATTGGTTGCTTTCCCGAGTTCTTGAAAGATAGTCTCGGCAATGCTTACAGACCGGTGTCTCCCTGCGGTGCACCCAACGGCAATGGTCAGAGATGATTTCCCCTCTTTTTCATACAGGGGGATAAGGAAGGTAAGGAGGTCTAAATATTTTTTCAAGAAGACATGGGACTCCTCCCACCGATCTATATATTCTTTGACACTCGGTGATGTGCCGTCAAGGTTTTTTAGTTCCGGTACAAAGTAGGGGTTGGGGAGACACCTGACATCAATAAGAAGATCTGCGTCGCGGGGAATGCCATATTTGAACCCAAAGGAAAGAAGGTAGATCTTCATCCTTTTTCCAGGAACTGCCTTTAGCACATGGTTTAGGATAATCTCCTTTAACTCGTGCACGTTGTAGTTAGAGGTATCAATAACGAGATCTGCGATCTCCCTCAGGTCTTTCAATTGCTTTCTCTCGGCCTCAATTCCTGCAAGAAGGTTCTTTTCTGCACTGAGTGGGTGCTTTCTTCGAGTCTGGCTGTATCTTCTCAACAGGGCCTCGGTAGAGGCCTCAAGAAAAAGGATTTCAAGGAGGTATTCTTGTTCCCTGAGTTTGGTAAAAATTTCGGGATATCTTTCAATAAACTCTCTCTCCCTTAGATCCATAACTACAGCGAGTTTCGTTATTTCTGATCCAGTCTCTGTCCTCAATTCCAAGAATTTGGGCAGGAGCACTACCGGAAGATTGTCTATGCAGAAGAAACCGGCATCTTCAAGGGCGTTGATCGCCGTGGTTTTGCCTGATCCTGAAAGACCGGTGATAATGATAATCTTTATGCTTTCCACGTACCCAAAAGGTGCCTTACCTTTCTTAAGTAAGGGTGCCTATCCTCCTATAGATTCCGCTCTCAATAATCTCTTCTGCCTTTATTATTCCTTCCCTGATAATCACAGGCGGATCCATGGTTACATCAAGGATGGTAGAGGGATATTCTCCCTGTGTTGATCCTCCATCCAGTATGAGATCTACGTCAGCACCGAGACATCCTAGCACTTGATCAGCCGTGGTGCAAGGAGGCATTCCGGAGATATTAGCGCTTGTTGCGGTGATGGGAACAGGGAGAGATTTTGACAAGGCATGAGCCACAGGATGGCTGGATATCCTGATACCCACCTTTCCTGTTTCTGCTGTCAGGATTGGCGGCAACAGAGGAGAGGATCGAAAAATCATGGTGAGCCCCCCGGGCCAGAATCTTTTCCCCATCCTTTTTGCTTGTGGTGGAACGGATTGCACGTATTTTCTAAGCTCCCCTAAGGAAGAAACCAAGATAAGGATGGGCAGGGCAGAATCCCTTTTTTTTATCGTAAAGATCCTTGTAAGGGCCTGAGGATTGGTAGCATCTGCACCGAGGCCATAAAAGGATTCGGTGGGCAGGGCTACAATGCCTCCTTTCAAGAGGATTTTCTTTGCTTTCCGTATACCTTGTCTTAAGGATTCGGTTGAATCGACTTTAACTACCTGGCTCAATCTGTCTTAACCCCTGTTGCCCTCGATTGCAGGCCCTCCCGGTATCTTTCCAATTTCTTGGCGACGTCGGCATATTTGAGGGCCAGTATCTGGGCAGCAAAAATAGCGGCATTCCGAGCACCGCCGCTCCCAATTGCCATGGTAGCCACGGGAATACCGGGAGGCATTTGGGCCGTGGAAAGAAGCGCGTCTATTCCTTTAAGGGGAGAGGAATCAATAGGCACTCCGATAACGGGTAATGTGGTGTAGGAGGCCAACACCCCAGCAAGGTGGGCTGCCCACCCGGCGCCTGCAATAATGACCTCTATCCCCCTGTCAGAGGCATTCATGGCGTAGTCTCTGGTTTTCTCTGGCGTCCGGTGAGCAGAAGATACGGTTATCTCAAAGCCTATTTCCATTTCTTGTAAGGTCTTGGCGCATTCATCCATTATGGGTTTGTCAGAAACGCTCCCCAGAACTATCCCAACTAATGGTCTGTTTTGCATGATCGCAACCCTTATCTAGATGTTTGAGGTGTTGGTTTTCCAAAACGAAATCGAGCACGAATGAGCTTCTTCTGAACTCTGTTTTGGCTTTTTGTATATTCTTATTACACTAATTCACCAGTGTATCGCAAGATTCTTCTTATGAAATTTAACTTCCCCCATTTCCCGTAGCGTCTGTTGGTCATTGTTCCCCCGCAACCAGATCCCCTCCCTACTCACCTGGATGGGTGCGCCACTGCTGGGAGCCAATTTTCGCTCAGAAATAATGGACTGCTCTCGGGACTACGGAAACTTAAGTACAACTGACAACGGATAACGGGCATTCTCATTTTTCTTGTCAGGGCAAAAAGCTGCTGATAATATGCGCTTGGAAGAATAAAGTGAGGAGAAGACATGCCGATCTATGAGTTTTATTGTGAACAATGTAACACTATTTTTAATTTCTACTCAAAAACAATCAATACCAGCAAACAACCGACCTGCCCTCACTGTAGTGAGGTGAAATTGAAGAGATGCCTATCCAGGTTTTCTGTTTTGAGGAAAGGTTCTGGGGAGGATAGCGAGGAGCCTTTTCCCTTTGGTGAGGAAAAGATGGAAAAGGCTGCTGGCATGCTTGCACAGGAGGCAGACAATATTAATGAAGATGATCCCAGGCAGGCAGCACAGGTGATGCGCAAGCTCACTGAAATGACCGGTCTCAAAATGGGAAAAGGGATGCAGGAGGCAATAAAGAGGATGGAGGCCGGAGAGGACCCTGAAAAGATTGAGGAAGAGATGGAAGATTTTCTGGAGGAAGAACCATTTGTCGTTTCAGAAAAGAAGCGGGTAAGAGAAGAATCGCGAGCCCCTCATAAAGATATAACCCTGTATGAACTACAGGTCAACGAGTAACCGTTCACGGGTTCAGGGTTCAGCGTTCAGAGGTTCAGAGTTTACCGTTCCGGGTTACCTTTCTTCCGTTGACCTTGCTGGTAAGCCAGCAGGTACTTGACCTGCCCGCCATCGCTCTCGCTCAGGCGAGGCGGGCGGGCCTGCCCGCTCGTGCCTTAACACCGATTTGTTTCTTCAACCATGCCCTGAACAGCCCCAATAACCTGTTCTTTCCATATATTCTCAGGTCTCGCATGGCAGGCGCCCTGTCAGAGTCCCGTAACAGGGTAAAGGTGCGTCCGGCCTGTCTCCCGTAGCTCCAGCACAGGCAGACATGATCATACGCTTCCTGAAACTCGGCATTCGTTATGTACTGTTGATCCAACGATAGACGTTCACAGGTTCAGAGTTGCTTCTTTTATTAACCTTCACTAACCCCGAACTTTGAACCTCTGAACCCTGAACCTGTGAACGCCTATGTCAAAGAGACCATTCGAATCTATTCCGAAGATCCTACACAGGCATGAAGTGATCTAACCCTATTCACCTTCCCAGGGGGCAGAAGTGATTGAGATTCAAAAGCTGAGCTGCTCCGCTTATGGTTATACCATAAAAAACAATAGGCACATCTCCTGTGAAATTGTCTATCGTATCATTAACAAGGGTTGTGCCTGTGACAAGCAGAAGATCTGCCCAGTTTTTAATATCCCTGTATACCTCCGCATCCTCAACTATTAACCCTGATTTAATAGTACCAATATTTTCAGGGTCTCTATCACAAATTCTCACTTCAAAATCACGAGCCAGTGCCTCAAGCAGCCGGGGTTGATTCCCGATCATGCCTATCCTTTTGGGTGAGAACGGTAAAAGAGTATCCCTGAGATATGAGGCGCACATCACCGGATCATGGTCCTTGCAGTGACAGCTCTTGGTGATTACCCTCATCTTTCGCAAGACTGCGTTGGCAGTAGCAACCAGGAGGGCCTGGTGAAAATTGGAATCCATCGGGAGATTCATTACCTGGAACAGGCTCCCTGAAAAATTTCCGGTATGATCAGAAAAGGCCTGGCCCTTTGTATCTTGAAAGACTGCCTGCATCATCCGCTCTTTGCCTTTTAGCAGGGGATAATCGTTGTGGGCAGGATTGCCAATTGCCTCTTCAGGCGTGAGCGGCCGCGCAGAAACAGAAACTATTTCATTTTGGAGGGAATGCTCGGAAATGAGTTTCTTTACCTCTTGTATGAACCGTTCTAAAAGGATGCCCATCATATCCCCTTCCCAAAGGGGCAAACCGGATACACACACTCCGGGCACATCAGGCAGAGCCCCCCATGCCCCAAACCAACGATATCCTCTCTGGTGATCATATCTCCAGCTATTGCCCTTGGGAGAAAGATATCGAGAACTGTTGCCTTAAAATAGAAAACAGCGGCGGGCGTTCCAAGAATGGGGACATCCCCGAGATAGGCTAGTGCAAACATGGCCCCGGGAAGGACCGGGGATCCGTACGACACCAGTGTGGCACCGGAGTGAATAATTCCATTAAGGGTAACATCATCTGCATCTACGGAAAGACCACCAGTTGTGATGATCACATCACACCCATCATTTGCCATTTGGCACAGTGCCTCAGATATTGCCTTCTCTTTGTCAGGACAGATTCGATGGGAAATGATCTTTCCACCCAGGGATTCAACCTTTGGTGATAAGATATCCAATGAACTGTCTTTAATCCTACCAGAGAAAACCTCGGCCCCAGTAACTACTACCCCAACATTTTTTCTTGAAAAGGGAAGAAGCTGTAACAGAGGCCCCTTATTCCTGATTTCCTCAACCAGAGGCCAGAATTGAGATTCCTCTATGGAGACTGGTATAATCTTGGTGCCGGCCACGGTCATACCCTTAGAGCAGGCGGTATTTTGATGAACAGTAGAGCAGACCATTTTTCCAGACTGATTGACAAATGCGAGAAGACTGAGATTGATTTTTACCAGGCCAGGGATCTGGGCCTTAAGATTCACCCTTCCCTCACTCGGCCCCTCAAGGGTAAACCATTCTTTTTGAAAGGCCTCTGCCAAGACCCTAGCTGCATCGTCTTCGTGGAAATAACCCCTATCAGGATCAAAAACATACACCGAGCTTTTGCCCATATCCCTCAAGATCGGCAGATCATCTGCCGTTAGGATATAACCTTTCTTAAATGCAGGCCCCTTAGATTTACCTGGAATTATCCGGGTGATATCGTGGGCCAGAGGTTTTCCAATTGCCTTTTCAATTGATAATTTCAGCATGAGCAATCCCATAACATGTTGGTAACGTTCAAAAGTTGCGGCTTTATGAATTACTCAACATGAAGCCACAATTGTTTAATATCCTTTCTAGGGCAGATAGGCCTGTTCCTGAAAGGCCTGCCCGCCATCGCTCTCGCTCAGGCGAGGCGGGCGGGCGATATCCTAGAGGAATTCCACCTGCGCCGGCAGTGGCCAAATCTTTGAGGGTTTACTACATAGAACTCATAGAGCTAATGAGATGTCTCTTGAACCCTCAAAGATTGGCCACGTCATCATAACAGGATGGATAGCGCCTTGAAGGAATTGGCCCATCTGACAGTTTATTTAAAATCAAAACCTTGCCGCAACTTTTGGACGTTAGTAACATAATTGATCTCCTTCGAGCCTCTCCAAATCCCCTGAAGTATCAACATCACGGGTAACTGAATCATTGTGCCATGGGATTCTTTTTACCACTTCTGGGAATTTATGCATAAGGCCCCTGAGGCCCACATCTCCTGCAATCTGGTTGATCTCGTCTTTAAATCGATCGATATCAACAATGACCGGATGCCCCGTAGTGCCATTGAACACAGGGAGAAGCATTCCCATCTGTTCCTTTAGAAATTCATTAATGAGGAAATTAATCGTTTGCGGGGTGAGAAAAGGAAGATCTGCGAGAGAGATCAACACCCCGCAAGCTTTCTCCTCATCGGTGAGACAGGTCAGACCCTTGTGAATGGAAGAGGACATTCCTTTTTTGAAGCTCTCATTGGTTACCAGTCGCCCCCCTCCCCATCGGCAAGAAAATGAATACCACTGGTCAACCTTTTTTCCGAGTGCCATACCTGAAGATGAGAATAAACCCGCATTCTCCGTGATAGCTTTCCGAAGATTCGGGGAAACTACCAGTACAAGCGGGGAGATGTGACTTTGCAGGTGCACCCTCAAAGCCCTCTCGAGCAGTCTTTCACCTGTTGGAAGGAGGGCGAGGAGCTTTTCAGATCCAAAACGCTCAGAACCACCTGCACCGAGAAGGACACCAGGAATGGATTCCATTTATGCTCCCTTCAGGTTTCTTAAGGGTAATATGAAAAAGACATCCCTTCCCACGCTCAGGTTTTCAGCAAGGAAATCTTCTTTCCTTATCCTGGCAAGGATGTCTCTTGTTTTCGTTTTTATCGTAATGGTAACAACAGAATTATGAGAAACCTCCTCCACTATGGTTCCCCTGAATCTATTGATCGAAGGACCCGGAGGTTCATCTCTGCTCACATAGATGTCCTCAGGGGAGATTGCAATTTTACTAAGGTTCTCCTTGTCCCAAACCGTTACTATGGCAAACCCTCTACAGTTCGCCTTAACTAGTCCGTTTCCCAAGACCTCGTAACCCTCACAATCAAAGATGTTGGGTGATCCCAAGAAATCGGCCACCTTATACCCATTGGGACTAAAGAAGATCTCCTGCGGTGTTGCAACCTGTTCCAATCTGCCTGACTCAATAACGGCGAGGCGATCGCCGACCTCTTCGGCCTCTTTGAAGTCATGGGTAACAAAAATGGTGGTTAGGCCGAGTCCTTTTACGATCCGCGTGAACTCGATCCTCAGGTATTTCCTGGTCTTGATGTCCAGGCTGTTAAAGGGTTCATCCAACAGGAGCACATGGGGGGCCGGGGCAAGAGACCGTGCTAAGGCAACCCTTTGTCTCTCTCCGCCACTCAAATCCTTCGGGTATCTTCCCAGAAGATGGCCGATATTGAGCAAGGTGCACATTTCATCT
>Ga0114919_10003420_pt1 | contig 12835 bp, 15 predicted proteins | sample BlataG_FD_88682 | JGI IMG/M metagenome (GOLD analysis project Ga0114919, IMG submission 88682) | Deep subsurface microbial communities from Black Sea to uncover new lineages of life (NeLLi) - Black_00105 metaG | ecosystem: Environmental > Aquatic > Marine > Oceanic > Sediment | place: Atlantic... | reverse complement strand
TTTTTACCGAGTAATCTATTAGGTTTATCGTTAATGATTGGTTTTACTGTTTTAATCGTACTGTTTCAATATGGAATTTCCCCTTTAATTATAAGATTAATTTACAGAATCGATTGGATTCCCTACGAAGATTTTACTTACCAATACCCACATTTAGCAGATATAATAGATAAAGTTGTAGCAATTCGGGGGATTAAAACACCTAGAATGGGAATAATTCACGATTTAAACCCCCAAGCCTTTACTTTTGGTTATACAAAAAATAGCGCGAGAATTGTAATCACGGATGGAATATTACATTATCTAGACGAAGGCGAACAAAGCGCAGTAGTTGCTCATGAATTAGGACACGTTGTACACAATGATTTCATTTTAATGACAGTAGTTTTTGCTATTCCTTTAATTTTATTGACGATAGCCCGATGGTCTTATTACACCGTTCGTTTTGCAGGCTTATTCAAAAGCTCTAAAGATGATGATGCGGGAAGTTATATTGTTTTGGCATTAATTGTAGTTGCAGTACTATCTTATATTGCTTATTATATTGGATACTTAGTGTCTTTATTCGTTAGTCGAATCCGAGAATATTTTGCGGATCAACACGCTGCTGAATTGACTGAAAACCCAAATACATTATCCACGGCTTTAGTCAAAATAGCGTATGGATTGATAGCGAGTGGTACCGAAGCTGAAGTTAAAGAAAGGCAAAAATCAAGAGTAAGAGGACTTCGAGGTTTGGGAATTTTTGATCCGAAGAAAGCGAGTCAGTTAGCTGCGCAAAGTATGGACAATCATGGTCGCGTTTCGAAGAGAGTAGTTCAAGCTGCCGCGGGTTGGGATCTTTTTAATCCTTGGGCAAAATATTTTCAAGTATTTAGCACCCATCCTTTACCTGCGAAAAGAATCCAACGATTAAATGGACAGTGTGCCACCTATGGAGTACCTGTTGAATACGATTTTTCCGAGGCAAGAATTATTAAAGAACAACAGGCAGGAAAATCTTTGGTCGGCGAATTCATTACCGATATTTTCATTAAAGAGTTGCCAACGGTTATTTTTATAATATTAGTTGGAATGACAGCCATCTGGATCCTGGGATTAGTAGGTTTGATATCCATAGGAACCTTAACTACATTAAACAACTTGATTCTTCTATGGGCTATTGGATTTTTTATTATGGGTTTGGGAGTTATAGGACGAACCTCTTTCATGTACCGAAGCGGGTTTGAACCTTTTAACGTAGTTGAATTAATTACCAACATAAAAGTATCGCCGATTCGAGCAGTTCCCGCAATTATAGAAGGGAAAATAGTAGGAAAAGGAATTCCAGGTTATTACTTTGGAGAAGATCTATACTTCCAAGATAACACAGGCCTAATGTACATCGATTATCGATTCGGATTAAGACTGGTAGATTTTTTTTGGGCTCTTTCGAAAGCTAACAGATTAGTAGGGCAACGGGTAAGAATTAAAGGGTGGTATAGACGAGGTCCAGGTCCATATTTCCAAGTCGACACGATTGAGACAGAATCAGGTAAACGATATCGCAATTACTCGAAGCATATGACTTATATCTTAGCAGTGATATTCTTTGGAATTGGAACCTTCCTTTTCTATCTCTGGTTTACCGCAATTTAATAAAATCTATCAATTTTTTTTTATTCTTTTTCGCATTAATGTTATTCAATAGTAAATTTATTACGTATTAAATATTCTAGATTTGTAATTTTACATAAGTTGACATTAAAAATGTTGGATACAGCTAATAAAAAAGTGGAACTAATGGCGCCTTTAAAAAATTATAATTCCTTAAACGCCGTTTTAGGTAAAGCTGATGCGGTCTATTTTGGCATAGAAGCTTTTAACATGAGAATGTTTAGCGATAATTTCAGATTAGAAGAACTAAATAATATAGTGAAAAAATGCCATAACAATAACATTAAGGCTTATATGACTACGAACATAATAATATATGAAAACGAGTTCGACCTCCTCAATATTATTTTAGATAAAGCAGTAGAGGCAGAGATAGATGCCGTCATAATTCACGACATTGGAGCTATTGATATCGTTAAAGAGAAAGGATTACCCTTTCACATCTCAACTCAAGCTAATATTTCGAACTCTCGATCGGCAAAATTTTATGAAGATTTGGGATCCAAAAGATTAATTCTTGCTAGAGAATTATCTCTGAAACAAACTAAAGAAATAAAAAGTAAAATAAAAAAGGCTGAAATTGAAACTTTTGTGCACGGTGCTCAATGTACTTCAGTATCTGGTCGTTGTTATTTCTCAGCCGAAACATGTGAGTCTCAAGAGTATTCTGCTAATAGAGGAAGGTGTGTTCAACCTTGCCGTAGAAGATGGCGCGTATACGACGATCAATCAAACGAATTTCTCTATGATGGAGTTTTTTTCATCAACGCAAAAGATTTGTGTTTAATCGAGCATATCCCTGAATTAATAGAAGCTAAAATCGACGCTTTTAAAATAGAGGGTCGCATGAGAGATCCAATCTATATCGAAGAAACTACATCTTGCTACAAAGAAGCAATTGACGCATATTACGATAATTCGTTTAACCAAGAGAAAGTCAAGGAATGGCTCACACGATTAAGCAAGGTGTATAACAGAGGTTTTTCGACGGGATTCTACTTTGAGCGCCCAAAAGGAAGCGAAATCCAACGAGAATTTGATGGAAATATCTCGAATTATAAAAAAGTCGAAATTGGAAAAGTTCTTTCTTATTACTCGGAAAAAAAAGCGGCTAAAATACTATTAACTGCGGGTAAATTAAAATTGAAAGACGAGATTTTTATAATTGGGACCCATACCGATACATATTTGCGTCAAATAATTAATTCACTGCAGATTAAACAAAAGAGTAATCTAACTGAAACACCCTTAGTTAAATCGAAAACTCAACGACTTACTGTAGGTATTTTAGTTGATACGCCTGTCAAAAAAAACGACAAAATCTTCAAACTTGAAAAAAAATTGAATTTAATAATAGAAAAAAATAAAAAAAAATTATAAGAGATTCCACGAAAGGTTTATTATAGTTTAAATTCGAGATTTATTACAAATCTTCGGCCAAATCTTCGTAAGCCTCTAATGCAAGCTCAATAATCTCTTGAAAGGCCATTGCATCCTGAAGATTACCCTCAACGGTAATGTCACCGGCCATGTATGCGCTTGTAGCGTCAACTTCGCCGAACAACATGCCTGAGCCAACTTCTTTAGTTGCAGAGAAAGTAAACGAAGGATTATCGACAGTGCCCTCGCCATATTCCAAAGTTCCCTCTTTCGCCTTAAGCCAAAATTTCTTATCTGCGTCTGTAATGTTCATTTGGATGGTTATGTCCATATCTTCTAGTTCCTCTTTCAAGTCCTCGTTCTCTTCAGCAATTTGCTTGAACATGTCAAAAACTTTTAATGTGTCCATAACATCCGAGGCAGCAGCTCCAGCCTCAAATTTCCCTTTCATTTCTTTTAATAATGCTTCATCAACCATGATTTTTCAACCTTTTTTTTTGATTTTGTATTTAATTTAAAATTTTGATAGATTAAACAAATACTATTATGTATAACTTTTTACTATATAAAAAGGTTTTATTTCTTTTACTAATTAGACAGTGAAATCCATAATTACTATAATATTATAGTGAACAATTTTGTAATTTATGTCGTATCTTTCTTACTTTTAATTAGTTAAAAATCAACGAAAAATTAAATTTAAAGAAAAGAACAACTGAGAACTAAAATAAAAAATAAAATAATTTTTAATGTTGATGGAAAATTAAGATAACTTAAAGTTCTTCAAATAAGTCCTCAAGAGCTTCTAAAGCGAGTTCTATTATCTCTTGAAAAGCCATTGCATCTTGTAAATTACCTTCAACTGTGATATCACCAGCCATATATGCACTGGTGGCATCGACTTCGCCAAAAAGCATTCCTGCGCCAATTTCATTAGTGGCGGAAAAAGTAAACGATGGATTCTCAACATCACCTTCGCCAAATTCCATCGTACCATCGTGTGCCTTCAACCAGAACTTAGCATCCTTATCGGTAATGATCATCTGGATGGTAATATCCATATCTTCTAGTTCCTCTTTTAAGTCCTCGTTCTCTTCCGCTACTTGCTTGAAAAGTTCGTATACTTTAAGAGTATCTTTTGCGTCGGCAGCAGCAGCTCCCGCGTCGATTTTGTCCTTAATTTCTTTTAATAATGCTTGATCTACCATTATTTTTTAACCTCCTTGTAAATTTCAACTAATATTTTAATATTAACACTAATTAATTAATTAATTAATTTGGTGATTTAAGATAATTCGTTTTGATATAAAAAGCTTTAATCTTTTGCACCTTCAAAAACCGTAACGTTTTAATTAGGGTTCGGGAAGTCTGATACAAAAGATAATAATTTAATTTTAAGATATAAATAAATCTTGTCATAGTTATTTGATAACATCTCCATAATTTTTTCCTAAATAGAGGATATTTTTAAAGTGATTATATAGTACAGATCCAAGCAAGAAGTCAAGTGAAAAGATTCTTAGATCTTATAAATCCAATGAAATGGGAATATCGAAAAGAACATCTATTAAAATTAATAATGAATCCTTTTGACTATACTATGGAACATTATTCTGATTATGATATCGAAAATTGGATATTACTTTATGAGAAATTAAAATCTTTCAGATTAGTTAGAGAGTATTTAAAAAAAGAACAAGAAAAAACACCTAGAATTGATACGATAAGATTGCGAATAAAGAAATATTTTGGTGAGAAGTATGAAGAATGGCTTAAAGACCTAAAAAACAAATAACTGACTCAAAAAGAAATTTGAAATGGCGCCCACACCGGGAGTTTCATCGCGTATGGTTTTCACACGCGGATTTGAACCCGGGTCGAAGGAGTGACAGTCCCTAATGCTAGACCGAACTACACTATATGGGCTTTTTTTAATAAAAAATAGTTTTGATATAACAATTGAAATAATTCCAAATATAAAAATTTTATTTTAAAATTAAAACATTCTAGGTACTTAACCGAAAGGAATTAAAGGAGACGAGAATAATATAAAATAAAAAATATAATAGAATGCTAATGAAGAACGAAGATAAAGCAAAATTGTTTGATGTTCCAGAAATCTCTGAAATGTTAGGAGATAACTTCGACGACGAAGCCCTTATAAACTTCTTCGAGGAGGAAAAAATAAAGGGTCAAAAAATTGAAGGAAAATGGTACGCAAGTAAAGACGAATTTGACGATTTAGAAGAAATTTTATGGAATGAGTTGATAAATTTCGTCGATCTACACACAATAGATATCTCCAATGTTGAATTAAAAGGAAGAATATTAGATATTGGAGGCGGAGGAGAAGGCATAATTGGTCAACTAAAAGGCGAACGAGTAGTAGCGATCGATCTACACGAATCTGAACTTTTGGAAGCTGCTCCAGGAGAATATTTGAAAATTGTTATGGACGCTAAGGAGTTAAAATTTTTAAATGAATCTTTTGAAACCTCAACAGCATTTTTCACGTTAATGTACGCTCCTCTTTTAGACCACAAAAAGATCTTTCAAGAAATTTATAGAGTATTAAAAAATGGGGGCGAGCTTGTAATGTGGGATTTAACAATTCCAAAGCGAGATATTCGTAGTAAGAACTACTATGGCGTTAACCTTGAAGTTACGATTGGAGATAAAATAATCTCTACGGGTTATGCAGTATCGTGGAAAAAAGAGCAAGACTTAAAGTATTATTCTAATCTAGGTAAGATAATTGGTTTTAAAATCCTAGAACAAGATGTAATAAACGAAACCTTCTATATAAGGTTCCAAAAGAATAAGTAAAAGTTAGAAACTTCTCCTAAATTTTCAACTTTAAATTTATTTCTTTAATCAATAGAATTAATATTGGACTATTGGTTTAGGCGTAATTTTTTGAAGAAAAACACATAAATAGGAGTTATATCTTTTTAATTATAGGTATAGGATTTTTGGAAAAAAGTTTTATTAGGACGTATTACTTTATGTCAAGTCAAAACCCGATAAATTTAATATTAGAAGAATTGGGGAAAAACAACAAGAAATTTGGATATATTTTGGATAAAATAATTAAGGCGGGAGTATCCATCATGAATAATACTGAAGAACTCAAGGAGGAATTAATGGGTTTTGATGATATATACCAAACATGCATATTTGATGCGAATTTAAGCTATTGGCTCGAAGTTTCGCACGGTAAACTTCACTACGAGAAGGGGGTTAATCCTCAGGCGTTATTTAAAATGATTTTTAGTAAGGATTTATTTATTAAGATTTTAAAGGACGAAATAGGCGGTGCGGATGCGTTTATGAAGGGAAAAATTAAAGTAGAAGGTTCTCTTTCTCAAGGTTTGAGATATATTAAGCTCTTTCGAACATGTTTTAAATATTTAAGCAAAAAAAATGGATTTAAATATTTAACAAGTATTTAAGCAGAAAAATTGGATTTAAATAATCGTAATATCCTTTCTATCATCGTAATATTATATAAAATTTTAAATAAGACATTCATATTTTGTTCATAGATTTATTAAGATTAAACGAATTTTCTTAATTCTTAAGAATGAGGTATAATAAGATGTTAATTTGCTATGATTGACTCAAACACTATAGTAATGATGTTGAACTCATTAGAATCGACAGATAATAATTTTAAATCTATGTTAGATGAGATAATTAAGTTGGGAATAACGATTGCCAATAATTCCAAAGAAATCCATGAAGATTTAAAATTGTACGAAGATACAATATACCACGCGTACATTTATGACATTGATTATAATATATGGATAAAAATGGTAGAAGGCTTTTTAACTTATAGCAATTCATATTACGAAGCGAACTCAGAAGAGATTAATGTCATTCACCTCATCCTTACAAAAAAAATTTTGAGAAAAATCATAACGCGAAAGATTCAAGTAGCAGATGCTTACATGAGGGGATTAATCAAAATTAGGGGATCAGATGAGTATATGAGTGGATTAATTAAAATTAAAAATATTTTAAAGTCTCTTTTTACTAATATGAATTATCTCACAGAAGATATCGATTAAAAAATAGCTTTAAAGCGTATAAAAACTATGCAAAAATTTTTTATAAATAATGCGTAACAATTATATAATCTGAATTTTTTTACATTGGGCTTGTAATCTAGTCTGGATAGGGTACCCGGCTTCGGACTGGGATGTCAAGTGGAAATTTCCATTGACCCAAAGTCGCAGGTTCGAATCCTGCCAGGCCCACTAGATTTTTTATTTTATTTTCAAATTTGATAGATGAGTGGTAATTGAATCGTTGTTTAATAATAAACTCCAGAAACGGTCGATAATCTCTCCCGCATCGTTGTAATGTTTAGCGTTTAATCTTTCTTCTGAGTCGTCTACTTTAGAGTTAAAGAAATTGTACACGCTATTGATGAATTTAGAATATTCGAAGGAAATAATAATTTTCTCGATATCAATCAAGTGTTTTATAAGGAATTTATTATTTTTAAACTGATTAACATAAAGTTCTAGGTCAAATTTCATTGTATCAAACTTTTTTTTTTATAAGCATATTGCTAAATTTGTGGTAATATTTTTACATTTTTAACAGTTTTGTTATGAAAAAATCTTTTATTAAAAATATAATAAAATATAGATTAATTAAATCTAACTGCCTTTTAAATATGATTTTTCAATAAAATTTTAATATTTTCATTAAGATTAATTTTACAACAAAAGCGAAATGTTTAAATATTAATTTGTTCTAAAGTTAAATAGCACACACAATTTTTTTTTATTAAGGGGATTTTTTACCACAAAAAAAAATAATAAAATATAAAAATGCTAGTATTAGAGAAAGCGTATCAAGAAACATTGGATCATCCAAGCTCAATGGACCTATTGGGGGTTGGAATAATCTCAATGACTGAGAAGCGTTATAAAATTGTTTTTAGTAAGGGGATAAAGCGTTCTCTAATAAAATTACTAATCAAATTCTATCGTTCTGAAATTCTTGAAAATAAGGAAGGGAAAAGAATAAAGTTGTTAGGGGCATATACAATTTATGTTCACTTTTATACAATTGAAGATGAAAGTATTTGTATATTCTATGTAAGTGAGACAAACAAGCTAATTAAATACGATAACCTTTGTGCGCTCTCAAAACAATTACTTAATTCATATTGTTCGAGTACCACTTTTTCAGAAATCAATCAATTGTGTAATCAAGCTATTCCTTGTGCTAAAGGACTTTCGGCTCTTTTTGTAATAAACACGGCAGGTCTTTCGCTATTTACGAAAATTAGAAAGGATAAAAAGTATTTGGCAGATAATTTTATAACTATATCGGGTTTTATATCAGCTATTTTATCATTTTCTAATGAGGTTATTGGAAAAAATACGGGAGATACTCTTCAAGCAATAAATTTCGAAAACCAGCAATTTCTTTTAACTGTTCAAGAGGACGTAATATTTGCGTATTTAGTTGAGGACTTTACAAAATCAAAAAATATTAAAAGATTTATGGAGTTATTAATTGAGGAGTTTCTAGACAATTATTGCGATTGTATTAAAGATTTTAACGGAGATGTAAGCCAATTTCGCGATTTTGAGCACTTAGTTGATAAATATTTTGATATATAATTGCGTTCTTATTTAGGTTTGAAAAGTCAAATATATTTTTTTTACAAAACAATTTTAAGTTCCAATCTTTACGGGACATTCGTACTCGTAATTAATTTCACACAAACATATTTATAAATAAAGATTTATAAATTATTTAGAAATGACTGTTTTGTTAGATTTAGATTTAATTTTAAATTCACTTGTTAGCGAATTAGGGCCAACAGTTTATTTCATATTGATATCGTCGGAAAATGGAGTAATTAAAAAGTCTTACATAAATGAGGAAGAATTTAACAAAGCTTCTATTTCTTTAAATATTTCTCAATTATATGAATTAGCAGAGGAGACAACCGAAAGTATAGGTTTACATAGTCCAGATTTTAATATAATTCATTCTGATAATTATTATATTTTATCTATAAAAATTCTCGAAAAGTTGATTATTCTTTTAACTGAGGACCAAGTTGATGTGAAAGAAATCTTTAATATAATTAACCGATCGGTCACTCCTCCTTAAATTATTAAACCATTCTCAAGAAAAACTAAATCTATTATAATTTAAATAGATCAAAATCAAATCTAAATAATTAATGTGATAAATATAAAAATATTATAAATTTTGGTCTCTTTAACTTATATATATCATTCAACTAATTATTTCATATAAAGAATAAGTGATTAAAAATGCATTACGAACGAAACGAATATAACGAGGGTTTCAGTATTTGTGGATTAATTATTGCAGGAGCTTTCTTATATTGGGGTATTACTAATTTAATTAATTGGGGGTTCTGGTGGTGGTTTGGCTTCATTTTAATTGCTATTGGAATATCCATAATCTCAAGCCAAATATATAAACTTACTAATAGAAGCAAACTAAGAACTGTCGTTAAACAAGAATTTGAGCAAAATTCTAACGCTTCAATTGAGGAAATTGCCAGTAAAACGGGAATTACGATTAAAGATGTTCGAGCAATAGTGTTAGACTTGAAAGCAAGGGGAGAATTAAGAGGGAAATTTTCAACTAAAACAGGCGAAGCAAAATATGTGGAAGTTACAACTTCAGATAAATTAGAGGCTCAAGAAAAAGGGACCTACTGTGCAAACTGTGGCACACCTATTAAGAAGGAGTCTGCATTATATTGTGCTTACTGTGGCGCAAAGGCTTAACAAATAACAAATAAATTTTTATTTTACTTTATTTTTAATAACTCATAACTTTTAAAATCTATATCAATAATTTCAAAAAAATTGGACCATAGAAGAGATATATTGAATGGCATATTTGTTTAATTAAAAATAAATTGTAAATGATAGAGATGAAATACAAAAAAGACCAATATAATAATGGTTTCTCGATATGTGCTTTAATATTCGCAGGTATGTTTTTCTACTGGGGTATTACCGGATTAGTTGATGGTTTTTGGCTATTTGGAGGAGTAAACTGGATGAGTTTTCTTTGGATTGGGATAGGATCCGCGATTTTAGTAAGTCAAATTGCGGCTATTACTAATCGTAGTAAATTAAAAAACGTTGTATCGCATGAATTTGAACACAATCCCAATATTTCCGTAGAAGAGATAAGTAATAACACGGGCATTTCAGTCAGAGATATTCGAGCAATTATTTTAGACTTGAAATCTTCAGGTAGGCTAAGAGGGCAATTTTCTACTCAAACCGGAGACGCTAAGTCAATGCGAGTTGAGAAGGAGGAAGAGCATGTTATTCAAGAACATTCAAAATTTTGCCCCAATTGTGGAACGCCTATTATTAAGGATGAGGCCGTATATTGCGCGTATTGCGGGTCCAAATTCTAACTGAAATACTTTTTTTTTAAAGTTTCTTTTAAAATTTTTTTAAAAATCAATGAAATAAAAGAACTTACTTTAAATTATCCTAAAAGGTTAGGATATATAGAATAAGAAAAAAAAAATTAAGGTGGATATCTCAATTCATAAATACTTTTTCCCCCATTTAAAGGTCCTTTTAAATAAGGTTCAATTTCTTTCGGATCTCGTTGGGTAATTTTATCAGTCGGGGGTAATTTTCCTGGTGGAAAAGTCTTCAATATATCAACGACTAATTTCTCTAAGTAATCTAAAAAAGCCTCCATACCAGGTTCGCCTTTCTCGAAAGTTGCTTTACTTGGACATCCTACATGACCTTCAGGATATGCTGCAACTTCAATTGGTCCAAACCCTATTTGTCCATACCATCGGATAGGCTTTTGATAGATATTTCCAGCTTTATCAACATGCCCATCAGGCATCCATCCAACAACTTCGTTATCTTCGCTAGAATCAACTTTTCTTATCATTTCTGGAAAGAGTGTCATTGAAAATGAGGTTTCTGCTTCATCTGCATGAATGAAAGGAGTTTCAAAAGGGCCTCCGTGTTCTTTATCCTTACAATATTCTGGAATTGCGTGATACCAATTAACGTTACAAATTACGGCAGGTAATTGATAGTTTTTGGCCCACTCGTGAATTGCGCTCGGGATAACATACTCGTGACCATGACCATTTAATAGGATCATTTTTCTAAAACCCATATTCCAACAACCAGCCATTATAGCTCGCAAAAGTCCTTTAAATGTTTCTTCTGGAACTATTATGGTACCGGGCATTCCAACATGATGATATGGATGAGAACCGTACCAAGTTGGTTGGGCAACTGTACAACCCGTTTTTTGCGCTATTATTTCAGCCATTCTCGTTACTAAAAACGTATCTTCTCCTATACAAGCTGCTGGACCGTGGTTTTCAGTAGACCCGATTGGGATGATTATAACATCGTTTTTTTTTACGCGTTCTCGAATTTCAGAAATGTTCATATTTTGAAGATATATTCCATCTGGTAAATCCATGTGTCCGCCAGATGGAGGAAGGTTCCATTTTCCCATTTTTTATTTTCACCTATAAATTAATTTTATATTAATAATTTTAGTCGTTCATATCTGATAAATATTTTAATAATAACAGACATTTAGATAAGTATATGTTGCTTAGTATAGTTGCCGGATTAAACGAATCTAAAAGCAACAAAGAGGACGTAATTAAAAGGTTTTCGTCGTTATGCCAATTACTAGCGCCTTTAAAGTATGATGGGGTAGAATTAAGCCTTCTTGAGCCTGAAAAAGTCGATGTTGATAAAATTGTGGAAATTGCGGAATCTTACGAATTACAAATCTCTGCTCTTGGCACAGGAAGCACATATATACGTTATGGTTATTCTTTTGGAGATACTGAAAAGTCTAATCGGGAAAAAGCGATAGAAAGAATTGAAAAATACATTAATTTTGCTCGAGAAACGCGGTCTAAAGTCGTAATAGGGTTAATAAGAGGTCGTTTTAAACACGATAGTAATCCAGAAAAAGAAAAATTAAACATTGTAACCTCCTTAAAAGAATGTTGTAAGTTAGCTGAAGAAAATAACGTAATGCTCGTGTTTGAGCCTATTAATCGTTTTGAAGTAGATTCCTATAATACGATTTCTCAATCATTAGAATTAATTGAAGAAATAGGATCAGAGTACTTAAAGTTGTTAGTTGATTCATTTCATACGCATTTAGAAGAAGATCCTATCTATGTTTGGGAGAATTTAAAAGAAGTGGCTCATCATGTCGGACATGTACACTTAGCAGATACAACTCGAAGAGCTCCTGGTTCAGGTCATTTTGATTTTAAAACATTTCTAAATATTTTTAAAAACGCAGGGTATAGCGAATTTGTTTCAATTGAAACAATTATGAAGCCTTCTTTTAAAGAAGTAGCGAAAAGCTCTTCGGAGTATTTAAGATCAATTTTATAGTCCCGTATTAGTTAATAATTGCAGAAATTTTGCAATTTTCTCTATCAGTTTGTAAAAGTTTTATGTTTTCTGGGACTTCTTCAAGAGAAATTTCTTTTGTAATCATCGGAGTAACATCCATACCAGCTGCCATCGAACTAATTACGTTGAAAAAAGTTCCGTGTCCTGAGTGTCCTTGAGCTCCTACAATTCTAGCCCGTTTGACTTGAAAAAACTCTCCACACACTGGCATTCTTTGCTCCGCTCTTGCAACGATTACGACGGTACTATTAACCGCCTTGCATTCCCAAATAGCATTTTGAATGTCATCAGTTACTACTTGTGGCAATCCTGTAGCTTCAAGATATAACGCTGCACCTTCA
>Ga0114919_10003417_pt1 | contig 12845 bp, 12 predicted proteins | sample BlataG_FD_88682 | JGI IMG/M metagenome (GOLD analysis project Ga0114919, IMG submission 88682) | Deep subsurface microbial communities from Black Sea to uncover new lineages of life (NeLLi) - Black_00105 metaG | ecosystem: Environmental > Aquatic > Marine > Oceanic > Sediment | place: Atlantic... | reverse complement strand
AGTACCTTTAATCCAGATTTAATTAAAATGCGATTTTCATCTATAAAGGGAACAGAATCAGCAATTGATCCTAAAGCTGTGTAATCAAGAAAATTCCGTAAATCATCTTGATTTCTTTTTAATTTTAAATATAGAGCTTGGGCTACTTTAAAACTTACTCCTACTCCCGCTAATTCCTTAAAAGGATAACCTTCATCGTGTTTAGGATTTATTATTGCCATGGCGGAGGGAATTTCTTTTTGTGGTTGATGATGATCAATTACTATAACATCAAGGTCATAGTTATTTGCTTTGTCTATTTCATAAATAGAACTAATGCCGCAATCAACAGTAATACTTAAAGTAAAATTGTTTTTATAGGCTATATCTATAGCTTTCTCATTCAGTCCATATCCTTCTTGAAAGCGGTTAGGTATATAATAGTATAAATTAGAGGTAAATTCCCTCAATACTGAAAATAATAGAGCAATACTGGTTATTCCATCAACATCATAATCTCCATAAATTAAGATTCTTTCTTCATTATTTATTGCCTTTAATATTCTATCTACAGCTTTTTCCATATCCGGGAAGATATAAGGATCTCTTAAGTCTTTGAGGTCTGCTTTTAAGAATTTTCGGGCACTTGATGATTCTTTTACTCCTCTATTTATTAGTAATTGGGCTAAGATTGGAGAGATATTTAATTCTCTGGATAATTCTGATTGTAATTTTTTATCTTCTTTGGGAATATGCCACTTTATTTTATCTACACTCCTTTCTCGTATTGCGTTTGTTGCCGCACTTCCTATGGTCACTCGCAATGACAAATAAAAACTACCTATACACTCTATGCTACCCTCTGTAATTCGAGATACGATTCACGAGATACGAGATACAAATATAATTTTTCTTTTTTCGTTTTACGTTTTTTTAATGTCTAAATATTCGAAAAATAATAGTTAAAATAATACTTATTAAAATACATAAACCTAAGGGGAAGTAAAAGACAAAATTTTTTCGATGGATTACAATGTCTCCTGGTAATCTCCCAGAGAAAGGCAACTTACCTACCAATAAAAATATGCCTCCTAATATAATCAATATTACTCCAAAAAATAAGAGAGCCTTACCAAATAGATTAAATTCAGACATTTTTATCTTTCCATTTAACAAGATTGTCAGGGGAGTAAACTCCCCTGAAACCCCTATACCTTTTGTTATTTCTTCTCGGTTTTATACAATACCTTTCCTGACAATCTTGTTAAAATCTATTCCTTAATTAAAAAAGAATTTACCTTTTACCATTGGAATTTCTTTGAAATTCCGATGCTACAAGATAGTCAAGGGGAAATTCTTTCCCCTTGAAATCCCCTTTATTTATGTCTCAACTTTATCCCTCTCATCAAGCAAGAAGGAAATATTACCCTTGAATATCTTGTCTTTTTGAATTTTTTGTAATAGATCAATTCCTTATTTTATACCCATTTTCCCAGTAATTCTAATCCCTTTTTGTTGCACCTTAAAGATTTTATTCCATTCTAATAATAAAGGACTGGCAATAAAAATCGATGAATAAGTCCCGGCAATCATTCCTAAAAACAGAGCTAAAGCAAAATCAGAAAGTATATTACCTCCGAAAAAATATAAAGCTAAGATAGGAAGAATAGTAGTCAAGGCGGTATTAATTGTCCTGGATAAAGACTGATTAATACTAAGATTTATTAAATTCTCAAAGTTTTCTTTAGTTTTAAACTTAATATTTTCTCTAAGTCTATCTAAAATTACTATAGTATTATTTAGGGAATATCCTACTATAGTCAGAACTGCTGCTATTATGGGAATAGTTATTTCCTTTCCCAGCAAAGAAAAGATTCCTAAAACAATTACGCAGTCATGGAAAAGTGCTAAGATAGAAGCGATGGAAAACTTAAATTCAAATCTTACAGTTATGTATAGAATGATTCCTACAAAGGCAAAAAGTAACGCATAAAGAGCTAATTTTTTCAAATTCTCTCCAATAACTGGTCCAACTGTTTCTACCCTTAATACCTCTAACTCCCCAAATTTTTCTTTAAAGGCTGATAAAATTTCTTTTCTTTTTTCTATATCAACTTTTTCTGTTCGTATTACAAATTCATTCCCCGATAAATTTTGAATAGTACTTTTACCTAAATTAAAATCATTTAAAACTCTACGGACCTCTGCAGTTGAAATTGTTTCATTAAAATTTATCTGGATTAAGCTTCCTCCAGCAAAATCAATTCCGAAATTAAATCCTTGAAAAATAATCGAAATTAAGCCAACCAGAATGATAATTACAGAGATTATATAAGCTATTCTTTTAGTCTTTATAAAATCGAACTTCCTTTTTCCAATTAGATCCATCAAATATATCCTCCTTACCTATATCTATACTAAACTAAAGTTTTAGAGCTAAACTTAGTAGCTACTAATTCTAAAATAATTTTAGTTACTACAATTGCAGTGAACATACTGGCTAAAATACCTATACTTAAAGTAACTGCAAATCCTTTAATTGGCCCCGAGCCAAAATAAAATAAGGCAAGAGCTGCAATTAAAGTAGTGACATTGGCATCAAATATAGTGCGAAAGGCCTTACTGAAACCCGCATCAATTGAAGCTCGAAAAGTTTTTTCTAGTCTTAACTCCTCTTTTATTCTTTCAAAGATCAGTATATTGGCATCTACTGCCATACCGATAGTAAGAATCATCCCAGCTATTCCAGGAAGAGTTAAAGTAGCCTTTATACCAGCTAATGCTCCCACAATTAGTAACATACATACAACCAAAGCAAAATCTGCCACTAATCCAAAACCTCTATAGTAAATTAACATAAAGATTAAAATTAAAATTAATCCTACTATTCCTGCTTTTACCCCTTTGGCAATAGAATCTCTTCCTAAGGTAGGCCCCACTGATCTATTCTCCAAAATTTCTACTTGAACGGGCAAAGCACCTGCTCGCAAGAGAATAGCTAAATGTTTTGCACTCTCTACAGTAAATTTTCCAGTAATTTGCGCCTTTCCATCGAGAATTGGCTCCTGGACTACAGGGGTGGATATTTCTTTTCCATCTAAAGTAATAGCTAAAACTTTTCCTACATTACTTTTAGTTGCTTCTCCAAATTCTTTAGCTCCAATTTTATCAAACTCGATTAAAACAATAGGACGGCTAAATTGATCAAAACTTGCCTTAGCATTTAATAAATGAGCACCGGTTAATTGAGTCACACCTGCCTCATCTTTAAATTCTAAAAGGGCGGTCTTGCCAATTACTTCTACTGCTGCTTCAGGATCTTCTACGCCTGGTAACTGAACTAAAATACGGTTTGCGCCCTGTCTTTGAATTACTGGCTCTGAAACTCCTAATTGGTCAATACGATTTCTTATAATCTCTAAAACTCTATTTACAGCATCATTATCTACCGGGGCATTTGGAGTATCTACACACTCCAAAATAATATGAGAACCTCCCTGTAAATCTAATCCTAAATTTATTTTTTCATTTAGAGGAAATGATAAATAAATTGCAATAATAATTATTATGAATATACTGGCCACCCTTAAGGTTCTGTTCCAATTCATATAAAAATCCTCTCTTTCTAATTTTTTCCTATTTTTTTGTTTTAAACAATTTAATTCCCCTATTCTTTAACTTAATAATTATAATATTTTAATATTTTCTTTGTCAATGAGAACATTAAACAAGTATCGAGTATATAGTATCGAGTTAAGAAAGAGAAAAAAGATACAAAAAAGTAGTATTCTTCTTTTTATTCAACTACCCCACTAAAGTTTACACTAACACTAAGAACAACTAAGATGTAAATATACAAAAATATAAAGGCAGGTATAATAAAATGAATACCTGCCTCTCTATTATTGGGGTTATATTTGTCTCTATGTACTTTTTCCCCTTTTTTAAATTACTTTTTTATTTTTCTCGTTTTACCCCAATAGCATTGCGGGTAGTATTTATAATTACATCTTTAGTAATCTCTAAGGTTAAAATATCACCTTTAATCTCTCTGATTATCCCATATACGCCACCGATAGTAATAACTTTATCACCCTTTTGTAAACTATCCAGCATTACTTTATGTCTTTTTTGCTTTTGCTGCTGGGGACGAATAAGTATAAAATAAAATATTGCAAAAATAATAATCAAAGGTAGAAATTGTTGAAGACCTTCCATTTTTATAATCACACCTTTCGTTTTTATTTAAAAAATACATTTTAAATTATACACAATTTAATTTTATTTAGCAAATTATTTTTAAGCAATCAGCCCAAATAATTTGAAAGAAATTCTTCTTTAAATTCTAATAATCTATCTCCTAATAATGCTGATCTTATATTCTTCATTAAAGAAATCATAAAATAAAGATTATGGATAGTCCCTAAAATTGAACCGAGTATTTCCTTAGAAATATATAAGTGACGGAGGTAAGCTTTGGTAAAATTCTGGCAGGTATAACACTGACATTTACTATCTAAAGGTGTAAAATCATCCTTGAACTTAGCATTAGTTATGGATATTTTACCAGAAGAAGTAAAGAGTGAACCATTTCTGCCATTTCTGGTAGGTAAAACACAATCGAACATATCAATACCTCTTACTACTCCTTCTAACAAACTTTGAGGTGCTCCCACTCCCATTAAATATCGTGGCTTATTTTGAGGTAAACAAGGAACAGTGTAATCCAAAACTTCGTACATTAAAGATTTTGGTTCACCTACACTTAGTCCCCCTATAGCATACCCCGGAAAGTCTAATTCCACTAATTTATTAGCATTTTCTATTCTTATATCTTTAAAGGTTCCTCCCTGAGCAATCCCAAATAAACTCTGATTGAGGTTGTGGTGAATTACTTTACATCTCTTTGCCCATTGGATGGTTCTTTGAGCAGCAGCTTCTACCTGGTATTTCCCAGAAGGATAAGGTGTGCATTCATCAAAAGCCATTGCTATATCAGAACCTAAGGCCATCTGAATTTCCATAGCCTTTTCGGGACTTATAAAATGCTTCGAACCATCAATATGAGAGTTAAAAAACACTCCTTCATCATTTATTTTATTTAATTCTCCCAAACTAAAAATTTGAAACCCTCCACTATCAGTTAATATGGAACTCTTCCAGCCCATAAATTTATGTAACCCACCTGCTTGGGCAATCAAATTATGTCCTGGTCTTAAATATAGATGATAAGAATTGCTTAAAATAATTTGAATACCCAATCTCTCTAATTCCTGAGGGGTCATAGCTTTAACTGTAGCCTGGGTTCCTACCGGCATAAATACTGGGGTTTCTATTACTCCATGAGGAGTAAATAATTTTCCCAGCCTTGCTTTAGTTTTTCTACATTCTTTTAAAATTTCAAATTTGATAGACAAAAGTTCCCACCATCTTAATCTTATAATTTATTTTATAGTGACCGATTTTATCTGAATCGACTTCTACGGGTTTGATGAATCACAAACCCTTACTATTTTCAATTAAAAATTTAAAGCGAAAAGCGAAAAACCATAATTGTTATTTAAGAATTCAGAAGTCAGAAGAAAATACAACCAAAATATACTCTCATAACTTAAAATAATTCTAAATACTGGGTTCTGGCTCCTGGCTTCTATTTTCTTTGCTAGATACGAGATGCTAGATACGATATACGAATTTAGTTTTGCGCTTTTCGTTTTTCGCTATATATACTATACGCTTAACGCTTCATACTAATATGTGCTTGCATTTATTCTCTATACTTTCTCCTTGCTAACGACTAACGACTATATAATAATCATCGCATCTCCAAAACTGTAGAATCTATAATTTTTTTTAATTGCTTTCTGGTACGTTTTTAAAAGAAATTCTGAACCTGTAAAAGCAGCAGTAAGTAATAAGGGAGTTGATTGAGGAAGATGAAAATTAGTAACTAATACATCTACAACTTTGAATTTATATCCAGGATAAATAAATATTTCACTCCATCTACTACCACTCATAATTCTATTCTCATCAAAATCAAAAGCAGATTCTAAAGTGCGAGTTGTAGTAGTCCCCACCGAAATAATCCGTCTTTTTTCACTTCGAGCCCGATTAATCTTTTCCGCAACATCAGAAGAAATAGAATAGAACTCTGAAGACATTTTATGTTTTTCTATCTCAGAAACTCTTATAGGTTCAAAAGTCCCTCGACCAACATGTAAGGTTAAATAAACTATTTCTATTCCTTTGCAAGTAAGTTCTCTTAATAGAGGTTTAGTGAAATGAAAACCTGCGGTAGGAGCAGCTATTGAACCATCTTGGGCAGCATAAACTGTTTGATAATTATCTTTTTTCTTTAATTCTTCTTTAATATAGGGAGGGGTAGGCATTTGTCCAATTTTTTTTAATATTTCTTTAAAATTACCGATAAAGCTAAATTCGATAATATAACTACCCTTCTCTTCGTCTTTACTTTTAACTATTCCACTCAATCCAGATTCAAAGATTATTTTAGTTCCTGAATGGACAATTTTCCCTGGTTTTATTAAAACATCCCAACACTTATCATTTAAAGACTTAAGAAGTAATATTTCCACTTTTCCCTTAGTCTTTTCTTTAAAGCCATATATTCTTGCAGGTAAAACTTTAGTATTATTTAAAACTAAAAGATCTCTCTCTTTAAGGTAATCTTTAATATTTTTAAAAATGTTGTGCTCAATCTCTTTCCTTGACCGATATAGAATCATTAAACGACTGTGATCTCTTGGTTTAATTGGCTTTTGAGCAATAAACCCCCGAGGAAGATAATAATTAAAATCTTCTAATTTCATTTTCAACTCGCATCCGTAATTTCAATATTTTTTTATAATATTTATCCCCTGATAATAATATTTTAATATATCTTGATACTTAATTCCTTGAAGAGCCATACCATAGGCACCCCATTGAGACATTCCTACTCCATGTCCATTTCCTGAACCAGAAAATAAAAAGGTCAAAGGAATATTTGAGGTTTTTATTTCTGCTATGGTTATTTCCTGTTCTTTTTCTTTTTCTGTTTCCGCTCTTCTCTTTTTCATTAATTCAATCAGTTCTTTAATGGTCCAATCTTTTTTTTGTTCTAAAATTTCTTTCACCGATTCTTCTTGCTCTTCTTTTTCCATTTCCTCTATATCTTCTCTTTCTTCTTCGATAATTAATTCTTCTCCTACTACTTTAATGTTAAAAAGGGTGCTCCTGATTAAATCTGGTCCGATTAATTTTCTTAAATCATTAGCTTTTATATAAACAATTTTATTATTTTTAGAAATAAAGGCTAATTTACTCACCCTGCCGGTTTTACTTTTCTCAACTGGTTCAATGGAAACAATTACATCTATTTCATAACCTTGTTTCTGTAATTTTTCTGTTAAATCTTCTTTAGTTATTGAATAAGTCCAGGTATGATGAGGTGGGGAAACAAATTCTTCGTATTTTGACTTTACACTTCTTAGATAAGGTACATAACTTCCCCATACATTTTCACTATCCTCAGTATATCCTCCGCTATCAGAATGATAAACTGCATTAATCGGTTTTCCTTTATAGGCTATAATTACTCCTCTGGTCTCATCAACCGCTCTATTAGTTAAAGGGTCTTCATGATTTACTCCTCCGTAAGCTTGACTATTGGTAGAGGCACAAATATTATAACCTTTATCAATATATTTATTCATATTAAAGATAGCAAAAGTTCTCGCCGCAACTGCTTGAGCCTTTAAGGCTTCTGCTGGCCACCGAGGGGATATTTCTTTCTTCAAAACTCCGTAAAGGTATTCTTCAATTCCGATGATATTAATTACATTCAGTTTTTTATAATCTTTACCTAAAACTATTTCAATATTCCCTCTATATCGATACTTTTGTCCATTAATTATAACCATAATTTTAGTGTTTCCTACTGGAATAATATTTATAGGTCCGGAATAAACTCCTTTCCCTAAAATTTCTATTCCTTTGTTATGAGGTAACATTTTAATTATCTTACTGTGTTCTTCACTTACAAGACTTTTTGATTTTAAATTGTAAATCTTAAAAGTACCATCTCCGCTTATATCAATTTTATCTTGATTTAAAAATATGCCCACCCGAAGTAGGGGTGATTTGTCTGCTACTAAGATATTGTTGGTAAGTACAAACGCCAAAAAAACACTAATTCCCAAAAATAAAAAAAATACTTTTATCTTTTCTCTATCTATTTTTTTCAATTTACTATCTACCTCTCTCATAGTTTTGCCCTTTGGCTTTTTCATTTTTCACTTTTTCGCGAGATACGAGATACTAGATACGAGATACGAATTTAGTTTTACTCTTTGCGCTACATTTGTATATCTCTTTTTCTTTTCTTACCAAAATATTTATAAGTTAAATCTGTTGCTACTCTTCCTTTAGGAGTCCGATGGAGAAAACCCCTTTGTAAAAGATAAGGCTCATAGACATCACAAATAGTATCAGCATCTTCACTAATAGAAGCAGATAAAGTTTGTAAGCCTACTGGACCCCCTGAAAATTTTTCTATTATAGTAAGTAATAATTTTTTGTCTATTTCACATAAACCAAAACTGTCAATCTCCATCATTTTTAAACCAAGATCAGCAATCTCTTCGGTAATGACTCCCTGACCTTTTATTTGAGCATAATCACGAAGTCTCCGTAAAAGTCTATTGGCAATACGAGGAGTTCCTCTTGACCTTTCGGCAATCTTCCTGGCCGCTTCTTCTATTACCTGAACTTTTAAAATCCGAGAAGATCTTATTACTATCTGTTCAATTTCATTTTCCTGATAATAACCAACCCGGGTAATAACCCCAAAACGACTTCTTAAGGGCGAGGTAATCAGTCCAGTACGAGTAGTTGCCCCAATAAGAGTAAATTTAGGCAAGCTTATGCGTATAGAACGCGCGCTTGGACCTTTACCAATTAAAATATCCAATTCGAAGTCTTCCATAGCTGGATATAATATTTCTTCTACTGCTCGATTTAACCGGTGAATCTCATCTATAAATAAAACATCATTCTCCTGTAGATTCGTAATTATTGCTGCTAAATCTCCTGCCCTCTCTATGACTGGACCTGAAGTCATCTTAATATTTACTCCCATTTCACCAGATATTATATAAGCTAAGGTAGTTTTCCCTAAACCGGGTGGACCGTATAAAAGTATATGATCAATAGGTTCTTTTCTTTTCCGCGCAGCACTAATATAAATTTTAAAATTCTTTTTAATATTATCCTGGCCAATAAATTCTTTAAATAATTTAGGCCTGAGGTTTACATCTAAATCTGGCTCTTCTTTTCTTAATCCCAAATCAATAGTCTTTTCCTTTAATTCCATAAATTTTCTCCATTAAATATTAAAATGAAAATATTTTTAAAGTTAATAATTATAACAATCTTTAATATAATAAATAAGATTAATAATCATCTAATAATCTTCAGAGATTCTCGAATTAGTTCTTCTACAGTTAATTCCTCTTGAAATTTTCCTTGGGTTTTTTCCACTGCAGACTTTGCTTTCTTATAAGTATAACCTAACACCTTAAGGGCATCTATGGCATCATTTATAATCTCAGATTTAAAAGTTTTTTCTAAGCCTATCTCTAAATAAGTGGTCTTGCTTATTTTTTCTTTTAATTCTAACACAATCTTTTTAGCTAACTTATTACCAATTCCTGTTATTGCCGTAATTGAATCTAAATCTTCCTGGAGAATTGCTTTTCTAAAATCATCAGGGGTCATTTTGGATAGAACATTTAGGCCTACTTTTGGCCCAACACCTGGTGTACTAATCAGTAACTCAAAAAAATCTTCTTCTTCCTTGCTTAAAAACCCATATAACATAACTTTATCTTCCCTCAGATATAAATAGGTATAAATTTTTGTCTTATCGCCAACTTTTATAGGAAGATTATTATAAGTGGGAATATTAATTTGATAGCCTATACTGCCCACATTTAATATTAGATAATTTATTCCGAATGTATCAACTATTCCTTCTAGAAAAGATATCAAATTTAAACCTCCCAAAATAATTTTCAAACTAAAAAGTTAAAACTAAAAACGAAAAACTATAATTTAAAATTTTTTAACACCATTCAGGTATCCAGAATTCAGGAGTCAGGAGTCAGAATAAAAATTGTCCAATTACTTATTTTGCCATTTTAACTTTGCGTACAATTATTTAGTTATCTGACCTGCTGGTTAATTAGTTTAATATTAATTCATCCATAAATTAATCAATCGACTAACTGACCACCTAACTAAATATTCGCTATGCGCGATACGATTTCATTCTGAATTCTGGATACTGACTCCTAGCTTCTATTCTTTTCACGAGATACGCTATTTAATACTTAGTATGTACATGACAAATTGCCACCGCTAAAGCATCTGAAGCGTGGTTAGGACTGGGAATTTCAGACAAATTGAGCAGAATTTTGACCATTGATTGGACCTGATATTTATCTGCTCTTCCATTTCCCACAGTTGCTTGTTTAACTTGCAAGGGGGTATATTCATAAAGTTCTAGCCCTATCAAGGAAACAGTTAAAGCTACTACACCATGCACTTTGCCTACCATAAGTGCAGTGCGAGTGTTTTTATTAAAAAATATCTCCTCAATGACAACTTCATGAGGATTATATTTTTTTATAATTTCTTCTAATCTATAATGTATTTTTTTTAATCGAAGAGGAAAGGTATCTTTTTTATCAGTTGTTATACAACCATAATCAATTAGAGCAATTTCTTTCTTTTCATACTTAATTAGACCATACCCGGTATGGGCAAGTCCCGGATCGATACCTAATATAATCACGACTTATCCCTGCTTATTGATATTTCTTCCATAATTTCATCAGCAATGTTAAAATTAGCATAAGCTTTTTGTACATCATCCTGGTCTTCTAATTGCTCCATTAAATTCAGCATTTGCGTTGCTTTTTTACCTTCTAAATCTATTGTAGTTTTGGGAATCAAAGTAACTTCATTAAGTAAACAATTAATATTGTGTTCTTTCATCAAATTGTTAAATCTCTCATAATTTTCAGGTAAAGTAATCACTTCGATATTTTGTTTATCAGTCCTTACATCCTCAGCCTCTGCTTCAATAGCTAAGTCTATAATGGTATCTTCATCAACTTTATCCTTTTCAAAGATAAAATAGCCTCTTTTATCAAACATCCATGCTACACAACCGTTTTCACCTAAGTTACCAGCATTTTTAGAAAAAATCTTTCTAATCTCTGGAGTTGTTCTATTCTTATTATCAGTTAAAGCTTCCACTAATACCGCTACCCCTCCTGGCCCATAACCTTCATAAACTATTTCTTCATAAGAAACTCCTTCGATTTCGCCAGTCCCCCGTTTAATTGCTCTCTCAATATTTTCATTAGGCATATTATTCTCTTTAGCTAACAAAATAGCAGTCTTTAATTTTACATTAGTCTCGGGGTCTCCTCCTCCTCCTGAACGGGCAGCAACAGTTATTACTCGAATTAATTTAGTAAATAATTTACCCCTTTGAGCATCCATTTTGCCTTTTTTTCTTTTAATAGTGCTCCATTTTGAATGTCCGGACATAATTTATTTCTCCTTAAATAAATTAATTTTTTCTAATTTTAACATATTGAAAAAGCAGTTTCAATTAAAAGAAACTGCTCCAATGAATAGAAATTCCATACTATATACATCTTATGAAAAAATATTCTCTTTAAAATGTGATTGGATAAAGATTTAATATTAAATTATGAGTAAGATTAAATATTTTTATATATTTTAAAAATCAGGAATTGCGGGGGTATTTCGTTTATGTTTACTCAGGATTATCTTTTTTTGAATTTTTTCTTCCACGCCCTGGTTATTTAATTGTCCTGTCTTTATATACTTATCTAACTGGTCGTAACTTATCCCCATTTCTCCCTCATCAGTTTGACCTTCCCAAAGACCAGCAGAAGGAGGTTTTTGGATAATTTTTTGGGGAATTTCTAAATATTCTGCTAATTCTTTAATCTGACTCTTCAACAAATTACCTAAAGGTAAAATATCTACCCCTCCGTCACCATACTTGGTAAAATATCCTACCATTAACTCACTTTTATTCCCTGTTCCTATAACTAAATAATTTAACTTATTAGCAAAATAATATAAAGTTATCATCCTTAATCGGGGTTTTATGTTTGCTTCTACTAATTTAAATTTTGTATTTTTTTCTTTAGTTTCTAATAAAGATATAAGTGAATCATAAATTTCTGACAAATCAATTATTTTACAAGAAATACTGAACTTCTTAGCGAACTCTAAAGCATCTTCAATATCTTTATTTATACTGTGACAAGACATAACTAAAGCTAAAGTATTTTTAGGGAAAACTTTTTTACATAAAATTGCTACTACAGCAGAATCAATACCTCCACTTAATCCCAATACTACTCCCTTAGCTTTTGCCTCAGTTACCTTATTTTCTATCCAGTTACTTAATCTCTTTGATAAATTTTCCATAACTATTCTCCTCCCCAATTTATCAATTCACCAATAAATTAGTCGTTAGTGAATAGTGAATAGTCGTTAGTATTTGGTTAGCTAGTTAGCTAGTTTGCTGGTTAATTAGTTAAATATTAATTTCATCAATTAACTAACCAGGTAACTACCTAACTCTCTGTTTTTTCAAGATATTCAAGGGGAATTCTTCCCCTTGAAAACCCCTTAATTCACCATCACCTCAATATTTATTACACCTTTGAATATCTTGTCTTTAATATTCTTCATAATAAATCATCTTCCTTATTTAAGGTATAGGAATTATTGAAATTCCTATACCTTAAATT
>Ga0114919_10003416_pt1 | contig 12846 bp, 11 predicted proteins | sample BlataG_FD_88682 | JGI IMG/M metagenome (GOLD analysis project Ga0114919, IMG submission 88682) | Deep subsurface microbial communities from Black Sea to uncover new lineages of life (NeLLi) - Black_00105 metaG | ecosystem: Environmental > Aquatic > Marine > Oceanic > Sediment | place: Atlantic... | reverse complement strand
TGGCGGGGTTCAAGTTGAAATAGTAAACCCCAATCGATACGCCAAATACTCCAGCCGAAAGAGCAGCTAGATTGGGCTGCTCCGCCTCGATCGCCACAAGCATAAAAAAAGCAGTTGCAATACCAGCAAGACCAAGTGCTAAACCATCCATGCTGTCGACAAAATTAAAAGCGTTGATCATCCCTACAACCCAGAATATTGTCAAGCCAGTATTGATCCAATTGCTCGTAAATATATGTACATGCGTTCCGGTAAAGATTAAGATCGCAGTCGCCAAGAATTGTCCAAGCAGTTTCTGAGGCGCGCCAAGTCCTGCAATGTCATCCCAAAGCCCGAACAAGAAAACGACCAAGGAACCGATGATGATCCCAAATATAGTTCGCGACGACAGCCAATTGAGCCAAAATGCGCCTATGAGAAGGGAAAACGCTATAACCAAACCACCAGCCATTGGTGTTGGAGAAACATGCCGTTTGTGATCACTGGCTCCCGGAACATCGATTAATCCGACTTTCTTAGCTATTGCAACTGCAATCGGTGAAGTTACGAAAGCTATCAGAATGGTAGTTAAAATCGTGGGAAAATATGCAGTTAATGTCAACAACCTACTCCTGTCTAATACCAAAGGCAGTATGAACTAAATTGCTTTAGAAATTCATGTTACTGTTAGTAGTCCTATCACAATTTGCTGTCCACCAACTCTCGATAAACCTCAAAGGTCTTTTGATTGATATGATCGGTCGTATATCCCCTAACAACCAACGAGCGACCCGCTGCTCCCATCTGCATCCTTAGCTTTGTGTCAATGACAAGACGGCTTATGGCTTCCGTTAATGCCAAAGGATCTTTCGGGGGCACGAGTATTCCGTTTACACCATCCTGGATAATATCCCTGCAACCAGGGACATCCGTGGTTACGACAGGTTTTCCAGCTGCACCTGCCTCTAGTAAGACTCTTGGCAAGCCTTCCCCATAACTAGGGAGAACAACAATATGTGATTGCGCCATAACCTCTGGCATGTCATCACGATGACCCCACCACTCAATAATCCCTTCTTCGTGCCAAGCTTGAAGTTGATCTTCTGAGACCGCAGCTGGATTGCCCCTGTCTGAGTCACCGACTAAAACAAAACGCGCTATAAAACCCTTCTTTTGGAGAATCCGCGCAGCTTCCACAATCTCTCGAACTCCCTTGTCCCAAAGCATCCGTGATGCCATTAAAATCATTGGTTCAGTGTTTGGTTCAGGGGAAGGCTTATACACATCCGCATTCACTCCTGAGCCGGATATGAGAACTGTATTTTCTACCTTCACCAAGTGTTCTCTAATAAATAGTTTCTGATCACTCGCATTTTGGAAAATCACTCGTGAATTGATCCCCGACAGCGCCGTGCGATAAATAGGTCTAATGAGAACTTGTAACGCTGTAGCCAGGTTGCTCGGATTGACAAAAAGGTATCCCAAGCCAGTTACTGAGTTTACCACAGCCGGCACACCAAGGATGCGAGCCGCAAGTGATCCGTAAATGATTGGTTTGATCGTAAAATGATGCACGAGATCAGGCTTCTCATGACAATAGAGCGTGATAAATCGCAACAAAACCAAGAAATCTACCAATGGATTAATACTTCGACGCGCTATTTTCAGTGGTTGCCAACGTAGCCCTTCAGCAAGGATTCTTTGGGCATAGGGACCAGGTGGAGATACAAGCAGAAGGCTCGCGCCGCGCTTTACTATCTCTCGGGCAAGAGCAAGGCGGAAATTGTATAGGTACCAATCCGTATTGGCTGAAAGGATAATCTTAGGTAGGCTCCTATGATCGATTTCTCCCGAGGCTGGGATCATCAAGTTCATGTGGTCGACCCCGACTGACAATTGAAAATTTTATGACGGGACTTGATTACAATATTTCCTAGCTGATCGAGCAGACGGGATAAAACGGGTGCAGCCAAGATAGCCAACAGCCAAATGAACTTCGCACGGTGACGTATAGCTGTTCCGTAATTCGAAGTGAACATCCCAAAACCTGCAATTACAAGGAGCAAGACACCTAATAGCGCAAGTGCTACCCAACGCTTCTTATGTCGTTTAATACGAAATACATTTATTCCTACCATAATCACTAGTCCAAAATAAATAAATCCATCAAAGAAACCAATGAGGTCCACCGGCGATGAAATCCACCATGGGAATGGTGAGAACATCACCAGAAACATCGACATCGGAATAGCTAAGAGCACCTTACCCCATAACTCCATCGGATAAGGAGGAGGATGATAAGTGGGTTGCTTCATCATGTTCGTGCGTGAGAGCCCACAATTAACCCCATGATCAATAATTTTGTAGACGGCTCTTCCATGACTTCTCCATGCACTTACACATAACAAATATTGTGGATCAAAGATGCTGTTCAAATGGTCCCCGATCTTCTCAAAACCGAAGCCAGTAAAAAAGACAGCGGCTACGACACTAAATACTAAGAGTGAGGCACCTGCCATTAGTACGATCTGCCTACGACCTCCCCGTCTTAGACTGTAGAAGAATTTTAGGAAAGCTAGGAAAAGAACTCCTGTAAGCGCGACCAGCATCCCAGTTTGAAACTTAGCTGACACCAATGCAAACAAAAGTGCACCAAGTAAGTGAAAGATATGGCCATCATCCCAAAATTGGATCGCAAGTCTCAATGAGGTGACCAGGAAAAGAATCATCGGTGCTTCAGGAAGCAATACAGCGCTGTATAAGATGACAAACGGATAGAACCCTGAAACGATCGTTATAATGATTGCTGGGCGCTCAGCCCACAATCGATTTGCAATCCAATAAACCTGCCAAACAGATAAGGTTCCAAGAATAACATTGAATGTTTGGATGAATAAAGGCGTTCGTCCAGTGATCAGGTATACTATTCCAATGAGTGAGGCGTAGAAACGCGAACCGCGGCCTAAGGCGACAGACGCACCTTCAGTCCATGATTGCGCCAATTTCCAACCATTAGTTTCATACGGATCCAAACGCATTGGATAGAGGTAACGAACTGTCAGTGCAACAATTAGCCTCAACAATAGTGCAAATAAGAGAATAGAACGCAGACGAGAATTGCTCTTTTTCAAAACTATCGGGATGAATAGCCCCAGTAGACCTAGCGACCAGCCCAACTCCGTTAGATCATCTGCTATGAACACCAGGATAACTGCGGTTAGTAATAACAAGCCACTGGAACAATAACTTACATTGCCGCCTTCTCGTAACCTTTGAAACCTATTCTTCAACCATAACCTCATCAAATGATTCCCTACTGTTTATCTCTTTTATGAGCACGATCGATGTTATTACATATTTCTCGGTAGAGGTCAGCGTATGAGTGAGCTGTCGTTAGAAGAGAGAAATGATGCGTCACTTTTTGCTGCAATGCTTTGCCCCGCGCACGCGCCATTTCTTCATCTAAAAGAACCTCTCGTATTGCTTCTGCCAGCGCATGTGGATCAGCCGATCTAACAAGCCACCCATCCTTCCCATCCTCGATCACTTCAGGTACACCACCAACACGGGTGACAACACAAGGTAAACCAACTGCGCCGGCTTCAAGAAGAGATATGGGCAAGCCCTCGAATCTTGATGAAAGCACGAAGACATCGGCAGCAGCGAGTAATCGGAGAGCATCTTCCCTATAACCCATAAATCTTACTCGATTCGCGATTCCAATTTCATGGGCTTTGGTCTTGAGTTTGGTTCCCTCGCCAACATCCCTTCCTACTACCGCTAGAATTAGGCCTTCTTTGAATTGAGGCAGGAGCAGTTTAAACGCTTCCAGTAGTGTTGCTTGGTCCTTAGCTGGGCGGAGATTAGCCAGGTTGATTAGTAAACGGTCCTCCTCCCTGAGTCCTAAGCTCCTCCGCGTTTCTATCCTGTTCCGAGCTGCATGTTGGATTCTCACAACATCGACGCCGTTATGAATAACCCGCACACGCGGTGTAATCCGAGGGCAAAACTCGATGATCTCCCTGGCCACGGCTTCTGAGACCGCCACAACCATCTCATCCAATCCGATGGTCAAACGGTTAACCAACCGATTCAGTCGACGGTGTGAGCACCATAAGCTGTGCTCAGTATAGATCGTCGGCAAAGAAGCAAGACGGCCGGCAAGACGACCATACGCACCAACGCGTGGTAAATGGGCGTGCAACAGTGTTAATTTCCTTTTTCGGAGCAAACGAGACAGCCGGATTACCGCACTCATGTCCCACGGCGTTCGTTGCTCTACCTGCCATATCGGGCATTCTAAGCGTGAAGCTCGGCTAGCAAAGTTTCCCCCTGGCCGCAGGATAAACAGCTCGAACTCAACACCTTCGACTTGGGTGCCAAGCTGTTCATATACCAACTGCTCAGCACCACCAGCGACCAGTCGGTCAATCAAGACACCAACACGAATTCTCTGCAACGGTATGCTACCTCCCCCCAAAGTTTAAACCCATCTCATCAAAAAGTTCCAGATAACGTTTCGTGGTGGCTGGAATATTGAAATCCTGCGCGCGTGTAAGACCTTGCTTAGATAATTCAGCCCCCAAGGCAGGATCGCACAATAACTTTTCGATCTCAATCGCCAAGCGATCTGGTTCGCCAACCGGGACCAATATCCCAAATAGACCATCGTATAGAATTTCGCTAGGTCCTGATGGGCAATCTGTTGCTACAACTGGTACCCCGCAAGCCATAGCCTCGATAATCGCAACTGATAAACCCTCTCGACGCGATGGCAAAACAAATACTCTTGCCCGGCTCATAAAAGCATAGGGGTTGGGTTGAAACCCAGTGAAGAGCACAGCATCCCTCAACCCCAAATCGGAAACACGTGCTTCCAATTTCGGGCGCAGGTATCCATCGCCAACAATTACCAGGTGCACTTCGCTACGCGTTCTCAATATCCCAAAAGCCTCGATCAAATCTTCGTGGCCCTTCTGAGGGACCAGTCTGCCTACAGAGACAATGTAATCACCGTTAAGGGAAAAGTTCAATTGGGGTGGAGGTTCCTCTGCTGCTAATAGTTGAATCCTCCTGAGATTAAGTGCATTTGGAATAGATCTAACCAACTTCGCAGGCAAACCACACCCTTCAACGAGCCCCGCTGCCGCTCCTTTGGAGACAGCCACAACGGCATCCGCCCTACGATAAAGCCACCGACGGGCGAGGGGAAACAATCTTTCATATACCCCTTCCATTGCACGAGCTCTTGCAATAGGATCAATATGCTCCACAAGAATCAAGGGTTGAGCCGAAGCTAACCCGCACGCGATCGTTGCGACTAAATTAAGATCGACCATATTCGAAAGCACAGCTCTAGGATGAATGCGTCGTATGACTTTTACCAGCGAAGGGATGGCTCTGATCAATCGTGGCTGATTCAGGCATATGACCTCAACATCTGTTGGGATAAGGTCCCAAAGTTCGCCATTTGAGCGCACGACGGTTAATGCTGTTGAGACACCTGCATCTGTCAACCCTTGAAGCAGATTGATCGTACTGATCTCCACCCCCCCTTGAGCTAGGGATGGCAATAAAACCAAGAGATCCTTGGAAGTCACTACTTTACACCCGGTTTCTGAATTGAATCGATTCTCCCCAGAGACCATGGGAGCTGCATCCGCCATGCCGCCTTCGACGTTGAAGTCATGCAGCAGAAATGCCGAAGATGGGTTAAAACCGATGCATGCATCGCAATGAACGCGACGGGATATTTATATCTTAAAGCCCAACGGTAGGCCAACTTTACCCGCTTATTCGAGGTACCCAAGATCTTCGAGTTGTTTAGTGATAATAGCTTCTTCTTCCGGCGTTAGACCGGGTGATACGAACGTGCCTTCCTTGCGCCCCTCGTCATGCACTTTAGTGACTGGATGACCACCCAGATACTCACAGCTGAAAGCTTCTTCGATCAGCCGGCCTTGCATGAAGCTGGGTATAGGAATCCCCAACAAATAGACGACCATCGGTGCAATATCAATTATGTCGAGTGGCAACTCTAGTTTGTGACCTTTCCGGACCTCCGGACCGACAAGCACCATCATTCCCTTGCGATGATGGATTCCTAATTGGTAATCCTTACCACGCATTCTACGTCTGAACAAATCATCGCCCTCATGGGCTGTCACCGCGGCATAGCCATCCTTCAACCGCACCCAAGCATAGGGAGATTTCTTATCTTTAGCGGCCTCAATTGGCAAGACTTCCTCGACTACTAGCTCACCGATATCAGGGTCCGTTAATGCCTTGAGGTGAGAAATGACTTCTTTGGAAAACCGGACACCGGCAGGCGTCAGAAAGAGGGCCGCTGTTCCGGACGATCCATCTGCGCTCATATAGGCTATGCTTCTATCCCAGTCCAAATTTGATCGCTCCACCCTCCCTACCAGTTGAGCCCGTTTTTCTCTCGACAGCGCCGCCACTAGACGTCTATCCCGATCCACACGACGATACAGATTGATAAGCATGGCGAGCACTCTTCTCCTCACACCGACCTTGTACTTCAGAAAACCGCCGCGTTTTAACCAACGGTTCAAGTAAACCTCTTTTGTCGATCCCTGGAATCCATGATCAGAAACGATGACTACAAAATCATCTTCCCCGATCAATTGGAGCAATTCCCCAAGCCCCTCATCAACGGCTTGGTAGAAAGAGAGTACAGCTTCATATCTTCCACCACCCCGCTCTGGGCCAGCCTCCAACTCGGGCCAGAAAGCATGCTGCACCCAATCCGGCTCCTGGAATTGGAACATAGCCAGATCCCAGGAATGTTTCTCAAGCAGCTCGTACGCCGTATGTAATCGCACGTTCATCTTTTGGTTCAAAAAGGCTATCGCTTGGCTCAGCCCGCGGGTATCGGTAAAATCAACCTTAGGAAGTACTTTCGTCCTTTCGGAGGGAACGATCCATTCGAGCCCCTTACGCGCAAGCTCCTCCCCGAGCTCCGATGGATAGGTGACAGGCCGGTTCGGTGAGGGAGACGGGAAACCAGGTATGAGGAAACCGTTCACTTGAAACGGCGGGTAGGTCATCGGGCAGGAGATGACAGCGACCTTCTTCCCATACTCCGATACATACTCCCAGATGGTTTTCACTCGAATCGTTGAAGAGTCCGTGGCTTCTATTTTTATCTCTCCATCCACAAAAGAAATATTTCGGAAGCCATAGATACCGTGGACCTCTGGACGAACCCCGGTCTGGAACGAGGCCCAGGCGACGGGGGTCACCGGAGGTTCTGTGGAGAGCATATCGCCTCTTGCACCTTGCGCGATGACGCTCGCTAGATTGGGCATACGCCCTAACTTCAACATCGGATCAAGTAGATCCCAAGTAGCGCCATCGATGCCAATGATTAAAACACGTGCCATTATTCACCTATCTAGTCACCGATTCTGTATTGGCGTAATCGTTATGGATCAAGTTGCTGTCTGCTGGCGGATTTTACCACCGAACGAAAGGAGAGACCATGAATGCAAATGGTTTTGATATGTGAGCAAGTCACATCGCACGAAAGTGATTCTGAGTTCTCTTAACAGGATTCCCTCAATGCGAAATGAACTGCGCTATTTCTCTGCGAGTGGTAAACCATCCACTTACTAATAACTTTGCTGTGTTTTTAGTTGGCATGGGTCCCTTCAGAGAGATGGTGTCGTGGTCGGGAGATCTAATATTGTTGTGTACAGGTGCGCCTCCGATAAAGCCCTCGTTGCAAGCACATTAGGAGCAATTAGTGTGAATGGTGATTTGGGGGAAAATCGGTTTATTTCTTGTTCCCCTATTACACTAATACATTAGAGATCCAGCACAGTTGGTCAAATCACCCACGATACCAATGCGATAAATCTCGACTGATGGTTGCTTCCAATTGCTTTACCTCCGGAGCGAAGCGAGCTCGTAGAGCATGAGCGACATCCTTGGGCATTGGTGGGTAACTCTCTCGGCGCAAATTGGCCCGCAAGAGAAACATCTTCAGCCGATGGCGCATACCGTGAGACATGTGCTGTGTGAAGAGCTTGAGTATCCTCTGCCCCAGCCCGTAAGGTCGTAATAAGAAATCATGTAGCTTGCGGCTGCGGGGCATGGATGCTACATTGCTTGCCCTACGCTGTAAATCCACTTCGCTACTGATACCAAAAAAATCCAGCAGTCGAGCTATACTCGCATCAAATTCGTTCTGAAGGTCTTCATGCAGCATGAAATGAAAATTCTCACGTGGAAATGATTCAATGAAGGGTTTCAAAAGAGAGGCATAGCATCCTCCATAATAGTATCCATAACGTTGAGCTCCAGAATATCTAAAGTGGGCCCAGTTTTCAGCCAAACGTTTCGCCTCAATATCCAACGCTTTATCAAAGGGCAACTCTTCCTTACACTCCCGAACCATATGCCAATACCAAGAGTAGGCACGCTCAACTGGATCGCGGAATATGGCCACGAATTTAATCTCATCCTCCTTATACATCTCCTTGATCCGCGGTGCGACCTTCTCGCTCCAGTATAGATAATGTGTCGAAGCATCAATGCGAATAGGGTATGATTCCGCCCCCGAGAAAAATATATCTGTGTACCACGACAGTCCTCGTTGAAAGTACTCGTCGTGACTGAAGAACATTGGCTCCTTGGCATAAGACAGGTAAATATGATGATGTCGCTTCAATACATCATACAGAGTGGTCGTTCCTGACTTTGAGGCGCCGATCAAGAAGCAATTCGGGAGCCGCTCAGGATTCATGAGGTATACCAAGCTGAAAGGTCTCGATCAATAATGGTTTCTAACTGTTTGATATCATGTTTGTAGCGGGATTTCAAGTTTAAAATTAACTCATCGTCCAATGGTGGGTAGGTTATTCGCTTCAGATTTAATCTACGAATTACCTTTTTTAGTTTGAATCGAATTATTGAGGGAAAAAATATTTTGATGACATTCTTTAAACCTGATGGCTCACGCAAATACTTGTGAAGTCTCATGCTTCGAGGCATAGCCGCAGGATTACTCACAGAAGGTTTCACCTCAACTGATGTATCGATCTCAAGAAAATCAATCACCCTTTGGATTGTAGTATTAAAATCCTGCTTGAGATCATCAAAGAGTAAGAAAAGGAAGTTATTCTCTGAGAAATAGGTAAAAAACGGTTTCAAATTACTGGCATAACAACCACCTCGAAAATAACCATAATGCTGAACGCCATTGCGATGTACGCGATTCCAATGTGCTTTAAGCCTCTCTGTCTCTGATAAAAGAGCTTCTTCGAAGGTTAAAATTTCCCAACCTTCACGTACCATGTGCCAATAATACGAATACGCACGCTGAATTGGATCTCGAAAAATCGCAATAAATTTAACATTTCCTTCTGGATATACCTGATGAATTCGCGGAGCGACCTTTTCACTCCAGTAAAGGTAATGAGTAGAAGCATCTCCGCGAGCTGGGTAGTTCTGTGCATCCTTAAAATAAGTCTCGAGATACCAGCCAATCCCTTTCTCATACCTCTCCTCATGGCTAAAGAATCTTGTCTCTTTATTTATTGGTAGATATATTTGAGGATGTTGTCGCAGAGAATCGAATAACGTCGTTGTTCCGGATTTAGCTGCACCGATTATGAAGAACGTGGGTAATACTTCACGGTTCATGATGAATACCAATGAGATAGGTCTCGTCCGATGATGGCTTCTAATTGCTTAAATTCATCTAAAAAATAGTTTCTTAGTTCCTGAGCAATATCTGGGTCAATGGACGGATACTCATATCTTCGAAGGTTTGCTTTCAATATATGCTTCTTGATATTCATCCGCCAGGAATGGGGTATTTTATTGATAATTGGTTTGAGAACTCTTTTTGGGAGTCCAGAGGGCTGTCGCAACAGATGTTGAAGTCGACGACTGCGAGGTAAAGATGCCGGGTTGCTTATAATCTGTTTAAATGCAAATCCACTGTGTAAATCTAGAAAGTCAGATAACAACATGATCGTACCACTGAAATCCGATTTCAGATCATCTAACAATAAGTACATAAAATATTCTCGGGGGAATCGGCATAGAAATGGCCTTAGATTCGTGGCATAGCGTCCAGCTCGGAGATAGTAACGGTCTAGCCCGGAAGACAGTGAGGATTGTTTAAGGATCTCAGCAAGTAAAGCCACAGCAAATGGCAGGTGTTCTTTGCCAGATCGTACCCATTGCCAGTAACCTGAGTAAGCTCTTTGTACCGGGTCGCGGAAAATAGCAATGAATTTAATCTCTCTATTCCCGTAAACTTTCTTGATCCGTGAAGCAGCCATCTCACTATTTAGAAGATATTGAGTTGATGCATCCCCGCGAAAGGGATACACCTCTGCGTCCTTGAAATAGGTCTCCGAGTACCACTCAATACCCTTCAAGTACTGATCGTCGTCACTGAAAAAGTTTGGTTCTTTACGCGAGGCAAAGATGACCTGAGGATGTTGCCGTAACACATCAAACAGGGTGGTAGTTCCACACTTCGCAGCACCAATGATGAAGAAGTTCGGTAATTTATTGAAATTCATTGCTCGTACCAATGGGATAGATCCCGCCCTATGATCTCTTCAAACCGTCTGATTTCGTCTTTATAGCGTGCTCGCAGATCCATTGCGACCCTCTCATCGATGGGCGTATAGCTAAATCTTCGAAGATTAGCGCTCTTCAGTCTCCTTTTAACCTTCCTGCGTAATGAGTACGGCGCAATCTTACTCAGTGGTTTGACAACTTCCCATAGTAATCCATATGGTTGCCGTAACCATTGTTGAAATTGACGACTCCGCGGTATCGATGCTGGATTGCTCCAAACCTGCTTGACCGCTATACGTGAATCAACACCGAGAAATTGGAAAGATTGTTTCATCGTTCTTGCAAAAGCTGTTGTTAAATCCTCATATAGTATGAATAAAAAATTTTGGTGTGGGAAATGTTGCAGGAAGGGTTCAAGGCGTTTCGCGTAACAACCTGCATGGAAGTAATACCGTCTTGGGAAGATTACTTCTGAGGGATTTTGGAGAGCTTCAGCCAATAAAGCTTCAGAAAAGCTTATAGTCTCACTACCTTCGCGAACTTTATGCCAATACGCTGAATAAGCTCTCTCTACAGGGTCTCGAAAAATTGCGATGAATAAGACTTTCTGCTCCCCATATGTCTCCTTTATGCGAGGAGCCACCTTCTTGCTGGCAATCAAATATTGAACTGATGCATCGCCTCTCGCCGAATAATTGTTTGCACCTTTATAGATTGTGTCGACATACCAATCAATTCCCCTCATAAAAAGCTCATCCTTCGAGAAATATCCGCGGTCTTTCGAGAATGGCAAGTAAATCTGTGAATGTTGTTTGAGACCATTAAAGAAAGTTGTCGTTCCAGCTTTTTCAGCACCGATAATAAAAAAATTGGGTAGAACATCGAATGACACACTTTGCATCATGCTAAATTCCAGTTAAATATTACTCGATCTTGTTTGAAGTTTCTCGTAAACACGCAGAACCTTGCGGATATGAGAAAGAACCCCAAAGCGATCCTGCACTGATTTGGCTGCTCTAATTCCACATGAACGGGCAAAGAAAGGATCTTCCAAGAAACGCAAGCAAGCCTGACCTAATTGTTCTGGGTTTCGGGGTGGCACAAGTAGTCCTGTAGTTCCAGAAACGATTAACTCCCTTAGTGCATCAATCTGGGTTGATACAACGGGTTTACCCATTGCCATGGCTTCTATCACTGCTCTCGGAAGGCCTTCGGTCCAGGTTGGTAGCGCAACTACGTCCATAGCTCCAATAAGTCGGACAACGTCTTTGCGTGGTCCTGTAAAACAGAAGTGATCCATCAGGCCTAATTCATTTACTCTTCGTCGTATACGTATTAAATCATCCTCATTTAAGGAATAACCAAGTACCCTTTTTAGAAATCTCTTTCCACCTGAAGAGCTTACATTGGTTTGATAAGTCCCACTACCCCCGACAATTAAGAAATAAGTGTTTGGGTTATTTGCCATGATAGATGGGGCAGCTTCAATCAGGTCAAATACACCTTTTGGCTGACTAATCCTTCCTATATATCCAACACAAGATGCATCTATTGGAATTTTCAATTCACCACGTGCTGACGAATTCACAGAGTCAGGTGAGAAACGCTCGAGGTCGATAGCATCATATACAACTCGGATGTTTCTACGTGATTCATTTAAAATCTTCGCTGCTGATTGTGACACAGACAGGACAATATCAGCACAGTGAGGTATCAACCAACCCGTGAACTTCCCCCAAAAATTATCACTCAAAATAGCTCTCACGTGCCATATGATAGGCACCTGCATAGAACAGGCAGCGATTCCAGCTGCAATTAAGGTTATAGAATTTATATGCAAGATATCAGGTTGAAAATCAGAATATATGCGTTTGAGTAGACGCTTATGCTTAGGAATGACCATTAACAATCGGAGAGATTCAATCCAAGTTAGGAACATTCTACGCATAAATGATCTCTCCCGTTGTAATTTTCCAAATTTATAATTACAACCAAATATATGAAGCGGCGCAATATGGACTTTCACTCCTAAGTTATGAAGCAAAGTTGTTAATTCTCCTGATTTGGAAGTCACCACCAATGGGATATACTCATGAGACGGTAGATGCTGTATTAGGGTGACCAGACTCCCTCCACTTCCACCAAGTCGACTTGTATGTTGAAGGTACAAAACACGTGTGGTCAACTTCTTAACCTCTGGAAATGATTAAGATGCAAAGACATCAAGATTGATTGGAGATATCATCATAATAAAATGTGATTATCGTTTATTACCAAATCCAAAATCCAAATAGGACTTAACCG
>Ga0114919_10003415_pt1 | contig 12847 bp, 14 predicted proteins | sample BlataG_FD_88682 | JGI IMG/M metagenome (GOLD analysis project Ga0114919, IMG submission 88682) | Deep subsurface microbial communities from Black Sea to uncover new lineages of life (NeLLi) - Black_00105 metaG | ecosystem: Environmental > Aquatic > Marine > Oceanic > Sediment | place: Atlantic... | reverse complement strand
GGGGTGGGGGGGTGGTGGGGTGGGAGGCGTGGGGGGGGGGGGGGGTGGGGGGTTTGGCGGGGGGGGGTTTGGGGGCTTTGGGGGAGGTGGGCTGGGAGGCTTTGGGGGAGGTGGACTTGGAGGCTTTGGGGGAGGTGGGCTTGGAGGCTTTGGGGGAGGGGGAAAAGGGGGAGGAGGTGGAGATGGCGGCACCACCACTGTCATTCCCATGTCAAACCCCCCCAACCCCACATCATTCCATTCATACATCAATGCATAATACGTAGAAGCATCACCATCAAAGTCATCAACGACGACCCTACTCCCCCAATTACTACCACTCCCATTATCACAGCCATCATCATTCATCTTGCACTCACATTTTGAGAAATCAACCTGGCCAGTGGATAAATCAGCACTCTTGCATTTCATTATGGCCAGCACTGAATCAAAGGTCTCACCACCACTACAGGTATCTACTACCAACTGACTACCAGGAACAAGAAGACTATTTGTACTACTTTCTTCTTTAATCTCTAATTTATACGCGACTTTCCTTCTCCCAGGCTCCCAATATGGGTGCACACTCCAAGCACCATTATATACATTGTTAAATTGGTACCACACATTGACACCACCTGAGAAGACACAATTGTAGACTGCTCTGTAGTCTAGTGACACTGTGGTGGCTTTAGATGTAAAGGAGCCCTGGTCTATAATCTGCCTGGTACCTGGTACTATTATACTACTGGCACTAGTGACACTCCCTTCAACTGATTGTTGTTGCAAAGTGAAGGTTTTGATCTGGACAGGAGAAGTAGTAGTAGCAGCAGAGACAAGGACAGGGGGAACGGGGAGAGCTGACTGGACTCTAATAGTCGCAGATGCCACTGCAATCTGATCGGCCCATAATTGATCCCAATAATAAGAAGCCGTAATAACTGCATATATCTGACTGTTGGCAGGAGTAGCTGTTGGAATGGTGATACTACTGCCATACATGCATGAGTTGTCGTTTTGATAGCATTTGCAGTTGTTGAATCCGGGGAGTGCAGCTGGATCACAAATAAGGACAATCATGTGGGTGTTGAATTTAGATACGTTGCATGTATCAATTGTAATAGGAGGAATAACACCACCAGAGCCTATATTGAGTCTGAAGAACAGTTTCTGTTCCCGACGAAGACGGTACCGACTCATATCAGGCAGCGTGCATGTTGTGGGACTCCCTACCATCAATGCATCCGCCAGATTAGCATCAGCAAGCCCGTCCTTTAATAAATGCGTGTTAGATGTCCTAGGCAGTGATGGGATGGTTATAGTACTATATAATGCAGCAACGTCTACAGGAGGAGGTGGTGGAAGTGCAGGAAGAAGGTTCCCACCTTCTATCAATGTCTTCAGGGCCTTGGTCGCTGCTTCCATGTCCAGTGTGCCCCCGGTTGCAACTTTACCAGTCAAGCTAGGAAGTTTCCTTGCTGTAGATAAGAGTATCTTTTTAATCTCGCTGTTCGGCACATTACTAGGTGCCAGTCCTCTGAGGAATGCAGCTGCTCCAGCCACATGAGGACAGGCCATACTGGTACCGCTAAAACTGTAATACCCGTAGGACCCTAAGCCTTTGCCCAAATACATACCTGTATTGTCTCTAAATGTACTGGTAATAACTGCACCTGGAGCAGCCATATCAATGGCAATCTGGCCATAATTAGAGAATGAAGCAAGCATGTCACTTTGATGTAAAGCGGCAACTGACAAGACGTTGGGCAGGTCAAAGGCGGCAGGATAAAAGGGAGCAACATCAGAATCTGCTCCGTTGTTCCCAGCAGCTGCTATGAACAAGTGTCCTTGAGTATTAGCCTGATTAATAGCATTTCTTAAGGCTTTAGAGTAGTAGGTGCTTCCCCAACTGTTACTACTGATAGTAGCTCCTTGTCGCATGCAGTAATCAAGACAAGCTATGGCTTGGTAGGTATCCCCAGACCCGTTTATAATAAATTTACACCCAAGGAGTTGGACTCTCCAATTGATCCCGGTGATTCCTATGCCATTATTACCATGTGCACCAATGATACCAGAACAATGGGTGCCATGGCTGATATAGTCGTCATCAGTGGGATCGTCTGAGCTGGCGGATGGGTTGCGTCCAGGGGAGAGGGGGTCAATATTGGAGGTGAGGTCGGGGTGGGAGGGGGAGATGCCAGTGTCTATGATACATATTTTGGTGGTGGGGTTTCCAGTTGAAGAGGCAAGGGACCAGGCTCCTGGGGCTTTTATGTTGGCGAGGTTCCATTGAGAGGAGGCGTAGAGAGGGTCATTAGGGGTTGGGATGGTGGCTGTGGCTGTTGTTGCCGTTATTGCTTCTCCTTCTCCTCCACTATCTACACCATCAGCAGTTGATGATACTGGTTTAACTAATGTAGTGGGTATGGGGTACCATTTGATATTAGGTTCTGCAAATATGATGTCTTCTTCTGCACTAAGACGGTCCAATGCATCAGTGATGGTCTCCTCTGCCAAGACATGTTCAATTGCAAAGCCAATAATTCTTTTAGACCCTGGAGCTGGTTTGGTAGTGCGATACCTGACGATGATCTCATCTGGGATGAACCAGTCACCGTCTGAGTTGGGGTTGGGAGATTGGCTGGTGGAGGAAGGTGGTGAAGTGGTTTGGGTGAGGATATGTCGAGTGCGCTGAGGGTGGTGATTTGATTCCGGAGAGGAATTGGGGGAAATTTGTGACTGTATGGGCGAAATAGTGTGGGCGGGTGAGTGTGGGATATTGGGGGGTAGAGAGGGAATGGTGGAGGAGTGATAAATACCTGAACGCCCAGAAATAGTAGAAACGCCAAAATGGCTAGAAATGGCACTGTGGGCTGTGTTTGCATTTTTGTTCAGCTTCAATGAATTTTGAGTTGAGTTTTATTCATAAATTAGATTCCAATATAAATGATATACGCGTATATCTACACGTCAGTTACTAATCTCTGGGCCATGTTTTTGCGATTTTTATTCTTCTGGCTTGCTCTCATTATAAAATGAATGTGCGTTTTGTGGTGTAATACAACATACATGCACGTATATCTACACATCTGCACCCCATTCCCCCGCCCTGTAAAACAAAACCAGTAGTTGACCAAAACCTCCTTTCCTTCCTCCTCCCTCATTGCATCTCACCCTTCACTCTTCCTCCTCCTCCCCTTTCATTCCTGCAAATCAATACTGTTTTTAAACAAGCCATGTTTGTCATACAATGAAGCACCAGTTCATGATTTTGCCACCGATGGTCGAGGGGTCCTTGGCGGCATGGGGATCCGGGCAAATGGGCGGTGGATGAGTGAACACTGGCCCATGCGACGTCACGTCATCCAATTAAGTGCTGTCCCACAGTATGTAAAAACCTAAGAGGGTGGTGTATGAAACAAAAACAACTGGAATCTTTGAAATTTTGAATGAAAATTGTTGTCTCGTCGACGAATCTGAGGCAATGGCTTCTATTTTTTCGAGCATCTGGTTTTGCATCTCTTTCCTCTTCCTCTCTTTTGAGGTCTCGATTATTTCGGTAATAGTTATTCCCTTTCAAACCGCTGCTGTTCAAGCAACACAGTGCTTTGAATTTAGTCTTAACCAATCTGTGGCAGGAGACGACTATGCTTACCTACCCACCGGATCCAATGGCACTCTCGCCGACGCCACCCATGGGGAGTTGATCGATTTCAAGTGCGCATCAGTCATTTGCCCAAATCCCCCAGTCCAAGACTGCTTCAATGATCCCACAGTGTGTGAGCCTGGAACATGGTGCTTCCTATCCCAACAGGAATTATGGGGTCCATGGGCTATGGGGACGGGCGGCGAGACTCCCGGTGCATCAGGCCATGCTGGCATTCAGTGTGCTGACGCAGAGGCGGCTGGTATGACTTGGTGGTGGGACACTGTCTGCAATAGAAACTCTAGCTGGGGACCCTTTACATCAAACAGGGGAAGGTGTGTCCCCTTTCGCAAGGAAGTAAGTATTACAACACAATTTCATCCAGCCGATTCCTTGCCCAAAACTGCCACCATCCTGTCCTACGTACAGATAGATAAAATTAAACCCTTAAGATACCTGAATGTGTCATCCCATCATTCACACCCTGCCATTTTAAATGTCATTTTACAGGAAGAATCCTGCCAAGCCGAACTCCGAGAAGGCAATTCCTTGTATGGACCTGAATATGCCGTTAAAGAGTCCGGTCGACCCTTTACCCGTCCATTGAGGTGCGGACCTGGCCTCATTTGTACCGGTGATGTTGAGCCAACACCCTACACTTGTGTCAAGGCTAGACCACCCAATGTATGCTATCAGGGTCCGTGGTGGAATTCAACATGGTGTAAAGTTGGTGGTGGAGCAGGTGGAGAATACCCTACTGGCCTCCCTCAAGATGTTCTGGAAGAAGCAGCTGCTGCCCTCATTCTGCAATTTGCACAGGATAATTTGAAGCCCAATCAACCAGAGTTTTGGACGTCAGAAATGACCAACAGGACGCGGGCTGAAGCTTCCAACATTGTAGAGACTCTGTGGCCACCTCAGTACAGAGCTACTACTACCTTTCCCCTATCAACCATCCCTGATCCCTATGCAAGTGGCCCAGTTTATTCAGCTGCTTGGAATTCAACTGCTTCTGAAGCTTCTACCATCATGGCCCAGACGCCCAAGGTATGGTCGACAGTGCATAGCCTTATCCATAACACTAATGATCCAATGAGCAACAAGCAGGTTTGGGCCTCACGCGCATTGGCTCTCTTTTTGGTGCAAAATTTCCAGTGTGGCGATTGCAGAGGTTTCTTCCATACAGACATCATAGAGGTAATTGGAATTCCCCCGGACAGCAGTGTGAGACAGAACCATCAGCGTTGGTGGTGGCGAGCACACAACATGGTTTCTGAACACACTGCAGCCACCCGGTAAGTTTAAATCTAACTAATAAATGAATAAATAAATCCCACACTGTTTGGTTTACATGTATCCCTAAAAAGTTCCATCCTTTTCTAACCTTACCCCCCCCTTTTTTTTGTATCCTTTTCTCAACCTTACAAATTTAAATAAATCAGAGGAGGACATCCATGGATCTATCTAGCTATGACTGATGCCAAGTTTTCAGAGGTTGTTGGAAAGAATTGGGGTAACAATAGTGAGGTTTTGAATTGTCAGAATCCCTTCTTCCTGGCCTATGAAGATGCAGTGGCCATGTGGAGCATCGAATAGGGGCGAGACGAGGGTGAGTTGGGACTCCTTCAATTGTTTTTGAAGCAATTTGCTCCTGAAGAGTAAATTTTACTAACTACTACTAACTAACTACTATTGCTACAAGTAAATTTACCATTACATATACATGCTTCGTTCTTATGTGTAAAAGCAATGGATCCAACCCTCTGCGGGTCCATCCAAAATCCTCCTCCTCACTCCTCCTCATTCCTCTCCCTCCTCCTCTTCCTCTTCCTCCTCCTCCTCCCCTTTCATTCCTCTCCACAAATACTTCTTCAAACACGTCCTCCTTATCCCAAAAAACTCCTCCCCTCTATCCCCCACCACCACCTCACCACCCCCTTCTCCTCCTCCTCCTCCTCCTCCTCCTCCCATTCTGGTAAACTTCCACCCCACATGTTTGTCACATCCTCTACAATGAACAATCTGCCACCCGTACCCCTCCACCCAACTATCCCTCTCTGTTGGCCCTTCATCCTCGTCCTCAATAGATATCACTCCATTATCAATCCTCCTCACCATGATGATATCGTGAACTGAACTGTATCTATTTGAGAAGCATTTAGCTGCAATTGGTACTGATATGCCTTGTCTTGGTTGGAGCCATTCGTAATGAGCTCCAGTTGATGGTGATGGTGATGGTGGTGGTGGTGGTGGTTGGGGGGGGGCTAGAGGGGGATGAGGGCTTCCGAGTGACTGAGTGGTAGCATTGGTGTTGTTGCTACTACTACTACTACTACTACTACTACTACCACCTAGTAGATTAGTAGGGGCCCCTACTATATTAATACCACCATTACCTGTACCTGTACCTGTTGTTCTAAAGACACCACTGGTGTTAATATACTCGAGCAATAAAGTTGGAGTGGTCTCACAGTCACTCATCAACAGGGGAACAACCATATCTATTGTGCACATTACCTGATCACACCTACACACTAGCTCATGAGCATCATTTACAAACTTTATCAGCAACCTCAGCCTCGATATCACCGACTCCATGGCTAATATGCTTTCCACTGTACAAAGAATGTCGCTTCTTATCGACATATATGCGTACGTGAAAGAGCCACAAGTAAGAGGCAGTAGATGAGCCGCTACAAAGTAGGTTAATGGTGCAGCAACCTCTCTTAGAGATAATCTACACGTTGTTCTTAGATGATCAACATACTGTGTCAGTCCGGGTGAAAGTTGAGGGTACCGCCTCTGAATTGCCATCGTCAAACTTATTACTAGCCCGGCAGCATCGAAATTTGCATATATTTGTGGTTTCCAATACATTCCACTTCCCATTCCTCCAGCTACTGCTGCTGCTGCTGCTGCTGCTGCTGATGCTGATGCTCCAGCTATGCTTCTTCTTCTTCCTTCCCCTCCCTGATGCATCAGACTTCCTCTAGGGATGTGCATCTCCATTTCTCTCTGAGTGAAACACACACCCATAACATATTTGGCGTGTTGTCGCCACCTTGATATATTAAAAAATATGTTTCTCAAAGCTATTTCATACTGTATGTCTTCCAGGCCGGTTAATGCACCAGGAAATTCCAGGTCGGTTGCTGTTGTGTCCAGTACAAAGACGGGCATCATACAACGAAGCACCAACTCGTGGTTTTGCCACCGATGGTTGAGGTCCTCGGTGTTGTTTTCTTCAGAAGAAAGGGGAGAATCCAAAGGCGGTTTTTCTATTATTTCAGGTTGAGCCAGGCAGCCGTAATTGCTAAAGGAAAAATCGGCAGCATCGTTGGTGGTGGGGGGAAGGGAGGAGTTGACAAGACAGACAAGAGGAAGATGTTGTTGTTGTTGTTGTTCTTTATAATGTTCAATATAGTAGGCGGCAAAGGGAGAGCTAGAGGGGTAGAGAGTTATGGCGGTGCCAGGTAAGCAGACAGTGTCGTCTAGAGGGAAACAGAGGAAAGGGAGCATGCGATGGGGATTGGCAGCGAGGTCAGAGAAGCAAGAGGGACCTTGGGAGCGTTGCAATGTTGGAGTTGTTTGTGTTGCTGTCATTTGCTTGTTGTGTATGAGATTGAGATATATGATAGTTGAAGGGGTCTAATGCGTGGTATTACGAGCGGCAAAGGGTCCAATGATGCTTTAAAAAAAATAGAATCGGAATCCTAATTATTTGGTCCTGAGGTCGCCTTTCCCGTCAGTTTTGATGCAATTTATGCTCTGATTACGGCACTTTATTCCATATATCTACTTGTTTCTTGGGGTTTATTCATGTAGATAAACAATTGCTCATTGCAATCTGGCAGTCTCCCGCCTTTCTCCTTTGCAAGGAGAAACAATTGTATGTTGGAACAAGCCCAGAGCTCCAACCCAGCCCCAGAGGGGAGATGGTTCCCAATCATCGATGTGCAATTGACTGTATTCCATTACTGTCACAGTGCGTCTATGGGAACAACAGTAAAGTTGGTGAATTTGTTGTGACTGGAAGCAGATAGGTGGTTTTTTAAGGCAGAGAGAGAGGAGAGCCATGTGGGTGCCCACGTTCAGCTGCTCGGTTGCTCAGCATGAACTAACACGGTTTTCAGTAGCAAACACGTTTAATAAAAGGTGGTTATTCCGTCCAAGAGTGATCAAACGTATCTTTTTGATCAATAGTTGCACTGAAAATAAGTCGGGTTCCCGGGAAAACTGAACTGAAAAAGCAACCAACAGAACAGGATCTTGCATCTTTACAATTTGCGACGTATATTCTTAATTTTATCGTGATATGAACTAGCAGAGATACATATGAAGCAATATAGAAAGCCATCATGGTCAGCTAAGCTGCAATGGCGAGGTTTACTCCTCGCCATTCTCATTGCAGTTGCATGTCTGGCAGCCAATGTTTCTGCACAAAGTAGCGGGCCGCCATCATCTGGCAGCAGCAACCCCCCAGCGTCAATCGCAAGGCCACCCACCACTTCATCCAGTGGATCACCTCCCCCCACCACAAAATCCCCATCCACCCCTCCAACCTCATCCTCACCCAAACCACTCTCGTCATCGACATCAGGTGGAACATCAGGCAGCCCAGTTGTTCAAGCCTCTGCTGTTTCCTCCTCCCCAACTGGAAGCTCTGTAACAAGGAGCATTCCAGCCCCCACTCCAGTGCCTCCATCCAACCCACCACCAGCCCCCACACCAGTACCTCCACAACAACAACCAACACTGTCACCACGAACTGCTGACATTCCAGTCCCTCAATCCGTACCAACCTCCACCACTACTCCATATACCAACCCAATAGATGTCACTACTACTACTGGTTCTGGTGTTGGTACAGGTACTACCACTGACGCACCTATTATTGGAGCAGGCAACTTCAACTCAACCGACGTCTTCAGATTGACCGCGGTCACCCTGGATGCCGTCACCAAGAACCTCGACCCAATGGTCAACGTCCTCTCCTTTGAACAAGCTCGTCCAGGCCCATGGAGTGACGGATCAGCTGACTATCAACTGCAGTTACAGATGCAAAACAATGCAACAACCACCGTTGCCGTGCAGAGCTTGACTACCTTCATATATCAAGGCAAGATCACCCAGGTGCCCCCTGAAGAGGTCCAGAAACCAATTCATGTGTCTACTTCCTCCAATGCTCTCCGGAATGAGCTCCCATCCATTCTACCAGGTAAATTCTGGCCAGATGGTGGCGCCCCAGTCAGCTTCCCCAGTACCCTGATTGGTACTGATGGATGCAAACCCACTGCCCTCACTCTGGTTGTGCGCACTGGTTTCACTGTTGGAGGGAAGGATGCCTCTCAACAGCAACTGGTCCCCATCTCCATTTCCCCCAAGTGTCTTATCAAGCCAACTGATGAAGATGGCAATACTTTGACAGTCCACATCACTGTTGGTGGGGATGGGTACATGGAAACAAGCAAAGATCAAATCCCCTTTCTGATTGATTTCGGAGGGAAAGTTCAAGAGGATGTCCCCACTCGTCTCTTCAACGTCACTGGGGCCAGTCGTATTGACGTAGTGTATGCCCGCTCTCAAGGTAAAGTAGCACTCATGGTCTACCCTCTCGGAGAAGCAACAGAAGAAGACACCCTGATCACAGTCGCTGTACCAGCCGGTGTCACTCAAAACACCGCTGGCATTCCCAACACTGCAGCAGAGCTCAGCGTATATTATAAACCAGTGAGTGACAAACTACAATACTTTTCCTATGGTTTCAGTGGCCTCTTTGCTGTAGGTACAGGTACCTCCTGGCTCACATCATTCGTTGTCAGTTGCATGCAGCCTTTCAACACTGCTGGCAGCTTGGGCTATGGCATGATTGGCTGGGTCTTGTGGGCTCAACGCTTCTACCAATCTAGTCTCATTGCCACCCCCAACCTCCCCTCCAACTACCGCACAGTCGCCAGCTCATTCTGGTGGGCGGACTATCAGGCGAACTTTCCATGGGATTGGAGTGGAAGTGATAGTTCTAGCAAAGTATTGCTGAAACCTGAGAACATATTCATATCCATGGCTGTCATGGAGGTTGGTGAAGATGGGGAACTTTTCATGTTTGATCCACCCAATGGACCACCAGTGTACAACTTTGGTAGAGAGAAGACGCCCGTTGTTGTTGTTGATGATGATGAAGGAGATGATGTCCGTGGAGGAGAAGGAGAAGAAGCGGGCAACGACACCATTATCGACAACACTGTGATTGATGGCGGTAGTAGAGGTGATAACAATACTGACATACTCAACCAGCCAGTTGTACCAGCAGAAGAGCCTGTTGTAGTAGAAGAAGAGCAGCAAACGCAGCAGCAGCAGCAGCCAGTGTTACCACCTCCTGCCCCTCCAGTCCAAGAAGTCAAGCCACCAATTGCCCCACCTCCAGAACCATCTTGCAACGTTGCAGATAATGTTGATTACTACAGCGGTGACATTGAAAATGGGAAAAGAGAGAATGTAGAAAATCCAACTGTATGTTGCAATATGTGTACTAATACACCGGGATGTGCTGTATGGACTTGGGCCAGGGTAGACAAGAGATGTTACTTGAAGAGAGCTACTGGATGGACTAAGAAGACCAATGCATCTTGCTGTGTGAGTGGAACCAAGCTTTCATCTGCAGCAACAACAACAACAACAACCAGCAGCAGTCCATCATCACCAGTAGTCCAAGCTCAGTCCAACCCCACCCCAAGTCCCCCAGCATCATCATCATCTCCTTCATCAAGCAGCAGGCCATCAGCACTGGACATTGTCAACAACATCCTCGGCAACAACAGTGGACGTAAGCTCATGCAATCAGCAGCTGACGCCCCAGTCCAGCGCTACATTGTCATGTCCATTGGTGTCCCTAACCCAGGCCAAGCAGACTCTAAAAACATCTACACACTCAACCCAACTGAATCTTGGGACAAGAGCAGACACATGATGGCCCTGGCTGATCCTTCCTTTGAATATGAAAATTCAACCAACCCATATGATCCACTGTACAAGGCATTGTTCTGGATGACGTTGCTGCTTTGCGGTGCTTGTCTGTTTGCCTTTTCAGCCTGGTTGGTGGTCCTTGTGTCTGACGGAGAAGTACCAGGCGCATTGTACTTTCCAAGAATGCAGGTAACTACCATCATGTTTGCAATGAGTGCACTTGGTCTGGCTTCTGCTGAGCTGTTTTCGAGTGGGAATTTGTTAGAGATTTGTATTGGTGTAGGTGTTGCTGTTGTAGGGCCTGTCCTCTTCATTGGAGGCATGCACTTGTTCCTTCAAAAGGCTTTGTATAAGAAGAAACGCTCTGCATACCTGTTGACGAGGACTACAAGGAGTAAGAAGGATACTGCTTGGGATAGAAGTGTGGTCAAGAGATGGATGGGTATGAGCCTAAATAGAGGCAAATGGAAGAACCCCGATCCAATCAAGAGAAACGACTTCACATTTAGGTGGGGGCCAGTGTTTGAAGATTGCCGAGGTCCTCTCCACAAGCGTCGTAAGATTAATATCCCTGGTACTGGTAGCATGGTGTCTCCTTTGTCCAGCGCAAGAAGCAGAAGCCATCATCATCAACATGAAGGCGGAGTAGCAGGACCAGGAGGAGGAGGAGCACCACCATCTGAGAGTTCATCTGGATCCGCCCCAGCACCAGCTGAGATCTTGAACAGAGTGAGCTCCAGGAAGAAGGTGGCACAAGTAGAAGAAGCTCCCATGTTAGCATGCTGTGGACATGCTGTGTATCGCTCTACTTTCCAAGCCTATGGAACACTCATCTCTCTAGCTAGAATGGTCCTCTTCGGCTTCATCATTGGCGGTCTGGCTGCCAACCCCGAGGTGCAGTGCGGAATGTTGATCTTGTTGTCCACCATCTACATGATCTACCTAAGAATGATAGTACCATACAGTAGGAGAGATGAAATGGCACTTGAATACTTTGTGTGTCTGTTGGATATGGTCATCTACTGCATCGCTCTTGCGCTGTGCTTTGAATCATCGAGTAACTTTTCATCGCAGGATTCTCTTGGAACTGCAATGTTGGCGTTACAGATTGTGAGTTTTGTGTGCTACCTGTTGAATAGGATTTTGATTGTGGTGCATGCCTTCTCCGAGGTTGTGTGCGCTGGGTGCTGCTTGGAGCCTTACGAGAGCGAAGCTGAAATGAAGAGTAAGTTTGTTATTGTGTGCTTTGTATTGTTTTCAAGCCCACCATCTTTCTACTAAAGTTTCCTTTCCTATTCTAACCATCATCTCCCCCCCTCCCCCCTCCTTCTTTTCCTCTTTTTCCTTTCCTTTCTTTTCCAACAACGCAGGACGCTCATCATCATCCAAATCTTCCTCCATGTCCAAAGACGGCAGGAGAAGAAGCAACTCCCAATCCTACCGTATCTCCGCCTCTGCTGGTGTTGCCGATTACCTCGACTCTGCTCGTTATGGATCTGAATCAGGCATTTCTGAGCATGCTATGGAAGAGGGAGGTGTCCGTAGGTACAATGGAGAGATGGACTGTGCCGACGATGATGGTGGTGGTGACGGTACTGCTGATAATCCAGAAGCAGCTCCAGGACATAACACAGCAGTGAGACATAACAACAACAATAACAGTAGTAGTAGTAAAGGGAGAATGAGTTCTTTCCCTTGCATTCCTGAAGAGGGAGGTGAAGAGGGAGGTGACCAGAAGGGAAGGCAGAATAAAGATGGAGTGTGGGATAAGTTTTGGGGATCTCTGTGAGAGAACAAGAGAGATGAATGAGAATACTTAAGTTGTACAGCATTTTTGTCTTGAAAGCAGCACACTAGGCATAACAATAATAATAAATTGTTGCTTTTAGGTTTAAATTTCTTTTCCCCAGTCTTATCTTTTGTCCCTTACCGGCCCCCTTTTCTTTTGTCGGTGCGAAGTTGGGCAGTTTTTTTGCTATTTTGCCTTTCCACCCATTTTTTGTACTTTGTTGACATAAATTTGGGTTTCTTTTTTGGTTTTTGTGAATATTGTAGACATTATTAAGTTCTAAATTTTAAATTCTCAAATTTAACATTGGAAAAACAATCCAACATTCAATCTACATACAGCAACACAATAGCAGGAGAATTGAGAGAGAACAGGGGGGGGGGGGGCGCCAAGGGGGGGGGGAAAGGGGCACTTTTTCCATTTTTGATCAAACAACAATACTCTCACAATGCCACTATTATCTTTTT
>Ga0114919_10003414_pt1 | contig 12848 bp, 14 predicted proteins | sample BlataG_FD_88682 | JGI IMG/M metagenome (GOLD analysis project Ga0114919, IMG submission 88682) | Deep subsurface microbial communities from Black Sea to uncover new lineages of life (NeLLi) - Black_00105 metaG | ecosystem: Environmental > Aquatic > Marine > Oceanic > Sediment | place: Atlantic... | reverse complement strand
GGTTGTCCTGGTCGTAGATGATCGAGTCCATCCAGACCCTCTTCAGATAGTTCTCAGGGGGCTCCGAGATGTTCTCCTTGCACTCGGGGTAGGCCTTGTAGCCGATGTCTATCCTCCCCCTGAGGTAGGGGAAGACCCCTCCGAGGTGGGAGGCCACCAGCTTGAGGTTCGGGAGCCTGTCCAGCATGCCGCTGAAGACCATCCTGAGGATGTTGAGGGTCGTGTCCACGCCGAAGCCGAGTATCGGGACGAGCCTGTAGTCGCCCATCCACGTGGAGTTCATGGGCGACGTGGGGTGGATGAAAAGGGGGACGTCGAGCTTCACCGCCTTCTCGTAGACGGGCATGAGCTCGGGGAGGTCCAGGGGCCTCCCGCCCACGTTGGTCATCAGTGTGCCCCCCTTGAGGCCGCACTCCTTCACGGCTCGCTCCAGCTCCTCCGCCGAGGCCTCAGGGTCCTGTAGAGGAAGGGCCGCGAGGGCGACGAACCTGTCGGGGTGCTCCTCGCAGACCTCCCTGAACCCGTCGTTCGCCAACCTCGCGAGCCTGATCCCCCTCTCCGGGGCCTCCCTCTCCACGCTGGGGGTCGTCAGCGTGAGGACCTGCATGTCGACGCCGCACCGGTCCATGGCCTTCAGCCTGTCCTCGATGACGACGTGGGGGCCCACCACTATGTTGTAGTCTCCCTCGTAGTGGACGAGGAGCCTGCTCTGGTCGTCTGTCTCGACCCGCGCGTAGCCCTCCCCCCTACTCAGCTCGTCCATGTATCCCTTAGGGTAGAAGTGATTATGGAAGTCTATGTTCACGGCTTGATCTCCTTGACCTCAGATGTTGGCAGGATATAAAAGCCGGGTGGGCATGTACAGGTGCCCAATCTGGAAATCGGCTTCAATATATTTATAAAGGAGTATTATTCCACCCTAGAAATTAGGTGAAGATTGACCATGCCAAAATGCGAAATTTGCGGTATGGAGGCCATCAAGGTGACTGAGTGCTCCCAGTGCGAGTGCAAGTTCTGCGACGAATGCGGGGATATTAAGGGGAAGCTCTGCTACGACTGCGTAGGATGGGAAGACGAGGCTGACGACGAGAGCGATGCCGACGTCGACGACTGGGACGACGGATGGGACGACAACAAGCCCAACTAGACAGAAATCACCACTCATAAGCCGATAGCATTTTTCTCATTTAACCGCTAACCTAGAGGGAAGTCCGGTTACCATAGGAAAGATTCTTTACATCCTACTGAGTTATTCCTTGAGTCAATGGCAGAACATGGTTCCCCGGGACGCGTGAGCTTCGGACTAGGGGACGCCCTCAGACTGGGATACGACTACATCAAGAAGCGGCGTGACCGGGCGCTCATCAACATCTCATCGATCGCCCTGGGGATCGCCTTCCTCTCAACGCTCCTCTTCACAGACTCCTTCTACAGGGCGTTCATCGCAGCGGGGGGAGCCCACCTGAGCATAGAGTCCTACCAGTACTGGCTTATGTTCGTCGCCCTCATCGTCTCCGTCGTCGGGATCACGAACGCGGTCCTCATCGCGGTCTACGAGCGGTACCGGGAGATCGGGACCCTGAAGTGCATAGGGGCCATGGACAGGCACATCCTCCTCCTCTTCCTCGTGGAATCCCTCATCCAGGGAGGGATCGGCGGCATACTAGGGTTCTTCCTGGGAATCATCGGAGCCCTCATATCCACAGGAGGCACAACTGGCTTCGATATCATCCTCAAGGTCCCTGCAACCGAGATCCTGATCCTCTTCCTGGGATCGACGTTTCTCTCGATATTCCTCTCAGTGATTGCGACCATCTACCCCGCGCGCCATGCTGCCAAGCTCAACCCCGTGGAGGCACTTAGATATGAGCTTTGACATGATAATCCAGCTTGAGGACCTGACCCGTCACTACGAGATGGGCGGAGTCCAGATAAAGGCCCTGGACGGCGTCGACATAGAGATCAACAGGGGAGAGTACCTCTCCATCGTGGGGCCCTCAGGATCAGGGAAGACCACACTGTTCAACCTCGTAGGCGGCCTCGACCGGCCGACCAGGGGGAAGGTCTACATCGACGGCGTCGACATCTCCCAGCTTGACGCCTACGAGCTCGCCTGGCTCAGGTGCCGGAAGATAGGCTACATCTTCCAGACGTTCAACCTGATACCCGTCCTCACAGCCCTGGAGAACGTCTCGCTGCCCACCGTCTTCGCCGGCGTGCCCAGGGACGAGGGGCTCGAGAAAGCCCAGAAGCTCCTGACATCCGTGGGCCTCGGGGAGAGGGTCCACCACAGGCCCGGGGAGCTCTCCGCAGGGCAGCAGCAGCGGGTGGCCATCGCCCGTGCCATGGCGAACGACCCGGCGATAATCCTGGCGGATGAGCCCACCGGGAACCTGGACCTGAACACCGGGATGGAGATCATCGACCTCCTCCACGGGCTCAACAGGACCCGGGGGATGACCCTGATAGCGGCCACCCACGACCTCAAGATGATCACCGCCAGCGACCGCGTGGTCTGGATGCGGGACGGCGCGATAGAGAAGATCGAGAGAGGCTAGGAAGTCAGTCCTTCCCGGACCCGATGACCCTGGTCTGGCTGGTGCTCCACCTCATGATTATCATCCTCACCATGGACCCCACCTCGTGGGACCACTGCCGCTCCCCCAATGAAGACATCTTCACCTCCACCTCCTTCTCTCCGTTCTTCGTGATGATCAGCGTGTTCCGGGTGTAGAGCTCCCCGACGGTGGGGCTTGCTGAGGAGTAGACGAAGGAGATATTCAGCGCCTTGCCATCCTCGTAGACCTTAATCATCGAGGTCTTCTTCGTCATGTCCGTCTCCAGCGCCCTCAGCTCCCCCAGGACGTACTCCCTGAAGTAGGGTACCTGCTCAGGGAGGAGCCTGACGGGCATCATGATCTCCCAGGGCTTGAACGTTCCTTCTTTCTCCCCCGAGATCCTCCACCTCCTCTGGAGGGAGGGGGTGATCACCGTGGAGCTCCTGAGCGAGGCGATGGCCCCCATGACGACAGCCGTCATGGCGATACCAATGGAGGCCAGGCTCCAGAAGGCGGAGACCTTCTGCTCGACCTCCAGCGCCACGCCGAACAGGGACATCCCCTTGTACAGGACCATCCCCATGAGGTAGCCTATCCCGCCCCCCGTAAGGCCGATTATGGAGGCCTCCGCCACGAAGATGGTGCCGATCTGGGAGGGGTTGAGGCCCACCGACGAGAGGATGTGGATCTCCTTCCTCCTCTCGTACATCGAGTTTAGCATCGTGACCACGACGTTGAGGACGACGATCGTCCAGGGGACTATCAGGGGGAGCCCCTTCCCCTCAAGGTAGCTACCCATCAGGGCCACGTGGACCCCGGCCTCCGAGGCGGACCACGCCCAGTATCCCCTCTCAAGGGCGAGCCTCTCCGCGAGGACGCCCACGTCGACGCCCTCGTTGACGGACACGTCTACCCTGGAGACCCTGACGAGGGGAAGGTTCATCGCCGTCGTCAGGTCGAGGAGGACTATCTCGTCTGTCTCGCAGCGCACGATTTGGTACATGGGTTGCTCCTCCGGGGGGTTAATGTTCTCCTCCTTCCCGGGTAGGTAGCTCGAGCCGTCGAGGTCCCTCAACGCCCAGATGGAGGCGTCGTCGAAGACTCCCTCAAGCACCAGCTCCATGCCCCCCAGGAGGAGGGTTTCGCCGACGTCAACATCAAGTGTGTCTCGGAGATCCTCCGAGATGACGACCCCTCCCTCCGAGGGGAGCTGCCCCTCCTCGAGCACCGAGCTGAGGCCCAGGACATTGTCCTCAAGGTCGGAGTCGAAGCCCACGACGCCGTATATACGCACCCCGTTCAATGTGGTGACGGGTCGGATCGAGGGAAGGTTCTCGACCTTTTGCGAGGCAAGTGCGACCTCGGGCTGCCTTATGAGCCATTCCAGGCTCACGCCTCCCTCCGGGAGGAACGCGGGGGTCTCGAAGGAGTAGCCTGCAGTACGGAGCAGGACCCCGTTCACAGGAGTGGGGGCCGCTGAGATCCTCCTGACGAGGAGGTCGTGGGTCTCGGAGAAGGAGGTAAGGGTCACGAAGCTCATGACAAGCACCGTAATCGAGATCAGCGTGAGCAGGAACCTGAGACGCCGGCGCCTGATGCTCCTCTTCGCCATGGAGAAGATGGGGACCAATATGTTACGCAGTGGCACCATCCCCCTCCTGCTCGCGCCCTTCATCCAGCGGGGCAGGAGGATCGCTAGGAACAGGGATCCAATGAGGGAGAGCACCCCCGCCTGGAGGAAACCCATGAACGGGACAAGGGCGCTGCCAGGGTACGCCACGTAGAGGACGGCGAGGAAGCAGGCGTAGACGGCGGCGCTCCCCAGGATCTTCGTGGGGTCGCTGTTCGTGAGGAGGAAGGCAATCGTCGTGGAGGTCAGGGCCAGGAACACGACGATTATGTAGACCGACGAGGTCGCGTCGGCCTGCATGTTGATTATCCGAGCTCTGACCTGGGCGAGATCGATGTAGCTCATCTTGGAGAAGCCGAAGCTCTCGACGTATCGACCGGCGGAGAGGAGTGACTGTGCGTCGGAGAAGGCACCCTCCGCTGTCGCCGTCGTGCTCCTCTCCTTCACCATGTAGAAGCCCTTCTCCACCATGTAGTCGATTCTGGCCTTCACCTCGTCCATCAGGGTGGAGACGATCTCGAGGTTGAAGCCAATGGAATAGGAGCGGACGTCCAGTGAAGCGAGTTCCCCCTTGCCAAGGGTCCTACTCCTATGCTCATCTACCTCGAAGGAGTAGACCTCCATCCTTACAACGAGGATCGAGGAGTTGACCTCCAGAATGAATGGCTTGCCGGCAGGGACAATGAGGTGACTGGACTCCAGATCCAGGAAGTAGCTCTGACCCCTCTCATGGGAGCCGTAGAGAATGGGAACACCGTACTGCATCATCAGCCCCCCCGAATCCGGTTCCAGGACCGCGTAGAGCAGGTTCTCAGGGATGCTGTTGGAGAAGACGAACTGGACATCCCCCTCCAGGAGTAGCGAGGCCCCGGGCCTCAGTGTGATGACCGCCCCCGGCTCTAGGAGATCCGCGAACTGGACCCACACGGGCAGATAATCCACCCCAGGCGTGGAGGGGTCGTCAGCGTAGACCGAGACATTGTACCCGGTGACAGCCTCGTATTCGAGCTCGAAGAAGCCCTCAGCATCAGTGAGCGCCGATGTGAAGTGCTTCCTCCCGAACCAGAGGGAGACCTTCGCGCCCTCTACAGCAACCCCGTCCTCGTCCACAACTGTCCCCGTGACGAATGACTGAGAGTACGAGGGAATGGAGAATAGGAGGGACGAGGCGAGCGCGCTCAGAAGTATAAGCAGGAGTAGAGCCTTGACGGGGTCTTCCCTACCGTTTGAACATTCGCGCGCGCTCAACGTCCCGATTCCTCTTGAACCTACACTCCGTTATAACTATCTTCCCAAGTAATCTCAAGTGCACCCTTAAAAATTATAGCAGTGAAACGCCCCCCGGTGGGTAGTAAGATGTTTAAACAGAGTGATCTCTTGTTGCCATGAGGAGCCATGAGCGTCGAGAGGAAGGTGCTATACCTTAAGCCAGGAGCGAAGGCCACAGCAGGCCTCATCGAGGCCGTAAGCGAGAGGGGAAGGGAGGGCGACCTGAAGAGCGTGGTGGTGGCCAGCACCAATGGCAAGACAGCCATCAAGCTGGGGGAGGCCCTTAAGGACGTGGCGGAGGTCATCAGCGTGACCGAGTTCACCTACTCGGATGACGTAAAGAAGAGCATGAAGAAGCTGGGGATAAAGGCCGTCGAGAAGGCCGACCTCCCCATCCAGGACCGCAGGGGGATGCGCGAGGCACTGATGCTCTTCGGGGCAGGGGTCAAAGCGTCGCTGGAGGTGGCCTCCGTGGCCGCCGAGAAGGGGCTGGTGGAGGGAAACGTCATAGCCGTGGCCGGTACCAAGGGAGGTCTGGACACGGCTCTAGTTGTGAAGCCGTCGCATCCAGACGATTTCAATAACCCCGACCCGTCGAAGCGGATGGCGGTGCTTGAGTTCCTGGCTCTGCCTAGGCAAGGCTGAGGGCTTTGAGGATAAAGATATCGACGTCAGCCACCGGAGAGGTCTACACGGAGCTGACCGACGAGAACCCAGCGACAGCCAAGGCCATCTGGGAGGGCCTCCCAATAGAGGGGAGGGCGAACACATGGGGAGACGAGATCTACTTCTCAATCCCCGTGGAGGTCGGGGCCGAGAATCCCAAGGAGGTCGTCGAGATGGGGGACCTAGGGTACTGGCCCCCGGGGAGCGCCTTCTGCATCTTCTTCGGCAAGACTCCAGCTAGCAGGGGGGATGAGATCAGGCCCGCCAGCCCCGTGAACGTGTTCGGGAGGGTAACCGGCGACCCCGAGGTCTTCAAGAAGGTCAGATCGGGCGAGAGGGTGACCCTGAAGAGGGCCTAGCCACCCTGAGCTAGCTGTATCTTTTTCAAGAGGTGCCTGTGGAGATCCGCGATGATCTTCATGTTCGTGGAGATGGCGATTACAGGGCCGTGTTCCTTGGTCCAGAAGTCCAGGTCTATCGGTCCACGGAAGTCAGGCTCCGGATGATCAGGGGTCTCGGCTTTGAGCAGGCGGAGATGCCTCTCCATGGCATCCATGGTCACGAGCCCTTTCCTAGTGCAGAGGCCGTATACGTTCGGGAACAGCCTGTTCAGGGAGAACAAGCCCGGGGTCTCCAGGACGGTGTACCTGTGGGGCTCCTCGAAGGCCTCGGGGTAGACGTGGGAGACGGCGTTCCAATAGTCTATGAGTAGGTCGGCGAGCTCCTTCACCTTCATCCCCTCGAAGACCTTTTCCTTCAGGATCTCGACGACGCTTCGGATCATGGTCTTGTCACGTAGGATATGCTCCTCGCGCCTAGGCTCGGCGACCCTCTGGATGCGGCCGTGCCAGGGGGAGGCCGGCTCCTCGCAGAGGTAGTCAACGACCTCGGCGGCGAGGTCCCGCTGGACCCCTATCTTCCCCTCGAGGTCGTAGAGCCAGTCGGTTCCCCGCTCCCAGAGCATACGCTGGAGGTGCCTGTATGCGAGTTCCGTGGGGACTCCCCGCTGCCGGCGGTTGACTATGTAGAAGAGCATGAGCTCGTCGAACCGTTCGGGGAGCTGGAGTATGGAGACGACGACGGGATACTGCTCAAAGTCCGCGTTCCTCTCGATGGCGCGCTTTAATCCCTCGACCCTGTGCTGGCCGTCGATGAGCCAGAGCCTCTCCTCGCCGATGTCGAGCTCCCCCAGGCTGCACCAGCCGAAGTCCTCGTCCTCCTCGAAGCTCAGCTCCCCCCGGACGTTGAGGAGGATGGAGGAGGGGAAGCAGCCCATCTCCTTGATGAGGTACCTGACGATGGAGCCCCGCCTCTCGCTGAAGCGGCGCTCCTCGGGGACCCGCTGGTAGCCCCCGGGGTTCTCCGTCGTCCAGCGGTCTATGGCGTACCTGTCGATGAGGTCAAGGGCGGCCAGCGTGGATATGAATACCCTGACGCCCTCCTTCCCCCCTCTCTGATTGATCCTGAATGCCTTGACCCTCATAGTCTCTCGAAGATTATATGCTATATGAAGATAAAACTAACTGTGTCCGACAGCCTTAAAATCATAAAGCCGAATCTTGCGATGTCGAGAGATGGGTGACCCAGCTGCCTACGTCCGTATCATGCGCCCCGTGAACTCCCTCATGATGGGCTTCGCGGTCCTAGTGGGGGCCGTGATAGGCGGGGGTAGCGGGATCCTCGGGTCCACGGCGTATCTCGCCCTCGCCTTCGTCACAGGATTCGCCTTCACGGGGAGCGCCATGGCGATAAACGACTACTACGATAGGGAGATCGACGCGATAAACGAACCCCAGAGACCAATCCCCAGCGGCGCCATGACCCCGAATGAGGCACTCGCCGAGTCTCTCGTGCTGAGCGCCGTCGGATTCGCCGCCTCATGGGGGACGGGGCTGAACAGCCTTGCGCTAGCTGTGGTCGCCTGGGTCACGATGATGTACTACGCCACTGCCGGGAAGAAGACTGGGCTTCTGGGGAACTTCCTGGTGAGTCTCTGTGTCGCCCTCCCCATAATCTATGGTGGAGTGATGACGGGGAGCAGTGGTCTCTGGGGAGCCCTCCTCTTCGCATCCATCGTCTTCCTCACCAACACCGGCAGGGAGATCACGAAGGGGATAGTGGACATAGAGGGGGATAGGCAGAACAACGTGAGGACTGTAGCCGTGGGCAGCGGGGCTGCGGTAGCGGCATGGGCGTCCATTCTCTGTTACGTCTCGGCCGTCGTCATCTCATGTGTCCCGGTCTACTATGGGATTGTCACCTTCTGGTATGTTCCCTTCGTCGCGGTCACAGACCTGGGGCTGGTCTACCTCTCGTACTCGCTGATGAGGGATCATGGGCGTGAGAACAGTAGGCAGGTTAAGAACGGTGTGCGGATCATGATGATGTGCGGGCTCGTGGGGTTCCTCCTGGGTAACCTGCTCTGAGGTTACCTTGAGGAGAGGGCTATCCTCTCGACCTCTAGCTTCCTCCGGATGGAGAAGGCGTTCTGGTCGTTGTTGGCCGCCCCGATGAGCTGGGTGGCGAGTATCTCCTCGAGGGTGAGGCGGTTGCTGAACGTGGACTCCCTGATGCCCCTGACGATGTACCTCAGCGCGAGGTCTATCCTCCGCTGGGGGGAGATGTCGACGGCGAGGCGATAGACGACCCCTCCATAGCCGATGCGGGTCGTATCCTCGTTGGGGGCGGAGTTCTCGACGGCCCTGACCAGGGTCTCAACGGGGTTCCGTCCCGACCTGAGGTTTATGATCTTGAACGCGTTCCTTACGACGCTGGTGACGCGGGACTTGTCACCCCCGCTGCCGCCCGGCCTCATGAGGCTGTTGATGAGCCGCTCGACGATGTTCATGTCAGACTTGCGGAACCTCCGTGCCTCATGACGTCCGCCGGTGTGGGGCAGGTAGATGGGATCTAGGTTGAGGTACCGCTCAAGGCCGATGTCCCTGACCGTGATACCGTCAAAGCTCCACTCTCCGAAGAGCATGGGCGACTCAGTTGAAGGCTGGCTCATACAATCACATCAAGCGTTCAATCAAAAGTTGTTTAGCGCATGGGCTTCTGGGCCTTCCCCAGCACCAGGAGCCTCAGGGGGACGCCGTTTACGGAGCTGACCTTGAAGCGGACTCCCGGGATGTCGCCCATGGACCTAGCGCGGGGCCCATGGATCCCCTCGATCATGACCTCGTCGTGCTCGTCGACGTAGTTGAGGGCCCCGTCTCCGGGGAGGAACGCGGTTGCGAGGCGTCCGTTCTTGATGATCTGGACCCTGACGCACTTCCGGATGGCAGAGTTGGGCTGCTTGGACTCGATGCCGACCTTCTGGAGGACGATCCCCCTTCCCATAGGGGCGCCTTCGAGGAGGCCCTTCTTGTCGGTCCTGCGCTTCAGGCGTAGCACGTAGTCCTTGCTCTTGAGGCGCATCTTCTTCCGCACCTGCTTGAGCCTTCGCGCGGCATACATCCCGTTTGCCATGTGTTTATCCGGTAAGCCGTCCACTGTGTCAGGTTTAAACTTTACGCATTCTAGCGAAGAGGCATAAATGAAGACGATTGGAGGAGTAGAGATCGAATAATCTCGCATGAATAAGTTGTTGGGAGGAAGAGGAGCTGATTTTTCGGTTATATTGAACCGTACGTCCTTAGGACCATCTGGAACATCGTGTGATGGGCTATCTCGTCGTCTCGAATCGTCTTGAGGAGCTCCCGCAGGACTCGACTACTTGAAGGTTTCATTATTTCAGATATCTGCTTGCCCAACTCCTCTTCTATGACCACGTGATCCTCCAAGACCTCACGGACTTGGTCCACCTCCCTCTTAAAGGCCTCATTCGACGGCACCGCCTGCTCATGGGAGAGGATCTCAATGATGTTCTTCAGCAACTTGCCGTGCTTCTCGGTGTCCAGTGTGATGTTCAGAAGAAGCAGCTTGAGGGGGGCATACGTCAGGTCGGCCACGACTCCCCGGAGCTTCTCACCGAGCTCCTCTTCAGCCTCTTTCTGTCTCAAGATCACATCGTATAGTTCCTTGTTTAGCTGAGTCAACCCTTGATCAACTACTATATCGGTCCAGTATTTCCTCTCATAGAGATGGAGCCCCACGAGAAGGACCACGTAACCAGCGACCATGATGGGAAACAGGTTCAACGCTCCACCGAAGAAGGAGGTATACGTTCCGACGATGTACATGATCGTGCCCCATATGAAGACGACCGTCGCTACCAGCTTGCTCTGATTTATAGTTAGTTGGATCAACTTGGACAACTCATACTTCTACGTGAGAATAAAAAGATTATACGCATCAAACTATGCACAGGCAGGACGAAGATCCTCTGTCCCATGTAGTTCTAGAGCTTTTTTCCATACTTTACCTCATCTCGTAATGGATATCGCACCTGCAACACGGGAAAAAAGGGCTGAAAACGGTAACTTACTCGATGACTTCAGGGTAGAAATCTACTTTATTTCCCTCTTTTCCTACTTGGAACAAAGCTTTTTATTTCGCATACTATGTTTCAGTGGTAGGAGATATACAAAAATGAGTGGTAGAGAGAAACCACACCTTAACCTGATCATCATTGGACACGTAGATCACGGTAAGAGCACAAGCATAGGCCACCTATTCTATGACGCCGGAGCCGTCAGCGAGAAGACCATCAAGGACTTCGAGGCGGAGGCAAAGGCCCTCGGCAAAGAGTCCTTCAAGTACGCCTGGGTCCTCGACAACCTCAAAGAGGAGAGGGAGAGGGGCCTGACGATCGACCTGGCCTTCTACAAGCTGGAGTCGGACAAGCACTTCTTCACCGTCATCGACTCGCCGGGCCACAGGGACTTCGTCAAGAACATGGTCACGGGAGCCAGCCAGGCCGACGGGGCCGTCCTCTTCATCTCCGCCAAGCGGGGTGAGTACGAGGCGGGAACCAACCCGGGAGGCCAGACCAGGGAGCACGCCTTCCTGGCCAGGACCCTCGGGGTCAACCAGCTGGTGGTCGCCGTCAACAAGATGGACGACCCGTCCGTGGACTGGGGCGAGCAGAGATACGAGGAGGTCAAGGACGGCATGACACGGCTGCTGAAGATGGTGGGATACAACACCGACAAGATAAAATTCGTCCCCACATCAGGCTGGACAGGCGACAACCTCTACAACAAGAGCGACAAGATGCCATGGTACAAGGGGCCCACGATACTGGAGGCCCTCGACGAGTTCGAGCTGCCCCCGAAGCCCGTTGGCAAGCCCCTCAGGATCCCCGTGCAGGAGGTCTACTCCATACGGGGCGTCGGAACCGTCCCAGTGGGGAAGGTCGAGACGGGCACTCTGAAGCTAAACGACGACCTCATCTTCCTGCCCAGCGGGGAGTCGGGCAAGTGCAACACCATCGAGACCCACTACACACGGTTGGATTCAGCCGGTCCGGGCGACAACATCGGCTTCAACACCAAGGGCATACCCAGGGACAAGATCAAGAGGGGAGACGTCGCAGGTCACCCGAGCGACCCGCCGAAGGTCGCCAAGTCTTTCACCGGGAGGATCTTCATCATACACCACCCGACAGCCATAGCCGTAGGCTACACCCCGGTGCTCCACATACACACAGCGCAGGTGGCGGTCAGATTCGACGCCCTCCTCACCAAGATCGACCCGCGTAGCGGTCAGACGGTCGAGGAGAACCCCGGCTACCTTAGAACCGGGGACGCCGCCATCGTCAGGTTCGTGCCGCTGCAGCCCACGGCGCTGGAGGTCTACACTGACTTCCCGCAGCTGGGCCGCTTCGCCCTCAGGGACATGGGGACGACCATCGGCGCGGGCGTGGTGCTGACAGTAGAGGAGTGACCCCCGGGGGGGTTCAACCCCCTCCATACGTAATGCTTAAGTGAGACGCTCAGGTCAAAGGGATGCGTTCAAGATGGTCAAGCGGGCCAGGATAAAGCTGACGAGCACAGACACCGACAAGCTTGGCGAGGTCTGCCAGGAGATCAAGGACATCGCCAAGAAGACAGGTGTCAAGATAGTTGGCCCCATACCTCTCCCGACGAAGAAGCTTGTGGTCCCCACGCGGAGGACCCCCTGCGGCGACGGGAGCAACACCTGGGACCGCTTCGAGATGAGGGTGCACAAACGCCTCATCGAGGTGGACGCCCGGGAGCGGGTGATGCGGAGCATCATGAGGATCCGGGTGCCCAACGAGGTCTACATCGAGATGGAGATCCGCTGAGCCGTCCATAGCTCAATCATCCCAATTCTATACACAATTTCTTTTTATTAGAAACCATTCTCCGCGCCCGCTAGGCGAGACTAGGCCCAGAGGATTATCAGGGCGAAGTTGTGGAGGGCGGCTCCCAGCCTGGCCGCGCCGAAGATGAGGGGGAACAGGAGCATGACCTTCCTGCCGTCGAGGCGGGTCTTCCTGATGAAGAGGGCGGGTATGGCGATGGCTACGGAGAGCATGAAGGCGTCGAAGGGGAGCCAGAGGTTGTTACGGGCGAGGTTCACCGTGAACTGGTTGAACTCCCAGATCATGGGGTTCAGCAACCCTATCCGGGTTGAGAGGTGATCTAGGGCTATGCCTAGGGCTACTAGCCTGTAGGCGATCCCCTCTATGTTCCCTGGTATCCTCAACGCTCAGCGTGGACTATCGAGGGAATAATTAAAACGATTCTGGGGCCCTAGGAGGGAGCCGTTTTCCAGTTCACAAACATGGATCCGGGGAATCTACTTGAGGTCTATTC
>Ga0114919_10003411_pt1 | contig 12852 bp, 16 predicted proteins | sample BlataG_FD_88682 | JGI IMG/M metagenome (GOLD analysis project Ga0114919, IMG submission 88682) | Deep subsurface microbial communities from Black Sea to uncover new lineages of life (NeLLi) - Black_00105 metaG | ecosystem: Environmental > Aquatic > Marine > Oceanic > Sediment | place: Atlantic... | reverse complement strand
TTATATACACAATTAAAGGAGAATTTAAACTTGTAAGGGCTATTATCCGCGGTTATTATGATGGTCAATTTAAAAAATAAAACATACACTAAAATTATATAATCGTATTATAAATTTCGAGGGTAGCTCCAACTGTCTTTTTCCAATTAAATTTCTTTACTTGATTTAACCCTTTTTCAATGAGTTCCTCTTTCAGTTTCTCGTCTTCAAGGACCTTAAGAATATTTCTCGAGATCCCTGCTGGATCCAGCGGGTTGTGGATATATATGCCAGCCTCCTCTACAATTTCTCTTAAGGAACTATTATAAGATACAATTACCGGAACTCCACAAGCCATAGCCTCTAAAGGCGGGAATCCAAAACCTTCGTAAAGGGATGGAAAAACAAATACGTCTGCTGTTGAGTATATAATTGGTAAATCCTCATCGTTAATATATCCTGGCATGATTATCCTGCTAAGCAACCTATCTTTTGAACCTTCTAGATACCTACAATTACTAATAATTTTTCTCACCTTTCTTTTATCTATGGGGCCAGTTAATACTAAATTGTAAGGGACCTTATTCGATATCTCACAATAACTAAGAATTAAATTTTTCAAATTTTTTCGTGGATTATCACCGCCCACATACAATATATATTTTCCATAAATAGCATATTTTTTTATTACTTCATCTTCTGGTACTCTCGGATAAAAAATAGACTTATCAATCCCCATCGGAACAACACCAACTTTATTTTTATCCACTCCAAACTTTGACACTAGATCGTTCTTAGTCGAGTGACTGGGGGTAATTATATAATCACTATTTGAAATTAGTTTTGGTAGCACTCTTTTAAAATCAAATTTTATTATTGGATTATGGATATGGGGTAAGACAACTGGTGCGATATCAAGGACAGTAAGTATAAATTTTGTCTTTGTGTTTGGATGTTTAAATAGATAGGGACCGAGATTATCTAAATTGTGCAAAATAGAAACGTTTTCTCTCTCTATTATCTTTTTTAGTAATATACTACCTATAAATACTTTTCTTCTCGGTTTATTCAAGATAAAATTATTTAATATCTGTATGTGCACTCCATTCTCTCTTAAACCTTCCACTAAATATTGAGAATATCTATGCTCGCCCGTTCTTGTAATTGGCTCAATTATTCCGACTTTCATAGAAAAACTCCTAAACAGGAATAGCAGTTATTTTTTATACTTGGAAAATGGAAAAGGTTAAAAATAAAGCTACCTACTAACATACGCCCCACCGTTGTCATATATTTTGTTTCTATCATCAGCTATGTTCCCTAAACTCATATATCCCCATCCCTCACCTATCCCAAATGAAGTGACCACCTTTTCCTTCTTAACGTTCAAAGTTCCAAGATATATATATGAATCCCTTGGTATTTGGTTAAGATCTTTTGGAAAAATTCTAACTCCTCCCCCTCCAAAAGCAACTACTAACAAGTGTCTAAATGTATCAGCGTATATATTATAATCATCACCCTTTACATTACATAACTACTTAGCACCTAAAACTTCCTGCTCGTTGAAACAAAAATAATCAAAGTCGGCATCCAGCGCAATTAACGAAGCCGAACCTGTCCCTGTAGTCTCTCCAGTTATTTCATAAATAAATCCCGTGTTAAACAACAAAAATATAGCGAGAAACACTGACATTACTCTCAACGTGACTTCAACATTTTTATTCGTCCAGGGTATTCCAACTATTTTAGTTAATGCCTTAAAAACCTCTATACATCCTATTATACAAAATGGCGCTAATAAAATTTGTGTTAAATGATAAAATCTTGACGTTTGTAATTGTATCGAGAAATAAGGAATAGCTACGCAAGCAAACAACATTACCAAGCCTATAAGAGAAAACGCAATGTATTCTTTTTCAAATTTCATATCTTTACGCTTTAGTAATAGAGAAAGTATACCTATTACAACAAAAAATTGAGTGATTATATGTAATATTTTGGTAATTTCATGCATTGGGAGTTGCTTACTAACCAAGATATTAAGTCCTTGTGTAGCCTCAGGATTTAGAAAATCTGTAAAAATGCTGTTTGCAATGTGGTCGCCTATGTGCACGATTGTATCGAACGTAGAGGAAGCTGAAATGTACATATACCATGTCAGCGTAAATGAGATAAGTAAGAGGACAAAGGTCGAGCTGATCGTTTTATTTTCTATTTTTAAAGAATTTGGATTCCTGACAGGTTTCCCATTCTTATATCTGCTAAATTTAGAATAAAGGTTATTTCTCAATCTCTGTATCTCGGTATTTTCAGATAAAATTAGTAATAACCATGCAATGATGAGAGAGAACATATAGATGTAAGACAATCCATAGTAAGAGACAGTCAGTGAAATACCAAAAATAATAAATAAGACCGATCTTTTCATCCTGTCCATTTTTTTGGTTATCATCAGTAATATCAATAAAACGAAGAACAACTCAGCTATTTGCTGTCTTGCCAATGCTAACATCTCTGTATAGAACGAAAATGTTGCCATAAAATAAAATACTGACAAAAATGCAATCTTGTCATTTGTTTGCTTTTGAAACACTTGATACAAGCCAAGAGGCACTAAAGAATATAGTAAGGGATAAATTATTTTAAAGACCCACGTGAGGCTCATGCTGCATATATTAGAGAAAATTGGTGCAAGTATTACGATGCTTAACATGGCATTAGTACTAGTGGGAATTGTTGAATCCCATATAGAATTCATTGTCACTAAATTAGCCAAATAAAATTCATAATAGATATCACAGCCCCATATATACATTGAAATTAAGGATGTAAAGTACAAAAGAGAAATACTAACTGCAAAAACCGTCAGAGGATACAAAATCTTTGAAATAAACTTATCAAAACCGATTAAAAGAACTATTAGCGCAAGTATAATGATTAAAGACATTAAAAGGATATTATTACGAGAGAAATTCATTAAATACGTTCCAAACATACTTAAAAAAGGAATTAGGCATAAAAACAATGCTGGCGGAGATAATATGTTCTTGATTTCAATAAAACTTGGTTCAGAGAAGTTCTTATCCCTCACATAGCATAGAACACATAATATCAATAAAATAACACTTATCGTGATTATCAAAGGTGTGATTGAAATCGGTCCAGAAATACCAAAAAGTGGATAAAGGATGTTTATTAACAACCCCGTGAACATCAAAGTCGCAATGCTCAATCCAACGGTGTATAATAGCGTCTCAATATTGCTGAGTTTATGTAGTTTGAGAATTCGAAGGATAACAATTCCGGGTATAAATGTGAGATAAATAAAACCAATAAATTGCCTTAAAATTGGAATTTGTAAACCTATTGTATCTAAGACTATTACACCCCACATTGCGAGTTGAATCGCTAACACAACCTTGAGAAATTTCTCAATCTCCCAATCGTTCATTTGAAGTGGATTGCTTATTTGCATTTTCCCACCTTTTGTTTTAATAGCTCCGCATATACTTTCTCATAATCCTCGGCAACTTTATCCCATATTCTAATTTTGTCACTAAATGGTCCAACTTTAATGTCGCTTTCATGAATTTTTATTATCAATTCTGAAAGCGCTTTTGGGTCTGGCGGATAGTCTATGCCAAAACATCCAAGTTCATCTAGTAATTCTTTGAGTGCTGTTCTTCTAGTTACTATTGTGGGAGTTCCTAGACACAATGCTTCAGCCACCGTAATTCCATAGTTTTCGGACAGGGACAACAGCAAGAAGATATCCGCTTTTTTTAATTCTTTTTGGAATTCAGGCGGTGGCAAAAATGACTTCCATTCTATCAAATGTTCCACATTTAATTTTCTTGCTAAGTTTGTCAAATTTTGTTTATATGGACCCTCTCCTATTATTGTCAATCCAACGTTTTGTATTTTAAAATTATAATATAATTCACGCACTGCTTCTATGATATATTGTATACCCTTTAACTCAAGAAGATGACCCCCATAGATCAGGTGAATAGTTTCATTTCTGTTTTTTTTTATTTTCTTTGTATCTAAAATATCTACTCCATGAGGTATTATAGCAATCTTTTCGTCAGAGATACTATCTACATCTTTTACACTATTTCTTTCAAACTTTGACGCAACTATTATCCTATCTACTAAATTAAAGATTCTTTTTCCCAAAAATATGTTATAAACGCCCCAGAGATATTTTCCTGCTAAAGTATCATGGCTGAAAGCACCAAAGTGAGGAGAAAATACTAGGGGAATTTTTTTGTCTAATTTCTTAATTTTATATAATACACCAACTGAAAACAACGTGTGATAACCATGAATATGCACAATATCTGGATTTAGCTCTTTAAAATGGTTTTTTATATAGAAATACATCTTAGGACTCAAACCATAAAAATAATTTCCAAACCTTGATTTAACTCTAATTATCTTAAATCCTTCATATATCTCTTCATCGGGAAGGTCTAAAGGATTAGCTTGAAGAACCGTCACCTTATGACCCTTTTTGGATAGACTTTTGGCTATTTCTCTTATTGTCTTATGAACCCCTCCTGGGGAAGTGATTTCTGAATAGTTTGTTAATAGGATTTTCATTTCAAATCACCTTTTATTAGTTTACAGTAGATACGACCAAAATTGGAGGATAATAAAACCACAAGCCCATATAAAACTAAGCCAAAGAATAACTTAATATCCTTTTTTAAAGCTCTTTTAAAGGCATCGATTAAATATCTTCGTCCAAATATTGACATCTGAGATCTCCCTTGCTTGTTTTCTTCAAAAAACCTGTTAAGGGTACATCCATAACGGAATGTTTTCTTATAAATATCCTTTAGAGATCTAGGTTCACCTATGTGTTTTTCTCTTGCATTTACTCGTGTAAATTTAAAGTTTGTTTTTGCAAGTCTGTTGTAAAATTCGTAGTCCTCTCCAGCAATTGGCACTTTCTCGTTTTCCCCTCCAACGAACAAAAAAACGTCTTTTCTTAAAAATCTCGCCCCAAGAACATTTTTATTATATTTTATTGCTCCAACATAATCCGGATGTTCTATATAACTTTCTTTTTCTATTTTTCTAACCTTAGCCCAAAAACTTATAGAATCATCTGGAAGCCAAAATATACAAACACCATCATATCCTTCTTTTTCACATTTCTGTACAGATTCCTCTACTATTATGGAATCTAAAATCACATCGGAGTCAATGCGATATACATATTTTCCTTTACTTATTTTCACTCCCAAATTTGTAGAAGCAGATATACTAAATCCCTTTTTATAATATATATTAACTCCCATTTTTTTAGCAATTTCTACAGTTTTATCTTTTGATCCACCATCGACTATAATCGTTTCGATATTTTTATAACTCTGACTATTGATGCTACTTAAACATTTTTCTAATGTTCTTTCTGAGTTAAGTGTTGGTATAATTATCGACACTAAGGGCTCTTCTTTCATTTATTTCCTCACCTTTAATTCTTTAAATACAAATTCATATTTATCAACAACTTTATCCCACGAATATTCTTTTCTTGCTCTATCGTAAACTTCATCTTTCAATTTAAGATAGTATTCTGGGTTATTCTCTATCAAATCAATTTTATTTTTTAAATCATCAGCATCTTTGAAATAAAGAGCAAAATCACCACACACTTCTCTATTAAATTCATTATCATGGGCAATTATGATGTTTTTCATGATCATTGTCTCTAAAAGGGCCGGGTTTGTTCCACCAGCTGAATGCCCGTGTACATACACAAAGCAATTTTGTCTGAGCATATCCAATATCTCCATATTGTATACTGATCCCAACAATATTATATTATCTGACTCACTATCAGTGATCATTTTGTACACCTCATCCCGATATTTATTACTTGTGAAGTCTCCAATTATTACTAAAGGTAGATGAGTCTTTGCTTTGATGAAACCGTCTATAATAATATGTATGTTGTTTTCAGGTTCCAATCTTGCTACCACTAACCAAAATTTCTCCTGAGAAATCTTCAGAGCATCTTCTTTCTTAAAGTAGTGAATTAATTTATTTTCATCCCATGGTATGTATTCACGAGGACTCGCTCCATAAGGAACATAAATAACTTTCTTATGATACCGCGGGTTTATATAATTTTTTAAACATTTATTATCAATAATGATAAAACTCGCACTGATAGTCGAGAGTATAAAAAATATCCTTATGAGGTTTTTTTCTACAATATTAAATTTGCTTCGTTTCCATTCTATACCATCAACATTAACTATGCTTACTTTCCCAAACAATCTTGGAATGAATAAAAATATCCCCCCAAAGAGCCCAAGCACATAAACTATGTCACATCTCAAACTGCATTTTATGATAAAGTAAATATCATAAATAAATTCAAAAATTTTCCTTAGCGTATAATTAACAGGGGGTTTTATTGGAAAATAAATGAGTTTTACACCTTTGTAATCCTCTAATCGTTCTCCATTTCTGGATTTCTCACAACTGCAATACACGACATAACCTTTTCCTACAAGTTTTGGTGCCAACTCACCTACCATTGTTTCAAACCCGCCATAATTGTTGATTCCGCGTGCCCCTATAATTGCTATTCTTAGAGGGGGCATTAATCTTCACCCCCTCGCTTCTTCATCAACTTTAATACAATACACCATTTGAATTTATTTGGGAAAGGTAAATAGTCAAAAGTTTCTTCTTCCATCAATTCGAATCTTTGTTCGCTCAATACTTTTTTCAATTCTGAGTATGAAAAATGAGATTCCCATTTTGTGTCTCTGAGAATTTTGAACCTAACAAAATTTTTAATTTTAAAAAGTGGTGCAGATTTGTTCTCTTCATTAACAATTAAAATACCGTCTTCTTTTAACCATTTCCTTGCTTTTTCCAATACTTTTGTTGGCTCCGGGATATGATGAAGAGCATATGCAAGTATAATAAAATCTTGCGAATATGAAGGGATATTAAGTTGCAATATATCGCCATTAACAAATTTGACATTCTTTCCATTAAGCTCCTTTTTTAGTTTTTTCGCTGTTTGTATGCTTGTTTCATCAAAATCAACTGCTTGAATGTTACCTCCCCGTAGCGATAATAAAATTGACAATAGACAGGTGCCAGAACAAAGATCAAGTATGTTTTTACCATCAACATCAACACACATTTTTAGCATTGCTTCCACTCTTCTCTTATTTAATGACTCCGTAGGGCTATCAAAAAAATACTCGAGACCACTTTTTACAAAATCTCTTTTTTTATTTCGCCTAAAAAAATGCTCTATTTCTTTTAAATCGCTATTCATACTTCCTTTAATCATCATCTAATACTCTCTTTTTTCTAAGTTTCTCATCCTACTAAATCCTTCACTTTCTCCATCCCAACACTCAATCCGTGAACCAGATAATAATTGGATTCTTTCCCCTCTATCCTTGCTCATCCTTTTCTCAATGCTTCTTCGATTTCGCTGTTTACAATAGTTCTTCCCCTTCATATCTCGAAATACAAATGTGCGTCGCTTTCAGCGGTCATTAGCTTTTTCTTAAAGAGATTTTAAATAAAATCAGAATCTCCCAACTGGATAAACCAATTTTCCCTATCCTTAAGTAGTTCATATAAAGTTTGATTACTTGTATACACAATAAAGTGCCCATAATTTATTAGACGAGAAGATATAAAACCATTCCTTCTAAAAATCCTATGAAGGGTTTTATTCCCTATCATTTTGGCGCAGATAGCATCTACTTTTTCCCTTCTAAAATGCTCAATTGCTCTTAAAATCAAACAATGAACCACATCATCTTGACCCTGAAGAGCGACAACGTCAAAGATACATCCAAGCAGTAACCCTCGAACCTCTGGTACTATAACACTCCTCAAAATGATATATCCATATATTTGTTCATTTTTTTCGGCGAGAAAGATTGTGTAATCTACATCAGGTACATCGAAATATCTCCAATTTAGATATTTTTTGTCTCTTATCGTAAGTATCTTATATTCATTAGCAACTTTTTTCCAAAAATCATCAATGCGATCATCAAAAGAATCGATCTTCGAAATTGTTAAAGCATCAACTTCAGTGGGGTTTTTAGCCTTATAAAATATACTAACAAACCAATTCCCTATCACTGTACAAAATTTTAATAGAAATTTGTTACTTATACCTTTTTTCAAAATATTATCCAAATTAAGCGGCTTGAATGTTACTTGCATTGGACAAATATCAAACCACCCTGATTTTAAATGTCCCGGATATGCTGCTTCGTTTGAAAATCCATATATTACTTTAATTCCTTCTTTATCAGCTTCAATTAATGCTTTTTTTTCCATTGTAGAAAATACCCCTTGTTGTCGATAATCCGCATGTATCATAAGGTCTATGTTTTGTAAACCAACAATATATTCCTTCACTATCTTCATTTTTACTGGAATAAACGCATCGTGCCCCACGATTTTATCTCCGTGAGTTGCGATCCAAATTCTTGAAACACCAACAGGGTTATTCATGTATATCCATCTCCACCATCTCATCCACTTCTCTCTATCATATTTCTTTTCTGGATACACAACTTTCATAAGTTCGAATATACCATTCACATCTCCTTCTTTATAGGCCCTTACAGACCATGCCTGTTCCATAATTTTACCTCTTTATTTTCATAAAAATTACATGAACATGCCACCATTTAGATTGATAACCTGTCCTGTCAAATAATTTGCATCATCAGATGTCGAGAAGCACACAAGTTTCGAAACTTCTTCTGGTTTTCCTGTTTGCCGGAGTGGAATTTGACTTAATATTTTTTGCATAACTTTTTCAGGAATGGTTTCAAGCATTTTTGTTTCAATAAATCCTGGCGCAAATGCATTGGCAATTATTCCATCTTTTGCGTATTCTTTTGCAACAGTTTTTGTAGATGCGATAACACCACCTTTTGATGCAGAGTAATTAGCTTGTCCAATATTGCCAATTTCTCCTACAATAGAGGAAATATTAATGATTTTGCCTCCACCCAGTTCTTTCATATGTTTGATAACTGACTTAGTACAATTAAAAGTACCAGTTAAGTTAACTGAAATAACCTTATTCCATTGTTCTATACTCATATTTTAGAGTTTTTTATCCATTACAATTCCTGCATTATTTATCAATGTATCAATTCTGCCAAACTTATTTATCGCTTTTTTAACTATTTTCTCTACCTGATCAGGATCAGATACATCAGCTTGAATGTATATCGCACGTTGCCCAATTTTTTCGATCTCTTCCACAACTTTGACTCCTTCTTGAGGGTTTTTGTCACTATTGACAACTACAGAAAAACCTTTTTTCGCTAATTCTATTGCTATTGCACGTCCTATACCTCTGCCACTACCAGTAACTAGTGCAACCTTATTTACAATCTCTTCTTTCCTCGTCTTATGTTTGTTCATACACAGCCTTATACTTTTGCAGTTTTTACATTTAGTATGACGATATCAAGTTAACATAGGTACATCAGTGACAAATACTTTTTGCTTCTTCATTGTTCCAACCACGATCTTACAGACGTAAATTTGAAATCTATTAACAACTTTTTAAACTTTCCCTCTGTTGTATTCAACCGATAATAATGATACCATTCCAACTCTTTTATTCTCGGCTGCTCCTGATCGAATTCCCAGGGATGGATATAAAAGATCACAGGTTGACCCATTTTGCTAATCTTTTTCATAGCATGCTTGATAAACCAATAAGGGAAGAACCTCAAATAGAACCCTCCTGCAACTGGTATATTCTTATGCACCGCCGGAACTCTGTAAACAGATAATGGAAATTCTAAAAAATCATGTTCTGGATTGTCTATTTTGATATTTGATGATGAGGTGTGATAAGGATATAATGGAGCATTCGGCGCACTGTACAGGTGAGTTTTTACTGGAAATACACTGGAATCGTATTTTAATTCGTTCTTCTTCAAGATTTCTATTACCCATTCAGTTTCTTCCATAACCATAAAATTACAAGCCCTATGTCCCATTACTTTATCGCCGGTTATCTTTTCCAATACTCTAACGGATTTTAACAAATCTTCTTCGAATTCATATGGTGTTTGCTCCTTAATCGGTGTATGACTGTATCCATGCGTTGCGATTTCATGTCCTCTATTTTTAATATCCTCAATTAATTCTGGAAAATGTTCTGCAACATACCCAACAACAAAAAAAGTCGCTTTTGTATTTGTTTCATCTAATATCTCCAAAATCTTTTCTGTTGACTGAACAACTCTGTCTTCGTAAGAATCCCACGCTGAGATGTCAGTGTCCATATACCAATCTTCAACATCTACTGTTAAAATGTTTTTTCTATCTGCATTCATCATTAAAACTCCGCACTCCTCTTTATATTCTCCCAGTTTTCTATAAACCATTCATGCACCTTCTTCAATCCATCCTCAAATTCCATCTGCTGCTCGTAGTTGAGGAGCCTCTTCGCCTTCTCGGTCGATGATAACAGCCTCGTCTTGACATCCCAATCTCTCCTTTCTGTGTATATTAACCCTGCTTTGTTATCTTTAAGTTCATTCACCATATCTGCCATATCTATGACCCTGTACTCCTTGCCAGAACCAAGGTTGATGGCTTGTCTTATTGCTTCTTCTTTTATTCCCATTGTTAGCAAACCATTTGTTATATCATCCACATAAGTCCAGTCCCTTGTTTCTATTCCGTCACCGGTTATTGGCAATGGCTGTTTATTCATCGCCCAGTAAAAGAAGTTGGGTATAGCGTTTCTATACTTTCTGGGTACCTCTCAAGGTCCATAAACATTGAAAAACCTTGCATTGATAATGGGAAAGGTCATATAAGTTATGGAAGTAGTTTGTATACAATTCTCCAAGCAGCTTTGTTACTTGGTACGATGTGTGCAAACTTATTGAAATGTCATGCTCCTCAAAAGGCATAATAGTTTCATAATTTTGATAAGTTTGATTTAGTAGTGATCTTAGACAGTTATCGATAAATTGAATACCATTATAATTGACAACAATCACACTAACTTTTGGTTTTTTTCTTACATTAACCATATCTAGTTAAGAAATTTCTTAAAATTAATATTTGTTAAGAATCTACTATTTTTATACTTCAAATTTTAAATTTCTTTTTAAAATCATAATAAAAATCCTAATTAGATTATTAAAACCATGAAAAAAGGGATTTCTTTTAGCTCTCTCTTCATATGTAGTATTTATAGGGATTTCTAAGATTCTAAGTTTCTTTTCCTTTGCAAGAAATTGCATTTCAGATTCAACAGCTAATCCTTTTTCTTTAAAATTTAAGTTATTAATTGCTTTTTTAGAAAAAGCTCTAAAACCACTTTGTGAATCTGTTACTTTTATCTTAGAGCCAAAATTAGTTACTAAAGTTAATACATATAATCCTATTTTTCTGTATAAAGGAATGAAGTTTTTATTTTTGATAAATCTAGAACCAATAACAATATCTGCTTCATTATAAATTATAGGTTTAATTAAAGAAGGAATTTCTTCTGGTTGGTGTTGACCATCGCCATCTAATAAAACCAAGATATCTACTTTTATCTCTCTTGATTTATCAAAAATTTTGTTTACTGCTATGCCTTTTCCTTTGTTCTTTTTATGTCTTATAACTATTGCACCATTATTTTTTGCAATTTGAGCGGTTTTATCTGTTGAACCATCATCAACTACTAAAACTTTATCAACATATTTCTTAGTTTCTTTTATAACTTTTCCTATGAATTTTTCTTCATTATATGCAGGTATTCCAGCAATTATTTTCATATCATTTTGTAATTATAAAATAATTATGAAAGTAGCTATAACTTTTAATTTTTAATATTTTCTTGCTTGATTTCTTTTATATCTTTTGCCTTTTCAATTAGCATTATTGGTATATCATTTTCAATACTGAAGTATTTTCTGCAATTATGGCAAATTAATTTATCTTCTTTAAGTTTTAAGTCGCCTTTACAGATAGGGCAGGCTAATATTTTTAATAATTTAGAATCCATATTGTTGCTACAATAACAATTTATAGAATAAAGTAATTTTATTGTTTATAATATGTGCTTATGGTATATATTAATACAAAATTTTAATTTTTTGCAAGAAATAATTATTGACTTTCTAAATATCTTAAGATGAAATATTTACTTTAGTATTTGAGCATAAACTCTTCTATTTCTTGGTCCATCAAACTCACAGAAAAATATTGATTGCCATGTTCCAAGTTTAAGTTTTTTATTTTCAATTAGAACCATTTGAGATGAACCTAAAATACTAGCCTTTATATGAGCATGAGCATTTCCTTCTAAGTGATGATATCTTCCAGATTTTGGTACTGTTTTATTTAATTGTTCAATAATATCTTCTACAACTGCTGGGTCAGCTCCTTCATTTATTGTAATTGCTGCAGTTGTATGAGGAACATATAGGTAGCAGACTCCATTCTCAACTTCACTGTCATCAATTATTTTCTGAACTTGACCAGTTATATTTACAAATTCGATATTTCTTTTGGTTTTTATATTTATAGTTTTCATCAGTTATCATCTCCAATTAAATTTATGATTTAAATAGTAAGTAGAATTACATTAAGAATTCTCTATCAATTTTTTTCTCTCTTTATTATATTTTTAGTTTTTCTTTTTGATCAATGATTACTTTTTTCAAATCTCTTTTTTTCATTTTACTAATGCATATTTTTTATTAAATTTATGTATTTTGAATACATATATTATATAATTGTTATAAATTATTAGTTTGTTTATTTTTTTATCATCTATTTACAAAAGCTGGAACATCAATATTATATGCAACTTTAGGTGAAATTTTT
>Ga0114919_10003410_pt1 | contig 12854 bp, 9 predicted proteins | sample BlataG_FD_88682 | JGI IMG/M metagenome (GOLD analysis project Ga0114919, IMG submission 88682) | Deep subsurface microbial communities from Black Sea to uncover new lineages of life (NeLLi) - Black_00105 metaG | ecosystem: Environmental > Aquatic > Marine > Oceanic > Sediment | place: Atlantic... | reverse complement strand
TCATCACCATCAAGAGCCTGGAGGAGGCGATAGAGGTGCTAAACGATACCGAATACGGTCTCTCCAGCTCCATCTACACCCGGGATGTCAACCGGGCGTTTCAAGCCATTCGGGATATTGAGGCGGGGATAACCTACATCAACGGACCTACCATCGGCGCCGAGGTTCAGTTGCCCTTCGGCGGGGTGAAGAACACCGGCAACGGTCACCGTGAGGCGGGCACCGTGGTTTATGACTTCTACACCGAGTGGAAGAGCGTCTATGTGGACTACAGTGGAAAACTGCAGAAGGCGCAGATAGATACGGGGGAAGAGTAGGTTTAGCCGGTCGCAAGATGACGATAAACAAGGGGGGCGCAAGCCCCCGTTTTTTATTGCCTATTACTGTGATTTGATTTACAATAAAAAAGGATTGTTTTTATCTTTTTGAAAGATTGGGTGATAACATGGACTGGACATTTCTTTATGACCAAAAGTTTATAATTGGGTTGTCAATACCAATTTTGTTTACAATTTTGCTTACAACTATTATTGCAATATTACGATGTTTTTTTTCCAGAAGGGAATATGTTAAAAAATATTTCAGCATTGTTTGGAAAAAGGCCCGTAAATTAAAGCCGAGTGATTTTCTAGGGATACGTCCATACAAAGAGTATTATCTTAAGAGAGATGAAGACATTGAGATAGAGGAAGCCCTTAGAAACAGACAGAATGTGTTGATAATTGGTCGTCCTTTGAGCGGAAAGACCCGCGCCGCTTATGAAGTTACTAAGAAGCTTAAGTGGCGGCGGGATATTTTAGTGGCTATCCCCCAGGATATTGAGCTGAAAAATTTTAGAATACCAAAGCACTTTACGTTTTGGCGCAAGAGAATTCTTTTTATAGATGATTTTCAAATTTTCGTTGAGCGTAATAATTTTGAACATTTGATTCGTCAAGCACTGGAGAAGAACATAACCATCGTCGCCACCTGCCGTTCAGGAGAAGAGTTAAAGAAGACAGAGGGGAAGATGGCTGGTGTTAACCTGTATCTGGATATGGTCTTTGGCGAAAATATGATTGAAATGGGAACGATGGACCCTGAAGAGGGAGAGAAGGTCGCCGATGAAGTGGGGATTGATTGGAAAACAGTGGCTTTTAACGGAACCGTCGGCTCCATTTTTATGAAATTGCCGGAGATGAAGGACAGGTTTCAAAACAAATGCAGCCCACAAGAGAAGACGGTGCTTAGGGCGATGAAGGATATGTATGAATGCGGGATATTCAGGGCGGATATGATATTCCCTGTTGAATGGATTAGGACAACCGTGGAGAAAGAGGGCATTAGAAAGGCTGAATATGAATGGACTGCATTGCTGGAGAGTTTAGCCGGATGGGAGTTCTTTTCGCTTGAGGAAGGATATGTTAAGCCTGAAGAGGTATATTTTGAGGAGATTGTAACACGCCCCACCGAAATTGGTGTACTAAATCTTTTTAGAAAGATATTGGATATTTTTTGCGGAGTTCCTGAAGCGTTGGTAAGGTTGGGAAACCGGGCATATAAAATTGGACTTTATGTGTTGGAAAAGTCGGAATTTATGAATATAGCTATATTGGCATATAGCAATGCCCTGAAAACATATAGTTTGGCTGAATCTCCAGAGGACTATGCCATGACCCAGAACAACTTGGGGAATGCCTATTGTACATTAGCCATGGTGGAGGAAAAGGGGGATAACTGTCGGAGGGCGATAGGGGCGTATCAGGAAGCTTTGAAGGTTTATACGCTTGAGCGATTTCCGATGGACTATGCCATTACCCAGAACAACTTGGGAAATGCCTATAGTACATTAGCCGAGGTGGGGGAAAAGGGGGATAACTGTCGGAGGGCGATAGGGGCATATCAGGAAGCTTTGAAGATTAGAACGCTTGAGCGATTTCCGATGGACTATGCCATGACCCAGAACAACTTGGGGTATGCCTATAGGACATTAGCCGAGGTGGAGGAAGAGGAAAAGGGGGATAACTGTCGGAGGGCGATAGGGGCATGTCAGGAAGCTTTGAAGGTTAGAACGCTTGAGCGATTTCAGATGCAGTATGCTGCCACCCAGAACAACTTGGGGAATGCTTATAGTACATTAGCCGAGGTGGAGGAAAAGTGGGATAACTGTCGGAGGGCGATAGGGGCATATCAGGAAGCTTTGAAGTTTAGAACGCTTGAGCCATTTCCGATGCAGTATGCTATGACCCAGAACAACTTGGGGAATGCCTATAGGACATTAGCCGATGTGGAGGAAGAGGAAAAGGGGGATAACTGTCGGAGGGCGATAGGGGCATATCAGGAAGCTCTGAAGGTTTATACGCTTGAGCGATTTCAGATGCAGTATGCTACCACCCAGAACAACTTGGGGAATGCTTATAGTACATTAGCCGAGGTGGAGGATAAGAGTGAGAACTGTCGTCAGGCGGTGAAGTCTTACCAAGAAGCACTGAATATATTCAAAAAGGAAAATATATACGAGGCGATTACTTCTGTTGAAAAAAATATAGCCATATTAAAAGAATTTTGTCAAGATTTATTAGAATAGATTTTGAAAAAAGTATTTTGAATATGCCAAAAATTCATATCTTTAACTCACCAACCCCTCCACCCCCCTGATTACATCGCCGAAATCATTATAGGGCTGATACTCAATCCCCTTCTGGTCGCATATCCGCGCCAAATCCCCCTTAGCGAAGAGCACATCAGCCAGCTCGGCGACATGTTTGTCGGAGAGTCCGTCGCCGATGTATATGCGGTGCTTAAGCTGTGGATAGAGTCTCTGGAAATGATACAGCTTGCAATTCCCGCACTCCCCGCAGCCATCCTCATAGTGGGGGAAGTGGGGGATGAGGCGGTCTCCTGCTATTTCCAGATGGTTGGAGTAGAATTCTATTCCTTCCAGACCGTATTTTTTAAATAGTATCTGGATATAGAAGTCCAGCCCGTCGGAGAGGACTATCAGGGGAATCTCATTTTCCCGCAGAAGTTTCACTAAATGGGGAAAGTGGGGGTCCAGCGATTCATTGGAGAAGAATCTGGCCAGTTCCTCTTCCGTGGCTTTGGCTAAGTCGCACTCCTGTAGCAGGCACTCTCTGGAGTTGATGCGCCCCTCCTGCCAGGCTCGCGCTACCTCGTCGCTGGCGCCGTTGGAGAAATGATGCAGGAAGCGGTTGCCCACATCCCGTTTACTGATGGTGCCGTCAAAGTCGCAGAAGACTATCATCGCTTCTTCCCACCGCCTTTGACCAGGTCAACTGCGAGCTTGATTGCCATCTCCGTGCTCTCCACATCGGCGTCTCCACTGCCGGCGAGGTCAAAAGCCGGTCCGTGGTCCGGCGAGGTGCGCATAAAGGGAAGCCCCCAGGTCACATTGACGCCGGGACCCAGCGATTTAAAAAAGATAAGTCCCTGGTCGTGATATATAGCGGTAACGCCATGATATTCGCCGGGCTTGATGCGGGCGAAGAGGGAGTCCGCTGGAAGTGGTCCCGTCACCTCCATTCCCCTCCTCTGCAGGGTTTCAATCGCCGGCGCAATTATCTCCCCCTCCTCATCGCCCAGGATACCATCTTCGCCAGCGTGGGGGTTCAGGGCGCAGACCACTATGCGTGGTGAGGGTTCGCCCATCGCCTGCAGGAGCTCGGCCAGGGCAAGCGTCGCCCGGGTTATCGTGTCCACGGTGATGACGTCTGCCACCCGGGAGAGGGGCAGGTGGCGGGTGACCAGCGCCAGGGATAGTTGTGGTCGCCAGAAGAGCATTGTCGGTTCGCCTGCACTTGAGCGCTCGGCTAAATATTCGGTCTGACCGACGAAGCCGGGCAGAAGGCGGTTTATCGCCGACTTGGACAGGGGAGCGGTAACTATGGCATTGAATCTCCCCTCTACCGCTAGCTCAATCGCCCTATCAAGGGACGCCAGCGCTATGCGGGCGGAGGTTTCCTCGTCCAGCTTACCGACATCCTCCAGCTTTACCTCCTCGGCGCAGGGAAGTAAGTTGACCGTCCCGTTGGGGACATCTCCTTTTCTTATGGATTTAATCTTGGGCTTTGGATGAGGAAGTTTTTCTATCATACTTTCTACAAGCTGAGGGGGAGCGATGAGGGTGTAGTGGGCGGGTGGGGGGTCTTTACCTAGTGCCCGCAACATCAGCTCCAAGCCCACACCACGGGGGTCGCCGGCGGTGATGGCGATGTGGGGGGTGGGGTCTGGGCTCATAGCGATTTCCTGTTTGAGTAATTATGGGTGGGGGATAGGAGATTGAACATCAGAGGGATATGGGGAAGATGAGGCGAAAGTGGGGGTGGGGATGTTTTTACAGCATAATTTCAGGGGTGGATGATTCAATTCCCGCTCTATCACTCCTCCATCCACATCTCCTGCGGGCTGAGCTTGCGTTCTTCAGTTATTCGGTAGCACTCCGAAGCCTGGGTTGGGGGCATGCCCCTTCTGGGGAGGGCGACAATCTGCACGGTCAGGTGTTTTGAGGGATACTTTATCAACAGGGTATCCCCCACCGATACCTCCTTGCCGGATTTGGCTCGGGTGCCGTTGACCGAGATGCGCCCCGCCTCGCAGAACTCCTTTGCCTTGGGGCGCCTCTTAATTAGACGGGATTCCTTGAGAAAGATGTCCAGGCGCATGATGGGAAGTTTCAGTCGCCGTAAATCATAATATAAGTTCTAGCCCGCAGCTTCTCCAGCAGTTTATCCTTTTCCTGGTCCATCTTCTCCCCCCAGAGTATGTCCTTTATCATATTGCGGGATTCCTCCTCATTGGGCTTACCCCCGGGGTCTATGGAGTTGAGCTTGGAGATGAAGATGGTATATTCGTCCTCAATGAGGTCGCTTACCTCACCCGGTTCGGCGTTCTCCAACTGAAGGGCTAGTTTTGGATAGTCCTGGGTCAGGAGGTCCAGTTCGGATTGGGGGACAGAGTAGACGTTGACCTCCACGCCGAACGGGATATCGGCTTTCTCCAGGGCTTCCGTGGCTGTGCCGCTTTCGGAGAGCAGGGGGATCAGTTCTTCAGCTAATAGGCGCAGTCTCACCAGTTGCTGTGGCGCCAAATCCACGGACATGACGATATGGCGGACGGCTATAGCCTCGTTCTTCTTGGCTTCCAGCTTGATAATCTGCATCCCGTCTTTGGTGAGCAGCGGCTCGGATATCTCTCCCACCTCCAGGGAGAAGGCTGCATTTTCAAATTCGGGATAGTATTTGCCCCGCTCAAAGAAATCCAGGTAACCGCCCTTGGGGGCGTCAAAGGAAAATTCTGAATACTGTTTTGCCAGCTCACCAAAATCTTCCCCGGCTTCGGCGCGTGCTTTCAACTCCAGAAGTCTCTGTCTGACTGCCTCCATCTCCGCTTCTCCGGGGACCTTGGGCACTTCAAGGAGTTCAAAGTCAACATAGGTGGGCAGGAGCAACTGGTCTTCGTGGGTTTTGAAGTAATCTGCGATTTCGTCCTCGCTTATGCGAATCTTGGGGGAGACCTCCTGCATCAGGTAGCGGGAGATCATCATATCGTCTTGTATGCGTTCAAAGTAGCGTTTGCGCAGTTCACGTTCGTTTATCCCTTGTTCTTCCAAAAAAATCTGGTAGTCGGATATGCTCTCAAAGTTGGACTTGAAAAAATCCACCTGATCGTCCACATAGGGTTCCACTTCAGAATCGGATATGTAGATGCCGACATCGTCGGCGGCTTGGATGAGCAGGCTGTTGTCAATCAGGTCCTGAAGCACCTGGTTGCCGAAGATGTTCATATCTAAGGTGGAGAGTTGAGATTTTCCCATCTCCTGCACGCGGATGACCAGCTCCTCATCAAACTGGGAGAGGAGGATGACATCGTCGTTGACCACCGCCAAGGTGGCGTCAACCAGTTCGGCTTGGGCGGAAATAGCACCCCCAAGTGAAAATGTGGACAGGGCTACCAGCGCAAATATTTTACGGATAAGAGACAACCTCTTCCCCTTCTGGGCTTTTTTCACCACTATGTTTGGCTATAAATTGACCACCATATCGGTGGTCGCATCCTTTCCACTGTAGAATCTTTTCCTTAATCTTGTTGATATTTGGCTATGAACTCCTCCAGGGAATCTTCATCCACACTGATGTATATCTTTTCCTTCAAGAGCTTAAGCCATTTTTCGTAGTTTGCTTTGTAAGCCACCCTGAATCTCTCCAGGTCAAGCGTCTTTGACCATTCACCTTCGGAGGGTTTAGAGCGGGAGATCAGCAAGAAGATGTGAAATCCAAACTCGGTCTGGACTACTTTACTTATCTGGTCGGGCTCAAGTATAGTTAAAGTCTCGCTAAACTTCTCCGGCAAATCGTCGCCGGGCACCGGACCGACCAAGCCACCGTTATTCCTGGAGGCGGAGATGGATCTCTCCTTTGCCAGAATAGCGAAGTCCGCCCCCCCTTTGATCTCCTCCGTTTCCTCTTCGCTCTCCCCGCCTTGCAGTTCCTCAAGCAGTTGGGAGGCTTCCTCCTCGGTCTGTACGGTTATCTCCCGAAAGGTATACAGGGTTCCACTGGGGTTCTCTTTGGGGGTTATGGTTACCGCCTCAAGCTCGTCGTCGCTTATCTTGCCGGCTACCTCCTGTTCCACAATCTTGGTGATTATCAGGTCCTCCCGGGCGGTCTCCCGGGAATACTCCTCGGAGGGGGGGATGTTCAGATTCTCCAAGTATTCATCCAGCTCATTCTCACCGACTGTGACCCCCAGGGATTCGGCGTAGGTCAAGATTAAAAGCCTCTCAATCAAATCGTCCAGAATCCCCTGGATTGCCTGTGGGGAGATGGATTCGTTAGGGAGCCCTTTGGTAATCTGGGCGATACGCCGATCCAGGTCAACGGCGGTTATGGTCTTCTCCCCCACGATAGCGATGACCTTTTCCTCTCCCCCCTTGCATCCAAAGAGAAGGGCAAGACCTGCTGCCAGGAGGAGTATGGTGCTTAATGCCAATCTTTTTCTCATTGACGTAAACCTTGGTTGATTGCTTCGGTTGGCGGGGGTGGGGCTATTATTGGTTAATTTCCTTTTGCATCTCTTTAACCGCCCGCAATACCTCCTGGAAGGTGTCCTCAAACATCTCCCAATCGTAGTTGTTGAGTATCTCTTCCATCCAGATGCGGCACTTTTCGTCTATCTCTTCGCTTCCCTCCCGCTCAGCCATGATGTACCTCAACGCTTTTTTGTAAGTAGTTTCGTCGCTGATGTCTTCATGGTAGGCTTCGTTGTATTGAACTACCCAGATTATGTCGTAGCCGTTGGGGGTGGGGATGGGGTCGGAATGGGTGTTCGGCTCCAGGGCAAAGGCTTCAGCGGAAGCTTCCGGGTAATTGGGGTCGTCACGATAGAGGGTGACCATACCGGGGGAGAATTCCTGGTCCCGGGAGGCTTCGTCAATGGAATATTCCTTCACCGCTCTTGTGCGCTCCCCGGTCTCTTCCACATCTTTTATAACCTGCAAAGCCTCTTCCTCGGTGGGAACACGAATCAAGACCACTTTGACATTCTCCTCATCGGAGAATTTATCCATGTGGGTATTGTAATACTCTATAACCTCTTCTTTTGTCGGCTTGGGAATCTGGGGATAGAACTGTTCCTGGTAGAGTCTGTCAACGGCGTGCTTTTCCTTCAGTTCGTGAAGCTCCTTGGCTATATCCTCCCGGGAGGCGTAATCCCTACTATAAGCTTCTTCAACTAAGAGGTGGCTGGAGGTTACATCCTTAAGGCGAGTGATTACCGCATCGCGGACATATTCTACATCTTCATCCAGTTTCTCTCTCAACGGTTGGGGGAGGTATCCATCAATGGCGATGATATCAATGCCGCACTGGTAGTCGCCTGCGGTGGATGCGACAGTTTCTTCCTCGTAAGCTGTAAATAGCTCATCCTCGGAACCGTAAAGGATGATATCCATCGCCTCTTCATTGATCTGGAAATTGTGCTTCTCCAAAAGGTTTTCCCTGTATTCGTCCAGTGCTTCTTTCTTCTTCGTTTCCAAGATAAAATTGTAGATCTGGTCCTTGGCTTTATCATACTCACCGACCTCAAAATCGGTGATATCCACCACTTGAAAGACGAGATAGCCGAATCCACCGGGGTCGGCGATGGGTTTGGAGATGTCGCCTTTCTTCAGCTTGAATATCTCTTGATGCAGTTCGTCAAGTCCATAACGGATGATCAATGGCTCCAACCTGTAAGCTTCGTTATAATCTATGGAGGTCTCTTTGAGCACCTCCAGGAAGTCCTCGCCGCCAAGCACCCGTTCTCGGGCTTCCTCAGCCACGCTCTTCTTGGAGGTGTGAATGACATAGACATGATATTGGGAGAAGGATTTGGAATAAAAGTCCTTGATCTCCTCCTCGGTTACGTATACCGGCGCAGTAATCTCATCTTTTAGGGCTAATTGGGATAGTTCATTCAGCTTGATCTGGTATTTGCTCTGGAACTTGCTATCGTCAAAGTAACCGAGCTTCTCCGCCTCAAGATACATGGCTTCCTTGATGAGGACAATCTTCAGGAATGCTTCTACATCCTCAACCGTCTCCATGAGTGGGCGATTTTCGGGGTCTTCCTCCTTTGAGGCTCGGGCATGGTAATCCATGAAGTCCCCGATGGTGATTACCTTATCCTCAATGCGAGCCATTGGTTTGTCTCTATCCACACCCTTGCAACCTAAGAGCAGGGAAAGGCTCAAAGCCATAACCAAAATCGTAAACACAATGATCGTCCGATGCATGGAAGAACTCCTTTCTGACAGGGTCTTGTCTTGCTAAGATACCCGCGGAGATCGCGGGCTCCCTATATTGTCGGTGATAGCTACATAATCAAACCGGGGCCGACGGGGATCGAACCCGCAACTTCTGGCGTGACAGGCCAGTGCTCTAGCCAAGTTGAACTACGGCCCCAACGGGATGGATAAACTAACATAATAGCGAAGAAAATGCAAGGAAAATTAATGCAATCCCACTTGAAAGACCGCACCGAATCCAAGTGTGAGCCTTTTCACCCCTAAGAGCTTGCCAGGGCATACCGGGCTTCTTTGACTATCACCAGACCGGAGGAGGTCCCCAGCCGGATAGCCCCCGCAGAGAGCATGGCTTTGGCGGATTCAAAACTGCGGATTCCACCGGAGGCTTTAATTCCCAGCCTTCCTTTGAGCAAGCTGTGCAGGAGCTTTACCTCGGAGATATTCGTGGCGGTTCCGCTGAAACCGGTGGAGGTCTTGACCATATCTGCCCCGCTGTCCAGTACCGCCTGGGCTGAAGATATTATCTGAGATTCCTCAAGCAGGGGGGTTTCAATGATCACCTTGACCGGAACAGGGGTTACCTCGGAGACGATGAGGGAGAGCTCCTTACAGACGAAAGCATAATCTCCGTTGAGTAATGCCCCCAGATTGGCTACCACATCCAGCTCCTTGGCACCGTTGATCATCGCATCGGATGCGGAATAGACCTTCACCTTGGTGGTATCCTCCCCGAAGGGGAAGGAGACGACCGTGGCTACCAGCACACTGCTTTGGGCGAGCTCACTCTGTGCAAAAGTCACAAAGGCGGGGGGCACGCAGACCGCATGGAAGCCATACTGCACTGCTTCCCGGCACAGGCGGAGGACATCCCTCTCCCCGGTTCCGAAGTCAAGGAGGGTGTGGTCAATATAGGCGGCAATGGCGGAAGCTATCTTCTCGCCGCTCAAATCAACGGGGGGTATTGGATTATCATGGTTGGCGCTGGGGGATTCTTCTTCTGCGTTCATCTCTGTCGCTCTTTGGGCAATTTTTTTGCCTTGACACCTTGCGAATTCTGTGTTAATTTGCTCGTTGGTTTTATATCGGTGGTGCCCTAGCTCAGTTGGTAGAGCACAGGACTGAAAATCCTGGTGTCCCCGGTTCAATCCCGGGGGGCACCACTTTTATTATCGCTTTCTTTCCCGAGAACCTTGAGTTTTCCGAGATGAGCGATGACTTTGGGCTTGCCCCCACAGTGTTCTCAGGTTATAATTTAGCAGATGCCCCTGTAGCTCAGGTCGGTAGAGCACATCACTCGTAATGATGGGGTCGCCGGTTCAAATCCGGCCGGGGGCTTTTCTCTTTGTTCTATACTAGCAAAAAAGTGGTTTGATGGGGGAAATATTTTTTAGGTCAAGGAAAAAACCGGTGCAGATGTGGATGGCGCCGGCTTTTCTTTTACTTCAAGCTGAGTCTAAAACATCCCCTCCATCTCCTGCACAGCCACCTGTATCCACTGGTCCCCCTCCTGCCAGTAGTAATACGACTCCTCAATGCTCAACAGGTCCTCAATAAGCTCCCGCATGACCAGCCTTTTCAGGATTTCCTCGCTCTTCTCGATCTCCGCCCGAACGAACTCCTCACCATTGTTGGGCAGGGTCTTCTCCTCCTCCAGGGAATAGAAGTGAAAGTCGTTTTCCAGGATGAAGTCGGCGAACTTATCTGCGAACAGGGTGTCTTTTTCCAGGGCGGAGACCGCATTCGTGGGATGGGTGTCGCTGTAATGTTCGGCGTAACGGCGATGGAAATCTTCAGAAACCAGCTTGCTTGCCATAAATGGATGCTGGGGATATTCAAGGGGAATATCCGGAAGGATACCTGTGTCCTGAATCAGGTTACCACTAGGGGTATAGTAATGGGCGATGGTCATCTTCAGCGCCGCCGGCTCATCCTCGCTTCCCCCCTCGGGAAGGGGGATGAGAGATTGCACCAGTGCCTTTCCAAAAGTATTCTCTCCAATAATCAGAGCTCGGTCGTTGTACTGCAGGGCTCCGGCGACGATTTCCGAAGCGCTGGCGGAAGCCTCATTCACCAGTATCACCATAGGAATCTGGGTGTAGTCCCGGTCGTAGCCATACATATAGGAGTAGGTTTCGCCTCCCGGGGAGTAGAAATCCTTGTGGTTCTTTCCATCCCGCCCCTCAATATAGACCACCAACTCGCCCCTGGGCAGGAAGATGCTGGCGGTATCCACCGCAGTGTCCAGAGGTCCTCCTGGATTTCCCCGCAGGTCCAGAATCAAGCCCTTCATACCCTCTCGGCTCAGTTGGTCCAATGCGGAGAGCAATTCTTTGGTGGAGTCAATGGAGAAACGGATTAAGCGCAGATAACCGATTTCGTCGGTGAGCATAAAGGAGTAGCGCACCGCATTGACATCAATGATAGCTCGGGTGATGGTGACATCAAAAGGCTCATCAATGCCGTTGCGCCAGATGGTGATGGTGCAGTTGGTCCCCGGCTCCCCACGCATCTTGCTCACCGCATCGTAGATATTCATATCTTTGGTGGATTCGCCGTTTATGGCGATTATCTTGTCCCGGGTCTTGATTCCCTTCTTCTCCGCCGGAGTTCCCTCAATAGGCGCCACCACGGTGAGGGTATTGTCCTCCGGGGTGATGGTGATTTCCATACCCAGTCCCCCAAAGGACCCACTGTAATCCGAGAGCAGTTGGCTATACTGCTGAGGGTTCATGTAGTAGGTGTAGGGATCCACCTGATTCAACATCCCATTGATGGCGCCTTCAATGAGAACCTGGGGGTCTATCTCCTCCACATAGCCTTGCCGTAGATAAGTAAGGATGGTATTGAAGAGATAGAGCTGAGCAAGATGTGAGGATGAGGAGGATTCGGAGAGCTCTGCATACATATGGGAGGTGGTAAATATGCTTCCCAGAATGGAGAGCACTACAGTTAGAGTGATGATTTTCTTGCGCATCTATTGGTCCTTTGAATGGGTGGTGTTCAACTGTTGGAATTGGAGATTATCTCCTAAACTACCTTTATTAATATTGACCCGCCAACCACTTCTCGGGGTTAATCGGCGAGCCGTCCTTGCGAATCTCAAAGTGGAGGATGATTTCGCCCAGGGTGCCGGTGGAGCCGACGGTGCCCACCCCCTGATTCTCGGCCACCATCTCTCCCACGGAGACATAAACATCCTGCAGGTGGGAGTAGAGGGTGGTGTAACCACTTCCGTGGTCTATGATGACCAGCTTGCCGTAGCCCCGGAACCAATCGGCGAAGATGACCTGTCCAGCCATGACCGAATGGACAGTCTGTCCCTGGGGGGCGGAGATGTCTATACCGTCGTTTCTGGTGACCGTTCCGTAGATGGGGTGGACCTGTTTGCCGAAGGAACGGACGATGGTGCCGTTGGTCGGAGCGGTTACCGTGTTACCGGAGATGTAGTTCTTATAGGGAGGGGAGAAGGTGAGCGGCTCCATATCGGTAACCTCGCCCAATTTTCTCAATTCCCGCTGGATCAGTGCCTTTAGCTCGGCGCTTGCCGCCTCCATCCCGGCGATGACCTTCTCGTAGCTCTGTCGTTCGGTGCGCACCTTGGTATAGATGTTCTCCTGTTCGGAAAGTTCGCCCTCCAGGCGGTTTCGCTCACCCTGCATCAGCTTCCTCAGTTGCACAACCTCAGCCTCATGTTCCACCAATACCTCCCGAGCCGCTTCCAGATGTTGTTTGTCCTCCCTTATCTCCTTTGCCAGTTGTTTGTCCTGGTAGGCGATTATTAAAAGAAAGCGAATTCTGCGCAGTAGGTCGGCGTAGCTTTCCGCCGAGGAGAGTATGCGCATGGTGCGATTTCGCCCCAGTTTATATACCGCCCTGAGCCTCTCCCCCAGAAGGTCCTGGCGTTTGGAAAGCTTTTCCTCAGTCACGCCGATCTCCCCCTCCAGGCGCTTTATCTCCTCCCGGACGAAGTTGAGCTCCTGGTCTATCTCGGTTATGTTATCTTTTATCCTCTCCGCCTCCCGCTCAATATTTTGCAGTTTGCCGAGGATGGAGAGCTCCTTCATTCGCACCT
>Ga0114919_10003408_pt1 | contig 12855 bp, 10 predicted proteins | sample BlataG_FD_88682 | JGI IMG/M metagenome (GOLD analysis project Ga0114919, IMG submission 88682) | Deep subsurface microbial communities from Black Sea to uncover new lineages of life (NeLLi) - Black_00105 metaG | ecosystem: Environmental > Aquatic > Marine > Oceanic > Sediment | place: Atlantic... | reverse complement strand
CTTTTCATCAATCAGGAGGTCCGGGTTTTGACCCGGCCTCCACTCGCCTCAATTGTTCAGCAAAACGCTTTTGGCCAGCCACAGTAAGAATCTATTACCTTGTCAATCTCGGCCTTAAGGCGAATTGTCTCATTAAGGGCAACGATGATCTTCTGGTAGTGTTGTATATCGTCATAGGAAAGAGGCCGGCCTTTGCGACCCTTGAGCCATTTTCTACATACTTGATAGCCACCAATCGAGAATTCCCACACATCTTTGGGCACGCCGCCGAAGTATTGACCCTTATTGATCCAGACGCGCTTGTCGTTATGAATATATTTCACTTTTTCGACAATATTGGCGCCTTTTATAGGAAATTCGGTGATGAAATCCTGGAGCTTGAGCGATTCGAAGAGATGGAAAGAAATCAGCTCTTCTCCTTTGGCAGCGAGGGAACGGAACAGCTTGAGATTCCTAGTAAGTGGCAGTCGAGGAAAATCAGTCTTAAGGAACTCGGCGTAGCGAGTCCGATACTTAGGCGAGTGAAATACCGCATAGGCATAGCGGAAAATATCTTCAGATATAATACCTTTGGGCAAATTGAATGGTTCCTCCTGTGATAGCTTCATCTTCTCCGCAAGAGCTTTCAGAAATGCGGTGTTGAAATTCGGGCGGCGGGCGGCGCTGGTGATCAACTCTCCTTGTGTAGCCTCGGTATCTGGATAAAGATAAATCGGAAAATTAAGACTGCTACCACGATAAAACAAGTTGTGATCACACAACATATTGGTGCAATAGAGCAAGTCCCAGTCTCCTTGAGCAACTAGACCAGCACGGCCAACGCTAAGCATTAAGTTGGGCTGCTCCAGGTGTCGCATGACTTCCCGACGCGGCCAGTCAACCATGTCTTCCATATAAAGAAGGAATCTTTTGTCAAAGGGCCGATAAAGATAGGAGACAATTGCTTTTCGCCAGCTTTGGGTTTTTTGTAGCTTGATCCGTGCCTCGCTCAATCGCCACTCGCGTGTATCGCCAGGAGGATAGGTTCCCATTGACTTCTTCTTAAAGAAATGATTACGCACCTCCGTATCGCTGTTGTCAAGGTCAGCGAAAAACTCAATTCGATTTATGAGTGAAGTCTTGTCAAAATCCACCACCAGCAAATCACGCGAGGTTTGAACGCCGTTAGATCCAATATTAAAAATTTCGTTAATTTTCCAACCTACTTGGTACTCCAAATCGGCGCTTTCTTTGATTGGCACAAATAGAAAGAATGGCGATTTTGGTTCAAGTTTCTCCCAATTCGTACTGTTGACATCTGTCTCGTTTAAAACTTTATGCTTGTTATCTCGCAAACCCCAGAGATCAGCATATTGAACGAATGGCGACTTATGCTGCGGAGTTTTAACAAACAAAGAGATAGCCACACCCTGGGTGATATCGAAGACATTTTCATCTTTGCTGCCATCAGGCGCGGTCTCACGTCTCTTAGTATTGCCATGTAGATTAAGAACGAAGATTTCATCAAATGTCTTCAGCAGTTTATTTCGCATTCCTCGGAAGGTCGGGCTGTCGAGGAAGCTGTGGTCAGTAATGAAGCCCAGGATGCCATATCCGGTTCGCTCCAACCGCCATTCAGCAAAGCGGAAAAACTTGATATAATCGTTTTTAAGCCAGACTTTTTTTTCTCCCAATGGCTTGCCGTCAACGTAGCGATAGTCTTCGATAAGCTTAGTGATCCAAGTGCCACGGTTAGCTGAAATCCCGGAATATGGGGGGTTTCCAAGAACGACAAGAATCGGAGCGTCACGTTTGATTGTGGAAGCAGCATTAGCTTCATCAGTAACCCAGCTCGCGAAGAGTGTCTCGCTCTTCTTTGCTGCCTCTTCGAGCGTATTGGTAAGGTAAATACCCAGACGCTGGTCGGACTCGAACCTGTAGCCTGTTTGCTCCAATTGCATGCCGAGTTTAAGATGCGCGATGGAGTAGGGAGCCATAAGAAGTTCAAAGCCAAAGATTCGATTAAGTAGGTACTTAGCCACATAACCGTCCCAAGCACCTGCCTGGCTGGCGAACTTCTGGTGAATCTGATCAATGACAAAATAAAGGAACGTCGCTGTTCCTGTAGCTGGGTCAAGAATAAGCGTATTTTCATCGGCGAGGCCTTTTGGTCGGTCGAAGCGAGTTTTTAGTAGCAAATCAATAGAACGGACAATGTAGCTGACGACTGGCTTAGGCGTATAATAGATACCGCGAACTTTACGCATCTTGGTATCGTAAGCGGCGAGGAAGGTTTCGTAGAAGTGGAAGACGGGGTCTTCCTTGCCTTTGCCTTTTCCGAAATCTTCAAGGATTTTGGTCATATCTGCATGTTTGATGAGCTCAACGATGTCTTCCACCGCCCACGATATCGAATCAGGCATATCAACGCCAGCAATCTCAGCAAAGAGCTTGCGCAGGAATGGATTGGTCTTTGGCAGATTGAAAGCAGCCATTTCACGAGAAAATTCTTTATCGGGCGGTGTGTGGACGTGCGAAGCAAACAGGCCGTAAGCCATAGTTTGAGCGAACATGTCGGCAAATTGCGATTCGTCGAGGTCGGGGATGAGTGTTTCGCGAAAAGCGGAGAGCCAGTTGTGGAACCAGGACCCATGCTCTCCTTCCGGAGCCTCTTTCTTGAATGATTTTATGATTTGAGCGCGGACGATGCGTGTCATGTGCGCCATGTCTGTGGCGAAGTCTTTGGCAGTGGTAACGGTCAATGCTGGCTCAATTAAGAATGCATCAAGAAGATCATTTAGCATTTTCTCGCCGTCTTGTGTTGGCTTGATCTTTTGCTTGGCATAGAGTTTGGCAATACAGACCGAAAGTCGCTTTTTACCGTTAACAAACCACCGGAATTCAAGGTAGTCAGTGAGGATCCAATTCGGCAGCCCCTCGCGAAAACGAATAAACTGCTCACCGTGTTGCCCTTTGCCGCTCTCTATTTCATCGAGATTTGTGCCGATGTCCTTCGCCTCGATATAGCCGAGGAGAACTTTCTTTAGTGTAATTCTGAAATCTGGTGCGCCACAAAGGATTCGTTTGGGTTCGTTGGTAGCAATAATGCCCTTGTCTAAGGCTTCCAGTAAAGTTTTAAGTGCAGGACGGTAGGTATGCTCTGTCGCAACGCCGCTGTCAAGTTCCTTTTTTATAGATGCAAGATATTTAGCAAATGCACTCATGGTGTCACAGGTTTCATTTCCTTACCATTTCAGGATCTGTTTTTTTCTTTTCGCCACCTTGGCAAAAGAATAACATTTAGTGGAGATGTGAGTCAAATACTACATGAACAAAAAACTTACTTCTCCGTGTGCGAATATGTGCCAAAATTGACTGAATTACGTTGAAACTACGGTATAAGGATTGAAAGACAAAAACAAGGGAAACCGTTTAAAATAAAGGATATATCTGGCGGGGCCGACGAGACTTGAAATCGCGAACTCCGGCGTGATAGACCGTTGTTCTTATTGCTCATTATTTATTTTACTATTTGTTAAATTCCGGAATGTTTTCACGAGAAATGAAATTTTTGGGTTACAATGATATAATACGTTCGATGTTCATTTATTGGGGGACAATATGGAAAAAAGCATGTGGATGGTAAGGGCTGGTGAAGCAGGCTACCTGTTTCAAGAATTCAAACAACATAAAATTATTGCAATAGGATGGAACCAAATCGGTGATTTGACGAGATTATCAAATCATACTGGAATTAAGGAGCTTGCAAAAGAGGTTTATCCTGAAGAAAAAGAAGGTTCAATTTCAATGAGCGCAAGCCAAATAAGTAAATTCAGATTCGATTTTCAAATTGGCGATTCCGTAATAACTTATAACCCTCAAGAAAGGAAATACTTGGTAGGAGAAATAATAGGTGAATATGAATACAATAAAAAACTAATCGAATATCCAAATATAAGAAAAGTGAAATGGTTAGGAGAAATTGAAAGGGATAAGTTAACTACACCTACAAAAAATACCTTAGGGGCAATCTCAACAATTTTCGAATTAAGTGAAGAAGCAAAAAATGAAATAATTAACCTCCTGGAAGGTAAAGAAGTGTCTGAACCGTCGCCAGGAGAAACTGTAGATCAAATAAAAGAAGGTATAATCCAGAGGGCACATGAATTCATCAAGGATAAGGTTTCAAAATTAGATTGGATTGATATGCAGAGGTTAGTGGCAGGTATTTTAAGAAGCATGGGTTACAAAACCAGAATTTCGCCTGCCGGTCCCGATAGAGGGCGGGATATAGAAGCATCTCCTGATGGATTAGGTTTGGTTGATCCTAGAATAGTAGTACAAGTAAAACATAGAAAAGGTCAAATGAAAAGAGGGGAAATAACAAGCTTTTCAGGAGGTCTAAGACCGGGCCATAAGGGAATTTATGTAAGCACTGGTGGATTCACAAAAGATGCAAAATATGAAGCAGAAAGATCAAACATTCCTTTAACGCTTGTAGATCTAGATGGACTTGCTAAGTTAATCATCCAATACTACGATTCTTTTGACGCTGAAACTAAAACGCTTATTCCTTTGACAAAAATCTATTGGCCAGAATAATAGCATCAATTGAATATTTCCTCCATCATTTCATAGGGGTTCCTCCTTAAAATAATTCCATTTTGGAATAGAGATCCACAACAAGCCTCTCCCTTATCACTACGCAGTGACATATAGGTGACACAAAATGCTTAAAATTGCCTACTTTTGCCTAACGGTGAGAAAATGGCATCACTTAAAACTAATTGATGAAACAGGGGAAGAAAGGGATTTAAGAGTGGCAGCCCTAACATACCCAACCTTAGAACTTTTGTAGAGTTAATATATATGCTGAGAAACCACAAAATCATATCTCAATTTCAGAAATTAAGGCAACTTGTTTAATTCTTTTTTTCGATTAAGCTGAGTCATCCTGTCCACACCGTGTCCCCACGGATTTTTCGGATATATCTATTCAATTTGACTCTTTCCTCATTAATTGATATTCTTTCACAAAATATTGAAGTGGGAACCATGAGATATAGAAACTATATAAAGACAAGTTCAGAAGAAAAAGTAAAAAAAATATATCGTGTTATGCCGGTGTATAGACTACTCGAAATATTTAAACAGGAACAAAATACTCTATTAAAACCCAATTTGTGGGACGATCCATTTGAAAATTTTATTCTTAAAGGCCTTGGCAGGCTATCAAATGGTATGACTGTTTCCCTAGGAATGAGGGACTTTTTGTATGGTCAATGTTGGACATTACACAGGGAATCTGATGCAATGTGGCGAATTTATTCCCCAGATAAGAATGGTGTCAAGGTCAGAACAACTATTAAAAAGCTCTTTGAGTCGCTATATAATGCAATACCTTCAAGGCTTAGAGATGTTTCATGTTTTATCGGCAAGGTAGAATATTTTAAAAAGGAAGATATAGATACCCACGGGCAAGCCCATGGTACTTAAAACAATTCAAGCTTTGCTTGACCTGAATCTTCGATTCAGAATAACTCATTCACCCACGGCCAAGGCCGTGGTACTCTGTCGCTTCGCGACCGTATAGAAAATCTTCTTAAAAATATAAATATTATAGATAGTACAGGAGCACGAATTGCCGAAACATTGTTATTTAAACGAAAAGAATTTTCCCACGAAAAAGAAGTTAGATTAATTTATATAGCAGAAAAAAATAATGCCAAACCTAAGGTATTTCAATATAATATAAATCCCAATGAATTGATTGATCAGATTGTATTTGACCCAAGGATGAATAAACATCTCTATGAATTATACAAAGACTGGTTAAAGCACATGAATTTTAATAAAGGAATAATTCAATCTGGCCTTTATAAGGCCCCAGCTAACATAGTCATAAATATTTGAAAATATTACCGCTTATGAAGAAATAGAATTCAACAATCTTTGGATCAACTTGTTAATTACATATATTGGGAGCTAATCTTGTTCTCATGTTATTGTAATTGTAATTTAATATGTGGATTTGGAGGGAATAATAGATAATCTTGCATGCAATATAGCGACAGTTAGATTAATGTTGCTAACGAGGAGGAAATATGGAACCAAAACACAAAGAAAGAAAACTGAATAGAGCTTCAGTGATTAGCTGTGTTATTGGCATTGTAGGTTTAGTAGTTGGCATTGTGGGTTTATTATATTCATTCCAACAAAGAAGCATAAAGATGGAAATAGAGCAGCTGAACCGAGAAAACGTGTGGTCATCTTACGAGTGATCACTCCTTGAAGCTATTGACGATCCTTATCTCTTCATACAATGTATTATCAGTATCAATCACCCACTTTTTCGTGCCAGTAAATAAAAAGAGGTCTGCTGCAAATAGAATAAGTTTTGATTTTAAAGTTTCATTTATTCGGCATGTAAAATTAAGTTTAAAACTTATTACATTTTTCCCTGCCACTGTTTCAGTGGTAGCACTTCCCCAAATTACTAGGTCAACTTCTTGACTCTTTCTATATTTTTCGGCTTGAACTCTTCGCTTAATAATATCAGATCCCCTCTCTCTCTTTCCAGAGGTCAAGGAATTTCTCATAATGCTCTATGGCTTTGCCAATCTTTTAATCAGACTATTATCTAAAGTATAACAATCCTAATCCTAAACAAATTACAATTTCATTTACAATGTTTATTTTTAATGTAAAGTTTGTGTTTTCTGGAATTATATCCGCTGTTTCTTGAGCTATCATGTTTATTTCCTGCGGAATAATATTTGTATCTGACACAATAGCTTCAGAGCTACCTATAAATTCTCCACAAGACTGATCAATATAACCATCTGGGGAAAGCCTAAGAATTAAAATATCTAGTACATCTCCAGCAAATGATCCAGTAACCCCTCCTACAATATATCCTCCATCCGTTGCCTGTTGAATTGAATAGGCTCCATCAAAAAAGGTTCCTCCGTAGGTACGTTGCCATTCAATATCTCCAACGGAGGAAATTTTTAAAACCCAAAAATTTCGTCCTCCTGAACCAAATGATTCTGTAGAACCAGCGACAATATACCCTCTGTCATTTGTCTGTTGTATAGAGTGAGCTTCATCTGGATGCCCTCCTCCGTAGGTACGTTGCCACTCAATGTTTCCAATTGAAGAAAGCTTCATAACATAAAAGTCTAAGTCTCCAACACCAAAGGAGTCTGTAGAACCAGCGACAATATACCCTCTGTCATTTGTCTGTTGTATAGAATTAACAAAATCCCTATTATTGCCTCCGTAGATACGTTGCCATTCAATATCTCCATTTGAGGTAAGCTTTAAAATCAGGCAGCCTATAAAAATAGGATCGATAAGATCAAATGTAAGTATGAATCCCCCATTGATCGTCTGTTGAACACATCTTAAACGCGAAATGGAAATAAAACCATAATCACTTTCCCCAAACCTTCGTTGCCACTCAAAATTTCCGTTAGAAGAAAGCTTTAAAAGTTTACCCCCGTTTGCTGTAATATAACCACCATCGCTTGTCTGCTGAATGGAATAAGCCGCTCCAAATCCATATTTGCGCTGCCACTCAATGTTTCCATTTGAGGAAATTTTTAAAACCAGGCAATAATGAGTTGGAAGATCTAATGGATAGTCTTCAGCAGAGCCGCCTATTATATATCCACCGTCATTTGTTTGTTGAAGGGAATAAAGCCAATCAGTTTTATTTTCTGATCCATAACTGCGCTGCCATTCAATTTCTCCAAAGGGAGTAAGTTTTAAGACCCAAAAATCCTCGCATCCAGCACAATCGCCAGCTATCCCACCAATAATGTAACCTCCATCATCTGTTTGTTGAACAGAACTAAACCAGTCAAAATCTCCAATCCCGTATGCTCTTGCCCAGAAATGCTGAGTTGTGATAGTCTGTATTGAGAAGTTACATAACTGTCCGGATGTCTCACCACACTCATTCTTAGCCACTATTCTCCAGTAGTAAGTAGTATTGTAATTTAATGTCCCAGGATTATAACTACTAGTTGTTACATTGACAGCTAATGGAGGAGGAGAAGAAGCCCCAAAATAAACATCATAAGACGTCGCTCCTGAACAATCAGACCAGTCTAAATCTGTACTAATGGAGACATTTGTTGCTCCATTGGAAGGCGATGGATTGCTGGGAGTGTTTGGAGGTGGACAAGGGACGGTAATTGTAAAAAAAACGGTATTGCTTACTTTACCTGTAGCGTCATCTACTGCCCAGTGCTCATAAGTTCCAGCCTGAAAACCAGTACTATCAATAGTATGACTTGCCTTGCCTTGACTATCCATGTTGAATTTAAGAGGAGGAAATTCAGTACCATCAGGTTTTTTTAAATGGGATGTCAAGGTTCTATTAGGAGTAAACTCAGACCACTCAATTAAAAATTGTGTTCCAGTAGGACCTGAATCAGGAGTAATACTCACATTGGCATTAGGTGGGGGTAATGGAGAATAACTCTTGATAAAATCAGAAGGAGAAGGGAGAATATAATTTTCACTAATTAGACTTTCTGTCTTAGGCCAATACCAACCACCATTTTTACAATAGCGTATGTAAATATGACCAGAACTTTGATCAATTAAAGGAGTATGAAATTTCCATATATTAGAAGATGCATTTTCTACTTCTTTAGCTTTTATTAGCTCAAAGTGAAGATGATGATTATTTTCAAATTGTAATCCAGTATCCCCTATTAATCCAATAATATCGCCTTTCTTAATGTTCTCACCAACAGAACAAGGAGAAAGCTCTTGCATATGAGCATAAGCTGAAGCAATTAGTCTTCCATCATTTAGCCTGTGTCCCACAACAACAATATTTCCAAATGCAATTGTTTTGTCTGGTCTTTTACTCTTATCGCTGATCTGTTTTTGACTAAATAATATAGTACCATCTGCAATAACATGTATCGGCATGCCATTATCACTCGCACCTCCTAGTCTATTGTTCCAATCTTCTCCAGGATGAAAAACTCCATAGTCACCAAGCAATCCGGTGTTATAATCCTTCAAATATTTATCTTTATTGAATGCAACAGCAACTATCCAACTATTTGGCATTCCACCTGCGTTGAATTCAATTTTTGGATAATTATTTACATAGTAGTCCATTGTTAACAAATCAAGATTATCTCCAATGTCCTCAAGGGATTGAGATCTTTCATCGTGACATACTAAAATTATATTATTAAAATCTCTAGAGTCGCCAATTGGCACTCTAAAACTTGTCGCTACAGGAATATCTTCAGGTACAATGGGATTGTTATTGCTACATACTACCAAAGGGCTATAAGTTATCCATACTTCAGAAAAATGAGATGTCTCTCCGCTTACGGTCTTATCAACCTTGTTAACGATTATATTTTCTAAAGGTTCAATATATCCACCCGAATCAGAAGTAACTAAATAAAGATCATCTTCCAAAACATTAGGAGGTAAAATCGTGGAATTATACGTAAGATAAATTCTTGTAAAATTTGTAAAATTTAGACCATCTGGTCCGAACTCATGCATATCGCCAACCAATACTTTTTTACCAGTCCGGGAAATTGTTATAATAGTATCCTCAGAAAGTGATCCTGCCGGAATTTCAATAGATACCATCTCATCGCTAGTAATAACAGTCCCACCTTCAGGCCCAATCACCCCAGCACAATCCGCTTCAATTTCTTGATTAACCTGGACCCAAAGGTAACTCCCTGGCTTGCTTCTTAACTCCACTGAAATAGTGTTATTCTCTTCCAAGCTTATAGGAACTTCTAGGTTATAAGCATTCTGGTTGAAATCATTAGGACCCAATATTTCCACTCCATTAATTAGAATCACAGCACTGCTTATCCTGTTTTTACCATTCGCATCCCCATTCATAACTTTAAGTATGCCTACTCCGGTTCTTCCAGGAAAGTTATCGGTATAGACACTTGGCTTTCCTTTGGTTTGTAGATATTTCTGCGGTCCCAATAAAGTTACTTCAACTGCGTAAGACGAACTAATAAATAAACCCAATAATAAAATCGATGTGATTAGAAAAGATTTTTTCATGATATGCCCTCCTCCCTTTAAAAATAAATTATTTGTTTAATTTTAGGTTACTAAGTTTCTTGGCACTTTATTAGGAAATTTAGTAAAGTTCACAATCAAAAAATTACTTATTTTTATCTTGGTGTCAATGCTTTTTCTAAAAATGTCCTATTTTGTCCTATTATGTCCCAGATTGTCACATCATGTCTTAATTTGAGAATTTCCCTCCCCTTCATTCGTCTTCATTTATGAGGTGCTTCTTCGTGGCCAACACCTCATTTCAACCATCGAGAAGCCAAGGCTTTAGGGTCTCTGGCTTCAACTTACTTCAATTATCTTTTTTTGTCTTTTGCAAATATTCAAACCATTCTTCTCCAAATTCTTTTTCTAGAGATTTAATGAATGTTTCTTTAAACTCTTCTCTGAACCGTTGAATTTCTTCCTCTGCAATTTCTGGATTATCTGAGAAATGTATTCGAATTAATTCCTCAGAAAGCTTTTTGTGTTCTAATTCTAAGGATTCATATTTTTCGATGAATTCTTTTTTTGTCATAACTCCTATATTATCTATTACTTCTTCCATATTTTTTTCTGCTTCTTCGAGCTTCTTTGTTACTTCTCTAAAACTCATTTGTGAAGACTTTGGATATTCAGTTCGTTCTTTAATCTTTTCGTCTGTTCTTTTAGCTGTTATTACGGAAAACCATATCAAGAAAATAACAGCCACGCATATCCAAAATATTAGAGTAGACTTTTTCATCCCCATTTTACTCCCATTTACCTCTCATATTTTTAATCAACAACCATGAGAAGAGAATTTCTCATATCTCTAATCCTCTATCAAATGAGGCGCATATACCAATAAGGTTCACTTTCACGGCTGGGATGCCAGGAGTTCAGGGTCTCTGGCTTCCACTCGCCCCAGCACTTCTAAATCTATTTTAAGATCCAGAATGATAGGAATCAGTTCATTATCAACATTATTATTTCCTTGATTCCATTTTTAATGTTGCTCATCTAGACATTTGTATCTAGTGAATTTGAGATTGAGCTAAGAGCTTTTCCAAGCGCTTTTTTAAATTGATAATCATAATTATGATTTCGATAATAGATCCGACATTGAATTACTTTAAAAGGAATATTCTTAAAGATTTTACTTATAATCTGTGCGCTAGCTTGCTTCGTGTCTGGTTCATAAATAAAGAGTTGTTGTTGGCCTAACTCAATAGGATTTATTGGCCGAGGATCTTGGGAAGCCATGTCTACCTTAAAGTGTAAGCGTCTAAGTTTAGGATGGAGATTGTTTCTTACTTTTTTCTCTAATTCTTCTGTAGTCCATATCTTTGTGCCGAGCTGAAGCTTTTCTAGCTCAAAGACTTCTTCGCAAGCCATCTTGCACTTCAAATCACGTTGCAATATCTTTTGCCATTCTCGAGCAAGCCTCTTTTTTTGAGCATTTCGTTCACGAATCCAAGAAGTAACCTTTTCAATCAAAGACCAATCTGTAATTCCTAAATATTTGTCCAAATGTTCGAGAGGATTAAAAGGAAGTATTATCTTCATAGTTTCATTGAAAATTTCTTTCAGATGGAGATCTATTCCTCGGGTAGTCCTATGATAATAGACATTTGAATAAAGGTATAATCGTTCCTGAAGAAATCTTACTAATGCACTCTTAGCAGCTGCATGCAAGGTAAGGCCCTTATCGGAGAAAAACGAATAATGTAATAATCGATCGATATCAACTAAATTTTGAGATATTCCTGTCATATAAGCGTCACGATTAACATAGTCCATGTTATCTACTGAATAGATACCGCAAAATAATAAACGTAAATCTCTTAACCATTGTGGGAATTTGTGAGTTTCACTATCTGAAGGCTTCTTGATGAGAAAGGCCACATCCTCAGAGTGGATTTCTCCCCTAAAACTTCCGGCAGGGCTTCGCCTAATTTTTTTTACAATTTTTCCCAATTTCTTGACTATTATCTCCCGACTTATGTCTTCATGCGTTATGCCATATTCATTTAAAAAATTAGAATCAAAAAAGTGACCGAATGGACCATGCCCTACTTCATGCAGTAATCCCGCAATTCTTGCTAATTCAACTACATGCTCAAGAGAGGGAATTTTTCTATGATTTTTCTTAAGGGAGGGGTATAGATGCCTCGTAAATTTTCCAGCGAGGAACATAGTTCCTAAAGCATGTTGAAAGCGACTATGCTCCCCACTGGGATATACCCACCAACTGCTCTGTAACTGGTGTATCATCTTTAAGCGTTGGACCCATTCTGTATCAATCAGATCTTCTTCTGTACATTTGTTTTTTGATTTTGGCCATAGGATTGGGTAATCCTTATGTATTTATAGATGCAGTCAGCTACAAGACCTACCCCTTCGTATTTCCTTGGAATAGATTCTTTATCCATTTTTTACCTCCTATTGAGGTGCTTATCCGCCCAGTTGCCTTCTTTCTATCCGGGAGGCCAGGAAAGCCTGCCTTCCACTCGCCTCAATATTTTTTAATCATTTCTTTGCCATACTCTGTAAGAGTATGAACTCCATATTTCACTTGCTGGAAGATTCCTTGAAATTTTTTACCTACATTATGTGCTCCACCGGGATTATCAACTCTCATCCCTTGAAAAGTAGGACTATAATTATTTTCCCATCTGTGTTTATCTGCACCAATTTGTCTTTTGATATCTAATCTTCTAAATGTTTTCATCCCTTTTTCCTTAATTAAAACAGAAACAGTTTGTAGAATCTCTTCAGCTGTTGTCATTATTATCCCCCATTTCTTTTAATTCTAGGAAGCCAGGG
>Ga0114919_10003407_pt1 | contig 12855 bp, 11 predicted proteins | sample BlataG_FD_88682 | JGI IMG/M metagenome (GOLD analysis project Ga0114919, IMG submission 88682) | Deep subsurface microbial communities from Black Sea to uncover new lineages of life (NeLLi) - Black_00105 metaG | ecosystem: Environmental > Aquatic > Marine > Oceanic > Sediment | place: Atlantic... | reverse complement strand
TCTCTTAAATCCAACTTCTTGAAATCAGGTCTGGGCCAGGGGTTCACAGTTCAGGGGTTCAACTTGGAGCCATGAACCATTGTCCATGCCAAGAGTCCTCAACCGGCTCATGAAAAACCCGCATTTAACGGTTAATGGTTCAGTAAATAACCATTGAACCCCGCCTGCCGTCCGGCGGGCAGGCGTGAACCCGGAACTTTGAACCTGTGTACTTACCTGTCATCAATATATTATACACACTAAAATGATTTGGAGTCAAATTTCTGATTTAGTTTAGGATAGGATGTTTCTTTTGACACATAATTGCCTTTCTTCTATACTCATTCATCTATAAAAATTGGGATTGTAGGGCTTAATCAAGGTATTGAATAATAAACAAGGGAAGGAACGTTACTATGTTCCTCACTGATGAAGAAAAAAAGATGCTGGCCGGAGAATGTGGTCCTGGCATACAAAGGGCCATGAGCCTGTTTTATCTGGCGCGGTTATTGCAACAGAGATTCCTACTGTGGATCACCCAGAAAAGAATGTATTGAAGCTGATAAAGACAGGTGATTATATAAAAGTAGATGCAACCAGAGGCGTTATTGAGGTGGTAGGGAAATAAATCAAGGTGGATACTACGGGACGAGTTTTATTACGTGGTAATTGTTATGTGTGAACATAGGAACCATGCGTCACTTCTGATACATCAATACTATAGAATATGGGGTTGTATTTTAATTCCTAAATCATTTTAATTATGCTTTTCGTTTAATTTTTCTACCATGCCCCCTCGCTTTAGATGGCCGCGATAGTCCTTTTCGTGATTTTCCAATATGAATTTAAGATAGTGTATATGGTTATTAACTGCCTCCATATATAAATCCTTGTCCAGATTCCAGCGTGCCTTAAAATGATATCGCATATATTTATTCATGCCGCCTAAAACATTGGTAAATCTTTTCTGGGTCATATCATAGAAGTCCATGGTCTTTTTTAGCAGATCAAGCTCATCGGCATATCCCATGATGCCTCCCTCCTTGAATTCATAGTACAGAAAAAGCAGTTTCTCAAGATAGGTTCGATCTGCCATTTGACCCATTAGATCAGCAGTACCCAGCATTTTGCACATAAGTTCAGTCTGTCGGGAATCGAACTGGATTTTTTTGATCTCTACATCAAGGCCAGCACATATAAGGATATTAGGGTGATGTTTGAAATCTTTTTTTGAAAATCCACTATCAGCTATATATTTATCCATAAAAACAATACTGCGTTTTGTATCTATACCTGTATATTTCGCTCCTGTTCCTATATCATCATCGAGTGTTTGAATATATCCTGTATCATGCATAAGTGCGCATATTAGCCCCAGAGTTACCTGTTCTTTGGTAAATTTTTCGCCGCTTACAAATGCACCGTGCACGAGCCTTGCCATGGCAAGAAAGGTGTCTGTAGTGTGCTTCAGGTTGTGGTATTCAGTATTACATTTGCGGTATCCTGGATATTCCCCACGGAAAAGACGCATAACATCTTTGAATATATGATTGAGGATATCAAAATCAAATTCCTCAAACATCATGAGAGCGATTGTCCGTACCTCATCCAGAATACTCTGAGGATTTTCCATGTTTACTATGCGTGAAAGTTGCATCTCATTCATTTGTATCCTCTCAATCAGCTATAAAAATTTTTTAGCAAAGAAAGACATTGTTAGTCAAGGTCAAGTAATGATTTTATTTTATTTGCGTGCATAGGCGTATTTCTTCTGTGTATTTGGTATTTGATTTTTACCCTTACACAAATTATAACCTTAAATAAAGGCATCGAGTCAAGGGAAAATTTACAATTATAATATATCCAGCTATAACATGACGTAACAATTTAAGGTTTCCCGATAAAATCGGGATTTAGGGTTAAACAAAGATCTGAACCCGGAACGCTCAACCCTGAACCTAGGAACGGTGAATAATTGTGGCCTCACAAAAGATCGTTTTCATTGTTAATCCAAACGCAGCAGTGGGATCCACTGGCAGAGAATGGCCTCGAATAGCGAAGATGGCAAGAGATCGATTAGGACCTTTTCAGGCCCTTCTCACAACCGGTCCAGGAGATGCTACCATACTTACTCATAATGCCCTTCATAAAGGCGCTGAGCTGGTTGTCTGTGTAGGAGGAGATGGAACTCTGAATGAGGTAGTGAATGGGTTTATGGGAAAGAATGGTCCTATTCGACCCGAGGCCATGGTAGGGTTTATTCCCCGTGGTACGGGATGTGATTTTATAAAGACCGTTCCTATACCTGAGGAACTCAACAGGTCATTGGATGTAATCATTACATCTCATACCCGTTCTATTGATTTAGGACAGCTTGAATATATGGATCATCATGGCCATCTATCCTCTCGATATTTTCACAACATTACCAGCTTTGGCCTGGGCGGTGAAGTCGATGAACGGGTTAACCGGACCACCAAAATTTTCGGTGGTTTTATTTCGTTTATCTGGTCCACCCTGATTTCCATTTTGGTTTACAACAAAAAACGAATACATCTTACAGTGGATAATTGCTTTGATCAGAGTGTCATGATCTGGAATGTGGTGGTTGCCAACGGGCAGTATCATGGTGGCGGCATGTGGGTGGCCCCACGTGCAGCTGTGGATGATGGCCTGTTCCATGTAACTATAATTGGGGATTTTTCCCTTGCAGAGGTATTCTGGAACCTCCCTAAGCTCTATAATGGAAAACTCCTTCAGCTAAAAAAGGTGAAAACACTCGTGGGCAAGAGGGTAGAGGCCTCCTCAGATCAACAGGTCCTTTTGGATGTAGACGGAGAGCAACCTGGCCAATTGCCTGCTATCATTGATATAGTACCGAAAGCGGTGCGCTTCATTATACCAAAATAGATATGCTTGCACTATTGCCACAATTCCTATGTACCAGCAGGGCATTACCTGAAACAATATGAAAGGAGAGACGATGAATTACCAAGATTGGGTACAATTGGAATTAGAGGACTTGAGCACATCCTTGGGTTTTCACTACACTCCAGAGGAAGAGGTAGCCGGCCGACTGACCAGACTCAGAAGTAGTATGAAAAAGAAAGGGATAGAGGCGTTTCTGGTAGTGCAGAAAATGGATTATTACTATCTTTCCGGGAGTACCCAGAATGGCATTCTCTTCGTGCCGTTAGAGGGAAAACCACTTCTTATGGTCAAAAGGGAAGTGGAGCGGGCACGACTGGAATCGCCGCTGGAAGAGGTAGTGGAACTCAAGTCTATTCGAGATCTGCCTTCCCTGATTCAAGACCACTGGAGCCGACTCCCCAAGACCCTGGGACTCGAACTGGATGTTCTTCCGGTGAATGATTACTTCAAATATGAGAGCCTCTTTCCAGGCGCCAGGTTCATGGATACCTCTCTGATCATTCGTGACACGCGAAAAATCAAATCCCCTTTTGAGATCGATCTCATGAAAATGGCGGGGGAAATTGGCAGAAAGACGTACCAAAAAGGTAGGGAGATGCTCAAAGAGGGGATGACCGAGATCGAGTTCGGTGGTCTTCTGGAAGCTGCGGCCAAAATGTATGGCCACGAAGGGCTTCTCAGGGTCAGATCCCTCAACTATGAGGCCTATTCATGGCATGTACTGAGCGGTTCCAGCGGAGGGATCGTGAGCCAGTCGGATTCCCCTATGGGTGGACTGGGGCTCTCGCCAGCCTTTCCTGTAGGGGCAAGCCGTAAGGTCATGAAAGCCCATGAGCCAATCCTGGTAGACTTTGGAACATGCTACCATGGTTATCAGGCAGATGAGACCCGTATGTTTTCTATCGGGGAAATGGAAGATAAATTTATCGACGCGTACAAGGTATGCCAGGAGATTCACGATGCCGTCCTGGAAGAGACACGGCCTGGGATAGACTGTGAGGCTATCTTTCAGCATACTCTCCAGCTTGCAGAGAAACTGGGATATAAAAATAGTTATTTAGGGCCTCCCGGACTTCAGACCCGTTTTATTGGCCACGGTATTGGCCTGGAGCTCAATGAATTTCCCTTCCTGGCTCAGGGCCACTCCTACCCCCTGGAAGAAGGGATGACCTTTGCTGTAGAGCCAAAAATCGTCTTTCCTGGAGAAGGCTCAGTAGGGCTTGAGAACACTGTAGTAGTTACCGGGGATAGCTACGATGTCCTTACTCCATTAGAGCAGGACATCCTTAAGGTATAAGCGTATCGTTGAAGTCCTACGCGTTTGTTTCACCAGGAATCTTTTTCTCAGGACCCTCATTAAGGGCCTTCAAGGCAAGCATAAGTGCATGGGTTCCTAAACGACCGTGTCCCTGTGCCTTGACCTCAAGGTACAGTTTATGGACCAGGGCTAATCCTGGTAATGACAGGCCAACTGCATCAGCCTCCTGCAGTGCAATGCCCATATCCTTGATAAAATGATCCACAACAAAACCGGGTTTATAGTTTCCGGATACTATGCGCGGCCCTAAGTTGTTAATAGACCAACAAGAGGCTGCACCTTTACCGATGATATCGATTACGGACTGTTGATCAAGACCGGCCTTATCCGCATACAGCAGAGATTCACACACCCCAATCATGGTTCCAGAAACAAGGATTTGATTGCACATTTTTGTGTGCTGCCCTGCTCCCGAACCTCCCATGTAAGAGATGGTCTGTCCCATTAATTGAAACAAAGGGAGAACTGTATCAAAGACCTCTTTGCCTCCCCCTACCATAATGGCAAGAGTTGCATTCCGAGCACCAATATCGCCGCCTGAGACAGGAGCATCGAGACCATTAATACCCCGTTCTACAGCAGTCCTGGCAATGGTTTGAGCCAAAATAGGTCGACTGGTGGTCATATCTACAACAATACGGCAGGGACCCTCAATAGAAAAGACTCCGTTTTCTCCCAGGTAAACTTCTTCTACATCGGCAGGAAAGGCAACCATGGTGAATACGATTTCAGCGCTAGCTGCAACTTCAGCCGGGGATTTACACCAATAGGCCCCATTTTTGAGCAACGATTCTGCCTTGTCTCTGGTACGGTTAAAAATATAAAGATCATGTCCATCCGCCTGAAGATGACCAGCCATTGGCCCACCCATGATACCGGTACCAATCCATCCAACTTTCATTATATCGCTCCTTTTTCGTATACCCTCGCCATAGGTAAAGAAGAGAAGAGTACCATCTTATATTGCTACGCTAACACGTGTGAGATTTAGAATCTTTGTAAGATCACCTGGATATATCTCTGCCAGAAGCCCCTTTTTCCCTGCATTGATATAGATTTTGGGCAGCTCCATAACAGAGGCCTCGACGTAAACCTTGAGAGGCTTTTTCGTCCCAAAGGGAGAGATTCCACCCACAAAATACCCTGTGTGCTTGTGTGCAATTTGTGGTTCACAGGGCTTCACCGTCTTTACCCCAAGGGCACGTGCCAGGGCCTTGGTTGAGACCTTCTTATTCCCATGCATAAGAATTAAAAGCGAATCACCATTGTCAACCTCCATTACAAGCGTCTTTATCACAAGGTACTCATCCACATTCAACTCTTTAGCTGCTACCGTGGTTCCGCCTTTCTCCTCAAATTTGTAAAAATGCAAGGAAAAATTCACCCCGGATTCTTTTAATGCTCTAATGGCCTGTGTTGTGGGAAACTTTTCCTTTGCCATTAGTCCTCCTTAGCCTTTGGTAAAGACACTGCCTTTTTTCCTCTCACAGAGCTCACAGAGCTCACAGAGTTTGTATCTGCGGTCCCTGCCCGACGGACGGCAGGCGGGTCTATGGCTCTGCGGTGAAAAGTGGGTATTGATTGTGTAATTTAATAGTATAGGAATTTCCTTTTTTAGACAGGATAGACGGGATGTTCTGGATATAAAGAATATAAAAAAATCTTGTTAATCCTGTCAATCTTGTCAAAAAAGTTCCCCGACATGTCGGGGCTAAGTTCAGCTTTATTATACTTTAGGAAACCACTCTTTTTTCAGTTCCGCAAGCCTTTTCTCTTTTATCGCAGTGCGCATTCGGCGCATCAGTGATTCCAGAAAATGAAGATTATGGATGCTCGCCAGTTGTATTACCAAAAGCTCTTTGGCCATAAACAGGTATCGTAGATAGGCTCTTGAAAAATTGCAACACGTATAGCAATCACATCCCTTTTCAATCGGGCGGGGATCATTTGTATATTGTGCATTACGGATATGTATTCGAAACCTCTCCGCTTCTTTTGTAAAAAGCGTGCCGGTGCGTGCCAACCGTGTCGGTAGCACACAGTCAAAGAGATCTACTCCTCGCTTTACCACTTCAAATATATCCTCTATCTCACCGATCCCTAAAAGATGTCGTGGCTTATCCTGGGGAAGGGGAGGGATCGTCCATTCCAAGACCTGATGCATCTCTTCTGTAGATTTTCCAAGAGAGCCACCAATCGCATAGCCATCAAAGTCTTGCCCCGAAATAAACTTAGCACTCTTCTTCCTTAAATCTTGATACGCTCCACCCTGAATAATTCCAAAAAGGGCCTGACTCTTGAAGGAAGTGCGCTTAAATTCCTTCAATGCCCTGATTGCCCAGCGGTGGGTCCTTTCCATTGCTTTCTTGGTGTACTCGTAATCATGAAGGGGGGAGGTACACTCATCCAGCACAAGAATCATATCTGCACCGAGTTTCCGCTCTATCTCTATTACTCGCTCAGGTGTGAACCGATGTCGTGTGCCGTTCCGATATGAGATGAATTCCACTCCATCCTCATCAACATGCACAAAAGATTTCCCCTTTTTCGAGCGTATATGCCCACCGTGATTCTTCTCGTCTGGAAAGATGGGTGCGATTTTCCCCACCCCGTGTTCTTTCGCTGCACCGAGGCTAAAAATCTGAAAACCACCAGAGTCTGTTATGAGCGGCCCATCCCAGCCCATAAATTGATGAAGCCCTCCCATTTTCTCTATCAAATCTTCTCCTGGCTGGAGGTGGAGATGGTAGGTATTGGCGATAATGACCTGGCTTCCGATTCGGCGAAGATCATCAACTGATATACCCTTTACCGTTGCCAGAGTGCCGACAGGGATAAATGAGGGTGTTTGGATAGAGCCATGAGGAGTAACAATTTCACCTGCCCGTGCCGCCTTATCCTTTACTAAAAGCTTAAATGAGAACATCGTAAGTAATCAAGGACTCCTTTTATCTCTCACAGAGTGCACAGAGGCACTGAGTTTTTACCCTGATTTTTCATACTCAAAAAATCAGGGCAAAGAAATGATCTCTGTGGGCTCAAGCGACCAAAGAGAGCGGGCGAGAGATTCCTAATCATGTGGCCAGATACAAAACATCAGTAAAAAGTAGTCACTGTCTGATGATAGGGTTTTGCCTTGAATTCTCTCTGCTGGCCCAGATTCCAGAGGATCCAATCTATCTCAAAGGCCCTTACATCTTCTCCAAGTCGCCTCAATTCCTGACGAATCAGCTCAACTGCCCAGATGGTGTTGGCCCTGATCTCAATCTCCTCAGGGCTTCCTGCCTCAAGAAAGATACCATGATCCACTTTGTGCTCCAGGGAGGGACTGTACTGCAATATACCAACATGTCGCAGCACCTGCGGTAGCTTGTAATCGGCAAATGCAGTTAAGTTATCAATATCTTTAAAATACCCCCAGTCTTTACCGCCAAATGCCCCATAGAGATCTGCGGTAAATATCTGCGCCCGCTTATAGAAATATATCTTCTGGCCATAGCATTCTTCAACATCCCTGAAAGAGGGTAGGTTTTCAACAAGCAATCCGACCAGGATTAGTGCCGAGTTTTCGGCGGCCTCCACCAATCTGTAAGCCTCTCCATTATATTCTTTAATAAGAAAAGCTCCCAGTTCATTCAGGATGTGAGCGCGGGCTTCCATGAGCTGCAACTCACCCTTTCCGCCAAGTATCTTTTTCAATGTATCAAGGGAAACATGAGTCAAATAATCGGCCCTGGTGATTGGAATCCCTGCATCGATTGCCTTTTTTAACGACGCTGCAAGAGCATAATAGCCGGAGAGTGTTTCTGATTTATACTGAACTTCCCATTTAACCTCAACAGGTACCGGCCAGAAGCAAAAATTGATGCTATCCAGGACAAGGAGATAAGCGACCGTGTCCTGACCGCCATCGAAAAAGTGATAGTCATAGTTCCAGGGAGGAATTTCGATCCCATCCTCAATTAATTTCCTTGCAAAACTGGCAAGAGCCTGCTCATCAATCGTTACCTGTTGGCTCCTTTCCTTTACATGTCGAGTTGTTTCAAGAACCTCGTTCATAGTTTCAACCTTATTGAGAAATCCTGATGTGTCTCTTTTGCTCAAAAACAGTGATTTCACCCGTATACATACCAGAGTCTACCAATCTTTGTAAACCAGGTTACCTATCCGGAAAATAAACCCAACCCCTGAATCCCGATTTCATCGGGAAACAATGAACCTGTGAACAGCTCCCAAAAATCCCATAATTTTAGTGCCTTATCAGGGCTTATGACATGACATTATATTGAGAATGTAAAAACATATTGACACAAACATTTTCTGGGGTGTAGGTATGAAATACGTGCTGGATACGAGAAAGTTCCAGATATCTACTCGTTATAACAGTCGTTCCTGTTCCAGTTGTTCTTAATTTTCCTGTTCACCTCCGCAACCTTTCCGCTATGTTGTGCCGTTCCCCTATCAGGTACGTGATTTACATGGTTCGTTATGCTGAAATAACACAATTTTAACATATTCTCGAAATAATCGCGTAGAATATTACGCCTTATAAAACGTCTAGTATTATGTTATACCTATAAAAAGAGCTATGGAAATTGACCCAAAAGTAACCATTTTCTTTTCATTTATGATTTATGCCGTTCTTGCTGTTTGGACCCCTTTGGGTGGTAAATTATTTGATTTCGTAGATAAATTTATTGATAGAAAAAATTCAATTTTAAGATGGAGTGGTATTATTGTCGGTCTATTTATTGGGTACCTACCATTTATCGTTATGCTTTATTTAATCCACTATTAGTTCGAAATTTTTTATTAAAAAAATTACCGTGTTTCCCTAACAAAACTTTTATAGATTGCACAACCTCAAAAAAAAACAGCTGTTCTATATGAAGTTACGTGAAAATAGAAATAAAAAATTGGAAAAATCAGATGGAATATCCACAAGGCAATCATTTATATAAGTATCGTGTATACAATACAAAATCCCTTTCGATCCTTATAAATAAAAAAATATGGCTTGCTACACCAGAATCTTTCAATGACCCTTTTGACTGCAATATAAAATTTAAGTCTCAAATTAACTCCGAAGCTTTTAATAAGTATCTCAAACAAACAGGTAGAACGACTGGAGATCTTAATAGAGATTACAATACTTTTCTAAAGGGGCTTGCAGAGTTTAGAAATAAAGATATTAAAAAATTCGGTGTGTTTAGTATGAGCCAGATAAAGGACAATATTCTAATGTGGTCTCACTATGCCAATCAACATGAGGGATTTTGCATTGAGTTTGTTCGATCATCTAATAATTTACTAGGAGATATTGAAGTAACGCGCCCAGTAGATTACCACTGCAATTATCCAGAAGTAGAGCCACTTGATTCGAATGGGAATATTGACCATTCAATATTTAGAAAAATGCTTTTTACTAAAGCAAAAGATTGGTCTTATGAAAAAGAATGGAGATTAACTTATGACGAAGGCAATAAGGAAGAACAATTACCTGCCGATATTTCATCTATCATATTTGGACTAAGAATGCCTGAAGAGCATAAGAATACTATCAGAAACATTCTCGCAGACCAACCAAACATCCGGTTTCAACAAGCAACGGAAGAAGAATACCAGTTTCGATTGAAAATAGTAGATCTGTAAACAGTTAAAAATCAATCGTTTACAAAAATAGAGTTAAAATTTCTAACAAAGCTCTTTCAGCCGACAACTAATCGCTGCGGCTGAAGAGCGCCGTTATCGGCAGAGGATTCTTCATCGGGGGAATAAACATGAAACTGGTATTTTTCTTATTACTGATCGGAATCGTAGGGTTTTATATTTTCAAAAGGCTAACAAAACCCAAGTGGAAAAAAGAATTGGAATATTACCAAAAGCTATCAAAGCTGTCTCCTGAAGAAAGGAAAAACCTATTACTCGCGATGCAGCAATAAAAACGGAGGCTCATTTGAGGGATTTTAACTTAAGATTCATGAAGGAGCACGGATTAAAGTCGGAAAAAGAACTTATGGAGTATCTCAAGGTTGATTCCGAAGGCAATAATGATCGGAATATTGAATAAGGAGATAGAATTATGGGGCTTTTGACCTTTTTATTCGCAGGGAAAAGAATGGAAGAAATCAAAATGGCTTTAGTTGGTAAGCACGTATTTGATAATCTGATAAATGCCGATCAGAAAGAACAAGTCATTGTCCATGCTAATGAAAGGTTAAAGGAGGGAAGCTCTCCGTCTGACAACAGGACGATGGATGACATGGATTTAAGAGTTCGATATGTTTTTTTGGCGCTCGCGATGGCTGAAATTGGGATAGATCACGGATTAAAAGGATTTCAATGGACATATATAAGCAATCCATTCATGGTTCAAACATATGATGAAAGATTGTGGGATGCTACAACTGACATGCTTAAGAAGAAATACAGCTTGGATATCGATCTATGAAATTTGCTGAACAGCCCCTAACAACCGCATCAACTCGGCTGAAAACTTCCCCAAACAAAGTGGACACCAAAACATAACGAAAGGGAGATGTCCAGATGGCACGAATAAAAGGATCGAAGAAGACAAATCAATATCCTGTAAAGGGGGACATTGTTTCTGAATGAACTTGACGACTTGGATCAAATTGTAAACAAACGAGGGATTTGCTTACAAACGACGTACGAGGCAAGAAAGCTGAAAACAGCAGGGATCAATATGAGCCGAGCAATAATTGGGAAATCAATTCTGTTTATTTGTGTTTATCTTCTGATTTCGGTAAGCCTCTCCGCAGCGGAATTTCTATCTAAGGAGCATAATTACTGGCCTACTGAAGGATGGAGAACATCCACGCCGGAAGCGCAGGGAATGCGTTCCGACGTTTTGGCAGACATGCTGAGCCTTGTGCAGGAGAAGGGATACAAGATTGACAGCATAACCGTTGTTCGTAATGGCTTTATTGTTGCTGATGCGTATTTCTATCCATTTCGGAAAGGAATGAAACACAGCATCCACTCCTGCACCAAGAGCATCATCTCTGCCTTGATTGGAATCGCTCTGGACAGGGGCTACATCAAAGGTATAAACCAGTCGGCTCTTTCCTTTTTCCCTAACAAAACCATTGCAAACCTGGATGAATGGAAAAAGGCCATCACCGTACGGCACTTGCTGACTATGAGTTCAGGGCTTAAATGCAGAGATTCCTATCGGTATGGGTATGTCGGGTATCGAGAGATGTTAAACAGTACAGATTGGATTCAGCACGTGCTCAATCTGCCCATGGAAACGTCGCCGGGCCGAACGTTTAACTATAGCAATGGCGTTTCCCATCTTCTTTCCGGCATCCTTCAGAATGCAACGAACATGACAACCCTTGATTTTGCGAAAAAGCATCTTTTTACACCCCTGGGGATCACAGACGTGGAGTGGCAAACCAGCCCTCAAGGCATATATACAGGGTGGGCCCGAATGTTGCTGACTCCTCATGACATGGCGAAAATCGGCTGGCTCTACCTGAACAAAGGACAGTGGGAAGGAAGGCAGGTTGTATCGAAGGCATGGGTGGAGAAAAGCACCAAAGGCCATGTGGAAGGTACGCTGCTTGATATCTATGGCGGCATGTACGGGTATCAATGGTGGGTTGATCCTGCAGGGTATTACATGGCCATTGGCTTTCAAGGACAGTTTATTTTCGTCACTAAAGGGGGACGTTGTTTCTGAATGAACTTGACAATTTAGATAAACTTAGATAAGAACCATTTATGCCAAGACAACCACGACTGGATGCCCCCGGCACTTTACACCACGTAATGGGCCGAGGCATTGAAAAGATAAAGATATTCAGGAATAAGAATGATCGGGAGGATTTCATCAGGCGCATAGAAGAACTATGCTCACATGGGGCATGGATTGTGTATGCCTGGGCCCTCTTATCAAACCATTTTCATATTTTGGTAAGAACAGGAAATCAACCTTTATCCACAAATATGAGAAGACTCCTTACCGGATATGTGATCAATTTCAATCGTCGCCATAAGCGCTATGGGCATCTATTTCAAAACAGATACAAATCTATCATTTGTGAAGATGATCCATACTTGCTTGAGCTAACGAGGTATATTCATCTCAATCCGTTAAGGGCAGGGATTGTGATAAACAAAAAAGATCTTGATACCTATCCCTGGACGGGGCATTCAACAATCGTAGGAAAGCTAAAAAGAGGATGGCAGGACTCAGACACCATTTTGGCCTATTTTGGCAGAAGAAAGAGAGAGGCCATTGTGGGCTATAAACGATTTGTTGAACAGGGTGTTATGCAGGGGAAAAGAAAGGAGCTTGTTGGAGGAGGACTAATCAGGAGTTTAGGGGGTTGGTCTCAGGTCTTATCCTTGAGGAGAAAAGGAGATAAAGTTGCCTCAGACCAGAGAATCTTAGGAAGTAGCGAATTCGTCAAGACTCTGCTAGAGGAGGGTGATGAACAGGAAAAGGAGACCCTGAGGTTTACGACGAAGGTAACAGACTTGGCATCGTTGGCAAGACAGATATCGAGGAATGAAGGGATCACGGAGACGGAGTTGAAATCGGGAAGCCGGAGTAGAAAGATAAGTAAGGCACGTCGATTGTTTTGTCAATTGTCGGT
>Ga0114919_10003406_pt1 | contig 12860 bp, 14 predicted proteins | sample BlataG_FD_88682 | JGI IMG/M metagenome (GOLD analysis project Ga0114919, IMG submission 88682) | Deep subsurface microbial communities from Black Sea to uncover new lineages of life (NeLLi) - Black_00105 metaG | ecosystem: Environmental > Aquatic > Marine > Oceanic > Sediment | place: Atlantic... | reverse complement strand
CTTCAACAATACCCAAATGACAAATAATACATGTAGCCATATCAATCAGAAAACTATTTAATAAATTATAAAATTATCACTTTTAAGTATATGTTGTTTTTAATAATACATTCTAATATATTCGTATTATTTAGTAATCCATTATGTCTGTAAATAAAAAGCGGCTGTTTAACGAGCTTCTCACTAAATTTTTACTCAAATATGAAGATGTTGATGCTTTAATTGTATCTGATCACGAAGGATTTATCATATCTGGACAAAAGAGAGCAACTGTAGATATGGAACTAGTGTCAGTATTAACCGCTTTAATAAATCCAGTTTTAGAAAGAATACGTGATGAATTTGCTTTTAAAAAGTTTGGATCCGCGAGTTTTGACACGGAAGAAAATCGATTACTCTTTATTTCTATAGATGACAACACAACTCTTAGCGTAGTGTTAGATACTCTGGCTTCTGTAGATAAAATTAGCCCCTACGCTTACTTTCTTGCAGAAAAAACAGCTCAAATTATAAACGCAAGTGAAGAGGATATTTTTCAATTAGATATACCTAATTTTGGAACGGAGATTGATATTCTGAACGATACAGGTAAAATTAAAGAACAGATTTATCAGATGCGTTTAGATTCGGGAGGTATTTATAAATTTAAATTTATCATTGTAGGGGATAAAGCTGTAGGTAAATCTTCAATTGTACGGAGATTTGTTGAAAATAAATTTTCTCTTGATTATCGTTCAACTCTCGGATTAAATGTTCTTTCACATTCAATGAACTTTTATGGGAACGAGGTGAATTTCTTACTTTGGGATGTGGGAGCTCAACAGTACTTTAAGCGATTTCGAAAAACCTATTACAAGGGCGCTCAAGCTGCATTCATTGTGTTCGATGTTTGCGAAAAAGAAACTTTCTCAAACGTGAAGGTATGGTACAAGGAACTAGAGGATTTTCTCGACAACAAAAATATCCCTACAGTTTTAGTAGGAAATAAGATTGACTTATCTGATCAGAGAACTGTTCAATATAAAGAAGGAATAACATTGGTCGACGAACTTTCAAAACAAAGCACTGATGGAGATTTCTCATATATTGAAACCAGTGCTTTAACGGGCGAGAATATTGGAGATGCGTTTAGTTTAATAGCATATCATTATATTACGAAGAGTAAAGAGAGAGAAGAACAAAAATTAAAAGAAAATTTAATGGTTCAGATCAATTCGATTTTAGATATGAAAAAGAAATTAGAGATCACGTTCATAACCGAAAATCCTTTTTGGAGCCCAGGGCTGCAAATCTTGAATGAAGTTAATATTTTATGTGAGTGTGAGAAAATTGTTGATAACAAAGAAAAGAGATTGTATCAATATTCCAATGGATTACTCGTAAAAAATTACCTTTTTGATAATATAGAAGTTGCAGAATCTGATGGTGTTTTTGTCATTTTTGATGCGCGAAGCAAAAACCATATAGATCCTAAATGGAAAGAAGTAGTAATTGACATTATTAGGAATTTAAAAGAAAATAAAGTAATTTTGATTGGTATTAGGATTTCTGATGAAACCAATTGGTCAGACATTTTAGATGAATTTAATGTCAACAAATATTTAGAAGAAAAACTGATCTCTCTTTTATTTTTCAAGATAGGCTTTGAGTATCGTTTAGAAATCTATGACGAACTTGAAGTAATGTTTAGTACCATAATTAATTCGTAAAATTTATTGTAAAATCATACTCCAAAATCTAATATTTTCAAATAACTACTTTTAAAAATAAGTTATCTTATATATACGATAAGAATGTTTTCTTCTTGATCAAATTCCAATATCAAGGTGTATTCCAATGACGGTGAATAGAAAGAGACTATTTGATGAGATTTTAAACAACTTTTTAGAAAGATTTTCTGATGTAGAGGCAATTATTATATCAGATCTCGAAGGTTTTGTTATTGCGGGAGAAAAAAGGAAGGACACTGAGAGTAATATAGAAATAGTGTCGGTTTTAACTACTCTTATAAATCCAGTTTTAGAAAGAATAAGGAACGAGTTTAGTTTTAAGAAATTTGGCACTGCTTCTTTTGACACGGACGAGCATCGTTTGCTTTTTATTACAATTGATGAGGAGAGAATTTTAAGCTTAATATTTAATAGCATGGCATCAGTTGAAAAAGTTGCGCCCTATACATATTTTTTGGCTGAAAAAACAGCTCAAATTCTTAATTCTGGTGAGGACGATACCATTCAATTAGCAATTCCCGATTTTGATTACGAAAAAGAAAGACACGAAAAACTAAAAGAATCAATATGTCAATCTGAATCAGATGAATGCGTCGCTTATTCTTTTAAATTCGTAATCGTAGGAAGCCATGAAGTAGGGAAAACATCGTTAATTCGTCAATTTGTAGAACGCAAATTTTCTGGCGATTATCGAGCCACAATAGGTCTTAACATTTTTGCTCATAATTTTGACTTTCAAGGAAACGAGTTGAACGTTCAACTATGGGATATTGGAGCGCAACAATACTTTAAGCGATTTCGTAGAATTTACTATAACGGTGCAGAAGCTGCTTTCATTGTTTATGACATCACTAATAGGGAGTCGTTTGAAGAAGTTAAAGATTGGTTTAAAGAACTCAACGAACTCATTGATGAAACAAATATTCCAATCATTCTTGTTGGGAATAAGGACGATTTAGCTGAACAAAGAGTGGTATCTACGGCTGAGGGAGAAACCTTAGCAAAATCACTTTCAGAAAATGGTATAGAATACATTGAAACGAGTGCTCTGACGGGAAACAATGTCAAAGACGCCTTTGAATTAATTGCATACCATTATATTATAAAAAGTAAAAAAAAAGAAAAAGATCGAATCCAGGAAAGTTTAACTAACGCTATAGTTTCGACTTTAAAAAAACTTGTAATATTAGAATTAACATTTATTACAGAAAATTTAAACTGGAATCCCGGATTTCAAACAATAGTGAGTATGGATAAGTTAGGCAAATACTCGAAATTAAAAGACAACCACAACGAGAAGTTATATCCCTACAAAAACGGGTTGATAGTTAGCAGCTACGATTACAGCGAATTTAATCTCTCTAATTCAGATGGTGTTTTTATTATTTTTGACGCTCGAGAAAAGGAACACATTGATCCAAAATGGAGAGAGACTCTTATGAACGTTATCAGAAAATTGAGGAAAAAACGGGCCGTTCTTGTAGGAATCCGAGTTTTCGACGATAAAAACTATGCACAATTGATGGATGAATTTGTTATCGACAAAGATTTAGAAGATAAGGTAATATCAGTTCTCTTTCTCAAAATCGGTTCAGATTACAGAGAAAAAATATACGATAATCTTATACTTCTCTTAGAGCTTATTGTTAACACTAGAAAACTCAAGTAACTATTTTTAAGCTTTTAATCTACTTTTTAATTTATTTGCGATTAAATCTCCCATTTCTATAGTTGAGAGCGTGTTCAAGCTTTTACTTTTTATATCTACGGTCCTGCCTTCTTGCAACGCCACTTCTACTGCGTTATCGATTTCATTTCCTATTTTGAGCGAATTAAACGATTCTTCCATCATCAATTTTACGCTTAAAATGGTCCCTATGGGATTAGCAATCCCCTTTCCCGCAATATCAGGTGCTGAACCGTGAATTGGTTCGTACATAGAAACCTTACCGGGATGAATATTGCCACTTGAGGCCATTCCTAGGCTCCCAATTAAGAACGCGGCTTCGTCGCTTATTATGTCACCAAACATATTACCGGTTACCACTGTTTGAAATTTATACGGAGCACGAATAAGCCATTGGCAAAACGCGTCAATGTAAATGTCGTCTATTTCTATTTTTGAATAGTTTTTACTAATCTCGTGAAAAATACTCCTCCACAATTGGCTTGGTTTCAAAATGTTCGCCTTATCGACGGATGTAACCTTATTATGGCCTTTTCTTTTGGCAAATTCAAAAGCAAATTTTATTATGCGCTCGCAACCTTTTCTGGTGTAAAGCATTAGGTTCTCAGCAGAATTTTCTTCCAACTTACCAATATTTTTATAAAGGCCCTCAGTGTTTTCTCGCACGAAAGTAATGTCTATTACATCTCCTATAAACTTATCTTTTAAAGGGCAGATCTCGCGAAGAATTTCATATAATTTTACGGGTCGCAAATTAATGTATAAATCTAAGCCTTGCCGAAGCTTCATGATGGCACTTTCTGCTACACCTGGTTGCAAATCAGGTAAACCAATAGCACCAAATAGGAGAGCATCAGATTTCTTTATGGTTTCAAACGATTGATCAGGAAGGTTGGTACCATATTTTTTCCAAACCTCACCTCCCGCTGGCGCGTCTTTGAATTCAAATTCATAATCTGTGAACTCTGAAACGATCTTCAGAATCTTAATTCCTTCATTCACAACTTCAGGACCGCACCCATCACCTTTGGTGATTGCAATTATTTTCTTCATACGAATTCTCTATAATATTTTTAGAAATTTACATAGTATTTAGCATAGAAGATTTAAATACTATTCTTAATTCTTCTTGTTTACACTTACAATTAAGGGTTGAAAAAATGTCATCACCAGCTGATAGTTTTTTTGATATTTGGTTTACCATAACATTTACTGTTGTCTTCCTTGGAAGTTTAGTATTAACGGCTCTTGCCCCTTTTAATATCTTGCCAGGAAGCATTATCTATCCTAAGTACGTTGAAGTTTGTCTCTTAATATGCGAAATGGTTGAGGTTCCACTAAACGGCATATGGGGTGGATTAATTAACGGCGTAACTTATGGCGTAGCAGTAACGGCAGTGTTTTCAGTGGTTCGTTTGATTCTGAGAAAAAAAAAGAAATAAAAAAAACAAACAAAATATAATTCTCTATTTTTTATTTTAGGATTAGAGAAACGGAAAGAAGTTTATGATAATCCACTTGGATAAGCATATAAAAAAGAATATCTATTTTAATTATCAAACTCAAAAGTAAGATAACTACAAAAGAGTGAATTAAAATTGAATATAGTCATCAAACAATTAACACCTGAGTTACTCGAGGATTTCTTACATTTTTTTGATAATGTTGCCTTTTCTGATAATCCCGAATGGGGGGGTTGTTATTGCCATTTTTATCACTTTGCTGGGAATATGGAAGAATGGGGAAATGCAACAAAGGAACAGAATCGAAACGCAACATTAACATTAGTCAAGGAGGAAAAAATGAACGGACTGTTAGCATTCATAGACAACGAACCCGTAGGATGGTGTAATGTCAACTCAAAAGATGCCTATAAAAAAACTCCTGTTGACGCCGAGTCTGAAGATACTCTTGAAGGAAAAGTAGCCTCCATTGTGTGCTTTTTAATAGCTCCTGCCCACAGAAAAAAAGGAATAGCCCGAAAACTATTAGAACACGCCATTAAAGCTTTAAGGAAAGACAGTTTCATTTGGATTGAAGCTTACCCAAGAAAAGGTGATCTATCAGACGCTCACAGTTATCACGGTCCGGTATCTTTATTCAAATTAGAAGACTTTTCAATTATAAAAGAAGATGAGCATTTCTTATTGATGAGGAAATCATTGATTTAAAATTAGTTTAATTAACTTTCTCTTAATAATAATTTAGTTTAATATTTAGCTGGATTTAGCTGAATCGCTGCCATTATTCAAAGTAAAAAAAAATCTCTGATCTAAGGGCTCAGCAGTACCTTTATCGCTTTTCTTCTCTTACATCGCAATTTTGTCGATCGGATGAAATTATTAACCGAAACATATTCTATCGAAAAATTTACGCAAGTTTTAAATATTTGAAAGAAGTATTATACTATAATAAAGTTCAAAGTAATACATGTGAACTTTATCAAAAAATTAGTAAAAATTAAAAGTGGAGGAATAAAATAATGGCTAAAAAAGTATTTGCCTGGTCACCCGTTAGAAAGTTAATGAAAGATAACGGCGCTGAAATGGTCGCTCGTGAAGCTGTTGACGCATTAGTCGACTATCTTGAAAAAGTCGCTAGAGGAGTAACAAACAAAGCTCTTGAAATGACTCGTCACGCCGGTAGAAAGAAATTAACTGATAATGATATGGCTCTGGCAATGAAATTAATGTAGAATAAAACTCAATTTTTATAATTTTTTTTTTTTCATTCTCAAACTGAGGACTAAATTTTTTGTAGATAATATTTAGACTAAATTCAATAAGAAACTAACTGCGACCTATCCCGAACTCTCTAACCAATAAATTAATAAAAAATGAATGCTGGTTTATTATATAGAAGTGATTTCAAATGAGCCAAGATGAAAATAAGCATAAATTCTCAGCAAATATTTGGAAGTTCTATATATTTGGATTTATCCTCGGCATTCATACAGTCCGGGGCGTTTACTTTCCGTATATGACTGTGTGGGGTGGTTTAACTTTTTTTGAAATGATGCTTTTACAAAGTTATTTTATGTTTATGATTTTTATTTTCGAAATCCCCTCTGGGGCTATCGCCGATTATTTGAGTAGGAAAACCGCTTTAGTTTTATCTGCAATACTTGTTGTCGTAGCTGCATTTACATACAGTATTTACCCAAACATCGTTCTGTTCTTCATAGCTGAAACACTTTGGGCATTTAGTATAGCTTTATCTTCAGGTTCAGACGAAGCATTTATCTATAGCACATTAAAAACAATGGGTGAAGAAGATAGACTAACAAAGGTTATAGGTAGAAGGCATTTATTAAATATAATCGCAAATGTTATGTCTGCACCTTTAGGTTCCATCATTGCAGGATTTATCTCATTGCAATTTACAATGACATGTTTGGGATTGATATATATTGGTGCTTTTATTACTTCACTTACCTATAAGGAGCCAAAATTTAAAAGAGAAGAGAAAACCGCGAGATACTTAACAATTTTAAAGGATGGTTTTAACGAGCTGAGAAAAAACAAGATTTTAAGAATCCTTTGTTTTGATAGATTATTCGTGCAAATTCTTATTCACCTTTTATTTTGGACTTATCAGCCATATCTAACTGCTGTCAACCTTCCTATAGTATTGTTTGGTTTTATCTTAGCAGCAATGAATGTATTTAATGCAATATTTAATGTTTTAATCCCAAGATTCCTTGAAAAAGTTAATAAGAAAAAAGATCTTTTGATAATTGTAAATATTGTCTCTGGTTTTGCGTTTGTTCTATTAGGTTTTTCTGTAATTCCCATTCTTGATATTTTAATGCTCTTCCTTATTGTTAGTTTCGGATACACTCGAGGACTTATATATATAAATGGAATTAATAAGCAGATTGAATCTGAAAATAGAGCTACCGTTCTTAGCACAATTAATATGTTTGGTAGCATTTCAATGGCAATTTTGTATCCAATCGTGGGACTCATTGTACAATGGAACCTGTTTATCATGTTTATAATAATTGGAATTATGATTTTAATACTTACAGCGTTCAGTAAAGTAAAAAGCGAATATCTTTAAGTAATTCTATTTGTAATCATTATTTTCATAGCTTCTTATTATTTGTGAAGAAAAATTAAGTTGAAAATCAAAAATGGTTACTTTCCGTTCGAAACTCGTTTAAATCAAAAATAAGAAAAACTTTAATTTCTTCAAAGATTACTTATTCGCATTAAATTCAGAAAAAAATCGATAATTTATATGTTTTAAACATGACAGAATCAGAAGAAAAAAAACAAGATGAAGAAGAGGTTTTTCCTTTCATTAAAGGAGAAAGAATTGACTTAGTTGCGGGTAATTCTAAATGGGCAAAATTACAATGTAAGTGGAATAATGATCCAATTGTTCGTCGTTATGCTCGAAATATGTGGCCTCTTACGCTTGAAGAAGTAAAAAAATGGTTCGAACCTCCAGCAGATAGACACACGAGGGATTTTGTTGTATTTACAATTTATCACAAGGGCGACAAGTGTCCAATAGGTGTTGTTGGTTTTGGTCGTATCAATTGGGTGAACCGAAACGCGAATGTATTCGGGAGTATAGGAGAACCAGAATACTGGGGGCGGGGGATCATAGGAGAAGCTATTAAATTGTTAGTTAGGTATGGTTTTACCGAATTAAATTTTCACAAAATTTACGCTGGAGTGTTTTCACCTAACGCAAGATCGCTTCGCGCAGCAGAGAAATTAGGATTTGAAAAAGAAGGGATTATAAAAGAAACAATGTATGTTGACGGACAGTATCTTGACGAACATAAATTCGCACTTTTCAAGAGAGATTGGATGAAAGTAAATGAGTTATAGAGATAGAACATTTTAATGATGAGTGTAAGCATGACAGAAGATAACGATAAAAAAGAAGAAAAAGAAATTGAAGTCTTTCCTTTCATTAAGGGAGAAACGATTGACTTAGTTGCTGAAAATTCTAAGTGGGTAGATCTGTTTTGTAAATGGAACAACGATCCAAAAGTGCGCCGATATTCTCGTAATGCTTGGCCTCGCACTATAGAAGAAATAAAAAAGCGGTCTGAACCCGTACCAAGAGGACAAATGAGGGAATTTCTCGACTTAACTATATACCACAAGGCCGATAAGCGTCCGATAGGTAATATCGGATTTGGTCATATCGATTGGGTAGGTCGTAATGCGAACATTTTTGCCTTAATCGGAGAATCTGAGTATTGGGGGAAGGGTATAGTCGGTGAAGCGTCTAAATTGGTGATTGAATACGGTTTTAATGAATTAAATTTTCACAAAATATATGCCGGAATCTACACACCAAATGAAAGATCCCTTCGAGCTGCAGAGAAATTAGGATTTATAAAAGAAGGAATATTTAAAGAAGAACAGTACGTTGACGGGCAATATCAAGATGTACATAAGTTTGCTCTTTTCAAGAAAGATTGGATTAAATCAAACGAAAAAGAATAACATAAAATTGATATATCTATGAACGATTCTCAAGTTCCTGTATTTATAGAAGGAGAAATCATCGATTTAGTTCCGCTGAATAGCAAAAACGTCAACCTTTATGTAAAATGGGAAAATGACCCTAAGGTACGCATATATTCTCGCAATATCATTCCAGTAACTATAGAAATTATGAAAAAAATGTTCGAGCCATCAGAAAATAAATACAAAAGAGAAATTACATTTGAAATATGGCATAAAAAAGATAAAAAGACCATAGGTTTTGGAGAAATTGCAGATATCGATTGGTATGCTCAAACAGCATTTTTGGGCTTGATAATCGGAGAACCTGACTATTGGGGGCAGAATATTGGAGAAGAGGCTACGAAATTAATAATTGAATACGGTTTCAACGAACTGAACCTCTTTAAATTTAAGGCCGGTATTAATTCTGCTAATATCGGGTCTTGGCGGTGTGCTGAAAAGAATGGCTTTACTCGCGTAGCAACATTTAAAAAGGGTTGTTATGTTGATAGAAAATACTATGATGAATATCGATATTCGCTCTTCAAAGAAGATTGGATAGATTTCAAGAATAAAGAAGAAAATAAAGAAAAAAAATAAAACTTTTTAATTTCACATTATCCTCCAGCAAGTGGAGGGAAAATTGCTACGATATCACCGTTTTTGACGAAAGTTTCTCTCTTTTGGTGTGGGGCACCATTTATTAGAATTATCAATTTTGTATCTTTAGAAATATTAAACATATCTAATATTGTGCCTACTGTACTTCCTGAAGGCAACGCTATTACTTTTTTTGGTGGAGCAATACTCCTTAAATTAGCGAAAAATTTCACAGTTGCAACTACTTCGTCTTGATCAATCATCTTCATTTTTTGTAAAGTACCATTTGTATAATAGAGACATATTCTTAGGAAATATACCGACTCTATCACCGTCTTTTACTTTCTTATTAAATCCCGAATATGTTCCATTCACAAAAAGGTGGCTTGTTTCCTCTTTTTCAATTGCATATTTATTTAAAATATCGGCAATAGTTTGGATTCCATCGCTCTCAATATGTTTATTAGATGGTAATGAGTTTGTAACATTCGATCCTTCAATTTTCTTCCGCAAGTCTCCAAAAATCTTCACTAAGATAGTCATATTTTAAGTTATTCGCCCCAAACTTTGTCCAATTCCTCGTCAGTAACACCAAAAACATCATTGTGAGGTGGTAAAGGTTCCTTTAAGAAAAATTCTGGTAGTCTATCGTGTTTCTCATTAAAACCTGCTGCCTTATTAAAATCTCTTTCCGTTTGTATGATTTGCATTCCATAACCAGGGACATCATCTACCGTAAGACTTGTTCCTAATACACCATTAAGTGTATCAACGACTCCTTCTAATCCTTCGGGAATATCTAATATTGCAAAAGCAATGAAAAGACAATACCCCGTAGCATCAACAGCAGCAGTAGCAATTTGTAAATTGCGTGACAAATCTGCTTTTTTGGTGTCTTTAGGATCTGCCGCTCCACCAACTCCCATAATTTCAGTAGCAATAGCATATCCTGCTGTGTGATCTGCTCCCATTGGTGTAGTTGCGTAAGTTACGCCTATTCCTTTTATTGCTCGTGGATCGTATGCGGGTAAACTCTGCCCTTTAACAACGGGAACTCTGGTTACTCCAAAAGCTTTGCCTATATATGCGGTCCCGTTAGCTAAAATTCTACCAGTTGGGGTTTTATTTTTAACTTCTTCCATTAGTTTTAAAGCTCCATTACCATCTCCAAATTCAAGTAAACCCCCTTCCATTGCTACTCCAATCAAACCGCCCGCTTCAATTGTGTCTAAACCTAAATCGTTACAAGCTCTATTTAATTCTCCAATGACATCTAAATCGTAAATTCCACAATTTGGACCTAGTGCCCATACGCTTTCGTATTCTAATACACCCACGGGATCTTTTCCATCTGGTTTTGTCCATACTTCAGAACATTGGATAATACATCCGGAACTGCAGAAATGAGGACGAACGCCCCCTCTCTTCTTAATCTCTTCAGCCTTTACTTCTCCAGACACTTTTTCGGATCTATCGTCTTGACCAGACGAAAAGTTACGTTGTGGCAAACCACCAGCCTCGTTAATAATGTTAACAAGTACGCTAGTACCGAACGAGTTAAGGCCTCCACCTGGTTTAGTTACATCGTGGCTCGTTAGTGCATTTCTTAGTTTCCTCACTCCCATATCGAAAGCTTCTTGGTTTAGAATTTCTACTCCTGGCGCTCCGGTTTCGTCAACTACCACAAATTTTAAACCTTTTGAAGCCATAACGGCTCCAAGTCCTCCTCGTCCTGCGTATCGACTAGGTAATCCTTCGGGATCATTAAAACATATTCCCGAAGCAGCTCCCATTATCTCAGATGCAATGCCGACGCCACAAACTCCAACTTTATCCCCAAAATCTTTAAATAATTCCTTATAAACTTCGTAAAGTCCCTTGTTTAACCACTTGTTGGCATTTATAAATTCAACATTATCCATTGTTATTTTTAACAAATAATAATCGTTTCCTGCGTGTTTTCCTTCGACGATTATTGCTGCTATCCTCATTCTCCCTAATTTTTGAGAGAAATTAGTTCCAGCATTTGCTTCTTTGATACCCCCTGTCAGTGGAGATTTTGCTCCAACCGAAAGTCGCCCCGAAGTTGGAGCTTTTGTTCCAGTCACCAAACCAGGAGCAAACACAAGTTTGTTGTTTGGACCTAATGGATGGCAAAGTGGATCTACTTCATTCGCAACGATTGTAGATGTTAGAGCGCGACCACCTAAAGCAACGAAATCTGTCGGTAAGTCCTCAAATTTCGCTTCAAGTTTAGTCATATCTACTCTTAATATTCTTTTTGACATAATTTCACCTCTATTTTTTGACATTTAATATATGTGATAGACGATTATATAAATTTACGTTATGTAAATAGAGTAATATCGTAAAAACGATTTGTGGTTTTATTTTTTATTATATATTTAAAAAATAAAAAAGCAGGCCCGAGGGGATGTGTTCAAGAATCGTTAAGCGCGATTTATATTGAACCCCCGACCTTCTGCTTTCCCCATAAAAATTATGTAGGAGGCAGCCGCGATATCCATGCTTCGCCACGAGCCTTTATTTATAAAAGATACTAGGAATATATCCCATATATTTTTTTTGATTCTTCAGAAGCTATTTTCTAAAAATCCCTATAAACCACGTTAAAATTTTATCCTTTAATTTTCATAAAATTACGCCTATAAAGAAATTGAAACTACTCATATGATCGACAAATTATTTGTGATCTTTTTAAACATATTAGAATATATAAACAAAAGGTTTTAATTCTGAACTTCAATTTAGATTATTATATTAGATTTTTTTGAAATAGTTTTTTTTAGTGTTAAGAGAAATGGAAAGGAAAAATTACCAACAGGGTAGACCTAACAGACCTATAGATTATTTGAAAGAATCTGTTAATAAGGTCATTTTGATAAAAGTTAAGCGAAATCGGTTGTTTAGAGGTATGCTTATGGGATTTGATGAGCATCTTAATCTATATCTTGAAGGAACGAGTCAACTTTTTGAATATATAGATGAGGATGGCGCCATTAAAGAAGAGCATGAGGACTTAGGGAATATTGTGGTTAGGGGAGATAATGTAATTTTTGTGAACCTCAACTAGCTCTGCCGGTTTTCAGTTTTGGAAGAGATTATAACTTTTTTCATCGATAAAAAAGCATCGCTAATCGATAGAGCAATATTATTATTAAAATTAGCGATCGTATTCTAGTTATTTACTTTAAGAGATCTTAAACTTCATTTTGATCAAATAAAAACTTATTAGGCCTTGAGTCTTCTTCAATAAGTAGGAATTAAAAATATGATTGAAAATTATTGAACCTTGATTGAATCTAATAGCATCCGACCTAAAAATGCTTTGCTGATCAGCCCAAATCT
>Ga0114919_10003405_pt1 | contig 12861 bp, 14 predicted proteins | sample BlataG_FD_88682 | JGI IMG/M metagenome (GOLD analysis project Ga0114919, IMG submission 88682) | Deep subsurface microbial communities from Black Sea to uncover new lineages of life (NeLLi) - Black_00105 metaG | ecosystem: Environmental > Aquatic > Marine > Oceanic > Sediment | place: Atlantic... | reverse complement strand
CCGGCATCATCCAGCTCCTGGGTGAAGGGCAGGTACTGATAGGCCACATCGCCGGACACCCGCATCTGGCGGATGGTGTGCATGGAGAGCCGGACCGGGTAGGTGTTGATCACTTTTTGCATATCGGCCCGATCCGCTTCCGGCAACTTGATATTGGTCATTTTTTCCAACTGTTCGGTTGATTTTATCGATATGAACCGATTGCCCGGGAGCACGACTTCCAGAATTGCCATCAGCAGCAAATGGGGCAATTCTACCCCGTTGACGTGAATCCTTCCGGTGCCATCCGCTTTTCCCAGCAACACGAGAAGTTCCGAGAAAAAACCCTTGGGATTGTCTTTATACGCGCAGGCGTCGAGAAATCTTGAAAGTTTCGTTTGCCCGTCACCTGTTTGGACAATGGAGAAAAACGTTTTACCTACAAGACTCTTTTCAACAAAATGGTCTAAAAAATCCGTAAGAGCGGTAACCAGATCTGTAAGGAGTATCTGGTTCTCTTCACCCGAATTTTCGTAAACGATCCTCAATAAAGTGTCATTTTGCGGCATTCCCCCTCCTTATTTGCTAAATAAAAATTAACTGTTGACATGAGTTTTGAAATCTGTCAATTACACTATTATAGTAATCCCATTTCTATTATAGTGCAATGCTAAATCATCCCAAAACGGAATGTCAAAAGAAAAATACTATTTTTCGAAGTCGCTGGAAAAGGGGTTAAAAATCCTGTCTCTATTCAACAGGGAAACCCCGGTTTTGACCCAGAGTGAAATCGCCAAGACGCTGGGTTTAAACATGACTTCAACCTACCGTTACATCAATACACTGGTGGAACTGGGGTATCTGGCAAAAGATACAAAGACCAAGGAGATCCGGCCATCCATACTGTGCCTGCTGTTTTGCAACAATTTGATGCGAGCCACCGACCATCTGAAGATGATCAAGGAAGTCGTGGACCGGATCCACAGGGAGAACAATATCAGCATTGATGTGCACTTTGCGGTGGATGACATGTTAGTGCGCATCTATCATCGGGAGGCGGAGGAAACCCTTAACTATAGCTTGCCGGATTTTTCAAAAAACTGTTTGCACAGCACTTCATTGGGAAAAGCGTATCTATCCAGCCTGCCTGACGATCTGATTGCTGAAAAGATCGATACGATGGTTCTTGTCGCCAAGACCAAAAAGACGATCGTAAACAAAGATGCATTAATTGCAGAGGTAAAAAAAACCAAAGCGCGTCAATATGCCATGTCTGCGGAAGAGTATCTGCCCAACCTGATTGCCATCGGCGCGCCCTTGTATGATCCCTTGAGCGGGAAAGGAGTTGGTGCGGTATGCTTTGACTTTTCGGTACTGCAGCACAGTGCAAAGGACATCAAGACAAAGTACGGGGACATGATCATAGAAACGGCCAAGTCCCTATCCGGGCTGCTGCCGCCGGGCAAAAACCGCAGGTAGTCAAAAACAGCCTTCAAAGCCGTGACTGTTTGCATATTTTTTTTATATCATTCATCAGGGAAACAGACCCATGAAATCTGAAAAATGGAAACCCTGGGCGCTGCTGGCGCCTTCTTTGAGTGCAGTTTTTTTTCTTCTGGTCATACCGGTTTGTTTTATCGTTGTATACAGCTTCTGGCTGCGCGCCCCCAGCGGAGCGGACATCCCCGCTTTCCAGTTAGGTAATTACGCCAAATTCTTCGAAGATTTCTTCTATCCAAAAATTCTCATTCGCACGATTCGTATCTCCTTTGAGACTGTCATTCTCTGCGTTGTCATGGGTTATATTCCTGCCTATTTTTTCTACCGCAGCGAAAGCCGCTATAAACAAGCCTTTCTTCTGCTCATCATGCTGCCGTTTTGGGTCAGCTTCATCATCCGTACCATGAGCTGGATCAACATTATGGGCGATTCGGGACTGATCAACCACTTCCTGTTGAAAATCGGACTGATAACGTCGCCTATATCCATGCTTTATAATGAATTCACCGTACTTATGGGATTGATCATGTATCTTCTGCCGTTCATGGTCCTTAACATCTACGTCAGCCTGGAAGGCATAGATAAGAGTCTTCTCGAAGCCGCACGCTGCATGGGCTGCACCGAATGGCAGGCTTTTCGTGAGGTGACGCTTCCCTTGAGCCTTCCCGGTCTAAGTGCCGGCTGCCTGCTGGTTTTCGTGCTGACGGCCGGGACCTATCTGCCGCCCATGATACTGGGCGGTCCGGGCAACGAAATGATCGCCAATCTCATTTTCAAGCGGATTATCGGTACGCTGGACTGGCCGTTCGGCTCGGCCATCAGCGTAATCCTGCTCTCCCTTTTGTTTGTGATCGTGTGGACCTACAACCGATACCTGGGAATCAATCAGATTTTTAAAAACCTTCAGGGGAATTAGACCATGAAACAATTCTCACCGGGATGGACATTGATTAAAATCTACACAATTCTCGTCTACGTATTCCTGTTCGCTCCCATCGTTGTGGTTATCGTACTTGCATTTAATCCCAAACAATTCGGCATCTTTCCTATGGAAGGTGTCAGTTTTAGGTGGTTCATCAAACTGGCTCAAAATGAATCGATCATTGAAGCCTTTAAAAACTCTCTCGTCCTGGGTTCGCTGACTGCGGTGATATCTACCGGTATCGGCATTCTTGCCGCGCTGGCATTTATCCGCTTCGAATTCCCCGGGAAAAACACTCTCAACACACTGCTGCTATCGCCGATCATGATTCCGGAAGTGGTTTTAGGCGTTGCGCTGCTTCTGTTTTTGCGATGGCTCCAGCAGCCCAAGAGTTTTGCCCTCCTGGTAATCGGACATGTGGTGCTGACCCTACCCTATGTGCTGCTGATTGTTCAGGCCCGCTTGGTGGGCATCAAAAAAGAGTACGAGGAGGCGGCAAAATCATTAGGGGCAAATGCCTTTCAAACCTTTAAAGAGGTCACTTTCCCGTTATTGTTACCGGCCATACTGGCCGGTGCTCTTTTTTCCTTTACCATTTCGTTCGATGATATTACGGCGACGCTTTTCTGGGCTACAGCACAAAATCAAACGGTTCCGGTGAAGATTTTCAGCATGTTGAGAAATTCCATCAGCCCGGAAATCAATGCCCTGGGCGCCGTTATGATCGTGCTGACCGTCACTACCCCATTGCTGGCAGGTTACCTGTCCCGCAAGTTTTCAAAAGTAAAAACATAACCTGACAACTATCAACCAAAAGGAGGAACAATGGCTAACATCACCAAAGAAAAACTGGATAGGGTATACGACGCGTATAAAGACGGCAAGCTCAGCCGGCGTCAATTTCTTAAATATCTCGGTCTTGCCGGTGCATCTATCGGGCTGGTGGGATTACCCTTCGGGAACGCAGTTAAAGATGCTTGGGCGGCCAAGTCCATCCGTTTCGACGGATGGGGGGGCTCGACTTCCGAGGCCTTCAAAAAATACGCTTTCAAGCCTTTTACCAAAGCCACGGGCATCAAGGTCATCGATGGCGAATTCGGTGACATGAACTCCTATCTGACACGTGTTAAAGCCTCCTACCCACCCGGTGGTGAGTTCAATATCGCTCATCTCAGTGCCGTTTTCGACTATGCGCGTTATGCGGAATTGGGTTTTTCATCGGTTTTGGATGAATCCAAAATACCCAACCTCAAAAATGTCATGGCCTCCATGATCAAACCCTTGCGGGAGATCACCAAGGGCACCATTTCGGCCGTCCCCTATGATCTGGGACAGACCGGCATCGCTTATAATACCAAGCATATCAGTAAGAAGAAGGCTGAAAAACTGGGTGCTTCCCTGCTGTGGGACAAAGGCTTGAAAGGCAAACTTGGCAGTTGGGGCGGCGACTTCAGGACCAACATGTGGTACGCCGCGTTGCACACCGGCCAGAGCCCCAACAATATGACCGACCTGAAAGCCATATGGGCGGCACTGCGTGAACAGCGCGGCCTGATGAAGAAATATTGGAGCTCCGGCGCCGAGTTGATGAGCCTGCTGGCCAATGGGGAGATCTATGCTACGGTGGCCTGGTCCGGGCGCGTGGCCGCGCTTCAGCAGGAAGGTAACCCCATCGGTTACCTATCCCCAAAGGGCACCTACTCCTGGATGGAATATCTCTTTGTCCTGAAAGGCACCGATATGGAGATCGCCCAGAAGTTGCTGAATTTCATGCTGGAGCCGGCCGCGGCCATCGCCGTGGCCGAGGGGCAGAATTATCCGCCCAGCCTGGATCCGACCAAGGTTAAATTGACCAAGAAAATTAAGAAGATGCCGGCCTTCGATCCCACCGGAAAACTGAACGGGTATCTGTTTGCCAATCCGTCCTACTGGAATGCCAACCAGTTGGCATGGACGGAGAAATGGGATCGAATCAAGTCAGGCAGTTAGATCAACATTCGATAGATTGGTGTTTGTAAATGCCATTTGATCGCCGGGGTCGGACTCTCTTAAGGGGAAGATGTCCGACCTCGGCATTAGACAAACGAAGGGAGATAGCATAAATTGGCGACTGACAAGAAGCAGCCCATAGTTCAATTTAAAGGCATTTTAAAACGGTTCGGCAAAGTTGTCGCCGTTGAGAAAATGGATTTTAACATCGAAGAGGGGAGCCTGGTGACACTGCTGGGTCCTTCCGGATGCGGTAAGACCACATTGCTTCGCATGGTGGCCGGGTTGGAGGAGCCCACAGAAGGCGATATTTTCATCAAAGGGGTTCGGATCAACAACACCCCGATCCACAAACGAAACCTGGGAATGATTTTTCAGAACTACGCCCTGTTTCCCCACAAAAACATCTTTGACAACGTGGCCTTCGGTCTGAAATACCGGGATGTACCAAAGGAAGCGATTAAGGAAAAGGTGATGCAGGCCTTGGAAATGGTTCGCCTGCCCGGCGTGGAGAACCGTATGCCGAGCCAGCTTTCCGGCGGCCAGCAGCAGCGCATCGCCATGGCACGGGCCATCGTAATCGAGCCGGATGTGCTGCTGATGGACGAGCCTCTCTCCGCGCTGGACGAGAACCTGAGAGAGGAGATGCGGCGGGAAGTGGACAACCTCCAGCAGATGCTCGGCGTAACCACCATTTTTGTCACTCATGACCAGCGTGAAGCATTGAGCATGTCGGACAAGATCCTTGTCATGAAAGATGGCCGCAAGCAGCAGGAAGGCAGCCCCGATGCTGTCTACAATGAACCGGCCAACCATTTTGTGGCCGATTTTCTGGGCCACTCCAATTTCATTCAGGGTGAAGTCGTCGATGTCGACAAACATCGCATAAACGTCAAAATTGAAACCGGCGATGTCCTCTTTGCAGAAAATAAAGGCGGATTCTCGAAAGGCAATCAGGTGGAGATGATCGTCCGCGCCCAGCGGTTCGATGCCTTTCCCAAGGATGAATTTGAGCCGGTGGAGGGGATGAACCACTTCCAGGGCCGCATCAAAGACCGCAGTTACATGGGCGGAGAAGTCAGCTACTTCATTGAACTGGTGGCCGACCGTGAAATTCATATCATCAGTATGATGAGAACACGGCTCTACAAGATCGGCGAGGAGGTCAGCGTCCAGGTATCGCCCCACCACTGCCATCTGATTCCCATGGAATGAGCGGGCAGATCGTTTTTGCCGCAATTTTTGCGATCTGAAACCTGAAAGCAGACACTGTTGTTTTCAGGTTTTGTTTTTTTCTGCGATTATTGGCCGATCTGAAGGTGATTATGCTTTCTAAAACACCAAAGGGAATATAGGAATACGCGTATGCTGAAACTGGGTCGAATTAAAAACGGATTTCTTGCTCACTATCCGGATCGAATCGTTACCATCGATTCTCATACCCAGGGGGAACCCACCCGGTTGCTGATTAGCGGTGTTGGCACCCTGCCCGGCAGCACGATGAAAGATAAACGGGAACACTTCGAATCCCATTACGATCATGTCCGTATGCTTCTGACCCGCGAACCCAGGGGGCATAGGGGAATCATGGCAACCGTGGTGACCGAACCGATAAGTCCTAAAGGACAATTCGGGCTGTTTTACATGGATGCCCGGCGCTATCCCTATTTGTGCGGCCACGCCACCATCGGAGCGGTGGCCTCGTTAATTGAAGCCGGCGCCCTGGATACCGGTGATGGCGACACCATTATCACCGTAGACACCCCGTCCGGACCGCTGGATGCCCATACCCGCATTCGAGATGGCCATGTGGAATCTGTGGCCATTGAGATGGTACCATCGTTTGTGTTTGATACCGGTCATGAACTTGAGATCGCCGAATTCGGGAAGATTCTTGTCGACCTGGTTTGCGTGGGCGGATTTTTTGCCATGGTATCGGCCCGCTCCATCGGTATCGCCCTGGTTCCGGAAAACAGCCAACGGTTGATCTCACTGGGGATGGCGGTGATCGAGGCCGCCAATAAGGCACTTAACGTTTACCACCCCGAACGGCCGGAGGTGAACACGGTGGATGTGACCGAATTTTATGATGAAAACACTAAAACCGGCACCGGCAAGAGCGTGGTGATATACGGCGAGTCCCACATGGACCGTTCCCCCTGCGGCACCGGCACCACGGCCAAGATGACGCTGCTCCACCACCTGGGGAAGCTCGGTTCCGGTCAGGTTTACAAAAATGCCGGTCCCTTGGGCACGGTATTCGAAGGACGGATTGTTAAAACACTGTCCATCGGAAAATTTGACGGCATCGTAGGACAGGTCCGGGGTAACGCCCAGATTACCGGTTATCATCAGTTCGTTGTGGATGCCAATGACCCTTTTCAAAAAGGATTTTTAATATGAAAATGCCTATCCTGGTGCCCCAAATCATCCTATACAACGGTATCCTTGCCACCCAGAGCAATGCCTGTTCCCATTCCCAGGCTGTTGCCGTTGGAAACGGAAAGATCCTGGCTCTGGGGCAAGACAAGGAGGTGCTGAATCTGGCCGGTCCGGACACTGAAAGGATCAATCTTGACGGTAGGCTGGTAACACCGGGCTTTATCGATACCCACATCCATTTCTATGAATGGGCACTCAACCGTCAGGGAATAAAGCTGGATGACCTTACCCGTATTGAAGAACTGTTGACTCGTGTCCGAAGGGCAGCTGATAGTCGCCCCCCGGGCCAGTGGATTATCGGCCAGGGGTGGAATGAGACCGACTGGACCGAGCAACGCATCCCAACCAGGGAAACGCTGGACCGGGTGGCACCGGAGCATCCGGTGCTGCTTTGGCGCTGTGATCTGCACCTGGCCGCTGCTAACTCAATCGCCCTGGGTTTGGCCGGCATTACCGCTGACACACCGGATCCACCGGAAGGCCGGATTGAACACAACAACACAGGAGAACCCAACGGAATTTTAAGAGAACTGGCCATCAATCTCGCACGACAGGCCATTGCGCCGCCGGGGGCAGACCAGATAGTGCAAGCCTTTGAAGACGCGACCAAGGCCCTTCACCGATGGGGGGTCACCGGCATTCACGACGTCCGCTTGATGGCGGATAAGGACGGCGCCGGATCCTTTCAGACTTTTCAGAGGCTCGACCATGATGGGCGCCTCGACCTTCGCTGCTGGGTAACCCTGCCCGGACACGAACTGGACAGCATTATCGGTATGGGCCTTCGCACCGGATTCGGTAACGACAACCTGCGCGTCGGTCATGTAAAATTTTTTTCCGATGGTGGAATGGGCGCCCGTACCGCATGGTTGATCGACCCCTACCTGGATGCTGACCGCGGTATGCCTCTGATGGATATGGATGTTCTGTCACATGAGATCGACAGGGCGGATAAAGCCGGCCTGTCCGTGATGGTACACGCGGTGGGAGATCGCGCGAACCGTGAACTGATCAACATTTTTGAAGCCCTCGAATTACGCCGCATCTCTTCCGGTTCATTATCGCCCACCATTGCCCATCGTATCGAACATGTACAGATGCTCAGGCCGGAGGATTCAGATCGACTGAAAAAACTTAATATAGCACTGTGTGTCACGCCAGCCAACATGCTGCTGGACATAAATCTTATCGATATGGCACTGGGAGAAAAGGGAAAGTGGACTTACCCCCTTCGTCAACTGTTCGATACCGGTGTTCCGGTGATGTTCAGTTCCGACTGTCCGGTGTGCGTTCCTGATCCGCTATTAGGGATTCATGCGGCAGTCACGCGACAGCGGACCGACGGAACGCCGAAAGGAGGCTGGTATCCGGATTCCCGGGTAACAATGGCTGAAGCGCTGAAAGCCTATACATCGATCCCTGCAGCTGTTCACAAAGCCGGTGACATAGGAACCATCGCACTCGGTAAAAGAGCGGATCTGGTAGTTTTGAGCAGGAATATCCTGGCGATCCCTCCATCTCAGTTGCCGGAGGTTCGCGTGGAAATGACCCTGTTTGACGGCCGGATTGTACACCGGCACTTCTAAAAAAAATCGGAGGAACACATGCCAAAAACCGCTGATCGTTTGAACTTTTTTACCGAGTCGGTTATTCGTGAAATGACCCGTATCTCAAATCAGTATGGCGCCATCAACCTTTCCCAGGGTTTTCCTGATTCCGACCCGCCGCCGGAGGTTCTGGCCGCCGGTAACCGGGCGATGGCCGAAGGCCCTCACCAGTATGCCATCACATGGGGTGCACCACGCTTCCGGAAAGCGCTGTTGAAAAAGCAGAAATATTGGATGGGACTTGATCTGGACCCCGAGGCCCATGTGGTTGTGACTTGCGGCAGTACCGAGGCAATGATGTGCGCGATGATGACCGCTTGCAATCCAGGAGACAAGGTTATCATTTTTTCTCCCTATTATGAGAATTACGGGGCTGTCACAATCCTAAGCGGTGCTCAACCCATCTATGTGCCGCTGCATCCTCCCGATTTCATGTTCGATCCGGATCAACTCAGGGCAGCCTTTGCTCAAGATCCCAAAGCCATTATACTGTGCAACCCTTCCAACCCTTCCGGAAAAGTGTTCTCACAGGAGGAACTTGAATTCATCGCGGATCTATCAAAGGAGTATGACGCCTTTGTCATTACCGACGAAGTATATGAGCATATTGTCTACAGCCCTTACCGCCATCGTTATATAGCAACCGTGCCGGATATGTTCGAACGGACCATCTCATGCAGTTCCCTGTCTAAGACTTATAACATGACCGGGTGGCGGCTGGGTTATGTAATTGGGCCCGAAACAGTGATTGCAGGTGCCCGCAAAGTTCATGATTTCCTCACTGTTGGGGCTCCCGCCCCACTGCAGGAAGCCGCCTCCACAGCACTGGAACTGCCCTTAAGTTACTATGAGCAGTTAACGGCGGATTATACACGCAAAAGGGAATTGTTTTTAGCGTATCTGGACGAAGCCGGACTCTCATACACTAAGCCACAGGGAGCCTACTATGTGATGGTGGACTGTACGGCCTATGGCGTTAAGAATGACCGGGAATTCTGCCGTTGGATGGCCAAGGAAGTCGGCGTAGCCGCGGTACCCGGTTCCAGCTTTTTCCATGAACCGGTGAACCACCTGATCAGACTTCACTTTTCAAGATCTGAAGAGATTCTAGATGAAATCGGCAAACGGCTGAAAAAACTGAGGTCTTTGATTTAAAAACACGTCGTTTCAATAAAACAGACAATTTTGGTGGATATCTTTGAAAACATAAAAGGTTCCGTAATTCATCACGGACCGCACAACAACCGCATTTATTTGATGCGGTTGAACACAGACGACACTCATGGCCTGATTGCAGCACTTGATGATATGGCCTTAAAAAATGACTATGGAAAGATATTTGCCAAAATACCGGCGCCTGCATGGAATGCTTTCAAATCCGCTGATTATATTAAAGAGGCTGTGGTTCCGGGATTCTTCACAGGCAATACCGATGGTTTTTTTATTGCCAAATACTTCTCTGCCGGAAGGAAAAGGGCTCACAATGTTGATAAACTATTAAGGTTTGTCAAACAGGATGGAGAAAGATCTGCAAACAATATACATCGAACCGGCAAAGCTACACGAGATGTTGTTTCATGCAAACCTTCGGATGCCGCAGAGATGAGCGTGATTTACCAGCAGGTTTTTAAATCCTACCCTTTCCCGATTCAGAAGCCAATATATTTGAAACGCATCATGAAAGAGGGTATTCTTTATTTTTGTATTCGTATTGAAGGTAGAATTGTAGCAATAGCTGCTGCAGAAATCGATTTAGTGAGCAAAAATGCTGAAATGACTGATTTTGCAACCTTGCCGAAATGGCGAGGCATGGGATTTGCCGGTATGCTGCTGAGTCATATGGACAAGAAGACTCGTAAGCTTGGGATTAAAACCGCATATACGATTGCAAGGGCTACGTCCAATGGGATGAATTCTGTTTTTAAAAATAGCGGATACAACTATGCAGGATTATTAAAATATAATTCCCAGATCTGTGGCAGTATCCAAAGCATGACGGTATGGTACAAGCATATATAACTTCCTCCCATTAGCAATGCTTATTGCTTACTTATGGCTTAGGAGAGGGTTTCCGCAGTTTTTATATTTTATTCACGCACCATATCATCTGTTTTTCCCGAATATTATCAATTATAAATTCTTAATACAATACACAATCTGTCTTATGAGACAATTTTGTATCGCAATTAAATTTGAGACAAAAAATAATATTATTTATGCTATTAATTTAGATAATTACAGATTCTCCTTTAAAAGAATCTAAACAACCTGTCTTGATGTGTTGCAAAAAACCCATCCCTTGCTTTTATTCAAAGTTGATTGAGCACACTTTGAACCTGCAAAAAACCCTGTCTTTTAAGGGTTTATAAAATAATAAAGCCATATTTTCACATATGGCATAAATCTTGATATAAACAGTAACGAATACGGTTATTTCCGTTTTCATGTTTATTTTTTTATTAAACATAAATCATACTCCGGGATATAAATATACGTGAAAGCCTGCGATAGAAACATTAAAAGCACAATTCAATTGGCAAAAGAAATGATCAAGCTAGCTGATAAAGGCGATATTGATAGGGAAGATAACGGTTGCGGGATTCTGTACGGTATCTTACGGGATTGTGCATACAAACTGAAGCAACTGGCGGAAACTGAAAAAGAAAACCATATACAAAAAGGCTGGTGGAAGGAAGGGTAACCATAGTGGTTACCCTTTATAATATTAAGCTTTTAATTATCTGAAAACAATAAGGAGAAAATAGTAATGGCAAATTTGAAAGGAACCCAAACTGAAAAAAATATTTTAACCGCCTTTGCCGGTGAGTCTCAGGCAAGAAACCGCTATACCTATTTTACCAGCAAGGCGAAAAAAGAAGGGTATGTTCAGATTGCAGCGATTTTTGAAGAGACTGCCAATCAGGAGAAAGAGCATGCAAAAAGGCTGTTCAAACTACTTGAGGGCGGAGAGGTAGAAATCACAGGAGCATTTCCTGCCGGTGTGATCGATACCACCCTTGAAAATTTGAAGGCATCATCAGAGGGAGAAAATTATGAGCATACACAAATGTATCCCGGTTTTGCAAAAGTTGCCCGTGAAGAAGGGTTCAATTCAATTGCTGTAATATTTGAGTCAATTGCTGTTGCGGAAAAACAGCATGAGAAAAGATACAACGATCTTGCAGCTAATATTGAAACGAGCAAGGTGTTTAAAAAGGACGAAAAGGTTGTGTGGCGATGCCGCAATTGTGGTTATATTCACGAAGGTACAAAGGCGCCAGGTACCTGCCCGGCCTGTGATCATCCCCAGGCCCATTTTGAGCTGCTGGGGGAAAATTGGTAGTATAAAAACAATAATCGGTCAAATAGTCAAATTTTAGACTGCTTACCAACAAACAAGGAGGTTAAATCATGGCGGAAAAACTTGAAGTTTATAAATGTGAAGCTTGTGGAAATATTGTAGAGGTGCTGCACGGCGGACAAGGTGAACTGGTATGCTGCGGTGAACCTATGAAGCTGATGAAGGAAAATACCGTGGATGCAGCAAAAGAAAAACATGTCCCGGTAACCGAAAAAGTCGCAGGGGGCGTGAAGGTAAAACTCGGTGATGTTGCACATCCAATGGAAGAAAAACACTATATTGAATGGATTGAAATAGTAGCGGACGGAAAAGCATACCGGCAGTTCCTAAATCCAAGCGAAGCGCCGGAAGCGACATTTAATGTTGAAGCAAACCAGTTAACGGCAAGAGGTTACTGTAACCTTCATGGCCTTTGGAAAAGTTAAATCAAGATGAGACTTTTTACTTAGCCATCGACGTTATTTTTTACGAAACTATCAAATTAAGGAGGTGGTTTTAATGGCAAACTGGAAATGTTCAAATTGCGGTTACGCACTCGAAGCAGACAAGCCGCCTGAGGAATGTCCTTCATGTAAAGAAAAATGTGAATTTGTTGATAATACATGTTACACTCCGGATTGCGGATTTGAGGGTACAGATAAACGACTTTAATGGGAGAGAAAAATAAAATGGCAAAAGCACTTATTGTGTACGCTTCAAGAGCCGGTTCTACCAAAAAGATAGGCGAACTGATTGCTGAAGGAATACGTATTTCCGGCCATGAGGCATCTGTTGTAAAAGTAAATGAAATAAAAAAGGAAACCGATCTTGACGGCTATGACGCCGTTATCTTCGGGTCAGCCACTTACCATGGAGAGATGATGCAGGGAATGAAAACGCTACTTTTTCTTGCTGAAAAGGCGAATCTTGAAGGGAAAGTCGGCGGCGCTTTTGGAGCCTTTGGTTGGAGCGGTGAAGCTCCGGGTCGTATTTTTGATACAATGGAAAATATTTTCAAGATGAGCATGGTAAGCGGTCCTCTAAGGCTTAAATCAGCATCTCTTGGCGGAGGTGTTCAAATG
>Ga0114919_10003402_pt1 | contig 12870 bp, 14 predicted proteins | sample BlataG_FD_88682 | JGI IMG/M metagenome (GOLD analysis project Ga0114919, IMG submission 88682) | Deep subsurface microbial communities from Black Sea to uncover new lineages of life (NeLLi) - Black_00105 metaG | ecosystem: Environmental > Aquatic > Marine > Oceanic > Sediment | place: Atlantic... | reverse complement strand
CTTGCCTTTTCACGAATGGGTTGGAGCTATATTTTTTTCAAAGGCTTATTCCATGATCTTCCTGGTATTGAAGTTGTTGAGCCCCCTCTAGTAAACACTGAAATTGTTAGTGAAGGAGTCAAAAATTCTCCTGAATTCGTTTGTTTTCCATTTAAAGTCATTCTTGGTGAAATGATAAACCTATATAGTAATTATGACGTTAAAGATTTTGCGATGATTGCTGACTACGGCCCTTGTAGAGCAGGAATGTATGCTGTTGTCCAGAAAAGAATCATGAAAAACATTGGATTCAAGGATGTTAGAATGTTTTATCTGCGTCAAGATGATTTCCGAAATCTTGAATGGCTAGGAGTATTTCGTGATTTAGAAAAAAGAACAGGAACAAAATTTGATGACTATAAAGTTTTAAGAAACACACTGCTTTTCATGGTAAAAGCCTATTATGTTGAAAGAATAACCCATATTGAAGGACTTGTTAGATGTCGAGAAAAAAACAAAGCAATGACTACCAAAGTAGTTAATACTTTGATGAATTTACTTGATAACGAAAATAATTTGATGAAATTATCTAATTTTGAAAAAACGATAGATGAACATTTTCGCAAGATTCCTATTGACAAGGAAATAGAACCTTTGAGGGTTTGTTATACTGGGGAAATCCAAGTCATGTTGGAGAAATGGGTTAATTATGATCTGATGGGAGAATTAGGCGTTATGGGTATCGAGGTTCACAAGCAGTATGATGTCTTTGATTGGGTCATGTACAAACTTGACGCCAGCAAACGAAGAAGACGGCTTGAACATAGTGCAAGAGAGTATATTCCAATGGATATTGGTGGAGAAGCAGTATGGAACATGGGAAGTTATCTTGAATCTCAAGAAAAAGGTTTTGATGGTTTTGTCCATGTATTCCCGTTTACTTGCCTCCCCGAAATCTCCTTCATGGGAATGTTAGAAGCTGAGAAAAATATGGACAAGTTTTACATGCCTCACATTCATTTTAGTCTTGATGGAAGTTCTGGCTTTGAAGGACTTAGAACAAGAATCGAAGCATTTCATGATTTAATGGTTGGCAACAAAAAATCTAATCCTTTGTTTAGAGATGCCAAGTATGTGGTCCCGGATGAAATAAAAAATATATATTTTAAGCCGAAATCCAATTTTGAATATTTTATGTCTAGTATTGAAACGCCAATGTCAAAGGTTTTAACAATGCTGAATCCATCAAAGAAATTAGATGTAGGGTTCGCCGTTAAGAATGGACTCGAGTTTTTTTCAAGAAATTCGTTTTTTGATATCGGATCTCTTTTTAAAAACTAATTTACATGTTATTTCAATTATATAAATGAACATCTTGAAAGAGAGTTTAATTTATCATACGATTGATAATCTGTTTATAATGGGTAAATTTTTATTTTAAATTGTGTTCTTTGATTTCATAGGTTTGATCAAATACTTGACTAAGTAAAATTTTTTAGAAAAAAAATGCTGATATCCTTCCCTAATATGGGTCCAAATTGGGTCGCTTTTAAAACCTTATTTACAAGTTTAGGTTTAGATGTAGTCATTCCAGATCCGACAAATAGAGAAGCGATTAAGATTGGAGTCAAACAATCTCCAGAATTCGTATGTTTTCCCTTTAAAGCCACGATAGGAGATTTCGTGAACGCAATAAACAAAGGAGCAGATACTTTAGTAATGGCGATTGACTGCGGACCTTGTAGATTTGGCTTTTATGCATCGGTTCAAGAACGAATCTTACGGGATATGGGGTATAAAAATATTACCGTAGTTCCCTTAGATCAAGCCGATTTACTTGAGTTTAATTGGGTTAAAACGCTCCAAGAATTAAGTGGTAGGAGAGATTTATTTATCTATTCAAAATTTGTAAAAGCTGTTATCTTTTTCTTGAAAAAAGCTAAGCTTTTGAACGATATTCAAACAGCTGAGGGCGTTTTCCGGGCATACGAACGAAATCAAGGAGATACAACCAATATTTTTAACGATTTGATAACTAAACTTGATGAAGCTAATACACTCCCACAGTTAAGAAAATTTAAGAACATAATTAAAGAAAATTTTAATAGTCTCGATATCAATAAAAATCTAAGTCCTTTAAAGGTAGGACTTTCAGGAGAGATTCACATCAGTTTAGAACCCTATGTGAATCTTGACATTAGACGTAAGTTAGGCGAAATGGGAATTGAAATTCATCAATCGTTAAGTCTTTACGATTGGGTTGTTCACAAGTTTCACCTAAATTATCATAGAAAATGGTTAGAGCATCTTTCACATCCATATATGCCCTTAGATATAGGGGGCGAGGCGAGGTGGGTGCTAGGGGAGTATATTGATAAAGCTCAAGCGGGTTTTGATGGTTTTGTTCACGAATATCCATTTTTATGCATGCCAGAAGTCACGGCTCGAACAATCATAACAAATCGGCTTAAAAGAATCTACGATCTCCCTATTATCTACTTTTCATTTGATGAACAAAGTGGAATGGAAGGATTCAGAACTCGTTTGGAAGCATTTTCCGACTTGATGCATGGTCGTAGGAATAGAGAAATTAAAGACAATGCTAAATTCGTATCAAATGGTAATAAAAAGATTTATCCTCATTATGGGGATGTATTTTACAACGAATGTTATCAATTAATACAAAATTCGTTTTAATGGTTAGTACAAATGGAAGAAGTTGCTGAAAAAGTAGTTAAAGAAGAAGATTTAAAGGATGCGTTCCTTGGGATTGACATAGGAAGCGTTAGTTGTAAATTCGTGTTAATGGACTCAGATGGAAATATATTAACGAGTGTATTTTTACAAAACAGAGGTTCTCCCATCGATTCAGCAAAAGCAGGGATGGGTGAATTACGAGATAAAATAGAGCAGAGTGAAAATTTACACGAGTACGCGATACGATGTTGTGGGACGACAGGTTCGGCAAGATATTTAACTAAGGCTATCGTAGGAGCTGATCTGGCGAAAACTGAGATAATTGCTCACGCTGTAGCTGCTCAGACTCTGTATCCCGATGTTAGAACGATATTAGAAATCGGAGGTCAAGATTCTAAAATAATTCTTTTGCGAGATGGTATAATTGTAGATTTTGCTATGAATTCTGTATGCGCAGCTGGAACGGGATCATTCTTAGATCATCAAGCAGCGCGACTTGGGATTGCCATAGAAGATTTTGGTGATTATGCCGTTAAATCAAAAAATCCTGTAAGTATAGCCGGTAGGTGCACGGTTTTTGCGGAGTCTGACATGATTCACAAGCAAAACGCGGGTTATACAAAAGAGGATATTATCGCTGGATTATGCGATTCACTAGTCAGAAATTATATGAACAATGTTGGAAAAGGAAAAGATTTAGAAGAACCAATAGTCTTTCAAGGAGGAGTTTCGTATAATCAAGGAATTATAGAAGCTTTCGAAAGGCATTTAGGCTGTAAAGTTATTGTGCCAAAATATAACGTATTGATGGGAGCTCTTGGAATGGCTATTCTCGTCCGAGATTATTATATAGAACAAGAGCACGAGACAGAATTCAGAGGCCTTGAAGTAGCCGAAATAGAATTCACCACTTCAGCGTTCAATTGTGGTGATTGCCCAAACAACTGCGAAATAGTCCAAGTAAAAATGCCTGAATATGGGAATAAAGTAATTGCCCGTTGGGGTTCCCGATGTGGAAAGTGGGATCAATTAACTTAACTAAAAAAGAGAGGAAAAAGAATATTGTCAGATTTTTTTAATCAATTGAAGCACTTAGGAGAGGAATTTCTTGAGTCCCTTCAACATAAAACTAAATTATCAACAATTTTTGATATTTACTTAGAAAAAGTAATCCCTTCGTTCGTTTCAGAGAAAGAGTTAAAGGAATACTACGAGAGACGGATGGAGGAAGTAAGTAATTTTATAGATAAATTATAAAGAAGTGAAAAAAAATGGTAGAATCATCAACAGAGAAAAAAGAAACCGAAGGAAAAGAAAAATTAAATAGTAAGGATTTAATGAAAGATTTGTTATACGCAGTTACAAAAGGTTTAGGAGGTTTTGGTTTAGAAGCGTTCGCCGATTTGAAGATAGAAGGCAAGGAGAACGTACCAATTAGAGGGAAAGCTATATTGACTACGATAAGCGATAATACTTTAAGAGATTTAGCGATTATTAGTCAAGTTTCTGGACGTAGGATTCATTTCATGGTTCATCATAAATTGATGAAGCATCAGGTCTATGGCCCTGTCCTGAAATCGTTAGGAATGTTTCGTAGTACTCTTGACAAAGACGATACTGTACCTATCGATAAAGTTTTTCATTATCTCAACGAAGTTGGGGATCTTGTAGCAATGACACCAGAATCGAAGTTAACTCCAGAGGTTCAAATTAAAGCGATGGCAGGTATTATTAAATTTGCTGTTGCTGCGATGGCACCTATCATCCCGATAGCGATTTATACCGAGAAAGCGCGAATCTTAAATACGATTAGCACTACAGGAATAAGAGTAAAAATCGGAACTCCGCTTAATGTAGAAAAACGATTGACTCGCGAAAAATACCGAAACGAAAGGTATGAACTTGCTGAGGACATAATTAAAATTATAGACTCCCTTAAAGTTCGACCTGAAACAGAAGAAGATTAAAAATGAGGTAAAAAAAAATGGAAAATAAACAAAATCCAGAAATTGATGAATTTGATAGCAGATTGAAAGAACTTAATAAAGAACTAAAGCAGAGGAAAGAAGATCTTATAAATAAGTTAAATGACATTAACGATTGTGAAGTTTGTTTGGAACCGGATAAAACCATGAGCGAATTTATTGGAGATATCTTCTATAACTCTATGAAAAATCTATTTAATGTAAGTACAAAGCTTGCCAAGAGTTTAGCTCGTGAATTTATTCCTGATCAAAGGAAACATTAGAAAATCTAAGCATGTTCTTGCAAAAGATCATTGAATTTCAATAGATTAGCACATCTTTCAATTTGTGTTATTAAATCCTATATAAATAAATTTAATTAATTTTGGATTGTATTGTTGTAAAGCCTATTTGATGTTAGTGCAAAGCTTGCTAAGAATTTAACGGGTGAATTTCTTCCTAAAAATTAGGATTTTATTATGTATAAGCCTTAACAGCCGCCCTTTCTAAAAGAGTTAAGAAAGTGTATGTTAATAAAAATAAAAAAGAGAAAATAAAAAGTTCTTTTAATATCTCGTTCTTGAAGCTTGAATTCGTAATTTTGCTTTAGTTTGTTCCTTAGAGTCTTGTAAAACTTCGTATCGGGTTTTAGAGGGAAGAACTATATCATATACCTCTTCTGCAATTGTGGAATCCTTTTTTAAGTGATCTTGTTCTCTCAATATTATTTTAACTCTTTCCACGGCCTCAGCTCCAGTTTTAACTGTTTTGAATTGGCTCCATATATTCATATCTGCTTTAGAAGTAAAGTTTTGATTTCTTTGAAGCTTGATGTTTCCCTTATTAGGGAATCTAGACTTAAAAACTTTAGGACCATCTGCTTTGAAATAAAATTCGCCGCGCCATCCCATTATGTCGTAATCTTTTAGAGTTTTTAGGCTCATTAAATCAATGCTAATGAGATAACGTTCTTTTTCTTCTCCGACTTGGTCCTGTTCAAAATTCTGGTCTTTAGCGTATGTTTTTTTACCTCTTGCGTAATATCTTCTAGACATAATATATCACTTTTACATTATCAAATTATTTGAGATTCTGATTTTAAATTTAATATGGTGTAAGAGTTTATATTTCTTTTTTAGTTAAATAATCTGGTAATAACGGAATAATAATTTAAGATGTAGAACATTAAAACTTTCTTTTCTCTTAGGAAATCCGAAATTTTAATTAATTAACGCAGATAATGTTAAAATTATACAGAAAAAGTTTTTAGGAGATAATAAATTGACTCAAGAACAATTTTTTAAAGAAATTTCTGATGCTATTGTGAATTTAGAAAAGGAAAAAGCAATTGAATTCGCACATAGGGCAGTAAATGAAAACATGAATTTACTTGAAGTAATCGAAAAAGGATACGGAGATGGAATCCGTAGAATTGGAGACCTATGGGAAGAAGGAGAATTTTTCTTACCTGAATTAATGCTTGGTGGTAACATTATGCAAGAATCTATGGATGTTATCTTACCAAAGTTAAAAAACAGTGGAGAAAAAATAAGTTCAGGAACTGTAGTGATAGCAACAATAGAAGGAGATATTCATTCGATTGGAAAGACTATCGTTGGCACAATGTTAAGTGCTCATGGTTTTGATGTTTACGATTTAGGTGCTGACGTACCAGCTGAGAAAATCATTGATGCTGCTATTGAAAAGAATGCTGATGTAATTGGTGTTTCGGCATTACTTACTACCACTATGTTCGGTCAAAAAAAAATAGTTGAAATTTTGGATAAAAAAGGGATAAGAAATAAATTTAAAGTTATCATTGGGGGAGCTCCCGTTACTAAATCGTGGACCGAAGAATGTAAAGCAGACGGGTTCGCTAGTAGCGCTGTGGGGGCCGTCAAATTGGTTAAAGAATTATTGAACAAATAAAAATATTAAATTTAGTTGATAATAGGATATGTTATTTCACGATTGGTTAAAAGACGATTCCAAAATAATACTATTTGACGGAGGAATGGGTTCAGAAATATTCAAGCGTGGTATTACACCTGGAAGGCTCCCTGATACGCTTAATATCGAAAAACCAGATATTATTTATGAGATTCATAAAGCTTATTACGATGTAGGAGCAGATATGTGCCAATCTAACACTTTTGGAGCAAGTTATTTAAACTTACAAATTTACAAAGTGGAAAATCAAATTAAAGAAATAAATGAACGAGCATTAGATAACATTAAAAAAGCATGTCCTCCCAATCGTTTAATTGTAGCTGATATTGGTCCGTCTGGCGAATTTCGACCTCCTGTAGGTAAAGCCTCGCCAGATCAATGGGTATCGAGCTTTACAAAACAAGCAAATATTTTAGAAAATGGCGTAGATCTCTGGCATATCGAAACAATGTCCGATATTGAAGAGATGCTGGCTGCAATAGAAGCGATAAGGAAAACTTCAACGAAACCGATAATCAGTTCTATGACATATAAAAAAACGAAGAGAGGTTTTTTTACAATAATGGGCGATTCATTGGAAAAATGCGTTCGGATACAAGAAAACGCTGGCGTTGACATAATAGGTGCTAACTGTACGTTAGGATCTGATGAGATGGTCCATTTAATAAAAGAACTAAAAAGCATTACTGATACACCCATCTCTGCAAAACCGAACGCTGGACAACCACGAATTGATTCAAATAATAGAGCATATTACGACCAACCCGTAAAGGATTTTGTTAGTGATATTCACCAAATAATTAAATTAGGTGCTAAAATTGTGGGTGGTTGTTGTGGAACGACTCCGGATACGATACGTGAAATAAGAAAAGTTATTGATTCATTATAGAAATTAATAGTAGAGTGTGAACATAATAATGGGAATATTAAGACCAAAAATACAAGTATTAGATGAAGATTATAAAAATAAAATATATAACGAGGCTAAAGATATCTTAGAAAATTTGGGTATCTTTTTAGAAAATGAAGATGCTAAAGAGTTGTTTAAAAGCGAGGGAATTGCTCATAAGGACTCTCGATATTTTATTCCTTCTGATTTAGTAGAAAAGTGTCTCAAATCGGTTCCAAACGAAATTAAGCTATTTGATCGGGAGGGAAACGAGCATATTACTTTGGGAAGCGATAATGTTCATTTTGATCCTGGTTCTGCAGCAATTTTATACCTTGACTTGACTACTGGAGAAATAAGAAACGCTGTTAAGGAAGACTTTGTACGCTTTTCTAAAGTAGTTGAGCATTTAAAATACATAGAAGCGCAAAGTACTGCCTTGGTTTATCAGGATGTGCCGAAAGAAGCTCAAGATTGGCATAGATTGTCTATAGCGTTAATAAATTGCTATAAACCAGTCGTAACTGGAACATTTCGTAAAGAAAGTTTTCCAATAATGAAAGAATTATTGCTAAGTTGCAGACTCTCTGAAGACGATTTAGCGAGGAAACCATTAGCAATTTTCGATGCTTGCCCTAGCCCTCCTTTGAAATGGTCGGATCTCACCACTCAATCTCTTATAGATGCTGCAGTGAGTATGATACCTTCTGAATTCGTTTCTATGCCATTAGCGGGAGCTAGTGCTCCAATAAGTTTAATAGGTTCGATAACTCAGCATTGTGCTGAATGTCTTGCGGGAGTTGTAATCGGTCAGTTAGCAAAAACAGGTGCTCCATTGATATGGGGAGGTTCACCCGCAATTTTAGATATGAAGCAAGGAACCACTCCAATGGGAGCAATTGAAACCATGATGATTAATTTGGGAGATGTAGAGATGGGTAAATTTCTGAAAATGCCCATTCATGCATATATGGGTTTAAGCGATTCCAAGGTTCCAGATGCTCAATCAGGTTTCGAAGCAGGCATGGGAGCTCTTTTAGCAGGGCTTGCGGGAGTTAACATGATTTCAGGAGTTGGCATGCTAGATTTTGAATCCACACAAAGCATTGAAAAATTGATAATTGATAACGAAATAGTAGGAATGGTAAAAAGACTTCTAAGAGGGGTCGAAGATCACGGCACTCCATTCGCCTCTGATATTTTAAAAGACTACGATGCAACAGAGGAATTACTCTCGCATCCGACGACTTTAAAACTATTTAGAAAAGAGCTTTTTATGGCTGGTCCGGTAATTGATCGAATGTCTCGAGACATGTGGATTGCTTCAGGTGCGAAATCTGCTCGAAAAAGAGCGAGAGAGGAGGCTTTGAAATTAATTGATAAAGGATCTCTAAAACCTATTGATGACAATCTAGCCAAAGAATTAGAAGCAGTGTCCTCAAAAAATCTTTAATAATTATTTTTCAAATTCTTTTTTTCAATTAATTGTTTTTTATCATTTGTAATTAATTATTATCACCGCAACCAGTACAATAAAACCTCCAACAAGGTTCCATATTAGTATTGTCTCAGCTCTATTCAAGAGTACTGAAAAAATTAGGGTTAAGAAGGGCTCTATGTATAAGAATGAAGCTCCTTTTGAAGACTTAAGTTCCTTTTGGGATTTTTGCCAGATAAAATATCCAATTATATAACAACCTATTCCTAAATATAGGCCAGTTATTAAAACAAAGACATTGCCTAAATGTTGGATAAAAAGGAGTAGTTCGTTGTTTATTAAAACGAAAATAAACAATTCTAACGTCCCAAAATAAGCTATATATTTGAGAGTCACTAAATTAGGCTTCTCTTTGGATATTTTTTTTGTAGCAATTGTATATATAGCCCACAACAGTGGTGTTATAAGGGCGTATAAATACCCCAAAAAATTAGGACTTTTAGGAGTAAGTGTGCTTAAATCACCTCCTGTCACTAATAAAAAACCTCCAATTGTGGCGATTGTAAATCCTATTAGCTTGATTCTAGTTAATTTTTCTTTAAAAAAAAATAAAGCAAAAATAGTGATTATTAGTGGAGATAAAAGACACACGAATAACGCGGGTAAGGAAGGGCCGATTAAATCTATGGCTGAATACTGGATTACGAAAAAAAATGTAATTCCGCACAAACTGGATATAATTATATAAATCCATTCCCTTTTAGAGTAAGGAATTCTTTCTTTTCTATCCTCAATTTTATTATTTTGCATTTTTCGATTTATGAACAAGTAAATATCAACAATTATAAACACTAATGAGGCTATAAGAAACCTAGTCAACGCTAGAGACATTGGTGGCATAATTTCCACTGCAATATCTACGAGAACAAATGAAAAGCTCCAGATTAATACCATTAATGTTAGTAACACGTAAATTATTAGCATTTTATCAAGACACAGCAATCAAGATTTTATATTTGCATTATTTTATTATACTAGTAAAGTAAGAGCCACAATTATTTATTTTTAATAAAGAAATTTTGAAGGATATTATATTTTCCATTAATCTAGGTTTGATAGGATCAGAATATTCGAGGTTAGAGATATTTATAGATCATCTGAAAGAAATTGCATTAAACTATACCTCAGACAACTTAGTATATGAATTTTTTCTTCAATACAAAGGCATTCCTATAAAAACAAGAATTGCAATTGGAAGAGAATTTGATGACCTAATCCAAAGAAGTGATAGTTTTAAACATTTTGATGCAATAATAATCGTGGTGAATCTTTACAATGGTAATTCGATTTCTAACTATACAATTCAAAGTTATTCAGATTTTCGAAATTATTATATCTTCAACGGAATATCTGTTTTAGTTGGTGTAGATACTTTTTTAATTTTTCAAAAAGAACCTCCTAATAAGAAAGATATTACAGAATTTAACTTAATCCAAAAGACAAAAGAACTTGAATTTCTTTATTGCTTTAAAGTTCAAGATGAAAAGAAGGATATTCCCGAACTATTTGACAATTTGTTAAATTATATCAACCAAAAATTGAAATTTTTAAACCCTGAGTTGTTTAAGCGAGCAAAATCAAATAGAGAAATACCTAATCAATGAGTTTAGCTTAAAAAACAGTTAAGGATTAGACCAAATCTTCATAAAAATAAGATAGTATATTTTTCTAAGAAGATTTTATTAACAAAGACTTAATTATATTATCAAATACAAAGATTATATTAATAATCCCTACTTTTTAGAGATGTTATATTATGGGAGAAGATAAGATACTTACAATTGAGAAACCAGAAGGTCGTCGTCGTTGTCCATCATGCGCAGAGGAAAACAAAAATATGCTTCACGAGTCTACAGATAAAAAACGAATTATTAGTGATTATCCACGCGTGTATGGAAAAAAATATCGCTGTGGGCGATGTGGACTAGAATGGAAAGAAAAATAAAAAAGAAGTCAATCTAACCTTTTACTTTTCCAATTAGGCAATGATTTTTCCTTTAAAAAATTAGCTATTTAAAATATTTTTATCTACAATCGTATAAGTTTAAATTACAATTAAATAAGAGAACTACAATTAATAATATTAACAATAAAAAAAATCGATTAAAAAAATAATTTTTGAGTGAACAGAAAACATTCAATAAAATAAATGTGATTAAACTATGGTTTATTTTCAACTAACAACTGGACGAATTTTGACCGTTTATGTAGCCCAAGGTCTCATTTTAGTTATTTTTCTTTATCTGGCAATCAAAATCTTGCTGAGAGATAGAAAACGATTAAACGTAATTTTCGCAGGGCTTTATATTGCCCCTGCTATTGGGACTCTTATAAATTTTATATATGCGCCCTTAACCGATGTATCTCTTGTACTACTACTTAACTACTTTACTAATGTTGGAGCGATCTATGCACCGATATTTGTTGTAGTTTTTGATCTGATTCTCTTAAAATCTGAAAAAATAATATCCACGAGCAAACAATTGGCAATTCTTATTATCTATGGTATAGTTGTACTTTGCATGGGAATTTTTCTACTAATTCCAGGATTCGGTGTAACTATTGGGCCCCCCAATTGGAGCCCAGTTTGGAGCATTCCAATCTTTCTATATGTTGTAGTAATATTAACTTGTTTTGCAACAATACTCGCGCTTTACTTCTCAATTAAGATTTATCAGAAGTTCAAGGATGAAATTTTAAAGAAGAGGTGGAAATTCTTCATTTTTGGATTTATAGCCTTTATGACATTTATGTATTTAATCTTCATTTCTAATACATTAGCCAATGCAACTTTTAGATTAATCTTAGCGGGGATCGGCATAGTTTTGACTATAATAGGCGGTTTTTTAATGTATTACGGAGTTGGACGTCAGATAGCGAAATAATTTTTAAAAATAAATTTCTTTTTTTTTATGATTATAAAATTTTATCTGTTAGAATTACCATTATTTATTATAATATCACTATTTTAAAATAATTGAAGGTTAAAATTCATTTTAATCCATTCAAGAAATAATATTTTCCAACCTCAAGCAGAATTTATAGCTACAAGTGTTTCTTATGTCGAACGAGCTCGAACGGGTTAGTGGTATTGGCCCTATAGCTGCCATCAACCTGAATAAAGCGGGAGTTAAAACTATTGAAGAGATCGCAGAGGCTAAACCAGAAGATTTAGCTTGGATTAAAGGAATTGGCATAATATCTGCGAAAAAAATAATTGAGAATGCAAATAATTTACTGAAATTAGAAAAAAATATTCAATACGTCTTAAATTCAATAAAAGAAAACTTTGTGAAAAATTGTCCAAAATGTGGAGGATCTATGAAAAGTAAATATATCATTCTCGGACCAGAAAGACGATTAAAGGCAAAACAATGCACAGTATGTAAGTTTTACTTACCAGAATAGGATTTTTTTTCTCAAGAATGCTATAAATCATAGTATCATAGTAAAAAGCATAATGTAAGCAATTAAATAGAGGAAAATAAAGAAAATTCCTGCCTTTTTGTCCATTTTCTTTCTTATTGCTATGGTAACGATAACAATTATGCTAACGATAAGCGTATATAACACTGTTGGAACCGCAAATTCTGCTGTAACAGTTTGGGGGAAGAAGACTTGACCGATACCAATAGATAGCGTAGAATCAACAATACAAGAGCCAACTATATCCCCAATTGCTATACCATGGTGGCCAGCTCGGAGAGCGTGAATATCAACTACGAGCTCTGGAAGGGATGTACCGATAGCTAGAACGAAGAAACTAATAATATATTCGTGAATTTTTATAGCTTGTGATATGTAAATTACCGATTGTACGATACCATATGAGCTAATAGTCACGCCACCAAAACCAATTACTGCAATTAACAGATGGAATTTTTTTTTCTTAG
>Ga0114919_10003401_pt1 | contig 12870 bp, 12 predicted proteins | sample BlataG_FD_88682 | JGI IMG/M metagenome (GOLD analysis project Ga0114919, IMG submission 88682) | Deep subsurface microbial communities from Black Sea to uncover new lineages of life (NeLLi) - Black_00105 metaG | ecosystem: Environmental > Aquatic > Marine > Oceanic > Sediment | place: Atlantic... | reverse complement strand
CCGGATGGAGAAGAAGTGACTGAGATAGAACCTGTTGTCTTTATTGGACTCAATGTTGCATGAACGGTTAAAGGCTGGTAAGCTATTACCTGTACTTTTCTTGACCAATCCCGATAACCATCAAGATGGAGGTTAATTGTATAAGTGCCGGGTTCAAAGTCAGTATATAGGTGGGGTGTTGTTGCTATCGGACCAACAAAGCCTGTTATTGTTATCTCTGCACCAGATGGTGAAGAAGTTACTTTTAAATAACTCTCAGGCGGTAGTACTGCGGTAGAGCAAACTACACCTGCAAGTAGTCCTACTGCTACTATTACCACTCCCATAATCCCTAATATCTTTTTCGCATCCCTTTTTTTCATATCCCTTTTCATTTCTCACACCTCATATTTTTTTTATAGCTCATAACCATGATAATGTTCTCATTCTTAAAGTCATTTTCGGTCATCTAAAAAAATAAATTCTTAAATAATGATTTTTTAGGGATACTAATAGCATTAAATATCAACAATTTATATAATAATAAATATTACTTTATCTCAGAAATTTTAAACAAAAGTGGAGGAAAAGATGGATGCATACTTAGAAGCAAGGTCTCATGAACGTGAGGCGAGAGAGGAAGAGAAGATAGGGAATTATGAGGCGGCAATCGAACTGTGGGAAAGATACGCAAGGCTAAAGGAGAATAAAGGAAGCTACTTTTTATGTATCTACGGATACTTCAACGTTGCAAGGATTTGCGACAAGGTCCAGCGATGGGAGGAAGCGGCGGAATATTTCGAGGAGGCGTCAAAGTTTGCGGAGAAAATCGGCGAGTTCTCTCTTTGGGCTCTGCTTATGACTCTGGCATGCCAGATGTACGAGAAGGTGGGGGACTATGAGGCATGCAAGAACGGTTACGAAACAATCGGCAACTTCTTTTATACGATGAATAGCTTCTTTGAATCGGCTGATGCCTACGAACACGCTGCGGAGATGATGGTGCTCTCGGGTAACGACATCTCGGACTATGAAGCGCCGATTAAGGCATGGGAAAAGAACCATAAGTTTTGGAAAGAGCAGGGGGAGAGGGATGACGCAGAATGGAGTTTAAAGAGGATAACCATGTATCGAATTACTCAAAACAAACTTTCTTTGGAAAAGAAAGTTTGAAAAATGACATCAAGCACGGAAACATCAGGAACAGGAACAAAGAGAGCGGAAATAAAAGAGCAATATAAAAAATTTATCGGAAGGAAAATCCTATTTATTCTCTTTTCCCTCATCCTAATTTTTATTATCGCCGGCATTTCCGCAACGCTTGGCTCTTACCCAATCACCGTCATAGAGGTATATTCAATATTATGGCATGGTGTTCCTAAGATCGTTCAAAATACTGCTTTTATCATCTCTCACGGTTTTAAAGAATTCTTCGATACATTTTTTACGACCGAAGAGATTGTCGTTTGGAACTTGAGATTACCACGCATCCTGATGGGAATTTTAGCAGGGATAGGGCTTGCGATTGCGGGGACGATGATGCAAGGTATTTTAAGGAATCCACTTGCAAGTCCTTTTACTTTGGGTATCTCTTCAGGCGCGGGATTTGGCGCTGCTCTTGCCATCATTTTAGGTACCGGTTTTGTCGCTGGTGAGTATCTCGTAGTAGGGAATGCTTTCATCTTCGCTCTAATCCCTACTTTTATTATCCTCGGATTGGCACGCTACAAAAGAGCTACACCAGAGACAATGATTCTCGGTGGTATTGCATTATTTTACATTTTTTCCGGGTTAATGGCTTTACTAATGTTCTTCTCTGAAGCAGAACCGGCGATAGAAGCATACTTCTGGATGATAGGAAGTTTAGGACGTGCTTCATGGGATAATCTGTTGCCTGCATCTATCGTGCTCGTGGGCTGTGTTATCCCGCTTATGTGGAAGGCATGGGACATCAATGTAATGGGTGCAGGAGATGAGAGGGCGAAAAGCCTCGGTGTAAATGTCGAGCGAACCAGAATATTCATAATGATAATCGCCTCTTTGTTAACCGCGGGTATTATATGCTTCACTGGATGTATAGGATTTATAGGATTAGTTGCCCCGCACATGTGCAGAATGGTCATCGGAGGGGATAACAGATTTTTAATTCCTGCTGCGGGTCTTTTTGGAGGCGCTCTTTTGCTTGGTGCAGATACCATTGCAAGAACAATTATACCCGGTGTAATCCTCCCGGTAGGATTGGTGACATATATCCTGGGTGGCACTTTGTTCTTTTACCTGTTAGCAAGAAGAAGGCGGGAATATTGGTAAGGCATTAATAAATAAAGCAAAAATGGTGAGACTAAAAGTAAAAGATATGGAGTTCAACTATGCAAGTGTGCACGTGCTCAAGGATATACGCATAGAGCTGGCGGCATCGGAGATGTTAAGTGTGATAGGTCCAAATGGAGCGGGAAAATCTACTCTGCTGCGGTGCATAGACAGAATTTTAAGCCCTCAAAAGGGGTGCATTTTGCTTGATGGGCAGGATATAAAAAAGATGAGCAGAATGGAACTCGCAAAAAAAATGGGCTATATCCCACAAAGCGCTACTCAGGTATTTCCTGCCACGGTCTTCGATGTTGTTCTCATGGGCAGACGTCCGCATATCGGCTGGCGAAGTGGTGAGGAGGACACAGAAAAGGTTTTAGAAACTCTACAAATGCTAAACATCGAGGACCTTTCCATGCGCGATATTAACGAACTCAGCGGCGGTCAACAGCAGAAAGTTTTTATCGCTTGTGCACTCACTCAAGAGCCTGATGTTCTTTTGCTCGATGAACCTACTTCTAACCTCGACATCAGACATCAGCTTGAAGTGATGGACATCATAAAAAACATCGTGAGAGAAAAGAAAATCTCTGCGATAATGGCTATCCACGACCTTAATCTCGCTGCAAGATACGCTGACAGGATAATAATGATGAACAGTGGGAAAATCTTTTCTGTGGGTGACCCTGTTTCTGTCCTCACGCCGGATAATATAAAGAAGGTTTACGGAGTGGAGGCAGAAGTGATTGATAAACGCGGAAGACCGCATATTGTGCCGATACGAGCTGTTAGCAAAAAATAATTCTTTCTTGTCTTGGTAAAGCTTCTTTGTTCAGAAAGAAGGTTTGTCATCTGCTCGGATGAACCGCTTTATCCGCTCCTTCCTTCTGCATACCCGTAAGCATACGTATTAGCGGTTTCGAGATATGCCTCCGTGCCACCGGTGGGACTTCATATAACCCTTCCTCTAACTCTCTATCAACAACCACCTTATCCGTATCCGCACGAAAAGTTCCGCAGCGTTTACATCGGTAGCCCTGCAACCGTCCCGCAGATTTCATCGTCCGCCCGCACTTATCACATCTGGGATTCCTCTCCACCACCAAATTCAATTTCCTTACTTTTATCTTCTCAAGGTTTAATGTTTCCTTCTTCAGTGACCCGAACACCGTAATCACATCACCTACTCGCAACTTCCTTATAATATCACGAAATCCCTTTGTCGGCTCGTAGGCAATGCACTCGATACTTCCTAACGTTTCTTCGGATAGTGAGATAGAAAATACCACATGACCTCCTTCTATCGTTCGTGGGTTAGAACTGACCATGCCATCCAGGATATAAGAGTGATAGTCTCGCAGCTTTTCCCTCGCCGTTTCAAATGTTATCAAGTGAAAATCCGTGCCTTGATTTGTGACGAACAGCATTTTCCGCTCTTCGGGTTCTGTATCTATGAGTTCATAAGTTTTGTAGATAGCATCTACGCTGTCGCCTCTTATCCCAAACAGGACTGGACATGGCGAATGAGGTGCAAAAACTATTTCATTATTTGCTACATCTACCGTGTCCCATGTCAGGGGATAAGTAGCCTCATCTGCTTTCCACACGCTCGTTTCGTCTATAGACCTTGACGTCCCCCATCTTTCTTTTTGCCTGTATGCCATCAATTCATAAGTGAAATCGTAATAATTGGGGTTGCTTTTTTGTAACACCAAAAACGAAGCCGCAGCTAAAGCGCCTATTATCCCACGCTTATTTTTCAACCCGAAGTAATCAAAATGCAATTCGGAAATGATTGTATAAGCGTCTTTTAGTGTCAGCACTTCTCTTACTGCATTTTCGTAAAAGTTCTTTAATTTTAATTTTAATTTTAAATTTAAAACGTTATCGTCAACAAACACAACCCCCGGGTTTGTTCCTTCTTCTCTTAACTCCGATAGCTCACTTACTCGATCTTTGACCACTTCTTTCACTTTTTCCGCTTTCCCTTCCGTTACCCATATCTCAAAAGATACAGCTCCGTTGCCTCTTGTTTTATACGGTATGCATGGATTGAGTCTTACCAATCTCGGTGTCGAGACCCCCCCATATTTTTTCAGTTCGTCAACTAAAACTGCGCATAGATATGTAGTGCACATTCCTTTTCTCGAATCCGTATCGTCTATTCCAATGATCATAAACAAACCTTTTCTAAAACTTTTTAGAAAAAAGTTTTATTTCTTTGTGAAAGAAAGTTTAAAGGTTTATCAAAAGAAAATTGTTTCCTTTCATTGTAAGCACACCCAATAACATAAAAATCGGAACAAAGAGAGGACAAAAATGGATCCAGATTATCTGATGTTGATACTGTACGTATTTCTGGTTTACTGGTTTATTGTATTCCTTCTTGACAAAAAGGGCATTTTGGAGCGATATAATATCTCCGCATTCGGACCCCTTCTGATGATAAGGACGACAAGAGGGCAGAAGTTATTGGAGAGATTGTCAAAAGGCGAGTTAAGGGAAAGATTTTGGAGGACTTATGCCAACGTCGGCTCGGTTTTACTGGTTATCGGCATGATTTTTATGTTCGTTCTCGTGGCATATAGTGTTTACTTAACATTCACATTGCAGCCCGAGCCAACGAAGTTAAACGAGCCGAGGAACATACTTCTTATACCAGGATTAAACGAGTTCATACCTTTGTGTGCATGGGTTGGCTTTGTCATTGCGTTAGTAGTGCACGAGTTTTCTCATGCAATATTGAGCACCGTGGAGAAAGTAAAAGTAAAATCAATGGGTCTTTTAGTTGCGTTAATACCAATAGGGGCATTCGCTGAGCCTGATAGCGAACAACTATTCGGTAAAAAAGAAAATTCCGGGAAAAAGACGAGGGAAGAAACCGAGTTAGAGCCTGAGCGTGATAAAGAGCCGAAAGCAGGAAAAGAAGAAAAGATTAAAAAAGTAGCAACTGCTCGTGAAAGAACTCGCATACTCTCCGCAGGTGTGACGAGCAATTTCTTCGTTGCCTTAATTGCATTTGCTCTTTTCTTTTCCCTATTGTTCGCTATTCAGCCCGTTAGTGATAATGTGCTTGTTGTTTACGGCGTTGTAGAGGGTAGCATAGCAGAGAAAGCAGGAATACAGCCCGGGATGTTCATCACAAAGGTTGACGGGGCAAAAATCACGAATGCGACCACAGACGAAATGGATACAGCAATAGAAGAAAAAAAGGGGATTAATTTCGATATGTTGAATAAAGGAGGAGAAGAAACCAAAATAGTGGTAGAAGGAGGTTATGAAAGCGAAGGGGTAAGAATAGTAGGGCTTGAAGAAGGTTTTCCCGCTGCTAATGCCGGCATAAAAGCTGGTATGAGCATAATAAAGATGGACGAGGTGAATATAACTGGCTATAAGGATTTTCAGAATTTTATGAATCACACGGTACCCGGGCAAACAGTAGAAGTGGGAACAAAAGAAAAAACATTTCTTGTGGAGTTAAGCGAATCGCCTCATGGCAATAAAGGATTCTTAGGTGTTTTCCTTATTCCAAATAATCCATTAGGGATGTGCGTAAGAGAGTTCCCTACAAAAGGATATTTGGAATCCCTTCGACGCATACCTTCTTCTTTTACGACCCTTTCACCACATCATTGGTTAAGTGGGTGGGGGATATTGATGGCCCTGCCATTTTTACCTCTTCCTTTTGGCTTTAGCACCTTTAATCCTCTTCTATCTAATTTTTACGAGCCCGTGGGTGCTGTGTCATTCTTAGGAGGTAGTATTTTTGTCATCGCCGATGTGCTATTCTGGACAGGCTGGATAAATCTCTGGGTTGGACTATTTAACTGTCTGCCCATGATTCCTCTTGATGGCGGCCACGTATTTCGAGAGATGCTTAACCCTGTGTTAAGGATAGGTGGTATAAAGGATGAAAAGAAGAAAGAAAAAATTTCAACAGCAATTACTGCCACTATTGCACTTTTTATCGCCTTTTCTATCGTTTTTATGTTGGCAGGCCCTTATTTCTGGTAAAAATGGAAATCAATGTGGGTTTTGCGCTTATGCTTGCCACCTTAGCAGGTCTATCTACGGGAATAGGTAGTAGCATCGCTTATTTTATTCGAAAGCCAAAGTATTCTTACCTGGCAGTTTTGTTGGGCTTCTCTGCCGGCGTGATGATATATATCTCCTTTGCAGAGCTTTTTAAAAGGGCTATTGACGAGGTCGGATTTGGGATGGCAAACATTGCCTTTTTTGTCGGCATTGGCTTCATAGCCGTATTGGACCTGGCGGTTCCACACAGCTATATAGCTGAGGAATCAAGAATCCATGACTTTAATTCTTCAGTTGATACATCGCTCGCAAGCAGAGCGAAACTAATGCGAATCGGGCAATTCACCGCTTTGGGCATTGCCATTCATAACTTCCCGGAGGGCTTAGTTACCTTTGTCGGTGGTGCTACTGGTGACGTGTCATTCGGTTTAATAATCGCTACTGCTATTGCTATCCACAATATCCCGGAAGGCATTTCAGTTTCCATACCGATATTCTACGCTACGGGTAGTCGCAAGAAGGCTTTCTTTTATTCATTTATGTCGGGAGTGGCGGAGCCGGTAGGAGCATTGATTGGATTTGCGATATTATTCCCCTTTCTCTCACCATTCCTTATTTCAAGTCTTCTGGCATTCGTAGCTGGCATCATGATTTACATCAGCCTCGATGAGCTTCTCCCCGCAGCCCATAAATACGGTGGAGAGCACCTCTCACTTGCGGGTCTCCTTGCGGGCATGCTCATCATGGCGCTAAGTTTATTCATGCTTCATTAGGATTTTCAATCATCGGCGGTTTAAAATGAAAATGTAAATTATAGTCATTCCCGTAATAAATTGCAAATAATGAACCACGAGATTCCACATGATTAACCCCCAGAAATACGGGTTAACATGGAGTAAAATTGTCAATGGAACACTGAAAACTAAAATCCATTAGTCTTCTCTCGTGAAAATCTGTGTAATCTTGTGGTTAATAATTTTTGGATTCTTAACTTTAATCTTTAGAACCAAAAGGGAAGAAACCAAAAGCAGATATTATTTCGAAAATCCGTTCTATTCGGGATTTATCCTGATTTTCGTATCGGAATGGGGAGATAAGACACAAATTGCCGCGGGATTATTTGCAACCAATCCTAATTTCATTCGGCTTTTCATCAAAAACCGAACTTTTTTAGGGGATATTATTTAGGTACCTAACAAACATTAAAGTAATCATGACACAAGTTAGTCGTGGGAAAATTTTAGTGGAAGCTTAAAGTACAATAAAAATGAACAACATCCTGATTGAACACGTGAAAGAAACCCCTGAAAAGCCTTATTACGGATACCGCATAATGAGCTATTTCATCGGTGCTTTAATCGCGGGTGGAATTATAAGCATAGCACTTGCAATCGTCTTCACCGCCTGGGGTTCAATTTTATGCCGGGGTTTAGGAGTAATCTTACTCGCATCAGGCGTGTTCTTGCATCTTTCGATGGGTTGGGTAAATGATCCAGAGAAAATAGAGTTCGTAAAGGACAATTTCTTAGACCAGTTAGGAAACGTCTGGGATGGCAATGACAAGGTGCTGGACATGGGAACAGGACTTGGTCGTGTGGCAGTTGAGGTAGCCACGCAGTTTCCGGAAGCACAGGTAATTGGCGTGGACACATGGGCAAATGGCTGGAAACTATTTGGAATGACGAAAGCAGGTGCGGAGAAAAATGCAAGAATTGAAGGTGTGAGTGACAGATGCACTTTTCAAACTGGTAGTGTGCTTGACTTACCGTTTGAGGATGGGGAATTTCAATTGGTGGTAAGTGCATTTGTGTTTCACGAGATTAAAGTGCCGGACCGTACGGTTCTCCTCAAAGAAGCCATTCGAGTCCTTGCACCCGGCGGCGTGTTCCTGATTTGCGATCCTTTCAGCGGTTCTTTCTTGAAGGCATATAAAGTGAAGAACGTGCAAGAACTGCTCGAAAAGGTGCGACAGATGGGTGTTGAGGATGTGAAGTATAAAAGTTTAAAGGAAGCGGGTGTCAACCTCGGTGGGCTCGCAAATATCTGGGAAATTGGATATTTAAGTGGAATGAAAGGAGGCGAAGATGAAGAAACTACCAGAGGTAAATGAAAGTTTTGGAGAGCTGTACAGGATGCTCATTGCACCGATTCGATCGAAGCTGCTGCTGACAGGCATCGAGCTTGGGGTCTTCAATCAGTTGTCCGAACCCAAGTCGGCTAACGCCGTAGCGGAGGCTCTTGGCACTCATTCGGAGAACATGAGGCTGTTTCTGGACGGTCTGGCGACAAGTGACCTTTTGGAGAAAAATGATGGTTTGTATCAGAACACACCGGTCACGCAGGCATTTCTGGTGGAAGGCGGCCCCACATTCTTAGGGCAGATGTTCACCCTCCAGGCACAGATGTGGGACCCTGCCCTCAACGACATGTCCAGGTTGATCAAAGAGGGGGCACCGCAGCATTCGTCGGAAGCGGATATGGGCTCCGAGGAGATGTGGGCACAGTTTACCGTCTCCATGGCAAACTACGAACGAGCTGGCGTGGCACAGCAAGCGGTGGAGTTCATCTCGGAACTGCCGGAGTTCACGTCATTCAAGAAGATGCTTGACCTGGGTGGAGGTCCGGGGGTCATCGGAATTGCCATTGTGGCTTCACATCCGAACATGAAGGGCGTCATCTTCGACCGACCAGCTATAACCAAGGTGGCTGAGACATTCATCAAGGAGTACGAGATGGAAGAGCGGATGGATGTACTGGCTGGAGATTATAACTGTGATTCAATCGGCGAGGAGTACGACCTGATCTGGACGAGCAACACGCTTAACTTTGCCAGGCACGACCTGGACTCGCTTATGAAGAAGATTTACGATGCGCTAAATCCCGGAGGCGTGTTCATCAGCTTCTGCGAGGGTCTGACCCACGAGCGGACGAAGCCGGACTTCGTCGTCACATCCATGATGTCCTTCGCGCTGATGGGCCAGGACATGTGCTTCGACCAGGGCGAAATCGCCGATTCCATGCTTCGCGTCGGGTTCAAGTCCGTTCGTAGTCGCACGCTGGAAGCACCGTGGGGTGCGGCAGACCTTGACATCGGGAGGAAGGAATAGAGCTGGGGAAAACAATGCAAGAAAACAAAAGAGTTGAGAAAGAGAAAAAATACTGGGATAAACTTGCGCCCAGATATGAGTCGCTTATGGAGAAGTACTGGAAAATCTACCCGTCTCTACTGAATAAAATATCTGAGGCTGTTAATACTGGCCCTGGTTTGGTCGCCCTGAAGATAGCTGAGCGAGCTGCTCAGGTTTACGCCGTGGACATCTCACAGCCGATGATTGAAGAGGCTGAGAAAAAGATGATGGAAAAGAAAATTAAGAATGTAGAGTTCTCTGTGGAGGATGCCTATACATTACCTTTTGATAACGACATGTTCGATACAGTTATTTGTAATAGTGCGTTGCATAATATGGTAAATCCACAAAAGGCTTTATCGGAAATCAGAAGAGTTATAAAGCCAAATGGACGACTGATAGCTACAATAGTTGGTATGGGGGAATCCCGTAAATTTAAACTTGCGATAAGGAAAATGTTTAAAAAATGATTAATATTAATGGGTTATTTGAGGAGGGATAAGGTTAAGAGGAGGAAATAGAAATGATGCAGGATGACGAGTTAAAAGAATTTAACCTCTCGGATATTCGATTGTACATCCCTGCTTGAATATTCGAAAGAAGTTTCTACTGTTGGAATTATACCATCACAACTTGTTTAAGCGTCGTGCACGCTTATTCTCTTCTCAAGTCAAACTTTACCAGCATCTCGCTCCTTAAACTTGTGATTTCCGTTTTTGTTTCACTTCTCAGGCTGGCTATCTCCTTCTCCACGCTGTCTATGCGAGTATGTATGGCTTTTATCTCGCCACTAATTTCATTCAGCTTCGGGAGAAGCATCCTTTCTATCCACGCAGGTATTTTTTCTATCTTTTCTATACCAGTCAGTATATATTTCGTTGATACTTAAAAAGGTATTAGTAAAAGAGTAATTGCTCAAAATCTTGTGGTATAAATTCTAAGCACTAAACTCGAAATTCAATAAACATAAATAACTAACGCAGGAAAAGGCCGTCACAGCCAAACAAAAAATCATCAAATTTTAGCAGCGCATGCCATTCTTCCTTGCATTCGCAATCCATCTCTCCAATTTCTAACACGCTCAGGTCCTGCGTCAAATTGAATTTCTTTATCGCTTCTGTTACCCTGAAGTCGCACTTACCACAATTATGCGGTCCTCTTCTATACCCTGCACCCACGGGGTCTGACATCACCACGACATTCGCATTCCGTTTCTTTATCTCTTTTATCGTTTCCACAGCACTCCAGAGCCATGGGGGTCTATAATACTTTCTTTTCCATAAATCTTCTAAGCGCGTGTATTTCTGCACGTTGCAGAGATTCAACGAGATGGTGGAGCTGTAAGGAGCGACAAGCTCAGCGGATTTTATAATATCTTCCATTGCCCTTTTCTCGGATACGAAAGGAGGTTTAAGCAAAAGATACGTTTTTACTGTTGCGCCGCATTCATTCACGATTGTCGCCGCTGTTTTATAATCATCAAACGAAAAACCTTTATTGATATAATTCGACCTGATGAACTCATTTGCAGTTTCTAACCCGATAGCGACCTCAAGATGCTCGACATTTTTTAAATCATTGACTTTATCTTCGCTTACAAATTCCGGTCTCGTCTCCACTATTAGCTTCTTTATCCCTTTTCTTTTTTTCACCACCTCAGCTATTTCTTTTCTTGTATCGCTCGATATTTCTCGTTCGTCGAGGAAGCTGCCGGAAGTGAAGAACTTGAGTATAAAATCTTCTTCAGGGCTGTTTCTCAACGAATGTTCAAGTTGAGTCAGAATATTCTCCTGTGTTACGTCTGCGGATTCGTGCCAGTAGCCGCACATTGTGCATTTTCGCCACCGACAGCCTACGGTTCTCAATATGACAGTCAGGCATTTTATCGGTTTTTGTTCCTCAGCGAAGAAATCGTAATCGAGCCATGAAGCTACGGGGGTTTTGTTCTTATTCTTATTCTTCTTTTTGTATTTTTCTGAATGCCCCGTATACGAATGCATCTTTAAATCTTATCTCACTCCCTCTCATACTTACTAATAATAAAATTAAATATGGAGCCCCGGGAGGGATTTGAACCCTCGACCTGCTGATTACAAATCAGCCGCTCAAACCAAGCTAAGCTACCGAGGCTTTCATTTTACCATACTATTTTAGGTATGGTTTATAAACTTTTTTTTTAAAAAAAAGTTTTGTAAACGCTTTTTCTAAAACGGTTCATAAAACATCTCAAAACATCCCCTTTATTCCGGTTCCAATAAACTGTATCGCAATTGCTGCAACTATTATCCCCATTACGCGGCTTAATACTTCTGACCCCACTTTCCCCATTATACCAAATATCCTTTCTGATTGCGCTAATAGGAACCTTGTTGCTATAATTGCGGAGAAAATAGCAAAAAGAACGAAAAAAGCTCCAGTAATAAAATTTTCAGAAGATTGTATTATTACCATGACAGTCGTTATAGCACCTGGACCGGCGAGTAGAGGAGTCCCTAACGGAACAGCACCCACTCCTGCTCCTGATTCTCCACTCACTCCGTATTCGTGCTTCCCGCGTAAAAGGTCAAATGAGATGAGCAAAAGAAGGATGCCACCTGCTATCATAAAGCTACTTGGAGTTATGCCCAACACATCTAAAATAATCTTTCCAAGAAAGGCAAACAGAAGAAGTAGAATTGTAGCAACCACAACAGCGTAATTAAGCTCCTTTTTCCTTTCCCTTTCACTCATCCCTTTCGTTAACGCCATAAATATGGGAATATTGCCTGAAGGGTCCATTACCACGAATAGCATGATAAATACCTGCACCAATGACAATCCAAAAGCCAGATTTACATCCATAATATCTTTATGTTAAAACTTTTCTTTTTTGTTTAAATTAAATCATTATTTTTCTTTTTTTTGTAAGAAAGAAAAGCTAAAAAGAAAAAGTGTACTTTAAGAAGATGCAGCGAGAAGAGATATGGACTGAGAAATACAGACCAAGGAAGCTGGAAGAGGTGGTGGGACAGAACGCCATAATAAATAATCTTCAGTCTTATGTCAAGAGAGTAAACTTGCCGCACCTCATCTTTTCCGGACCTGCGGGAGTGGGGAAAACAGCCGCTGCCGTCGCTATGGCACGCGAACTCTATGGTGATACCTGGGCAGAGAACTTTACTGAGTTGAATGCGTCAGACGAAAGGGGCATAGAAGTAGTCCGCAATAAGATAAAGAACTTCGCAAGAACCATGCCCATTGGCAACGCTGCATTCAAAATCATTTTCCTTGACGAAGCAGACGCTTTGACCGATGCAGCGCAGTCCGCGTTGAGAAGAACGATGGAACGATATTCAGGCACTTGCAGATTTGTTCTCAGTTGTAATTACTCATCCAAAATAATAGACCCCATACAGTCAAGATGTTCCGTGTACCGGTT